>Ga0209181_10002987_pt1 | contig 26913 bp, 26 predicted proteins | sample MAT05_FD_187208 | JGI IMG/M metagenome (GOLD analysis project Ga0209181, IMG submission 187208) | Freshwater microbial communities from Lake Fryxell liftoff mats and glacier meltwater in Antarctica - MAT-05 (SPAdes) (version 2) | ecosystem: Environmental > Aquatic > Freshwater > Ice > Liftoff...
CTGCGAGCGTGAATCGTTGAGGTGGTGGACAACAATCATGGACGCACTTTCTTGACGGAGAGATCTCGCTGATTGTGGTCGGGTTGGGCCCGCGCCGCACCGGGGTGCGCCCTGATGCGGCGGCTGCAGGCGTCGGGTCGCGTGCGGTGTATCGCTGACGAATGCTCGTCCGATTTTGGATCTGCCTGCAAAAGAGTGATCAAGAAGCGGGCGCTTTCTGCCGATAGGAACACATCGCAGGGCGGCGCTCCCGGGTTGCCCCGACAGGTGACTTCCGGCGTTTCTTGGCCGCCCGGCCCTGCCATCAACCCAACCCGCCCTTGGAGTGCGCCGCCGTGAGTGACATGTCAGCAGGACAGGACGCCCTCGATCAACTCGACGAGCGGGTGCGCCTGCTCGCCAGCACGCTGGTGGAACTGGGCTGGGATGTGGCCTTTCACCAGTTGGCCGACGAGTTGCCCGACGCCCGCGAACGCCTGGTGCATGTGGGCCAGATGACTGAAGCGGCCGCCAACAAGGTGCTCGATCTGGTGGACGAGGCCCAGCTGCGCTGTGGCCCTGCCGCCAGGCAGGCCAACGACCTGGCCGCCCGCCTGGCCGGTTTGGCCGAGCACCCCGAACTGGGGGTGGGTGAAGCGCGCGCCGCTTTGGCCGAGGCAGCGGCCGTGTTGCAGCAGCAGGCGGATGAATCGCAATCACACGCTGCCGTGCTGAGCCAGATCATGATGGCGCAGGATTTTCAGGACCTGTCCGGCCAGGTGATCAAAAAAGTGGTGCAGATCATCAGCCACACCGAGCAGCAACTGCTGCAGTTGCTGGCGCAGAGCGAAGGCACAGCGATGGGGATGCTGGAGTTTGCCCCGTTGCAGGGCCCGCAAGTGCCCGAGAAGGCGGTGGCCCAGGCCGATGTGGACGCGCTGATGGCCTCGCTGGACTTCTAGCCCCGCGCAAGCGCCGGGCGCTCAGCGCGCCAGCAGTTCCAGCGCGCGGTCCATGCCGCCGGCTTCGATCGAGATCATGGCCTGCTCGCGCACCGCGGGCTTGCCGTGGAAGCAGATCGACAGGCCGGCCACGCTCATCATCGGCAGGTCGTTGGCGCCGTCGCCCACCGCGATCGCGCGGCCGGGGTCGATGCCCATCAGATCGCAGACTTCCATCACCACGCGGCGTTTCTCGTTGCCGTCGCAGATGTCGCCCCAGGGCCGCTCGACCAGCCTGCCGGTGAGTTGGCCGTGCGCAATCTCCAGCACGTTGGCGCGGGCAAAGTCCAGCCCCAGCCGGTGCCGGATGCGCTCTGAAAAATAGGTGAACCCGCCGGACACCAGCAGCGTCTTCAGACCCGCCGCCTGGCAGGCGGCGACAAAGGCCTCGACGCCGGGGTTGAGCCGCAGGCGGTCGGCATAGACGGTGGCCAACGCGCTCTCGGGCACACCGCGCAGCAGGGCCACGCGCCGGCGCAGGCTGTCCTTGAAGTCGGTGATCTCGCCACGCATCGCGGCCTCGGTGATGGCGGCCACTTCGTCCCGGCGGCCGGCCACGGCGGCGATCTCGTCGACGCATTCGATGTTGATCAGCGTCGAGTCCATGTCGAACGCCACCAGTCGGTAGTGGGACAGCGGCAGTGGCGGGGCGAAGCCCCGGATGAACAGACCGGGGGCAAATTCTTGGGCACTCATGGCGCGCGCATGTTACCCGGCAGGGTCGGCCAGCCAGACATGAGACAGACGGCCAGCCAGGCGGCCGGCCTGACGCTCAGGCACTTGTCTGGCCAGGCCTGCACCAGTGGGTTTGGCGGCCGGGGGCGGGGCGGCAGAATGCGGGTTGCCGCAGCCCTGGGCTGCACGTCCACCCCCTGCCTGTTCAACGGAGCCCGCCCATGTCCGAACCCCTGGTGCTGATCACCGACCAAGACGCCGTCCGCACGCTGACCCTGAACCGGCCGCAGGCACTCAACAGCTTTACCGCGGCAATGCACCTGGAACTGCGTCTGGCGCTGGAGGCCGCTGCCGCTGACAGCAGCGTGCGTTGCGTGGTGCTGACAGGTGCCGGCCGGGCCTTTTGCGCCGGCCAGGACCTGAGCGAGCCCGGCATGGGCGCCGACGGCCAGCCGAGCGATGTGGAGGGCGTGGTCGAGCGCCACTACAAGCCGCTGGCGCTGCGCATCCGCAGCATGCCGGTGCCGGTGGTCGCCCGCGTCAACGGCGTGGCCGCAGGGGCCGGCGCCAACATCGCGCTGGGCTGCGACATCGTGATCGCCGCGCGGTCGGCCAGCTTTATCCAGGCGTTTTCCAAGATCGGCCTGGTGCCGGACGGCGGCGGCACCTGGCTGCTGCCCCGGCTGGTGGGCCGGGCGCGGGCCATCGGGCTGGCCATGCTGGGCGACAAGCTGCCCGCCGAGGAGGCTGAGCGCATCGGCATGATCTGGCGCTGCGTGGACGACGCCAGCCTGAGCGAGGCCACTGCGGCAGTGGCGGGCCGGCTGGCGTTGCTGTCGTCGCCGGCGCTGGCCGCCACCCGCAAGATCATCGACGACGCGATGCCGATGGACTATGACGACGCCCTGGGTCAGGAGGCCCGGGTGCAGGGGGCGATGAGCCGCGGCGCTGATTTTGCCGAGGGGGTGGCGGCCTTCCTGGGCAAGCGCCCGGCGCAGTTCCTGGACCGCTGAGTGCGGCTGGCCCCCCCCCGCTCCAGGGCGCTGCCTACGCCTTGGGGTGGGTGGCAGCGGCCATTTTTGCATCGGCCACCAGCAAGTCCACCAGGTCACGCGCAAACAGCGGCAGCGCGGCCAGGTTGCGCACACACACCTGCATCCGGCGCAGCGCCCAGTCGTCGGACAACTGCACCGTCTCGATGGCCATGGTCTGGGCGTGGCGCCGTGCGGCCGACCCCGGCAGGATGCTGACCCCGACCTCGGCCTCGACCATCCGGCAGGCGGCCTCGAAATTGCCCACCTCGATGCGGGCGGGCAGCGTGCGGTGCAGCTTGTCGCAGGCCTGGCGCAAAAACGCGTGGATCGCGCTGGCCTGGTGCAGGCCGACATGGTCCAGCTCCAGGGTGTCGGCAAACGCCACCGGCCCGGCACCGGCCAGCGGGTGGCCGCGCGGCACCACCAACATCAGCCGGTCCTCACGGTAGGGGATGGTCTCCAGGTTGTCGGTGCGCACCTCGCCGGCGACGATGCCGATGTCGGTCTGGCCCTCGGTGACAGCGCGCACGATGTCGTGCGACAGGCGCTCACGCAGGTCGATGTTGACGTCCGGGTGGCTGCGCAGGTAGCTGCGCAGCACCGGTGGCAGGAACTCGCCCAGCGCGGTGGTGTTGGCAAACACCCGCACCTGGCCCTTGATGCCCTTGGCAAAGCTTTGCAGATCGCCACGCAGGTTCTCGATCTGGCCCAGCACCAGCCGCGCATGGTGCACAAAGGCATGGCCGGGCGGCGTCAGCGTGACACCCTGGCTGGTGCGGTACAGCAGCTTGGCACCGATGCTCTCCTCCAGGTTCTTCACCCGGGTGCTGGCCGCGGGCAGGCTCATGTGCGAGGCTTCGGCGCCCCGGGTCAGGCCGTTGGATTCGGCGATGCGCACCATCAAGCGCAGGTCGATCAGGTCGAAGTGCATGGACATGGCGCGATTGTGCTTGGACAACGGGGTGGGGCCGGCCTGCTGCCGATCAGTCCACCAGCGGGTCGGTAAGCCGCAAAGTCTTGAAGCAGGCTCAGCCGCCTTCGGCGCCGGGCAGGTTGAAGGCCTTGCCGATCTTGAAGATGCCGCTGATGCGCAGCGCCGGCACGCCGTCGGCCAGCACCAGGCCTTGGGCAAACACCAGGCTGCGTGTGACGCGCAGCACCTCGGCCTCACCTTGCACCCAGGCGCCCAGCAGCGCCGGCGACAAATAGTCGATCTGCAGGCTGATGGTGGGCAGAAACTTGAAGCCGATCTCCGGCGCCTTGCGGTGGATCGACAGCGGCAACACCATGTCCGAGAAACTGGCCAGCCAGCCGCCGTGGCAGTTGCCCATCGGGTTGGTGTGGCGCCGCTCGACCCTGAAACCCAGCTGCACCAGCGCGCCTTCGTGCTTGAGGTAGATCGGGCCGTTGATGCCGATGAAGTCGCCGCCCATCGGCATCGGGCTGAAGCCCGCGGGGATGTCGGTGGCCGTCGCTGGGGCGGCAGTGGTGTGGGGTTCGCTCATCGGGTCAGGCCGGTTTGATGGGGGCGTCAGCCGCGCCGGCGGGTGCCCGCGCAGCAGCTTCAAGCGCGACCTCGGCCATGAAATCGGCGCTGTGCTGCTCGGCCATGTTGGCAAGCCACCTGGGATAGTGCTGGCGGAAGTCCACCATGATCCGGTCCAGCGGCAGGTCATCGAAGCTGCCGCGTTGGGCCAGGTATTCCATGTGGCGGTTGCCCGCGGCATCAAACGGGTGGTAGATCGAGTCGGCAAGGCCGTCGAAATCCAGCGGCAACAGGCCGAACTTCTGGCACAGACTGAGGTTGAAGGCCGGCGTAGCCTTGCGCCAGGCGCCTTCGATCCAGATTTCGGTGTAGCCGTGCCAGTAGAAGACCTCGGTCTCCATGCTGCTGCGCATGCGCTCGGTGCTGAGGTGGTTTTGCACGTCGGCAAAGCCCAACCGGGCCGGAATGCCCGCGGCGCGGCAGGCCGCCGCCAGCAGCGTGGCCTTGGGCACACACCAGCCGAACCCCTGGGCCAGTACGGTGCTGGCGGTCATGCCGGCAGGTGACAAGTCGGCGCGGTAGGGGTCGTAGCGGAAGCCGTCACGCACCGCCCCGTACAACGCCACAGCGCGCGCACGGTGATCCAGGCCCACGGCATGCGCTGCGGCGAAGGCACGCACGGCCGGGTGGTCGCTGTCGATCAGCGCGGTGGCGGTCAGGGTTGCCGCCGACGGGCCGGTGTCTCCGGTGTGGGTGATGCTGCTGATGTCGGTTTCTGGCATCGGTGCCTCCTGGGTTGGCAGTTTCGCGGCAGTCTTTCCGGCAAGATGTCGCCGGTGCGCCAGAGGCACGCAGCGCCGTCCACAACCCTTGCCCAAACTCGACCCATGATCGACCTGTACTACTGGCCCACGCCCAACGGCTGGAAGATCAGCATCGCACTTGAAGAACTGGGCCTGCCGTACACCGTCAAGCCGGTCAACATCGGCCGCGGCGAGCAGTTTCTGCCCGATTTTCTGGCGATCAGCCCGAACAACCGTATCCCCGCGCTGGTGGACCACCAGCCGCCGGGCGGCGGTGCGGCGTTCCGCAGCTTCGAGACCGGCGCGATGCTGGTCTACCTGGCCGACAAAACCGGCCACCTGTTGCAGGCGGACCCCGCAGCCGGGCCGATGGACTGGCGCGCCCGCCACAACGTGTTGCCCTGGTTGATGTGGCAGATGGGCGGGCTGGGGCCGATGCTGGGCCAACACGGCCACTTCAAGCTGTACGCGACCGAGAAGATCCCCTACGCCATCGACCGCTACGAGCGCGAGACGCGCCGGCTGTATGGCGTGTTGGACAGCCAGCTGGCGCTGACCGGTGCCTATGTCGCCGGACCGGCCTACAGCATCGCCGACATCGCGATTTTTCCGTGGATCATGACCCACAAGGCCCAGGGCCTGACGCTGGACGATTGGCCGCACATCCAACGCTGGTATGCGGTGGTGCGGGCGCGCGACGCAGTGCAGCGTGGCCTGGCGGTGGGCAAGCCGTTGAAGCCTGCCACCGGCATGGACGAGGAAACCCGCCGCAACCTGTTTGGCACGGCAAGCTCTGCACTCAAGGCCCCTGGGGCACCCACCGCACGACAGGCACCGGACACCGCACCATGATCGAATGCTTTTTCGACTGCGCCAGCCCCTGGACCTGGCTGGCCTTCCGCAAGCTGCTTGCCCTGTCCACGGAGTTGGACGTGGCGGTGGACTGGAAGCCGGTGCTGGTGGGCGGTATCTTCAACGCCGTCAATCCCAGCGTCTATGCCTTCCGCGACAACGGCGTGCCGGCCAAGCAGGCTTACCACCGCAAGGACCTGATGGACTGGGCGCGGCACGACGGGGTGACGATCCTGTTCCCGCCCAGCGTGTTCCCCGTCAACAGCGTCAAGGCGATGCGGGCTTGCTGCTGGCTCGGGGGTTCGGGCCGGTTGGCGCCGTTTGCCGAGGCGGTATTCCGCGCCTACTGGACCGACGACCGAGACATCTCCCAGGACGCGGTGTTGGCCGACATCGCCGCCCACCTGGGCATCGATGCGCCAGCGCTGCTGGCGGCCATCGCCACGCCCGAGGTCAAGGCCCAGCTCAAGGCCAATACCGACGAGGTGATCGCCCGCGGCGGCTTCGGTTCGCCGACGGTGTTTGTGGGTAGCGATGACATGTACTTCGGCCGCGACCGGCTGGCGCTGGTGCGCGAGGCCGTGCTGCGTCGCCGGGCTGCTTGAGACGGCCGGACCGGCTTGCCGCCTGCCGGCCCGGCCCCCCACGGGCCGATCCGCTCACGCCAGGCCGCATGGCCCAGCGCCCGGCCGGTCGGCTGATGCGGGCCGTGCAGGTGAGCCTGCGGCCTAAAATTCCTGTCGGTTGCGACGGGCGACCCACCACAGGATCGGGGCTGCGCTTGCAACACTTCTGGACTATCGGGCTTGCCGGTGTGATGTCGGCCTTGCCGCCAGTGGCCAGCGCCGGATCGGCGGCGGTGGCCAACGCCGGATCGGCGCAAGTGGTGCCCGCCGCCGTCGTGCTGCCAGCGGCCCTGGTGCGTGCCTTGACCTCGGCCGCAAAGCCCGAAGCCGATGCGGCGTTGCGCCACCGCTGGCGCAGCGCCTTGCTGGGCGCCGCTGCCGGCCCGGCCTGGGACGGTGAGTGCGAGCAAGACAACCAGAACAGCGGCGCTGCTGCCGGCCTGGCGCGCCAGCGCCTGCCGGGCGGCAGCTGGTTGCTGCGGCTGGACTGTGGCGCCGGCGCCTACCAGGGCAGCTTCTGGGCGGCGCAGGTCTGGCAACAGGCGGGGCAATGGCGCGGCGCGGTGTTGGCCTGGCCGGTGGCCCAGGCGGCAGCCGAGGGCAGTGGCCAAGCATTTGCCCTGACGCAGGCGGTGGTGCTTTGGGGGGACGTGGTGGTGCAGGCCGGTGGAAAAATCGAGGTGCTCAACCGGTTTCGGGGCCTGGGGGATTGCGGCACCCGCAGCCTCTACCAGGTCAGGCAAGGGCGCACTCGATTCATGGTGCTTGCGGCGGTGTGGGCTTGCCCCGACACTCCGGCCAGCGTGCCGACCGGTCCGCCGGACTGGCCGATCGTCAAGTCGTTCAGCCGCTGACAACACCACCCCAAGGAGGCTCCATGTTTTACAACCATCAGGTCTTTGCCACCGAGTACGAGAAGGTCTTCACCAAGCTCAATGCCTCGCAGTACCAGGGCCTCGACCAGATCCTGGGCTTTGTGCAACTGGACCCGGACATCGAGGACGACCGCTGGGTGGCCTACATGCTGGCCACCGTCAAGCACGAGTGTGCCAACACCTTCTTGCCGATCACCGAAATCGGCAGCGAGTCCTACCTGGCCAAGTACAACGCCGGCACCACGATAGGCGCCCGGCTGGGCAATACCCAGGTGGGTGACGGTGTCAAGTTCAAGGGCCGCGGCTACGTGCAGATCACCGGCCGCGCCAACTATGACAAGTTGGGCAAGGCGCTGGGCGTGGGCGACCTGTTTCTCAAGCAGCCCGCGCTGGTGCTGGAGCCGGCCAACGCCTACCGCATCATGTCGGTCGGCATGCGCAAGGGCCTGTTCACCGGGCGCTCGTTCAGCAAGTACATCGTCGATACCAGCTGCGACTACGTCGGCGCGCGCTACATCATCAACGGCAAGGACCGGGCCGAGGACATCGCCGCTTACGCGAGCAAGTTCGAGGTCATGCTGAAGAAGGCGCGGGTGGCCTGACCCTGCCCGGCGGTGGGTTCACAGCCCGTGGAAGCGGGAGAAAACATCCACCGCCGCACGCTCGGATTGCAGCTGGTTGATCGCATGCTCGGGGTTGCGGTGGCCGATCGCCATGCCGGTGAACAGCATGCGCTCGGCCGGTATGCCGACAAAATCGCCGATGGTCCTGGGGTAGACCGCCCAGCACTCCTGCGGACAACTGTCCAGCCCCGCTTCACGCAGCAGCAGCATGACGGACTGCAAGAACATGCCCAGGTCGCTCCACTGCGGCGGGCCCATGCGCCGGTCCACGCTGCAAAACAGCGCCATCGGCGCGCCAAAAAACTGGTAGTTGCGGGCAAACCAGCGCAGCCGCGCCGCCTTGTCCTCGCGCGGAATGCCCAGCCGGGCGTACATGTCCTCGCCGATCTTGAAGCGGTAGTCGCGGTGCGGCGACACCAGCTCTTTCGGGTAGATGTCGTACTCGGGTGATTCGCTTTTGTCGCCCGCCGCCACCTCGGCCATGCGGCGTTGCATGATGGCCTTGAGCTCGGCCAGTTTGGCGCCAGCCACCACGTCGATCTGCCAGGGCTGCACATTGCCGCCTGAAGGAGCGCGAGAGGCGGTGGCGAGCACCCGCCGTATTTGCTCGGCCGACACGGGCGTGGGCAGGAAGTCGCGCACCGACAGGCGGCTGTTCAGGGCTTCGCTGACGGTCATGGCGGCAGGCGGCGTCGCGGCAGGGAGGTTCATGGGCAATGGCTGGTTGGGCGGTTCGGCAAAGTGGCAGGTCGCAGCGCTCGATGCAGGTCTTCGACGACCCGCCAGCAACCCCCCCAGGATCGGGCGCAAGGTTACTGCGGTCGCCAACCCAGTGTGACGGTCGGGCCTGTGCCTGACCATCGTCGAATCGGACGATCCGGCCGGGCGCTGGCTCGACCGCATACACGCCAGCCAATACGCACAAGACGCCCCAGGCCAGCCCGCCCAAAGTGCAGGCTGTGACTTTGTAGACCACCCGCGATGAACCTGCCCGGCCGCCCGAAAGGCGAGTACACCGCAATGCGAAGCATGGAGCTTGCCTGATGAGCTTGTTGGACGCCCCCGCCGTACCGCACTACTTCACGCCCGAGCATGTGCAGTTCCGTGCCTCGCTGCGCGACTGGGTGTCGCGCGAGATCACGCCGCATGTCAACGCCTGGGACGAGGCTCAGGGGTTCCCCCGCGAGCTGTATAAAAAGGCCTCGGCGATGGGCTTGCTGGGCCTGGACTACCCAGAGGCCTTGGGCGGTACACCGGCCGATCTGTTCTACCACCTGATCCTGTCCGAGGAACTGGCCCGGCCCGGCTGCGGCGGTGTCGCCGCATCGCTGATGTCGCACAGCATCGGCCTGCCGCCGGTCAGGAACTTTGGCAGCGCTGCGCTGCAGGCGCGGGTGATCCCGCCGGTGCTGGCGGGCGACAAGATCGCCGCGCTGGCCGTCACCGAGCCCTCGGGCGGGTCGGACGTGGCGGCGCTCAAGACCACGGCCATCCGGGTTACCGACGCCCAGGGCGAGCACTACCTCGTCAACGGCGAGAAGGTTTTCATCACCTCGGGCATGCGGGCCGATTTCATCACCGTGGCGGTGCGCACCGACCCGGCCAACAAAGGCCCGGGCGGCATCTCTGCCCTGCTGATCGACGGCGACACACCCGGCCTGAGCCGCACCAGGCTCGACAAGATGGGCTGGTGGGCCAGCGACACCGCCCACCTGCGGTTCGACAACTGCCGCGTGCCGGTGGCCAATTTGATCGGCGAAGAGGGCAAGGGCTTCAAGACCTTCATGAGCAACTTCAATGGCGAGCGCCTGGGCATGGCGGCGCAGGCGGTGGGCTATGCCGAATGCTGTTTTGATGAGGCGCTGGACTGGGCCCGGCAGCGCCAGACCTTCGGTTCGGCGCTGTCCGAGCGCCAGGTCATCCGCCACAAGCTGATGGACATGCTGCGTTGCATCGACGTGGCGCGCTGCCACATCTACGACCTGGCCTGGCGAGTGCAGCAGCGCAGTGGCGACGCCCAGCAACTGGTGGCGCGCACGGCGCTGGCCAAGGTGCAGGCCACCCAGTGCATGCAGTTCTGCGCCGATGCGGCGGTGCAGATCCTGGGCGGCATGGGTTTCATGCGCGGCACCCGCAGCGAGCGCATCTACCGCGAGGTCAAGGTGATGATGATCGGCGGCGGCTCGGAAGAGATCATGAAAGACCTGGCCGCGCGGCAGCTGGGTATCTAGGCCCCAACAGACCAGACCGAAAGCACTGGACAACCCGCATCGGACAAGCAGCCCATGGCGACCATCGAATCCACCCTTTCCACCGGCAGCGAGGTTTTCCAGGCCAACCGCAGCGGCATGCTGGCGCTGCTGGACCGGGTGCGCAGCGCTGAGGCACGCGCCATTGCCGCCAGCAACAAGTCGCACCAACGCTTCGAGTCGCGTGGCCAGTTGCTGCCGCGTGAGCGCCTGGCCCTGCTGCTGGACCCGGGCGCGCCCTGGCTGGAGCTGTGCACCCTGGCCGGCTACGGGCTGGACAACCCAGACCCTGATCTCACCGTGCCCGGCGGCGGGGTGATTGGCGGCATAGGCTGGGTGGCCGGCATCCGCTGCATGGTCACGGCCAGCGACTCGGGCATCGACGCCGGCGCGATGCAGCCGATGGGCCTGGACAAGGCGCTGCGCATCCAGGAGCTGGCACTCGAGAACAAGCTGCCCTATGTGCAACTGGTCGAGAGCGCCGGCGCCAACCTGCTGAAGTACCGGGTCGAGGGCTTCATCAAGGGCGGCGGGCTGTTCCGCAACCTGGCGCGCATGTCGGCGCGCGGGCTGCCGGTGGTCACCGTCACCCACGGCTCGTCGACTGCCGGCGGCGCTTACCAGACCGGCCTGTCGGACTACATCATCATGGTGCGCGGCCGCACCCGGGCGTTTTTGGCCGGCCCGCCGCTGCTGATGGCCGCCACCGGCGAGGTGGCCTCCGAAGAAGACCTGGGCGGCGCACAGATGCACACCCATGTCTCCGGCCTGGGCGACTACCTGGCCGAGGACGACCGCGACGCGCTGCGCCTGGCGCGTGAGGTGCTGGGCCAGATCGACTGGCCGCGTGCCGAGCCCGCGCAGAGCACGGTACGCGCCTTCAAACCGCCGCGCTTCGATGCCGAGGAGCTGCTGGGCATCATGCCGATGGACCACAAGCGGCCGGTGGACATGCGCCAGGTGATTGCCCGGTTTGTCGACGACAGCGAGTTCTTGGCCTTTGGCGAGAACTACGGCGCGGCCACCGTCTGCGGCCATGCCCGGATCGAGGGCCATGCGGTCGGCATCATCACCAACAACGGCCCGATCGACAACGCCGGCGCTGCCAAGGCCACGCACTTCATCCAGGCCTGCTGCCAGAGCCGCACACCCATCCTCTACCTCAACAACACGACAGGCTTCATGGTCGGCCGCCAGTTCGAGGAGGGCGGCATGATCAAGCACGGCAGCCAGATGATCCAGGCCGTGGCCAATGCCACGGTGCCGCAGATCACGCTGTACTGCGGTGCCAGTTTTGGCGCGGGCAACTACGGCATGTGCGGCCGGGGTTTTGCGCCGCGGTTTTGCTTCAGCTGGCCCAACGCCAAGACCGCGGTGATGGGCGGTGAGCAGGCCGCCAAGACCATGGCCATCGTCACCGAGGCGGCGATGGCGCGCAAGGGTGCGGTGGACCCCGGCAAGCTCGACGCGCTGCAGGCCGGCATCATCCAGCGCTTCGATGCCCAGATGAGCGTGTTCACCACCAGCGCACTGCTGCTCGACGACGGCGTGATCGACCCGCGCCTGACCCGTGACGTGCTGGCGCAGGTGCTGTCGGTCTGCCGCGACGGCGACGCGCGCCAGCCCCAGGCGATGCAGTTTTCGGTCGCCCGGCCGTAGCGCGCAGCCCAGCGGTGATGCTGCAGAACCCCAACCCGTACCCGATGACCGCCACGACGCCGTTTACCAAGATCCTGATCGCCAACCGTGGCGAGATCGCCCTGCGCGTGATGCGCAGCGCCCGGGCATTGGGCTACCGCACGGTGGCGGTGTACTCCACCGCCGACGCCCAGGCCCGCCACACGCTGGAGGCCGACCAGGCGGTGTGCATCGGTGAGCCGCTGCCCCGCCAGAGCTACCTCAACATCCCGGCCATCATCGCCGCCGCCCGCCTGAGCGGTGCCGACGCGGTGCACCCCGGCTACGGCTTCCTGGCCGAAAACCCGGCCTTTGCCGCAGCCTGCGCCGACGCCGGGCTGGTGTTCATCGGCCCGTCATCGGCATCGATTTTGGCGATGGGCGACAAGGCCGGCGCCAAGGCGCTGATGCGCGCCGCCGGTGTGCCCTGCATCCCCGGCTACCAAGGTGACGACCAGTCGGCTGGGCGCCTGGCCGCGGAGGCCGCGCTGATCGGCTGGCCGGTGATGATCAAGGCCACCGCGGGTGGCGGCGGTCGCGGCATGCGCCGGGTCGACCGGGCCGAGGACTTTGCCGATGCGCTGATCAGTGCCCAAAGCGAGGCGCTGGGCGCCTTCAGCGACGCCACCGTGATCCTGGAGCGGGCCTTGATCGCCCCGCGCCACATCGAGATCCAGGTCTTTGCCGACCGCTGGGGCCACGCCGTACACCTGGGCGAGCGCGATTGCTCGGTGCAGCGCCGGCACCAGAAACTGATCGAGGAAGCACCGTCGCCTGCGGTATCGCCCGACCTGCGCGAGCGCATGGGCGCGGTGGCGGTGCAGGCGGTGCGTGCCATCGGCTACGAGGGCGCGGGCACACTGGAGTTTTTGCTCGACGCGCAGGGTGATTTTTTCTTCATGGAGATGAACACCCGGCTGCAAGTTGAACACCCGGTCACCGAGGCCATCACCGGGCTGGACCTGGTGGATTGGCAATTGCGCGTTGCTGCCGGTGAGCCGCTGCCGCTGCGCCAGGACGCGCTGCGGTTTGAGGGCCATGCCATCGAGGTGCGGTTGTGCGCCGAAGACGCCATGCTGGGCTTCATGCCGCAGAGCGGGCGCATGGTCGCCTGGGCCATGCCCGAGGTCGATGCTGCCGGCCCTGGTGCCCACCCCGCCGGCTTGCGGGTCGAGCATGCGTTACGCCCCGGCGACGAGATCCCACCGTTTTATGACTCGATGATTGCCAAGCTGGTGGCGCACGGCCGCAGCCGCGGCGAGGCCTTGCGCAAGCTGCGGCATGGCTTGGCCGACGCGGTGGCGCTGGGCGTTGCCACCAACCAGGCCTTTCTGGCGCGCTGCCTGGCGCATCCGGTATTTGCCGAGGGCGGCGCCACCACTGCCTTCATCGCTGATCACCAGGCTGAGTTGCTGTCGGGCCTGACCCGGGACGGCGACCCCATCGGCCACCAGCGGGCAGCGGCGGTGGCGGCGGTGCTGCTGCACCTGAGCGCCGAGCCTGCAGGCGTAGGCGACAGTGCAACGGCCCCGCACAGCCTGGCCCACCGTTTGCCGATGCTGCAGCGTTTCGAGCTAGGCGGTGCGCCCTGTCAGGGCGCGCTGGTGCAGCAGGGCCAGCAGCGGTTCAGCACCCGGGTTGACGGCCACGACAGCGTGCTGCAGGTCGTGGCGCACGCAGGATCAAGCGCGAGATCAAGCGCAGGCTCAGGCTTGGCCGGGCGCAGCCGCATCGTGGTGGACGGCCTGGCCGACATGGCGGTCTGGCACCGCGACGGCGCCACACTGTGGTTCCAGTTTGCCGGCCGGCCCTGGGTCGTCACCGACCGCAGCCGCGCCGCCGCCACCCGTGCCGGTGCCGGCGCCAGCGACGGCAAACTGCGCGCCAGCATGAATGGCCGGGTGGTGGCCTTGCAGGTGGCGGTAGGCGATACGGTGACTGCCGGCCAGCCGCTGCTGACCCTGGAGGCCATGAAGATGGAGCATGTGCACGCCGCACCTTGCGCAGGCCGGGTGGCGGCGCTGCATGTCAGCCTGGGCGAGCAGGTGGCGGCCCACCGGGTGGTGGTGGAGATCGAGCCCGCGGTGCAGACCGCGGCGGCATCGGCCATGGCGGCAAGCGGTAGCGCTGCTTGAACCGGCGCGGGCTGCGGCCCGCCATGCCTGTTTGTCGATAGGGCCGACAGCCCGACAGCCCGACAGCCCGTCAGCCCGTCAGCCGAACTCAGCGGCCGTTGATGCCCAGCAACTCCACCTCGAACTGCAGCGTGGCATTGGGCGGGATCGTGCCGCCGGCACCACGCTCGCCGTAGGCAATCGCTGGCGGGCAGGTCAAGCGGGCGGACCCGCCCACCTGCAGCTTCTGCACCCCCTCGGTCCAGCACTTGATGACGCGGTCCAGCGGAAACTCCGCCGGACCGCCGTTTTTGTACGAACTGTCGAACTCGCGCCCGTCCATGAAGGTGCCGCGGTAGTTGACCTTCACCGTATCGCTGGCCTTCGGGCTGGCGCCCGTGCCCTGCTTGATCAACTTGAAGATCAGGCCGCTGCTGGTGGTGGTCACCGTACCGGCACCAGGTGCTGCTGGTGCTGATGCGGCCGGGGCCGCACTGGCTGCTGGCGCCAATTTTTTGGCCGGTGTCTGGGTTTGAGCCAGTGCCAACGGGGCGGCGCAGAGCCCGGCCAGTGAAACAAAAAGCCCCGCCAGCATCGGGAGCTGGCGGGTGGGATGGGTGTTGCAAACAGTCATGGCATCGGACGCAAAGGTGGGACAGGCCGCGATCATCGCATCCCGTCCCCCGGGCCTGACCCGCAGCGACCCAGCCCGGTTGGCGTCGGCTGCCCGACTCGGGCGTGCGGTCAGAACTTGTAAGCCACCCCGGCCGCGTAGGTGACCGGACGGAAGTCGATGGTGCTGCGCAGCACCGACGCGCCCACTGCCACCAGATCGCTCTTGACCTGGGCCGTGCCGATGCTGGCAAACAGTCCCCACTGCCGGCCCAATGCGTAGTCCACGCCCACCTGTGCTGCCAGGCCCCAGCTGTCGCTGAGGTTGACCTGCCAGCCGAACGGCGTCTTGGCATTGGTGAAGCGGGTGTAGTTGACGCCGATGCCGACATAGGGCCGAAGCGCGCTGCCGGCAGCGCCGAAGTGGTAGTTGATCAAGACCGTGGGCGCGACATTCTTGGCACTCAGCACCTCGCCCAGAAAGGGCACCGTGCCGGCGCCCTTGGCCTTGATCGTCGGCGGCACGCCCAATACCAGCTCGATACCCAGGTTGGGCGCGACCTCGCGCTCGTAGGTACCCAACAAGGTGGTGGCGCTGCCGATGGTGGCATCGGCGCCTGCCGGCACGCCCAGGCCGGTGATACCCGAGGTCTGGGCATGCGGCTGGTAAAGGATGACGCCCAGCTTGACGGTATTGAGCGGTGCGCCGCTTTGCGCCAGCGCGCCGCCAGCCAGGGTGGTGGCTGCGATCAGCAGCGACAGGGAACGGATGAGGTTTTGCATGGTGGTGTTCTCCGTGTCGCCAGCTCAGATCCAGCCAAAGGCCTTGAGCTGGCCGGTGACGTAGTCGCTGATGATCTTGTGGCCGGCGCGGGTGGGGTGCACGCCGTCGGCAAATTGCCAGGTATCCACATTGGCGCCGGTGCGCAAGCCGTTGTAGGGCATGCCGAGTGTGGCGTTGCAGAACAGCGACGAACCGTCGGTCACGGCGCCGCCGGTGATCACGCTGATCTTGGCCGCATCACAGGCCGGCACCGTGTTGTTGACCAGGCCGTATTTGGCCGGGTTGGCATAGACATCCTTGCCCGGGCCGTTCTGGTCCACCCACTGCACCGGCTGGCCGGTCAGGCCCTCGCGCAGCCACAGGTTGAAGGTGTCGACCAAGGTCACGAGCACGCCCTTGGCGCCGGGGTCCAGCGTGCCGCCAAACGGGGTGAGCGTGGAGTCGGGCAGGTTGAACACCGCCACATACTTGCCGCCCTTTGCCAGGATCTGGTCGCGCACGTAGCCGCTCAGTTCCAGGGCGGCCGACTTCATGCCGTACTGTGCTGCGGTCTGGGCGTCATAGAGCTGGCGATTGGCTTGGTCTGCGGTGATCTTGCCGGCGGCGGCATTGGCCTGGATGGCGCCCGCCGCTGCGGCAAACGCGCCGAACTGGGCGAACGCATCGTTGTTGCCGCCCCACACCAGGATCAGATCCGTGCTCTTGAAGCTGCCAAACGCCGCCAGGTGGTTGGCAATCTGCTTGACCATCGGCACCGTCAGCGCGCCCGCGCCGTTGTTGTGGCCGATGCCGTTGGGGTCGGTCACGCGCGAGCCGCCCTGGCCGTAGCTGGTACACAGCGCGGCGGCCGCCGGCACCACAAACTTGACCGGGCACTTGACCGAGCTGGCGCCGAAGCCCATCTCGGCCGGGTACACCGTCAAACCCATCGTGGTGGCCAGGTTCTCGACCCAGATCTTGCCTTGGTTGCCGTCGATGTTGGAGGTGAACTTGCCGCCAAAAAACGGCGCCTGGCCATTGCCGGTCAGCGAGGTGGCCGGCGAGTAGGCGCCCTGGTCGCTGAGGCTGTCGCCAAAGGTGACGAGTGCGGTAAAGCTGCCCTTTGTGGTGGGTGCGCCGGCGGGCGCGCCGCTGCCAGGGATGGTGGTTTCACCACCGCCGCAAGCCACCAGCAGGGCAGCGCCCAGCAGTGAGACGACGCCTGAGCGGATGTTGATCATGAGGGCTCCTGGCAAAGGGATGGGTGAGCCCGCTGGGGGCCACCAAGGCGGCACAGGCGCGGACAAAAAAAGAGTGCCCGGTGATCACAAGAATTTGAACACCAGGCCGTCAAAAATGCACTTTAGCGGCGCGTCCGCACGGCACCGGGCCGGGTAAACCCGTTCGCTTGCAGCCCTGCAACAGTCAACGGCACGGCGCCCTCAGACTGGCCAGTCGGCCGGTACCGTGACCTGCATCTCCAGCAGCATCTGCGCCATGCCCTTGCCCAGCGGGTCCAGCCGCAGCGAGGCCGGACCACCACCGTCCAGCGCCTGGTGGATCACCAGGTTCATGGCAGACAGGCCGGGCAGGTGGTAGCGGTCCACCGGACCCTTGACCAGGTGGCCCAGCCAGGCCAACACCGCTGCCGGCGTGACCTGGTCCCACAGCAGCGGCAGCCACTCGGGCCGGCGTGCGATCAGACCGATGTTGGACACGTCGCCCTTGTCGCCGCTGCGGCCCCAGGCGAGCGCCACCAGCTTGACGCTGCGGTGGGCGCCCGCCACGGGTGCGGCGGCGGACGGGTCGGGCAGCGCCTGGGCGGGCTGCATCGGTGCGGGGCTGTTGAAAGGCACCGCGGTCACTGTATCGCCCAGGTGCATTTGCGGCGTGACGGCCGCGCGTGGCACGGCAAACGCGCAGGGCAGGATCAACGGCTGCACCGGCGGCCGGCCCGCACCAGCGCCGGTGGTGCCGGGGCTCCAACTGGTGCCGGGGGCGGCCTGCTCACGGGCAAACAGCGCCAGCGCCTCTTTTTTGGGGTGCTGCACCGCCAGACGCAGCATCACCTCGCGCAGCGTGGGCGCCGTGGCGTGCGGGCCGTACAGGCTCTCGGCGCCGATCACTTCGATGCGGGTGGCGGAAAAATCACCCCAGCCGCGGGCCATGATCAGCTCTCGGGTGCGCTCGAGCAAGGCCTCGCCGGTGCGCCTGGCCTTGGCCACCGCGTCGATGCCGACGATGGTCAGGTTGCTGCTGCAGCGCCAGCCCGCCATCGAGGTGGCGCTGACCTTGAGCGTGGCCGGCGGCGGCCCGCCGCGTGCGCCGCTGACGCGCACCCGGTTCTCGCCCACTTGCTCGACCTGCACCTGGCGGAAGTCGCAACTGACATCCGGCAGCAGGTAGGCACCGGGGTCACCGATCTCGTAGAGCAGTTGCTCGCCCACCGTGGCGCAGCTGACCAGGCCGCCCGTGCCAGGGGGCTTGCCGACCGTGAAGCTGCCGTCAGCCGCCACCTCGACGATGGGATAGCCGATGTGGGCCCAGTCGGGCACCGATTGCCAGTCGGTGAACAGCCCGCCGGTGGCCTGGCAGCCGCACTCGATGATGTGGCCGGCCAGGCTGCCACCGGCGAGCCGGTCGTACTGTGCCAGCGTCCAGCCGAAGTGGTGGATCAGCGGGCCGAGCGTGACGGCGCTGTCCACGCAGCGGCCGGTGATCACCACGTCGGCGCCGGCCGCCAGCGCACGGGCCACCGGCTCGGCGCCCAGGTAGGCGTTGGCGCTGAGCAGTTTGTCGGGCAGCGGGCGGCCGCTGACCAGATCGATCAGCACGCCGCCGGGGGCGGCATCGGCTGCGGCGGCGCTGGCCGCCTGGCGCAGCGCGGGCAGGGCCTCGCGCACGTCGTCGCCGTCCACCACCGCGATGCGCAGTGTCACGCCAAGCTCGGCGGCCAGCGCGGCCAGCGCATTGGCGCAGGCCTGCGGGTTGATGCCACCCGCGTTGCTGACCACCTTGATGCCGCGCCGCACCACCTCGGGCAGCACCTGGCGCATGGCGGTGTCGACAAAATCGGTGGCGTAGCCAGCCTCGGGGTTCTTGCGCTGGGCCGACACCAGGATGGCCATCGTGGTTTCGGCCAGGTAGTCGAACACCAGCACGTCGATCATGCCGCTGGCCACCAGCTGCGGCGCCGCTACGCTGCTGTCACCCCAAAAACCGGACGCGCCGCCGATGCGCAGCGCTGGGCGCGGACCGGGTGAGCCTGCTGCCGCAGTCGCTGACGGGGCGGTCGCGGATGCTGTGGTGGCGGCGGGAGGGCTAGGGGTCATGGTGGATCCTCGGCAATTTGCCGACAGGCTAAGGCCGGGGGCGGTCCAGCGTCTTGCGGGCAGTGGCTGGACAGCCAGGCCCCGGCCGAGGCCTTCCGGAAGCAGGGCAGATACACTGCCCGCTGCCGATTTGTTGTCGTTTTACCGTCATTTTTCTGCTGCGGCGCACCCAGCGCCGTGTGCAATTCATCCCGTCTATGTCCACCGCAACCAAGGCCTTGCCCATCTTCGACCTCAAGAGCACCGCCTGGACGCTGACGGCGCTGCGCCTGCAGTCTGCCGACCTGGCCGCGCTGGTGGCCGCGCTGGACGAGCGCTTCGGTGACAACCCCGGACTGTTCGACAACGACCCGCTGGTGATCGACCTGAGCCCGCTGCGCGCGTCCGATGTGGTGGTGGACATCGCTGGCCTGCTGCCGCACCTGCGCCGCCACCGTCTGGTGCCCATCGCGGCCCAGGGTGGCAGCGATACGCAGATGGCGGCGGCCCGCGCTGCCGGTCTGGCCGAGGCGCTGGACGCCGCGCCGGCCGAGGCCGCGACGGGACGCGATGCCGCGCCTGTCGCGCCGCTGGCGCCTGCCCGTGACCGGGTGGTGCGCGAGCCGGTGGCGCACCCGCCCGAGGTTGCCGATGCCGCGCCTGCCGACCGGGTGCGCGACGCGGTGCGCGAAGTGGTGCGAGAGGTCGAGGTGATCCGCGAGGTGCCCGGCGCCGCCGTGCCGACGATGGTGATCGACAAGCCCCTGCGCTCGGGCCAGCGGGTCTACGCCCGGGGCGGTGACCTGGTGGTGCTGGCCGTGGTCAGCTTTGGCGCCGAGGTGATTGCCGACGGCAATATCCATGTCTACGCCCCGCTGCGCGGCCGGGCGATTGCCGGTGCGCGTGGCAACACCGAGGCCCGTATCTTCAGCACCTGCCTGGAGGCGCAATTGGTGTCGATTGCCGGCATCTACCGCACCACCGAGACCCCGCTGCCCGCGGCCGTGCTGGGCCAGCCGGCCCAGGTCTGGCTGGACGGCGAAAAAATCATGGTCGAGCCGCTGGCTTCCTGATGACCGCATGAAGATCTCCAGCAAGAAGCGGCAGAACGGCCCCTACGGACCCAGCGGTCTCGGCGCGTCCGTCGCCAGGTCCGCCCACCCCAATCCTGTTTCACAGAAAGCACATCGGATGGCCAAAATCATCGTCGTCACCTCGGGCAAGGGCGGGGTCGGCAAGACCACCACCAGCGCCAGCTTTTCGGCCGGCCTGGCCTTGCGCGGCCACAAGACCGCGGTGATCGATTTCGACGTCGGCCTGCGCAATCTCGACCTGATCATGGGCTGCGAGCGCCGGGTGGTCTACGACCTGATCAACGTGATCCACAACGAGGCCAAGCTGACCCAGGCCCTGATCAAGGACAAGCAGTGCGACAACCTGTATGTGCTGGCCGCCAGCCAGACACGTGACAAGGACGCGCTGACGCAGGACGGCGTCGAGCGGGTGCTCAAGGAACTGGCCGAGATGGGCTTCGAGTACATCGTCTGCGACTCGCCCGCCGGCATCGAGACCGGTGCGCTGATGGCCATGCACTTTGCCGACGAGGCGCTGGTGGTGACCAACCCCGAGGTCTCTTCGGTGCGCGACAGCGACCGCATCCTGGGCATGTTGTCCTCCAAGACCCAGCGCGCGATCGACGGCCTGGCGCCGATCAAGGAGCACTTGCTGATCACCCGCTACAACCCGAGCCGGGTGGTGGGTGGGCAGATGTTGTCGCTCGACGACATCCAGGAGATCCTGCGCATCCCGCTGATCGGCGTGATCCCCGAGAGCGAGACCGTGCTGGATGCCAGCAACCAGGGTGTGCCGGCGATCCACATGAAGGCCACCGACGTGAGCGAGGCCTACCAGGACGTGATCAGCCGCTTCCTGGGCGAGACTGTACCGATGCGCTTTGTCGACGCCGAGAAACCCGGCTTCTTCAAGCGGCTGTTCGGCGGGAGGTGAGCGGCATGTCGTTTCTCTCGTTCTTCCTCGGTGAAAAGAAGAAGACCGCCTCGGTCGCCAAGGAGCGGCTGCAGATCATCCTGGCGCACGAGCGCTCGGGCCGCGGCAATTCACGCGCCGACTACCTGCCGCAGTTGCAGGCCGAGTTGATGGCGGTGATCAGCAAGTACGTCAACATCGCGCCCGGCGACATCAAGGTCAGCCTGGAGAAGCAGGACAACTTCGAGGTGCTGGAAGTCAAGATCGAGTTGCCGGACGCGGTGCGCTGAAGCGCGGTGACACGCGCTGAAAAGCAGTGACCGCCGCTGGCCCGCCGTCCCCCATGCCCGCGGCTGTCACGCCCGCCGACGCCTGCCGGCGCTTTCTCGCGGGCTACCCCGAGGCGCTGCAAGACCGGGTGCGCCAGCAGCTGGCCGACGGTCGTCTCGGCGCCGCGCTGGCTCGGAATTATCCCGACCGCCACGCCGTGCGCACCGACGCCGCACTCTACGACCATGCGATGGCGCTCAAAAGCCGCTACCTGCGCAATGCGTCGGCGCTGGCCAAGGTGGTGTTCGACAGCCGGCTGCAGATCGACCAGCGCGCGTTGGGCACGCTGACCAGCGTGTCGCGGGTGCAGGGTGGGCGCCTGACGGCCAAGCGCGAGGTGCGGGTGGCCGCGTTGTTCAAGGACGCCCCGGCCGCGATGCTGGAGATGATCGTGGTGCACGAGCTGGCGCACCTGAAGGAGCGTGATCACAACAAGCCGTTCTACGCGTTGTGTGAACACATGCTGGCCGGCTACCACCAAGTCGAGTTCGACACCCGGTTGTACCTGACCTGGCGGGCCAGCGGCGGTGGGGTGTTGGCGGCGGGCTGAGGCGGATCGCGGCAGGAAGCGGCCACAGCGCCGCGCAACCTGAGGCCGCCGCCGTCGGCGGCTGAACCTGCCAAGGCGTCCGTCAGGCCACGGCCAGGCGCGGCGCACAGCGGTGCAGCAGGGCGCGGATCGCCGGCAGCGCTGCCTCGGTGGCCTGCCGGCCGGCGTCCACCAGGTAGGGCATTGCCGCGGTGTCGAACAGGCCGACCCGCCGTTGCAACGGCGGCACGATGCTCAGCAGCCGGCCGCCCCGTGCGCCGGCTTCGGCCAGGCGGGCCCGCATCAGGTTGTTGGTGAGTGCGGATGTCACCTGGGCCAGCATGCGCGTGGGGCCGTCGATGCGCTTGGGCATCGGGGATTCGAAGCCCAGCGCCAGCACAATCTGGGCGTCGGCCGCCGCGCTCACGGGCAGCGGATCGGCCACAAAGCCGTCGATCAGGCGCCGCCCGCCGATGTGCACCGGCGCAAACATGAAGGGCAGGGCGATGCTGGCCCGCAGCGCCTGGACCAGCGGGCCCTGGTGCAACACCACGGCCTGGCCGGTGGCGGCGTCGGTGGTGGCCACACGCAGTGCGGTGCGCAGGCCTTCGATGCGCAGGTCGCCGAAGGCCTGGTCCAGGCGCTGCATCACCAGCCGGTCATCGCGCAACGCGAAGTCAGCGTCGAAGCGGCCCAGGCGGGGCCACAGCATCTGCGCGATGGCCCGCCAGCGGTGTTGGCGCGTGACATCTGCCGACCACAGGCGGGTGGCGATGCGCACCGCCTCTTCGGCGCCGTGGCCGGCGGCGATCAGTGCGCCGAACATCGCGCCCGCGCTGCAGCCCACCACCAAATCGGGCACCAGGCCTTCGCGCTGCAAAACCTCGACCATGCCCAGCGCGGCAATGCTGCGCACACCGCCGCTGCCCAGCACGATGGCAAAGCGGTGGTTGAAGGGCGACACGGTGGGTGGGATGAGGCTCATGGGGTGGACTCCGGGTGGGGGTGGTTCGGGGCAAGGGGGGGTGTTGGGGCGGTAGCTTCAGGCGATGGCCAGTGCCGCTTCAGGCCGGCGCCGCGGCCACCAGCGCAGCAGGCTGCGGCGCGCGGGCGTCGGCGTGTCCTCGTGTTCGGTGTCCGGCCCCAATACGCGCTGGATGCGCAGCACACCCGCCTCATCGCTGGCGGGGCAGCGTGCATAACCACAGCGCTGCGCCAGGTCCAGCATCGGCGTGTTGGCTTCCATCACATCGCCATGCAGCTGCCGCACGCCGGCCTGGGCAGCGGCCCGCTGCAGGCTGCGCAGCGCCCAGGTGCCCATGCCCTGGTGCTGCCAAGCGTCGTCCACCATCAAGGCGAACTCCGCCGCCAGGCCATCGGCCTGCACGACATAGCGGGCATCGGCCACCAGGCTTTCGACGCCGTCCACCAGGGTGCTGATCACCACGGCCAGGTGGCTGCGGTAGTCCACGCAGGCCATGTATGCCAGGCTGGCGGGCGACAGCTTGACCACGCCGTGGAAGCGGTTGCGCCGGGCCGCAGCCGACAGCCGGTTCACCAGCCCGCCCAGCAACGGCGCGTCCTGCGGCAGCACCGGACGCAGCGTGAGCCGGCCCATGCCGGCCAGCGCACGGGTGTCGATCAGCGTGACCGGGTAGTGGTGGATCTGGTAGCTGGCGCCAGTGGTGGTCTGCGGCATGCGGTTCTCCCTGATGTGGGCGGCCTGCAAACGGGTCGCTCCATCTGGTTCATCGCAATGCGGTTGTGAATCCCGCCAACGGGCACCCCCCTAACTTGGCAGTTTCAGGCGAAGTTCAGACCCATCGGCCCTCAAACCCATCGCCCGGTCGCAGCAAAAGCGCCTCAGGCCTACCGGCGTGCGGCCGAGGGCGTCTGCCAGGCCGACGACAGCGCGCGCGCGCTGGCAACGGTCTCGTGGTCGTCACCCATGCCGTTGCCCAGGGCCAGGATGGCCCCGGCCAGGGTTTGGCTGGCCTGCTCAGACCGGCCCAGGCCGCGTTGGGCCTGGGCCAGCAGCAGCAGGGCCTTGCCGACATGGGCGCTGCGTGTGGGTTCTGGCGTGGCAGCCGCTGCGGCATCGACAGCCGCGTCGGCCCAGGCAGCGGCGCGCACCGGGTCGGGCTGTGGCAGGGCCAGGGCCAATTCAGCCGCCAGTGGCAGTGCCCGGCGCAGTGCCGGTGACACCGGGCCGGCAGCAGCAGCCAGGTCCTTCATCTGCTGCTCCACCAGTTGCAGGCCGCCGGCCGCGTCGCCACTGCGCCCCTGCCACTCCGCGCGCGCCAAAGCCACCGCCACCAGGTAGGCCTTGTTGCTTACCGGGTCGGCGCCGTAGGCGGCTTGAACATCATCCAGCGCCTGGCGGGCCGGCTCAAGGCGGCCCATGCGCACCAGGGTCAGGGCGCGGAAATACATCGCCCGATGGCGCCAGAACAGGTTGCTGCCGCCCTGCGAGGCCAGCACCGCGCGGTCCAGCACCGCCAGTGCCTGGTCGTAGCGGCCGAATGCCGTCAGGATGCCACCGTGGTTGGCCAGAAAGTTCAGGCGGTCTGCGTCTGCCGTCCCGCGCGCCGTCAGGATGCCAGAGAGTTTGTCGGCCATCGCCAGCGATTGTTTGAGCTGGCCGTAGTTCTGCAGATCGGCCGCTTCGTTGGACATCAGCACCAGCGCGCTCAAGGTGCCGCCATGGCCGCGCCGGATCAAGGCGTCCATGGCCTGCCGGCCAAATTCACCGGCTTTCCGCGAATTGCCCAGGTTGTCGTGGTACTTCGACAGGCGGCTCAGCGCGGAGCCGACCAAGGCGTGGCGGTCCATGCCATGGGCGGCCAGAAGCACCAGGGATTTTTCCGCCAACGCCACCGCGTCGGGCAGCCGGTTGTCGGCTTCGGCCAGGTCGGCGGCGGCGACAAGGCAGGCGGCTTCGCGCTCGGGCAGGGGCGGGTTCTGGCGCGACAGCAGGCCCTGCGCTTCAGTCAGGCGCGCTCGGGCCTTGTCGCGTTGGCCCGCGCTCAGCTCGGTGCCGATCTGCTCGCACAGCACGCGTGCCAATCCCTCGCCGTAGCCGGCCTGCCGTGCCAGGTTCTCGGCCTTGGCCAGCAACTCGCGTTCCTGGTCGGTCTGGCCCACGCTGGAGTACAGCGTGCCCAACAAGGTGTACTGGCCGATCAGGAAGCGGGGCTCGACCTCCTGGCTGTTTTGCAGCAGCTTCAGGCCACGGTCCAGCATCTGGCGCGGTGTCAGCGCAGCGCCGTCGGCGCCGATCTCGGTCACCATCACGGTCAGGAAGTCCTGGGTGGCGGCGGATCGTGCTGCCTGTGCGCGCGCCTCTTCGCGCTGGGCCCGCGCCTCCAGCATCTGCCAGGCCGTCACGCCGGTGGCAGCCAGCAACGCCAGGGCGGTCAGCAGGCCTGCGGCCACCGCACCGCGGTGGCGGCGCACAAACTTGCGCGTGTGGTAGCCCAGGCTGTCGGGCCGCGCCAGCACCGGCTCATTGGCGCGGCAGCGGCGCAGATCCTCGGCAAAGGCCGCCACGGTGGGGTAGCGCTCAGTCGCTGATTTGCGCAGGGCGTGGGCCAGCACGGTGTCCAGATCGCCGGACAGCCTGCGGCTCAGGCGCTCGGGCGTGCTGGCGCGCAACTGGGCGTCTTCCAGCCCGGTCGACGTGACACGGCGCGACAACCGCAGCGGCTCGGTCTCCAGCGTGGCGCGGATCACATCGGCAGCGCTGCCCGCCGCCAGTGCCGTGGGGTGCTGGCCGCACAGCAACTGGTACAGCAGCACGCCCAGCGCGTACACATCGGTGGCGGTGGTCACACCCTCGCCGCGCAGCTGCTCGGGCGCGGCGTATTCGGGCGTCAGCGCGCGGCCGCCCTCACGGGTGAGCGCGGTGGATTCGGCGCTGCCGGCCTCGTCGTCCAGCAGTTTGGCGATACCGAAGTCCAGCAGCTTGACCTGCCCATCGGCCGTGACCAGGATGTTGCCGGGCTTCAAGTCGCGGTGGATCACGCCGTGGGTGTGGGCATGGGCCACGGCGGCCAGCACGTCGTCGAACAGCGCCAGCCGCGCTTCGATGCCGAGGCGCCGGGCATCGCAGTGCAGGTCGATGCGCTGGCCGTCCACCAGCTCGATCACCAGGTAGGGCTGGCCACCCGGGGTGACGCCGGCGTCTTGCAGCCGGGCGATGTGCGGGTGCATCAGGCGCGCCAGGATCTGGCCTTCTCGGCGGAAGCGCTCGGCGCCGGCACGGCCCATCAAGGACAGGTGCAGCAGCTTGATGGCCACGGCGCCGTCGTAGCGGCCGTCCTCCCGGTGCGCGCGCCACACACTGCCGCCGCCGCCCTGGCCCAGCGGGGTTTGCAGCACATAGGCGCCCAGGCGCTGCCCGGCCAGGCTGGCGTCGTCGGTGTGGCCCGGCCCGGCCGCCGCAGCGCCCGTCAGGAAACCGCCGGACCGCGCCTGGCTGTCGTGGGCCAGCAGCGCCGCCATTTCATCGGCAAGCCCGGGCCTGGTGGCGCGCAGCGCATCCAGCCGGGCCTGCCGGGCGGGCGCGGCAAGGTCCAGCAACTCGTCGAGCAGCGGGCTGAGTTCACGCCAGCGCTCGGGTGAGGGAATGTTCATGGCGGTTATCGGCTCCGGGGTGCTGTCAATCCCATCGCAAAGCGGCGGCAAAAGCCGCCACGCAGCGCGCGTCGCCGGGCAGTCAACGGGACTGCATCGCGCTGTGCAGCAGCATCCGGGCCTTTTCCCACTGGCGCTGCACGCTGCGTTCGGAGCTGCCCAACAGCGCTGCGATCTCCAGTACGGAAAATCCGCAAAAAAACTTGAGGTCCACCACCTGCGCCAGGGCAGGCTCCAGGCGGGCCAGTTCGTCCAGGCAGTCGCCGATGTCGCTGAGCAGCTCGGGCTGCGGGCAGGCGTCGGCGTGTTCGGTGTCAAGCGAGGTGATGTCCAGGCCGCCGCCGCGCTTCTGGGCCTGGCGCTCGCGCACCCGGCTGATCACCAGGCCGCGCATGGCGCGTGCGGCGTAGGCCATGAAGTGGCCTTCGGTCGGGAAGGCCAGCGCATCGCGCCGCGAGATGTCGAGGTAGGCCTCGTGCAGCAGCGTGGTGGCGCCCAGTGCGGCGTACGGGCCCAGCCTGGCCGCTTCGCGCCGCGCCAGCCGGTGCAGTTGCCGGTACAGGGTGCCAAACAGCTTGTCGGTGGCGCCGGGCTCGCCCTGCTCGGCCTGGGCCACCAGCGTACGCAGATCGGCATTCAGCTCATGGGGCATGGGGCATGGGTCATGGGTCATGGGTCATAGGGCATAGGGCATAGGGCATAGGGCATGGGGCATGGGGCATGGGGCATGGGGCATGGGGCATGGGGCATGGC
>Ga0209181_10002988_pt1 | contig 26911 bp, 27 predicted proteins | sample MAT05_FD_187208 | JGI IMG/M metagenome (GOLD analysis project Ga0209181, IMG submission 187208) | Freshwater microbial communities from Lake Fryxell liftoff mats and glacier meltwater in Antarctica - MAT-05 (SPAdes) (version 2) | ecosystem: Environmental > Aquatic > Freshwater > Ice > Liftoff...
GTCCACCATGCTCCAACTCATGCCGGGGATGTCCGTCTGCATCGCGCTGTTGATCGGCAGGTCGTACCACTTGCGCAGCGAATCGGCGTACTCCACGATCCAATGCATCTCCTCTGGCGTGCAAAGGCCGGTGAGGATGTTCGCGTAGTTCGCGCTGAGGGCGATGCTGCCGCTCTTCACCGCCGCGACGAAACGCTGCTTGTCCGCTTCGCTGGCGATGCCCAGGAAATTCTCCACGGCCCATAGGCTCTCCACGTTCCACACGAAGCGACTTTCCTTCGGGTAATCCTTCGTGCGATCGATCAGATCCAGCGCCTTGAAGATGTTGTTGTTCTGGATCACCTCCACCTCGCTTTGTAGGTGGCTGTAGCCGATGTCGGTGTGGGAGTGATGGATGAGGTGGATGTCGCGGTGGATAAGGGGATGAATGGTAAGCAGAGTATCGAGCAAAGCCCTGCCTTTGATGTTCGCTTTGATCTTGACCGGAGTGAAGGCACCCACGACCGACGTTTCGAACACCTGCAATCCATTTTGGACCATGAAGGTTGAAGGGCCATCCTGACCATCGATCCACACGTTCATTTCTTCCGATGCGCCGAAGTGCATCACCGTGAGCTGAAGTGGTTGCAGTTCACTGTGGCTCTTTCTGTAGACAAAGGGTAGAACGGCCGCTTCCACCTTCTCCTCGAACGTGTATCGGAACGTCATGAACCAATCGGGGCTGTCCTGCGCGTGGCCCACCATCTTCAACTTCACGGGCTGGCCCGGGGTGATGTACTCCCCGGGCACCCGCAGGTGCGCGAAGCCATGTGCATCGTCATGGCGGTCCAGCTTGTTGAACTCGAAGACAAGCTTCGTGCTGTCAGCCCCTGCTGCCGACCACGATCCTGGCTTCGTGCTGTGGTGCGTGGTGAAAGTGAGCGCGAGCTCGTCGTTGATGAACAGGTCGAAGCTGCGATCGCCGTCCGAAGTAGTGCTGTTGTGTGCTGCGATCCAACTGAAGTAGAAATACTGAGGACTCTCGCTCTGTCGGTAATGCGGCATGGCGGCGGTTTCCCACGCGATGGCCTTCTTCCCATCCGTACATCGTGTCAGCAGCGCCGTGGTCGCATGCTCCGGGTACATACTGAAGTAGGAGAGGACCTCGCCCTCCACATCCTTCGCGTAGCCATTGATCACATCTTGCTTCCCGAACACAGGAAGGTCCACTTGTGCGCTTAGTGCAAGTGGCAAAGCAAAAAGTAGGAGAAGAAAGCGACGCATTTCTCAAAGATGGGCAAGAATGCGACTTTGACCGCCAAGACCGCGAATGCTCCATCCCGGTAGCGGGAGGACACGCCAAGAAGAAACTTAACGTGGCGACCTCGTTGCGTATGTTGCGTCTTGGCGGTGAGAAACTCAGAATGCGTAGCGCACGCCCATGTTCAATATGAGCGAGCGGGTCAATCCATCGGGCCGTACCTCGCGGGTGATCATTGGCGATCCGTAGGCGAGTTCCAAGGCCCAGCGGTTGCTTAGCCGGTAGCGGGCGTCCACTGTCAGGTTCAATGTCAGGCCATCACTGCCTTCTACATCGCGGCGTATCAAGGGCTCAACGTCCCAAAGTGACCGTGTGCCATCCATTTCGAGGCGGCTATCCAAGCCAAGGTGATAGATCGCCAGCACGCCCGGTTGGATCGAAAGTCGACCGATCGGGAGTGCGTACTGCAGCCGGACCACAGCATCGTTCGCACGTTCCAAATAGAGCGACTCGAAATACTTGATAGCGTCTTCATCACCGTCCCAAGCCTCGTGGTAAAAGAGGTTCTCGTTCCCCTGCGAAAGCACGTGCTGGTAGGCGAGTGCGGCGGACCAACGCTTGTATCGGTATTGCGCGCCCAGCAACAGGTGGAGCGTGCCGAGGCCGGATTGATAAGGCATGGGCAGCGGTTTGAAGTCCGGGCCGAAAGTGGTTTGCTCCAGTGGTTGGGGAGAGGTCTTCCCGGTTGGTAGTCGAAATCCAACGATCGCCGTCAGGTTCCGATCTTGCTCTTTGATGAACGCATAGCTTGAAGTGAAGATGACATCGCCGATGCGATGTACTCGCCTAGGTTCCCACTAGCGCTGAGGAATGGCACCTTCAGTTGCAGGCTGAACCGTTCAGTGAAGCCAACGCCGATCTCCGGTACCACCTGCATGATCACCACGCCCTGTTCGCCGATGGCATAACTATATTGAAGGCGGGCAAAATGCCGTGGCTCTTCGCCCTTTGTGCTGTCCGTGGATAATTCCATTTGGCCGATAGGCCCGGCCGTGCATACCCCCGCATCACTACAACCTTGACCCTTGGCCGATGGCGTAAGGCTTAGGATGAAGAAGAGGGGAATGAAATTCCGGAGGACTCGCATGGAATTGACTTTGCCCCGCACAACGTTTGCGGTCAGGTTTTGGTCTGTCGCGGGCCCGGATGTTTCCTCAGAGGTTCGTCGAATACGCTACTCCAGCACCTTCAACTTCACGATGCGTGCTAGAACGGTGGGGATGCGCATTTCGTGGACCGCATTGTTATGGAAGTATCTCTGTTCCGAATTGGTCTGCCGGGGTGCGGTACCTTCGCCGCATGCCCGCACGTGCCGTTCGAATCACGCTTTTTCTGGCCGTCTTGGGCGTTGTCCTCTTTTTACTGCATCTTTTGGTGGGTCCTGTTCCCATTGGCTGGAATGATGTTTCCGCCGCACTGTTCGGTGCTTCATCGGATGGCCCGAACGCGCTTATCGTTCGTACTGTGCGACTACCGGAAGCGATCACTGCGGTTGTTGCCGGTGGTGGGTTGGCCGCATGCGGTCTCCTGATGCAAACGCTCTTTCGCAATCCATTGGCCGGGCCTTCCGTTCTGGGGATCAGCTCTGGTGCCAGCTTGGGCGTTGCGATACTGCTGTTGGCCCAGCCACTGTGGATCTTCGTTCCGATCCCCTCGGATCTAGCGGTCATCCTCGGTGCCTTCAGCGGTGCTGTGGCTGTGCTGCTGCTGATCATGCTGGCCGATCGGAGGATAGGCGATGGCGTGGCGTTGCTGATCGTCGGCCTCATGGTGGGCTACCTGTGCTCGGCGGTCATCAACGTGTTGCAAGTGGCGAGTTCGGAATCGGCGCTGAAAGGCTTCGTGCTTTGGGGAATGGGCTCTTTCGGCGATGTCTTGAACGGACGGCTCGCCTGGTTGTCATTACCGGTACTCGCTGGGATACTCACCGCATTGCTCCTGGTGAAACCCTTGAACGCGCTGTTGCTCGGTGACGCCTATGCCGCCAGCCTTGGTGTTCCGGTGAAGCGCACGCGGCGTTTGATCATGTGGACCACCGGCTTGTTGGCTGGAACGATCACCGCGTTCTGCGGGCCGATCGCTTTTCTTGGCCTTGCGACCCCACACGTTGCACGTGGCCTTTGCCGAACGAGCGATCATGCCATCCTCATGCCGGTCACCATCCTTTGCGGCGCCGTGCTCGCGCTCTTCTGCGATCTGGTGATCAAGCTTCCGGGCATTGGTGCCGGTATTCCGTTGAATGCTGTGACCTCTTTGCTTGGTGCACCTGTTGTAGCATGGGTGTTGTTGAGCGGTAAACGGTGGGCCCGCACCGCATGAGCGCTTTGTTGACAGCACGGAAAGTGAGCGTTGGCTTTGGCCGATCGCCACTGTTGGAAGGAGTCGATATCACGTTGAATGCGGGTGAGCTTGTCGCGTTGATCGGCGTTAACGGCGGCGGTAAGTCCACGTTGCTGCGCACACTCGCCGGCAGTCAAACTCCATTGTCGGGAACCGTTGAGGTCAATGGAGAGCCGTTGGTAGGGATGAGCGCTGCAGCGCGCGCCAAGCAGATGGCATTGGTCCTCACTGAACGACCGCAAGCCGGTTTGCTGGATGTGCGCACGCTGATCGCTTTCGGTCGCCAACCGTGGACGGGGCACTTCGGTCGCTTGACCGCGAAGGATGAAACTGCCATGGACAAGGCGATGGATCTTGCTGGTGTCACCTCCTTTGCGCATCGATCGCTCCACCAACTGAGCGATGGGGAAGCGCAGCGCGTCATGATCGCTCGAGCGCTTGCCCAAGATACACCGATGTTGCTGTTGGATGAACCCACGGCGTTCCTTGATCTGGTGAATCGCGTGGGCGTGTTCCGCTTGCTGCGCGATCTTGCCCACAAAGAAGGGAAGGGCATCCTGCTGTCCACCCATGATCTGCAAACTGCGTTGGACCTCTGTGACCGGGTCCTGCTGATCAACGGAAAGGCGGTCTGGTCAGGTACTACGGTAGAGGTGCGTACCTCCGGGATCCTGGAACGGACGTTCGCGGCGGAAGGCCTGCGGTTCGATGCTGTTTCGGGTGCATTCCGATCGGTATGAATGAAGAAGCCCCTCCGCAGTTGGCGGAAGGGGTTTTGGACAAACGTTGATCACCGTTACTTCTTCAGCGCATCGCGGATCTCCATCAGGAGTTTCTCTTCGTTGCTAGGAGCTGGCGATGCGGCTGGCTGATCCGCTTCGCTCCTGCGCAAGCGGTTCACTCCCTTCACCACCATGAACATGACGAACGCTACAATGATGAAGTCGATCATCGCGGTAAGGAACATCCCATAGCTCACAGCGACCTTTGCCGTAGTGGCTAAACCGTCCGGCCCAAGGACCTCATCACGCAACACCCATTCCATTTGATCGAAGCGCACATTTTCGGTGAGCATGCTGATCAACGGAGCAACCATATTTTGGGTGAATACAGTGACGATCTTGGTGAACGCTGCGCCCATCACGAAGCCCACCGCGATGTCGATGAGGTTGCCCTTCATGGCAAACTCCTTGAATTCCTTCATCATACCCATGTGCTCTGGTTTCGGTATGGGGTGAAGGTAGCGTTCGGTTATATGCGGCTATCAGTTCGCCCCGAACGTGCTCCACGAACGGATCGGTACCGAGCGTATCGGAAGCGACGGCGCAAGCCGCACGAGCACCGCTTTCGGCGTACCCCGCTCATGCAGGACCGCCAAGGGTAGAACGATGTAGTGCAGCGGGCGGTCCTTCTTGCGCGGGATCAACTGCAACCCTGCTGGCAATGGGATCGTGTCGCCGTCGTTCATCACCACAGCGACGACTTCCACCGGAAGTGAATGCACATTGGCCAGGGCGATGCCATCCGGTTGCTTCTCGGCGTCGCGCATATAGGCCAACACGAGGTTCGTTGGTTCAAGCGATTGGAGGATCACAGTGCGGTCGTGCGTTATGATGGTCATGTCCAGGTCGATCCGTGGATACTCCGCGTTCACTGCTTTTCTGGCCGGTTCCCAGACAAGCTTTGTGCGCTCCTTTGTTGCTTCCCACCAACCACTTTCTGAGAAGGTGTCGAGGTAGGCGATATACTGCGCATACAGCGTTGTATCGGCCAAGAGACGGGCTGCCAATTCGCCTCCAGAGGTCCTTATAGCACTGGCTTCAGATGATCCTTCGGCTTGGATGTTCGCGATCGGTGCATGCCGCGTGATGTGCAATGGGATCGGGATGAATTGTTCGGTAATGCTATCCACGAGGAAACGCACGTTCCACCAATCCATCGCTTCCTGTGTGCCGAGCAGATCGCACATGGCAAGGAGCCGCGCGGTGTGCGGGACATCGAATACGAAAGAGGCCGATAGATCGCCGGAGCGGAATGCTTCCATACGTCGGACGGCTTTCTGCGCCCTGCGCGAGTTGCGTGCACCTCCCGAAGAATGCAGCAGGAGCGGAGCGGCCATCCAATCACCCTGAGGTGGTGGTGTGCTCGGGAACGCTCTTGCGCTCATGGCCTCGCGTGCGTCTCGCAACATGTCATCATCGAAGCGGAGTACGGGACCACTGCCATGCGCCCATCTGGCTATCGCGGTGTCATCAGGCCGTCCTTGGAGCATGTACAAGCCGATCCCTTTGCCGTTCATCTGCACTTCGGCCAGCGCTTGACCGAACGTGACATTTCCCTGTTCGCGCAGGACCGCATGGAGCAGGAATGACCACAGCGGGGTGTCGTCCAGCACGGGTACGAGGTCGAATGTCTGCATGCCAAGTACTGTATCGCCGGGCAGAGTCCGGATATGCAACGGCCAATGCTTGGAACGCACCGGAAGCACAAGACCTTCCCGCAGGCCCACCACCATCGGAACTGAACGATCGCCACTGCGCACGGTAGCGGCGAAGAGGGTGTTGCCATCGTGCTGCACGCGCCCTTGTTGAAGTGCGAGCTTCTGCAAGACCAACAAACTGTCGTACGATGCCGAATCCAACTCCAAGGCGATGGAAGCCACGGGCGGCGGTTTGTCACGGAAGGCGTTCAATACGGGATCGCTCAGTTTGCGGAACCCCGGATCGATCACATCGCGCACGAACCCCGTGCGCTCTGAACTGATCCCCAGAAAGTATACCAGCCCGATGAGTACGATGGCCGCCACCTTCACCAGTGGTGTGGCGATGCGACGCGAATGTTCAGGCCAACGTTCGAACATCATTGCACTGCACCAGCGACCGGCTCGATGCGAGGTGAGAAGTGGTAGTGCTCGCTCGTTGCTTTACCCGCAATCGTCCCGGACACTGTGACTTCCCAATTCCCATCCATCGGCGTGTAAACGATGCGTTGGGGGAAATCGTGGGTGGGATTGGTGAAAACGAGACTGTCGAAGGAATGGACCTGTTTGAGGAGCACGGCCGCACCGGAATTCTGATTGTCGATCGTGGCTGCGTAGTACGTGGAAGTGTCCATGTGCAGGATGCCGAGGTGCTCTATGAAGACCGTGTCCTTTCCGGAAAGCACGAAACCCAAGCCCACGAATGTGCCGTCCGCCGCGCGCGACCACTGCTCGTTGAAAACCGTACGCCCGCTGTCTTGTACATCGTGCCACTCACCGATAAGGCCGCCCAGATCAACCGGTGTGCTGGAAGGGACAATGGGCAATTGATCCTGAGCGGGATCTTTGGCGTGTTGTGAACATGCCACAAGAACGGCCGCCCAAACAAAGTGGAATGCACTGCGCATGTGCGCAAGTTACGCGCGTTGTGCGGCTTCGATCGCCGCGCGGATCGCTGCCGGTACCGGCACCTTACACACGTTCCGGTAATCGTACATCACCTGCACACTACTGCCTATGGCCACCACCACATCAACATCATCCAGGATCTCGTAGACCATAGTGAAGCTGGTGTTACCGACCACCGTGCAGCCTGTGCGTATGGTAAGTCCCATGGGCCATTCCACCGGTCGCTTGAAATCACAGGTCGTGCTGGCGAGGATCACGCCAATGCCTTCCTCATTGTGCGATCGGAGCACCCCGATGCGTTCGAGGTAGTGCATCCGCACGTTCTCGAAGTAGCGGAAATAAACCACGTTGTTCAGGTGCCCGAAAGCATCCTGCTCGCCCCAAGCGACGGGAATTTCGATGCTGACCACGAAGGTTGCGCGTTCGGCGCTCACCGCAATTCCTTCAGCAGTTCCTTATGCTGGCCCTTGAGGCGCTCTACATCACGGGCCAAGCGTTCGATCTTCTTCTCCATGTCCAGCTTCATCGCTTCGCCACTGGCGCTCTTGAAGTTGAACATGCCCATGTTGCGCTCCATGTTGCGCATTTCGCCTTCGAGCTCCTCGATCTTCCGCTTTACGAAGCGGCTCTCCTTCTCGATGCGGTCCTTACCATCGGGTGCGCTCTTCAGATCATCCACGCGGCCTTGGAACTGCGTGCGGCGGCGTTCCTCGCCTTCCATTTTCAACTGGCCGTAGTGCTTGTCCAATGCCATTCGGTAGCGCTCGCTGTAGGCGTCGTACAACTTCGGCGAAACGCGCCCCGAGTTCATCCAGCGGAGCGAATAGGACTTCAGCGACTCGATGTCCTTGGTGCGATCACTAGAGGAAGTGAAGCCTTCGATCTCGGCCAACAATGCTTCTTTGGCTTGCGCGTTCACGACCTGCTCTTCATCCAATTTCTCGAACGTTGCCTTGCGGTTCTGGAAGAATCCATCGCATGCCTCGCGGAACTTCAGCCACAAGCGGTTCTCATCACGCGGACCTGCGCTGCCGGCTTCCTTCCACTGCTGTTGCAGGTGTTTCAAGCGGTCGGCGGTATTGCGCCATTCGGTGCTCTCCTTCAATTTGATCGCCTCCTCCAACAGTGCCTGCTTCTTGTCGCGCACTTCTTTGAACTGGTCCTTCATCTTGTCGAAGAAGGATTTCTTGGCATCGAAGAACACATTGCAGGCACCCCTGAATTCCTTCCAGATGCGCTCGTTGTCCTTCTTGGTGGCGAAACCGATGGTCTTCCAGGCGTTCTGGAATTCGAGCACTTGGTCGGTCAGTGCTTTCCACTCCTTGGTGCTGGTTGCCGCCAATTCAGCGGTGAGGGCGTTCACCTTTTCCACCAAGGCCTGCTTAGCCTGTAGGTTTATCTCATGTTCGCTGCGGCGGGCCTTGTAGTACTCGTGTATCTTATCGTATATGATCCGGGTGGCGACGGAGAACCGATCGCGGATCGCTTCCCATTCTTCCCGTACCACGGGACCGATCTGGTGCCACTTCTCTTGGTAATCCTTTACGGCGTGCTCCAGCTCCTTCACACTGTCTTTCTGTGAGAGGCTCTCCACGTCGGCGATCAGCGCTTGTTTCAGCGCGGTGTTCTTGCGCAGATCGTGATCGCGAAGCTCCTTATAGATACGGATGTGGTAGAAGAACTCGTCGCGCAAGTGCGAGTAGTCGTTCTGCAGATCACGATAGGTCTGTTGTGGGACGGGACCGATCGTCTTCCACTTCTCCTGTAGCTCAGCGAAGCGCTGGAAGGCGTTCCCGATGTTCTCTTCACCGGCTATCAGGCCCTTCAGCTCGTCCATGATCGCCTTTTTGGCGGCCAGGTTGTCGGCTTCGTCCTTGGCTTTCTTCCGGCGGATGTCGTTCACCCGTTGGTTGAAGGCATCGAGCAGTTGCTTGAAGCGCTTGTCCTCCTCGTCCAGCAAGGGCGCGGATTCGATCGGGACAGGGGCCACCTCCAGCAGGGGTGTATCGCCTTGGGCTACCGTGCCGTCCGCCAATACCGCTTCCTGCACGGGCTGTTGGTGCGTTGCCGCAACCAATGCCTCATACGCTTCTTTTACTCCCTCTATGGCCTCGGATGCGGCTTCCACATCCTCCAGTGCCATTGTTTCTTCGAGCCGGGAGATCAGCTCTGCTTTCGTTGCCATGCGAACAGATAGAGGCCGCTAACCGGCCATCCGTCCAAAGATAGGTGGATGCCGCACAACACAAGTCCGGCGGCTTAAACCGCTAGACCGAGCATACACACGTCGTCCAGCTGTTCCTCGGCACCTTTCCACTCCAGAAAGGTGCGGTCGAAGACCACGGCTTGCTCTTTCAGTGGCAAGTGCTGGTTCTTGGCAATGAGGTCCTGCAGCTTGGAGGTCATGAAGCGTTTGCGCTCCGGCCCGCCGAACTGGTCCACGTACCCGTCGCTGAACAAGTAGATGCGGTCGCCTGTGGTATACGCCAAGCGGTGGCAAGTGAATTTCCGGTCGCTGTCACCATGGCCGCCACCCACCGGACGGCGATCGCCGTTGATCACGCTGAGCTGGCCTTGGTGCAACCAGTACAGCGGACGATAGGCGCCAGCGAAAAGTATCTCGTGGGCTTTCCGATCCACCTTGCATAGGGATACGTCCATGCCATCACCCGCACCACGTTGTTTGCCTTGCTGGTTCAAAGCTGATACCATGCGGGTATGCAGGATGGCGAGGATATCGGCCGGATCTTTTTCGGGATGTTGTGGCACGATCTCGTTCAGCAACGAGCAGCCTATCGCGGCCATCATCGCGCCAGGAAGACCATGGCCCGTGCAATCCGCAGCGGCCACATAACACGTGTGCTCATCGATGCGATGCACCCAGTGGAAGTCGCCGCTCACCACATCCTTCGGCCGGTCGATAATGAAGGAGTCGGCGAAGAGTTCGTCATATATCAATGCGGACGGCACCAATGCACGCTGGATCTTGCCCGCATACGCGATGCTGTCCGTGATGCCGGTGTGTTTGTCCTGTAGGTTTTGAAGACGGTCCTCTTCGTGCTTCAACCAGCGATCTACGTAGCGGAAGAGCAGAGATCCAGCAACACTGAAAAGCAGGAGTGCGATACCGATGTTCCGCAGAAGTGCCGCCATGGCATTGGCCCGTGCAGCATGTGCCGGGCTCCGCGCGACCACGAGGCCAACTAGTTCGCCATCGTCGGTACGCATCGCATCGAAAGCGATCAGTTCAGCGTTCTCCTTCGCACCGATGGTCGTCGTACCCGATCCATCAACTGCGGCAAGCAGAGCCTTTGCATCACCGGCCCATGGTGCGCGGAACGAAGGCGTTTCGGCAGAGGTGACCATCACCTGCATTTCCTGTTTGCCACTGTCGTAGGCGATCACTTCCAGCGGGGCCGAAAGTTCATTGCGTTCGGCGGCTTTGCGCAGCCGTTCGTGCATCACGTAATACCAAGCGTCCTGCGTGTTCTTGATGATCATGCCACGCCCATCGTACCGTTCGCGCAACGACCGCACATGGCTTGCATTGAGTTGCTCGGCAAGTGTAGAGGTGATGCTGCCTAGCTGGGTCAGGCTCCGCGTGCGCTCGGCGCGCTCTTCGCCCTTGTGAACGATGGCGATCACCACCGCACACAGCGCCAGAAGCGTCGCATAGACGGCGATCAGGACCTTGTGCTTGGTACGCTTTGGACGGAAATCCACGGGATCGCTGCCGGGGGAGAGGTTCCGGCGTGCGTTCCTACGTGTTTTGGAGTGAAGAGGTTGCTAACAGGAATGGCCAGTGTGCAGCTGGCAGGGCAGGGATAAGCGTTCAACTGCCCACTGCCAGCTCGAATTCACCCCAAGAACGGATACCCATGCTCCGTTGGCGGAACGAAAGTCTCCTTGATCGTCCGAGCGCTTACCCAGCGGATCAGGTTCAGGTAGCTGCCGGCCTTGTCATTCGTGCCGCTGCCTCGTGCGCCGCCGAAGGGCTGCTGGCCCACTACAGCACCGGTGCATTTGTCGTTGATGTAGAAGTTGCCCGCGCTATGGCGCAGCACGTTCGTGGCTTGCCCAATGCTCTCTCGGTCGTTGCTGATAACGGCTCCGGTGAGGGCGTATTCGCCCGTGGCGTCCACCAGCTTCAGGGTGTCCATCCACCGGTTCGGGCTGTAGACGTAGATCGTGAGCACCGGGCCGAAGATCTCCTCGCACATCGTTGTGCTCTTCGGGTCCTTCGTTACCGCAACAGTCGGCTCAACGAAGTAGCCGGCCTTCTTGTCGTATTTGCCACCAGCGATGATCTGCACGTTCTTCTTGTCCTTCTTCAGCGCATCGATGTAGCTCGCGATCTTGTCGAAGCTCTTCTCGTCGATCACCGCACCTATGAAATTCTTGAAATCGCGGGGATCGCCCATTTTCATTTCAGCGAGGTCGGCGAGAAGTTCCTTCTTTACAGCAGGCCAAATGTTCTCCGGGATGTAGGCACGGCTGGCAGCGCTGCATTTCTGCCCTTGGTATTCGAAGGCTCCACGGGAAAGGGCGGTGGCCACCACTTTCGGATCGGCGCTCGGGTGTGCGATGATGAAGTCCTTACCACCCGTTTCACCCACGATGCGTGGGTAGCTCCGGTAAATCGGCAGGTTGTTGCCGATGGTCTGCCAGATCTGGCGGAACACGTTGGTACTACCTGTGAAGTGTATGCCTGCGAAATCCTTGTGCTTGAAGATCACATCACCTGCAACGGAGCCGCTGACATGGATCAAATTGATCACGCCAGGCGGAAGTCCTGCGGCGTTGAAGACTTCCATCAACACCTGTGCGCTGTAGCATTGGGTGTCTGCGCATTTCCAAACAACGGTGTTGCCCATCAGGGCGCAGCTGCTCGGCAGGTTGCCTGCGATGGCCGTGAAGTTGAAGGGCGTGAGCGCGAAGACGAACCCCTCCAATGCGCGGTATTCCAACCGGTTCCAGACGCCGGGTGAACTGATCGGCTGGTCGCGGTAGATCTGCTGTGCATAGCTCACATTGAAGCGCAGGAAGTCGGCGTACTCGCAGGCGGCATCGATCTCGGCTTGGTAGCAGTTCTTCCCCTGCCCCAACATGGTGGCCGCGTTGATGTGTGCACGATAGGGCCCACTGATGAGGTCCGCGGCCTTGAGCATGATGGCTGCACGTTCTTCGAAGGGCATGGTCTCCCAATCCTTCTTCGCCTTCAAAGCAGCGTCGATCGCGGCGCGTACGGTTTTCGCATCGCCATGGTGCGACATGCCCAAGGTGTGCCCATGCTTGTGTGGCGGGCTCATCCGGCGCTTGTCCTTCGTCTCCACCGGCTTGCCGCCGATCCACATCGGCGCATCGATGGTGGTTTTCAACCTCCGGTCGTATTCCGCTTGTAACAAGGCCCGTTCCGGTGTGCCCGGTGCGTAGCTCTTTACAGGTTCGTTGATGGCGGTCGGGGCGTGGAAGGTGGCGTTGGACATGGGGTGGCTCAAGGGCTGCGAAGTTATCGCCCAGGATCTACCGGCGAACGAATGGACCGGTGTTCCGTTGCAACAGCAGTGCGTGGATGTACTAGACCAGATCGTCGAACTGGTAGAGCGGGTCGATCCCGCTGCCGTAAGGCATTTCGAATACCGGCTTTATGATGCCGTCGGTCAGGCGGTAGACCCAGCCATGCAGATCGGGGCCTTGGCGCGTTTTCCACGCCTGCTGGACGATACTCGTCTTGGCCAGATTGCCTACTTGCTCCATAACGCTGAGTTCGATCAGTTTATCAAGCCGCTCCTCTTCTGTGGGTTGCCCGTCGATCTCCACCCGGTGTATGCGGTGTACATCCTTGATGTTCCGAAGCCATTTGTTTATGATGCCGAAGTTGTGGTTCGTCAAGGCCGCCTTTACGCCGCCGCACCCATAGTGGCCGCAAACAATGATATGCTTCACCTTGAGGACCTCCACTGCGTATTGAAGCACGCTCAGCAGGTTCAGGTCGGTATGCACGACCATGTTGGCGATGTTGCGGTGTACGAAGATCTGGCCCGGTACCGTACCGGTGATCTCGTTGGCCGGCACACGGCTGTCGCTGCAGCCGATCCACAGGAATTCCGGGTGCTGCACATCCACCAAACGGGCGAAGAATTCGGAGTCCTTGGTCGCCATGTCCTCGGCCCAGGCTTTGTTGTTGCGGAGAAGTTGGTCGTATGTTTCCATGATCAGGACGGTCAGGTCTATGGGTTCAACAGGTTGGTTTGGATGTCGCCTGGATCAGCGTAGGTTGGCGAATTTGCGAACTGCATCCGTAAGGACGCTAACGAGCAATGGTTTGGGGGCGAGTTTGTCGTACCCGTGCAATTCGTGTCGGATACCGCGGGCTGCCGAACCTTCCACGAAGGCGTCGATGATCTCGCGTACATCGGGGTCCAGGTCCACCGTGCGGCTCGCGTCGATCACCACACGACAGTCGTTGGGCAGTTCGTTCAAGGTGCGTTTGATGCCGGCCTTGTTCAAGAAGGTGACATCCTCGCTCAATTGGATGTAGATGGGCATGCCCGGCTTGTATTTGTACGGATCGAAGTGGTAGGGCACCCTGTAGTTCTTCCAGAGGATGTGTATCACCGCCACCGCTAAGCCAAGACCAACGCCCCAGAGCAGGTCGATGAAGTACACGCCCAGCACCGTGATGAAGAACGGCAGGAACTGCATGATGCCCGCCAGCCACATGGCCTTGAATTGCGAAGGTCGGATCAGCTTGTATCCCACCATTAGCAAGATGGCCGCCAAGCAGGCGTATGGGATGCTCCGGAGCAGGTCGGGAAGCAACAAGGCCGAGGCCACCAACATGGCACCATGGATCACAGCGGAGAGCGATGTTCGGGCACCGGCTTGGATGTTGGCCGAACTGCGGACGATCACCTGCGTCAACGGCAACCCGCCCAACAAGCCACTGATGATGTTGCCGCCGCCTTGGGCGATCAGTTCACGGTTGGCAGGGGTCGTACGCTTGTACGGGTCCATCTTGTCCGTTGCTTCTACGCTCAGCAATGTTTCGATGCTGGCCACCACCGCGATGGTGATAGCGATCTTCCACACCTGCCATTGGCCGATACCGGCGAAGTCGGGGAACGGCAGATCGCTGAGGCCGTTGATGTCCGGCAGTGCCACGAAGTGTTCCGGCCCGATAGCCAATGTAGGAATGCTCTGGAAGACCTTTGAAAGGACGATGCCAGTGATCACGGATAACAGTGGGCCTGGTATCATGCGCAGGATGTTGTTCTGCTTCACCCAAGGGCGCTCCCACAACAGCATAAGGGCGAGGCAAACGATGGTGATGATGATAGCGCCTTCGCTGATGGAATCGACCATGAAGAAGAGTTCGTTCCAGGTGTTGTGGTGGTCGGGTTGCTCGAAGCTCTCGTCGCCCATGAAGTCGGCGTCAAAGCCGACCGCGTGGGGGATCTGCTTCAACAGGATGGTAATGCCGATACCGGCCAGCATGCCCTTGATCACCGAGTTGGGAAAGTAGTACGCGATGATGCCCCCACGCAAGGCCCCGAAGGCCATTTGGATGCACCCCGCAAGGATGACGGCCAGCAGGAAGGCTTCGTAGCTGCCCAGATCCGCTATGGCCCCGATCACGATGGCCACCAAGCCAGCGGCCGGGCCGCTGACACCCAATGGGGAACGGCTGAACAGGCCGATCACGATACCACCAACAGCACCCGCCACGAGGCCGCTGACAAGTGGTGCTCCGGACGCTAGGGCGATGCCCAAGCAGAGGGGCAACGCCACCAGGAATACGACGACGGATGCAGGTAGATCCTGCTTCCAATATTGGAACGAGAACAACGATCTCATGAAGTACGAAACAAGGTAGGGTGCGTGAACGATGCTTGCCCGCTGCGGTATTGCCGCAGAGCGAGGGACCGTTCAAAACGGTCCAGCTACAACGTCAGGCCCAAGGGGGAGGGTGGGGTACTTCTCTGGGCAACGTGTGCCGCAGCAACTCTTCCCAGTGTGGTAATTCCACCTTATCCGGGTCACCGGGTGCGTGTTTGACCGACACAGCCGTGAGCGGAGGTATACCCGAATGGTGCAACTCCTCTTCTTCGATCAAGGGTGGGGTGGTAGACCCGTATTCTGCACAGAACTCCAGCACCGCTGTGGAGTACATCACCTGCGGCACCATGAAGAGCCAAACGCCCATCAGCAACGCCAACGAACGACGCAACATACTGCTGCTGGTCTGTGGAACGGGGGCAATGCGGAACATAGGGGTCGAAACTACGGTCGAGATCGTGGCGTGCTGCGCGCTCTTCACCGCTTTTAACAGCAGAGAGCGATCGTTCAGTTCGCGGCGTATGGATAGCGCAACAACAGTTCCGGTATGGCCACATCGAACTCCTCGCCATCCCCTACGCGTTGCATAAGGTATGTGCCTTCCATTCTCCCGAAACCGCTGCGCAGATCGCATGCGCTGCTATAAGTGAACTCTTCGCCGGGACGTAGCACGGGTGTTTCGCCCACAACGCCCGGACCTTCCACTTCGCGCACTGCTGCGAGGCTATCCCTGATGATCCAATGCCGGCGCTGCAATTGCACCGTATCCCGACCGCTGTTAGCGATGGTAATGCGGTAGCTGAAGATGAACCTGCCTGCCTTGGGGTCGCTGTGGACAGCTTCGAACCGGCTGCGAACGGTGACCCGGATGTCGTGCGTTACCGTGGTGCTCATGGTACAAAGATCTGTTATTCCGGAGCGACCGCCATGCGTTCGATCCGTTAGGTGAAGGTCAAGAAGGAGCGTTGTGTGTTCACGAGGGCTACTGCGTTGTACGAAGGCAAGGTGCGAGGATCTGCGTGAAATGAATTGTCCGGCCCCCAGCATGTTGCCCACCGTACGATGTGGATAGCCATCTTCCCAAAAGCTGCCATGTATGCCGACCGGCCGATACCTTGCCCGCCATGAACATGATATATACACGCTCTCGTTTCGCTGGACTTGCCTGTACTTTGGGTTGTGCGTTGCTCGCCAGCGCTCAATATAGCGGACCCGAAAGTGTGGAGTATGACCCCGCAGGTGACCGGTACTTCGTGAGCAATACGGGTGATGCTTCGATCAAGGTGCGCGCGCAGGATGGCACCATTACCGATTTCGTGACCGAGATGGAGGAAGCACCCTATGGGTTGGAACTCGTCGACGATGTGTTGTACGCCTGCATGGGTAGTGGTGTGCGTGGGTTCGATGCGGCCACAGGCGAGCAGGTCTTCAACGTGAACCTCAATGCCACCTTCCTGAACGGGATCACTTCGGATGGCACGTCGCTTTTCGTGACCGATTTCTCAGGCACGAAGATCTTCAAGGTGGTGATCGCTACGGAGCAGGTATCAACTTTGGTGGCCAACACGCAAGGTACACCGAACGGGATCGTGTGGGATGCCGCCAACGGGCGCTTGGTGGTTGTGTTCTGGGGGAGCAGTGCTCCGATCAAGGCGTTCGATCCAATGTCCGGCGCAGCGACCACCTTGGTGGCCAATTCAGGCGTCGGGAACATTGATGGCGTGGCCATCGATTGCCTCGGGAATTTCCTGGTCGCGTCCTGGTCGCCCAACCGCATCACGCGCTTCGAACCCACCTTCACCACGGACGGGGTGAACACGGGGATCACCGGATTGAACCATCCTGCGGACATCGACTTCGACACGAACAACGATCTTGTCTGCATCCCGAACTCAGGATCCAATTCCGTGACATTGGCGGCAGTGGACTGTGGGACTGCTGTCGAAGAGCGGCGCGTGATGACCACGCGCATCGTGCCCAACCCTACATCGGGGCTGGTGCGTTTCGATCCACCATTGATGACCACCGAACCGTATATCGTGATGGATGCCCGCGGCCTGCTGATCGCAGGTGGAAACCTTGCGCCGCGTGCTATGCTGGACCTAAGCGGCCTAGGATCAGGTATCTACGTGATCTACTTCAGCCGACTTGCGCACCAAGTGCGTGTGGTGAAGGAATAGGAACGTACCGGAACAGGGCGATCAGCCGATCACTTCGGCGTTGGGATACTTCTCCTTCCAATAGGCGAAGTTCTTCATGCTCTTCAATAGCACTGTGGTACGGGGGTCCAGCCGCACTTTGATGTACTTCTCGTTGGGAGCCAACGGTGCCTGGGTCAGGATCGGGTTCTTCTTAGGGCGGCTCATGGTGCGGCTGGTTCGGACGGCTGATCGCAACGAGGAAAAGGTTGGTGCGTCGCGATAGCACGCCAGCCTGCCACTGTACTTGCCTGAACGGAGGAGCGGAGGTGATCGCGGAATGTTCCGGAATGCACCGTGGGGCCGTCTTTGGTGGCTTGGAAGCGGGACCAAGCGGTGTGAAGATACGATGGGCGAGGCCCATGTTCCTATTTACGCCTCGGTGGGCTTCTTGATCCGGCGGTACGTGAACACATGCAGAATGTGCCTGCGTGCGAACCGCAGGTTGCCGTCGTTCTTCACGAACTTGTTGTATACGTTGGCCGGTACGTTGAAATACTCGTACACGCTGCCGTCGGCGAACGTAAGATGCAAGGTCATGGCCTTGTAGTGGAAATCAGTGATCGCACTGGCCGCCGTGGTCTTGTCGAAGTCCTCTTTATTCGTAGCATGCGTCTCCGGATGGATGCTCACTAGGAAGTGGTACGCATCGATGATGTGCTTGCTCGTGGCCTCCGCCTTGGCACGCGCTGCTTCTTCCAGGAAACGGTCCGGATGGTGGGTCTTCATCAAACCCTTGTACAACAGGCCCAGTTCCTTCAGATCGCTCTTGGATGTTGATCCCAGGAGCTTCCGGCTATCGAGTATCTTCTTCATGGTGACACACCTTCCAGCGGAAAGCGGCCGCAAAGGTCGCGTTTTGGCCCGAAATGCGGTCAGGAGCGGTAGTTCTTGGAGAATGTGCCCCGGCCACCTATCGGATCAGCGCCACATGCCCTACACGCTCGTGCAGTTTTCCCAAGGCGTCCTGTAGTCGCAGCTTCCAGATATAGACCCCGTCCGGAACACCCTCACCGGACCATCCGGCATCCAGCGATGTTCCCGAAAAGATCATTGTGCCCCAACGGTCGAAGAGGTCCAGTTGGAACACGTCCGGGTCGCGCGTGGTGGAGATCACTTGGAAGCTGTCGTTGATACCGTCGTTGTTCGGTGTGAAGGCGTTGGGCACATACACTGCGAACTTTTCCTCCACGCACAGATCGTTCGTCGCGCTGGACGTGCAGCCTTGGTACGATGTTGCATCCAACGTGATCCTGTAGCAGTCCACGGCAGCATAGCGCAGCACCGGAGATCGCTCGGTGGATGTGCTGTCGTAAAAAGCATCGAAGTGCCAGAGCCATGTGCTCGCGCCGACACTCCCGTTGCTGAACCGCACTGTGGGGTCTTGGATCGTGACCACGCCCGGTCCAATGCTGAAACGCGCCTCTGGCAAGGGCCATGCATTAACTATAGCGGCCTGCACAACGGTCGCTGGGCATCGTGGGTCGTTGCCGAGCGGTGTTACGGTCAACGTCACATCATGAACGCCGGCGAGAAAGCAATGCGCTGCTGATGGACCTGGTGCCGTGCCTCCATCGCTGAATGTCCACGCATAGTCCACTGCGCCGAGATCCTGTGCTTGGAAGGTGGCGCACTGTGGCGCGCAGCCTGCGGTATCCGTCGCCATGAACGTGGGTTGTAATGCATCGCCCGGCAGTACGATGATCGATGCCTCGTCGCTACCGCACACATCCGCTACGGTGACGGAGTAGGTGCCCGGCCCCGTAACGTCCACTTCCGCAGTGGTTGCACCCGTGCTCCAGCTGTAGCTCGTTCCGCCGGTTGCGAGCAGGTGTGCCTCCTGGGTCGCACATGCGGTCGAGGGTCCAGAAACGTTGGCGATCGGTGTATCCGTAACCGATACAGCGATCGTATCCGATACCGCGCCGCACGAATTGCTGGTGGTCACGATGTATTCGCCCGTGGTGTCCGCAGTGATCGTTGCCGTGGTGGCTCCGGTATTCCATAGGTAGATAGAAGCGCCGCTCGCCGTTAGCTGGACCGTGGATCCCGAGCATACAGCAGTGGGCCCATCGGGTGTGATCACCACATCGGGAACACCTTGTACCGTCAGTTGTATCACATCGCACACCGTATCGCCACACGCACTTACGGCGCAGAAGGAGAGGGTCGGACCGATGTTCTCCGATGCACCCAGCGTATAGGTGGTCGTGGTCCCACTGGTACTGCTGAAAGTGCCCGGGCCGCCTATCCAATAGGTGGAGACCACATTACCCACGGTGGTGGCGTTCAGCAGCGCTGTTGCGCCGCACGGAAGCGGTTCCACATCCGAGATGATCGTTGCCGAGAACGGCGTTACAGGCGCTTGGCAGCCATTGTTGAAATAATCCACTACCGGCGCCCCCGGCCAACTCACGGCCAAGCTGGAGCCATCGTTCTGTGGTGAGCTGCCGCCATAACTGCCCAGCTGGTTCACCAGTTGCGACAGGTTGTAGGTCACCGAATCACTGCACTGGATGGAAACGACGAACAGGATGAACGTACGGAAGCTTTGTGTGCCGCTTGGTGTGTTGCTTACCCCACTGCCGTTGTTCGTGTTCTTGAAGTGCCCGAACGTATTCCCCGGCGCTTGGTAGATCACATAGAGCGTGTCCGACAGATCGGCGAACGAATTGCCTGCAACGCACATGGCCGTGCTCGTGATCCCCAGCACACGCCTGCCCGCCGGAATGATCCCGCCCGGGGGTTCGATCAGCCAGCCGCAATTCGTGATCGTCGCGTTCAACTCCGTCGTCAGCGATGCCGTGGTCCCGTTCTGCACCCAGCCTAAAAAGGCGTTCGGCGTGGCCCACTGCACATCGATATCGTTGAGGGAGATAGGGTCAGGTCCCGTGATGAAACGGAACATCTCGTTCTCACCTTCTTGCGCACCGCCGCATGCGCTCTGGCAAGCATCCACCAGAACGCCTTCGATCTCCAGACACTTGGTGGGGATCTGTCCATTCCCCACACCCGCCCAAAGCATCGCGACCAACGCTGTGGTCTGGACAATTGATAAGGGGGCGCTGAATTTCACAAGAGGACGACGGGCCTAAGGAGGGAAAGGTTCGCCGACGGTAGAACAAAGGTCGGTGCTGTAGGTTCGGTCGCGCTGGAGTTCAACCTTGATCCTCCCACTCTTCCTGTTTCGTTGGCCCCGCCGCCAGCAACCCTTCGCCCACTTTGTGGCTGATACTGCTGTGCTCATCCGATAGGGTTTGAACGTTGTAAACGATGTTCTGCCGGCTTTGGCTCCAGAAACGGGCTAGGATCCGGGCCGGTCGGTGTAAATAAATGACCGTATCGCCCACCTTGAATTTGGCGATCGACGGAAGTTTCGTCAAGTCCATGGCCCAGAAGGTAGGCCGCTGCACGCCGAAAAAGCAAATGCAGGAAGAAGTGGAAAAGTAAATGAGTGGAAGAGTGCGAGAGTCGGTCCTTGTCTCGGCCGATCCTTCATCCTCTTATACGATCGCGATCGTCAGTTCTGGGAAGGCTCCATCGTCTGCGGCACGGCGGGCGCAGCCGCTACCTCCACCGGCACTTCGGCCCAGCGGTTCCAGTTGTAAACGGTGGATTGCCCATTGGCTTTGGCGAACACAATGGCGTTGTGCGCATCGGTGAATAGGCGACAACTCGTGTAGTGCACCTTACCGTCCGCCGGATCGCGATAGCCGCTTACCACGGAATCGTGGTCCAGTGCATGTTGCAGCACGGTCTCCAGATCCGGAAGGCCGTCTTTTCCAACGGGCACACTATAGGCAGCGATCAAGTCCGATGTCACGTAGCAATTGGCCCGCACATCATAACTGAACCGTTGCTTACGTGTGGCGATGGAGCGAAGACGTTCGAGCAACAGGGTAAGGGCGCGGTCGGACATGGAGGACGATAACGTGAGGGGTCGAAGGTCTGACGCCCGCATGGTGCATGGATCGATGCATCGCGCGAAGGATCAACAAACGATCGTCGTTAAATGGATCTGCACAGGTGAAGGCCGTTGCCTCTCAGGGACTTGCCAGCCCCTCAGCCCCGCACCGAGTTCACGAACTTCATACCTACCAAGCGATCATACCGCTGCTGGTGGTCGGTGAGGTATACCAGGACCAGGTAGTCGTTCTCGGTCTGGTAGTGCGACCCTTCGATCACCGTGAGGTCGGCTGCGGAAGCACCTTGTGGCAGCGTTGCGAAGGTGAAATCGAAGAAACCTTGTTTCAGGAGCGCCGTCAGGTTGTAGGCGTTCTCTTCCGGTGCCCAGGTCATGCGGTATTCGTTCTTGCATGCATAATCGCTGAAGCCGCCATAGACGTAAACGGGATCGGCCAATTGCGCGCCCATCGGCAGGGTGAAATGGACGTTGACGTAATCGGCACCTAACGGATCGCCGTTCACCCAATCGTTCCTCACCAAGTACTTGCCGTTGTTATCGCGCTGGTTATCATATACGCGGATGTTCCGCTTGATGTCCGGCAGCAGGTAGGCATCGTAGACCCCTGCGCCCACGCCGGGTTCGATGCGCCCGATGTTGCGCGTGGCCAAGCGGAGGTTCTTCAGATCGTAATTGCGGAATTCGTTGCCGCCCATGAAGAGTCCTTGGGTAGGGAAGTCGTACACCAGTTCATTATCACGTACGAAGCGCGGGGTGAAGCCGGTACGGGCATCGTCCCAGCGCATGTTCTGTAGCATGGTCACATGGATGTCGCCGAACGGATCCTGCACATACAACCCCGAATAGCGGATGGTGAGATCAACCTGCTGGGCCACATCGCGCAGGTCGATGTTCCGTGTGGCCTTCACTTGTGCATCGATCTGTATGACCTGCTCGGTGACCATGAAACGCCGCGTGAGGACGAGGTCCTCTTGGTCACTTCCCCGGTACACCTTCAACAGGTAATTGCCGGAACGCGTAAAGCGCATCATCCCATTGGGGAATTCCAATTCGTAGTGTATGAAGGGTTGCAGCGTGTTGTAGCTCTGTCGTCCTGTTGGGATGTAGTCGTTCATGGCGCCCGTGAGGTACTGGCCCTGCATCAGGTCGCTCGGTGTCCAATCGGCATTACAATGCACCACGGTGTAGGAAAGGCTCTCGATATTGGGCTGGAAGTCGTCGAAGCGTAATACCAGCGGATCTTGGCCCTGCAGATCCGTGATCGCAGGAGCCAGTTCGAAGCCCTTTTTGAAAAGTTGAACGGTACGCACGGTGGGGCTATAGGTGTGGTCCTCGTAGGTCATCACCACATCCTCCCAATAATCCGGCGGTGCAGTAGCGATGGTCGGCGAAGCACTTTCGCATCCTGCGGCGATGAAGAGCGGCGAAAGGGAGAGGATCAGGACCTGGACAAGACCCGATGTACCTCTACAAGAAGTGGCGCTGGACAAAGGAATGATCGTTGTTTGGGGCCACCAAGGCAGCATCGAAAGATAGCTACATTGGACCGATGACCGTTCTGTACGCATGATGGCTTGGTGGTGGTATCCGGTGCTTTTCCTAGTGATCGTCGCATTGCTGATGGTGACCGTTCGTGCCTTTCGGAAGAACGCCGAGCAGGTCCCGGCAAGGGTCCGCATCCGTGTGAACGCGGAACGAACACTGGAAGTGCCCACCGGTGGCGCGCTGCTGTATGTCTTGGCCCAAGAGGGCATCATATTGCCGACCACCTGCGGAGGCGCCGGTAGTTGCGCACTGTGCACGTGCAAAGTGAGGAAAGGGGGTGGGCGCATCACCGACCGAGAGCTTCCGTATTTCAGCAGAGCGCAAGTGAAGGACCATTGGCGTTTGGCCTGCCAGGTAAGGGTGGTGCGTGCTCTGGAGGTGGAAGTTCCGGCGGGCCTGCTGCATCCCAAGCCAGCCGAGAAGGTTTCCTAGCGGATCGCGTGGCCATCCGTCCGTGAAGGCGATCTTTGCCCGCCCGTTGATCGGGCATTCGAACCATGCGCATCGGCATCGTGTGTTATCCAACCTTCGGCGGAAGTGGCGTAGTGGCCACCGAACTTGGCATGGCCCTCGCGGAGAAAGGCCACACCGTCCACTTCGTCACTTACGGCCGGCCGGTGCGGTTGCGCGATCACCCGAACGTATTCTACCATGAGGTACGCGTGAGCGATTATCCGCTGTTCGATTATCAACCCTATGAACTCGTGCTCACGAGCAAGTTGGTGGATGTGGCCAAGTTTGCCGGGCTCGATCTCCTGCATGTACACTACGCGATCCCGCACGCTTCCGCCGCGTGGATGGCCCAACAGATCCTCATTGCTGAAGGGCGCAGGCTCCCGTTCGTGACAACGCTGCACGGCACCGACATCACTTTGGTGGGCCGCGATCCGAGCTTCGAGCCGGTGATCACCTTCAGCATGGAGCGCAGCGACGCCGTCACTGCCGTTTCCGAAAGTCTGAAGCGTGACACCTACGCGCACTTTCCATTGAAGCGTGAGGTGCAGGTGATCCCCAACTTCGTGTGCGTAGACCAATACCGGCAGATCCCGGATCCCGAACTTCGCGCCCGTTATGCGCCGAACGGCGAGCGGCTCATCGTACATGTTTCCAACTTCCGCCCGGTGAAACGTGTGGATGACGTGATACACATGTTCAACAAGCTCCGGAAGGATGTTCCAGCCCGCTTGCTCATGATCGGTGATGGTCCGGACCGGCAACGGATCGAAACGCTATGTCGGCAATCCGACAGCTGTCACGCGATCCAGTTCCTCGGAAAAATGACACGGCCCGAAGAGGTCATGGCCAGCTGCGATCTTTTCGCATTGACCAGCGAGACCGAGAGTTTCGGTCTTGCGGCATTAGAGGCCATGGCGTGCAGCATTCCGGTGGTGAGTACCGATGGAGGTGGCTTGCCCGAAGTGAATATCCACGGCGTCAGCGGTCTGCTCAGCCCCGTGGGTGATACCGATGCGATGGCCGCGAACGCGAAGGCGATCCTGCAGGATGAGGCGATCTACCAGCACTACCGAAAAGGAGCGTTGAGCGAGGCACGCCGCTTCGACCTGGACAAAGTCCTGCCGCGCTACGAAGAATTGTATGCCTCCGTTATCGCCTTGGAGAACGCCTGATGGAACGGATCAGTGAACGGGTGACCGTGGATCGGAGCGAGGGTCGCACCACCGTGGTGATCAGCGCGCGGTTGACAAAAGGCAAAGAGGCCTTGTTGGTAGCGTGGTTCGTGGCCTGGCTGGCGATCGGCATCTACGTGGTCATCGAACGCACACGCCTTCCGGCCGATGATATTGTGCGTCAATACCTGCTCGTATTCCTGGCCTTCTGGCTCTATTTCGCCGTGCGTGTCGGCAAAGCCGTTCTGTGGCGTTTGAAGGGGTTCGAACTATGGCGCTTGAAGGACGGCACCTTCACCATCAAGGACAGCATCTTCGGCTACGGAAAAGCCCATCCATTTTTCATCGAGAACATCCAGCGTATGGGGCTACTCGACTTGGATCGCACTTCCATCAAGTATCAGCTCAATGATTCTTTCTGGACCATTGGGGGGGAACGCCTGGGTTTCGAACACCTCGGCCGCAAGGTGATCTTCGGCAAAGGGCTGGATGAGGCGGAGTCGAAGCGGGTCCTCTTCGTATTGCAGGATGCTTTGAAGCGGGAGAGGAAGAAAGCTTGATGCGCCTTTGGCCCTGGGCTACTGGCTCGGTCCGGGTGTGGTCTGGACCGTTGTGTCCTTGATGACCGTGGTCTCAGAATGAATAACCAGCCAGCAGCCCATGGCGAGTCGCCAGCGGCGCACTTGGGCTACAACGGTTCTATCCGGAACGCATTCCCTTTGATCCGGCGCGTCATTACCCCATCGATCTCCGACTCCAGCACCATGGCTTGGGCGGCGGGGGAGCCAAGGGCCTCATCAATGCCATTCACGGCACCTGCGGGAACGCCGGCATTTAGCAAGGCCTGAAGCAATTCGATCCGTTGGTGCTGCACAATGATCGGAGCCAACGACGCGGCCAAAACGGTGCGGTTGGTGACGCGGTCGATGTTGCGTGCGAAACGGATGTCGATGGTGAGTTCAGATGTTCCAAGTATTTTACACAGCCCAATGAACTGTGCGTCGCTGCCCACGGCAAGGATGATGCGGCAGCCATCCGCACACGTGAATACCTCTCCGTAGGGTGCGATGTTCGGATGCAAGGTCCCCAGCGGATGGGCTATGGCACCGGTCATCAGGTAGTTGCTCGCTTGGTTGATCAGGCCGGAGAGTGCGGCTTCTTCCAGCGAGACTTCCACATACGCGCCTTTCGTGGTGCGCTCGCGTTGCCAGAGCGACAGCAACACGCCTTCCTTCAATTGGTGTGCGGCCAGCACGTCGATGAGTGCGATCGGGATCTTGGCGGGGTGGGCATTGTCCGCACCCGTCATGCTGATGTATCCGGTCTCTGCCTGCAACACAACATCGAATGCAGGACGGTCCGGTCGTGCAGCGAAGCCTTTGATGTGGCCGTGGACCAGTCGCGGGTTCAATGATCGGATCCGTTCACGGGTCAGTCCCAACTTCTCCGCGTCAGCAGCCAGGTGATTGGTGATCAACACGTCCGCTTTCGCCAACAATGCATCGAATTCGGCACGACCCGCTGGATCTTTCAAGTCCAACCAGCGGTGCTCCTTTCCCCAGTTCACACTGCTGAAATAGGCACTTAACGAGGATGCCGGATCCTCGATCGGTAACTTCCACTTGCGTGTCACATCACCACCGGCACGCTTGTTCTCGATCTTGATCACCCGGGCACCCAGTTCCGCGAAGTGCATACCGACCGCAGGACCGGCGAGGACGGCGGCGGTTTCGAGGACGAGGAGATCTTGAAGGAGGGTATCGGTCATCAGCGACTAAAGTAGCGGCATTGGTACTAGAGGGCATCTTAGAATTGTTTTTGGCATCGTGCGAGGAGCATTTATCGATCAGGCGCGGAGCGAAATCCGAGCATAGCCGGTGGCTATGTGAGGCGTTGAGCAACGAAGCAGGGTCGCGAAAGGCCCTCGCGCAGCTCGAAGGATAATTTTGAGATGCCCTCTAGACTCTCTTGACCGAGCGCTGCTTCGTCCGACCAGTTTTGACCGTTGCGCAGTTCAAGCTCGTCGTGTGCAGGCTAAACTTCTCGCCAGTTGCATTTCTGCGAAATGCAAAAAGGCCCCAGCTTTCGCTGAGGCCTTCTCTGGTCACTCGGTGCCCAGGACTGGACTCGAACCAGCACACCGGTTAAGGCACTACCCCCTCAAAGTAGCGTGTCTACCAATTTCACCACCTGGGCATTTATTCGACCGCTTGTATGCGGTAAGGGGCGGCAAATATAATGGTCCGCGCGAACTACTCGCTCGGCGTACGATGCTGGGACCTGCGAAGGAGTTCCGTGCGCACGGCTGCCAACCTCCGGGAGTGTTCCGGATCCGTGCCCACAGCATCATCTTCGTCCCGCAAGTCATAGTCCAAGTGCTCGTCGGGGAAAATGGTGGCCGGTACACGTGGGCCAAGCTCCATCTCACTGGGGTCTTGGGCATTGGGGCCGGGCTTGGGAGAGCGGGGGGCGTCCATGGTTTCCGAAGGTAACTGCACCCATGAGCCTTTTGTATCTGGCTTCGACGAACAACTTATCCACCGGTACTAAGGCGTTCGGCCTTATCGGTGGATGTCAACTTGGGCTTCCCGTGTCACGCCTTCGGCTTGCACGGGATGAACTTCTCGCCCACGATGCCTTGAAATGAAAAGGCCCCAGCTTTCGCTGAGGCCTTTCTTAGTGATCCCGCTGGGGCTTCCCGTGTCACACCTTCGGCTTGCACGGGATGAACTTCTCGCCCACGATGCC
>Ga0209181_10002993_pt1 | contig 26849 bp, 20 predicted proteins | sample MAT05_FD_187208 | JGI IMG/M metagenome (GOLD analysis project Ga0209181, IMG submission 187208) | Freshwater microbial communities from Lake Fryxell liftoff mats and glacier meltwater in Antarctica - MAT-05 (SPAdes) (version 2) | ecosystem: Environmental > Aquatic > Freshwater > Ice > Liftoff...
GAGAAAAAGAGTGGATGCAGAGTGAAAGAAACTCAGAGTCTCAGCTGGGCATGATTAAAAGCCAGTGCGATGAAATCGAGAAAATAGGCGAAACCAGGGGGGCGGAGTAAAGTAGCGCGAGCTTCCAGCTTGCGCATGCCACGGAGTTCAATCGCCGTGTTTCCAATAGACAGTGATTCGCGGCGCAAGCTGGAAGCTCGCGCTACATTGAGCGGCTTGGCCGCCGCCACTTCCTTCAATCACACCCCTTTGTCCCCCGCTCGCAGGCTGGATGAGCTACAAACGGACGCACCGCGGGCATCTTGACAGCATGGTAACGTCGAAGGTTTTGGAGTGCGGTGTGGAGCGCAGCGAAGCACCGCTTTGGTTTATGTGGGATTCCGGCCAGTCACGGTGGATTGGACACACTGCTTCCAGCAGCAGCCCAAACGCAACTTCAACAGTTACTCTTAAAAATCACCTGCCTTCCAAAGCGGTGCTTCGCTGCGCTCCACACCGCACTCCACAAACCTCACGGTTTCCACGGACAGCTTGCCCTTCCTACGGTCCACTCAATACATGAAGACATTGGACCAACATCACTTGCCGTTTCTTAAAACTGAACACTGAAAATTCCCAACTGCAACTGAGCTACTGGCAGGATTCACAGATTTCACCATTGCGCATCGCCTCGATGGAACACGCCTCGGCTTCCGCCTTAGTAATTTCCTTCTTCGGCTCTGGCGCACGACGGTCGCGATTGGCGTTATCAATGGAGCTCTTGTTGAGCGTGCGGAGATAATACGTCGTCTTGAGGCCGCGCTCCCACGCTTCGCGATACATAAAGCTCGCGGCACGGGCGTCGGAATCAGCCAGCCAGAGATTGGTGCTCTGCGCCTGATCGATCCACTTCTGTCGCACTGCCGCACACTGCAATATCCAGGTCGGCGCGACTTCAAACGCTGTCTTGTAGAGACGCTTGATGTCCGCAGGCACGCGATCGATCTGCTGCACGCTGCCGTCGAAATATTTGAGATCGGCAAGCATGTCCTCATCCCAAAGCCCGAGTGACTGAAGATCGCGCAGAAGATGATCGTTGGTGCGGATAAATTCGCCGCTCAGATTCGACTTGGTATGAATATGTTTATAGGTTGGCTCAATACAGGGCGTGCAGCCGAGGATGTTCGAGATGGTCGCGGTCGGAGCGATGGCGATGCTGTTGGAATTACGCATCCCCTGCCTGGATATCTTTTCGCGCAGCCCGGCCCAATCGAGACGTGCAATGCGATCCACCTGAATCGGAATCCCGCGCTCTTCCTCCAGCAGTTCCAGAGTATCGAGCGGCAGCATTCCACGATCCCACTTGGAATTGCGGTAGCTCTGATAAGTCCCGCGCTCGGCAGCTAGATCGCTGCTCGCGTGGTAAGCGTAAAAGGAAATCGCCTCCATCGCCTCGTCATTGAAAGTCACCGCCTCCTGCGTGTCGAAAGCAACCCGTTTGTCGTAAAGCGCATCCTGCATTCCCATGACACCCAGACCCACGGGACGATGTTTCAAATTTGAATTGGCCGCCGCGTCAACGGGATAAAAATTGATGTCGATGACGTTATCGAGCATCCGCATCAGCGTCGTGACCGTGTTCTTCAAGAGATCATGATCCAGCGTGCCGTCCGCCTTCAGATGCGCCGAGAGATTCACACTCGCGAGATTGCAGACCGCGACCTCGTCGGAGGATGTATTTAATTCGATCTCCGTGCAGAGATTGGAGTTATGAATGAACCCACAGTGATCCTGCGGGTTCCGCACATTGGCGGGGTCCTTCCATGTCATCCAGGGATGTCCCGTCTCGAAAAGCATCTCCAGCATCCGCTTCCAAAGCGCCAGCACGCGCACTTTGCGTCCCCACAGTTTCCCCTCTTCCATCAGACTTTCGTAGTGCTCGTAGCGACGCTCAAACGCGGCGCCACAAATATCCGGTAAATCAGAAACGTCGTTCGTGCGAAAAAGCGTCCATGTCGCGTCCTTCGGAAGCACTCCGTCGGAAATCGCCTTGAGGCGTTTCATGAACAGATCAGGAATCCAATGCGCCGTGTTCATGTTATGCGTACGGCGACGGTCGTCTCCCGTCTCCTTCCGGAGATCGAGAAACTCCTCGATGTCGGCATGCCACAGTTCGAGATACGAGCAAAGCGCTCCCGGACGTTTCCCTCCCTGATTTACGGCAATCGCGATGTCGTTGCTGACCTTCAGAAACGGGACAACTCCCGAACTCGATCCATTCGTCCCGTGGATATGGGAACCAGCTCCGCGAATCGCAGACCAGGAGCAGCCAAGCCCACCCGCCCATTTCGAGAGGTGCGAAAAACGACGCCATGTCTCGGTGATGTCTTCAATGCTGTCTCCGCAATAAAGCAGATAGCACGACGAGAGCTGCGGATGATTCGTTCCTGCGTTGAAGAGCGTCGGCGTCGAGCTGCAGGCTCGGCGCGTTTTATACAGACTGTAAAACTGGATCGAGCGGACTTCCTTTTCCTGTTCGAGCACTGACAGCCCCATTGACACACGCAGCCAGAAAATCTGTGGTGCTTCAATACGACGCTTTTTTCCATGCACGCCTTCCTGCGTATGGATGAGGTAGCGATCGTAAAGCGTCTGGATGCCGATGAAGTCGAATTGCAAATCCGCAGAAGGATCGAGCGCGTCAGCGAGCTTGCGGAGATCGAAATTGGCGAGTTTTGGCTCCAACCGCTGAAGCTGGATGCCATAAGGAATGTAATCCAAGAATGCGCGGACATGCGCAGCCTTCAACGCCTGCGGGCCATCCGCCACTTTCCACGGGAGCGTCTCTTCATAGATGTATGATAGCAAAATACGCGCAGCCAGAAAACGGGCGTCGGCATCAATATCGAGCAACGAACGCGCATTCAGCACGATGGTGTCGCGGCGCTCTTCCGGCGTGAGATTGAGCGAGACACTCCGCAGCAAACGCGCGGTGATTTCCTCGTCCGTAAAAGTCAGCTTCAGTCCGATCCTTGCAAAGGATAGGCGCGCCCGCAAATCGGCCAGCTGCTCCGGCGTCGCAAGCTCCATCTGCGCGCTATCGGCTGCCGAAAGCGGCTCTGTGGAAGTCGCCACCTCGCGCAACGCCGCTCGACGCACCCGATACTTCGCATAAGTCAGCGCGACTTTTCCATGCCCCAGGTCCATGAGCGTTTCCTCCACCATATCTTGCAAATGCTCGATATGGATGAAAAGCGGGCGCTCCTGCTTCAAACGATATTCGATATCCGCCTGCACCTGACGCCCAATGCTCTCATCGGAATTCTCCGCCACGCATGCCGCCATCACTGCACGCGAAATCTTGTGTCCGAGCCAAGGCACGACACGCGGTTTCCCCGAGCTATCACCCGGAAGATCGCGGCGAATGACTTGTGGAAATTGGGAGAGGTCCGTGTCGGTTCCCGTTTCGTTCGAAAGCTTAAAAGTATCCATGATTGTTAATTAGATGAGGTCGTCTTCGCTCGTGTTCTTTACGCTCCCGCTAGTCTGGTATTCGGTCACACGCGTCTCAAAGAAGTTCTTCTCTTTGCGCAGGAAAATCACCTCGTCAAGCCAGGTAAACGGATTTGTCTTCACCGTCGAAAGCGCAGGCAAACCAAGCCCGGCGAGACGGCGATCCGCGTTGAAATCCACGTAATCAAGAAAATCCGACTGACGCATCCCCATCATGTCTTCCGGCAGACAATCACGCACAAAGTCTTTTTCCAGCTCCACGCCTTCGTCCATGAAATCCACAAGCTCGTCCCGGAATTCCTGTGTCCAGATGTCCGGATTCTCAGAGATCAATTGCTCCAGAATGTAGCGCCCGAGCGCGATATGATTCGATTCGTCGCGCAGCGTGTATTGAAACATCTGGCCCACGCCGGTCATTTTGTTCTGACGATGCAGGGAGAGCACCATCGCGAAGAGCGCGTAGAATTGCGTTCCTTCCATCACCTGGGTGATCGCAAAAATTGCCTTCGCAAACTTCTGCTTGTTCACGGTCTGCGTAAGATCGATCCCCATTTTGATCTCCGGCATGTGACGCGTGATAAATGCGTTTTTGCTCTGCACGCTTTTGATGTCGCTGAATTTCGCTGTCACTTCATCGAGATCAATATTGAGCGAACCGATGATGTGCAGGAGCGAATCCATATGAATGCTTTCCTCCGCAATCTGGCGCAGCGCAGCATGCTTGAGCTCGGCGGCGGTGAGATTGTCTTCGATCACGTGCAGGACGGAATCGCCCACGATTCCCTCGGCAGCGGAAAAATAGCCCACGCCCATTTCGATGATCCAGCGTTCCTTCGGCGTTAGCGCGCCGGTATTCCACTGCTGGGCGTCACGCGTCATATCGATCACGTCTGGCTCCCAGTGATTTGCCTTCATCTGTTTATAGATGCGATAAGCCTCATGGTATTTCAGCGGGAGGATGTTCAACTCGGCGCTGCGGTGGCCATTGATCACTTTTTTGCCTTCCAGCCGTGCCCGCGCCTTCGTCTTGTCGAGACGGAAGGTTTTGGTTCCAAACTGATACACTACAAAGTCGCCTTCCTCGCGCGCAGCGAGGTTGTCGGTCACGAAAGTTAGCGCGTCGGGGGACGTTTCAGGATTTTGGGTGGCGGCACTCATAGGATTTCTAATAGGATAAAAGCGTGAGCCATCACGCAGGGTTGTTTCCGGGAAGGAAACCGACGCAAGCTCGCTGGACTCAGCGAACCGACAACCGGTCTGTATCCCATCAGGTCGTTGGCGCAACCGTTTTTTGCCCCGAAAGGCGATGAGTGTGAAAAAGCAGGTCTTCTGGCTCCGAGGTCATCCTAGTGGTCCCGCCTTACCGCCGTGCGGATCATGAATCCGACTTTACTCACAGCAGTGGCTTTAGAAACTGTTGAACTACCCGAATATGAGTTTCGCTTGGGCAATCTTACTCTTTGTCTTGCTCTTGATCTTACTCATAAAACGCCGGTCTGGAGTAAGATCAAGAGCAAGACAAAGAGTTGAGAACCTTAGGACTCACCAACCAATTCGCATTCAAGGTATTTCAACTGTTTGTTTAAGTGGGACGTTCGTCGCTCGTTACAGCGGCGCAACCGCCCGGGATTTCCTCTGTGTTTTGGCACACATTGGTCACCCGGTTCCCTATTATCCCGCAGCTCTGCAGCTTAAGGCACTTTTTCACAATAAACCCACCATATGGTGGGCTCTTTTAAAGAACTATACTCCTAATAGTAGCTGCAAAATTTGGGTCAAGGTGCAATTTACCGCAGAGCCATGAAAATAATTTCAGCGGAGTAGCATCATCACTGCGCCCGCTAAAAGACCAAGGACACCAAGTAAAATACCGTGACTTTCGCTCCGCCGCTTCAAGACATGGTAAATCCCAAAACACACCAAAATAAAGCCACCCATCCCCCCGGAAACCATTAATTCTTTGCCCACTACAAAAGGAGAAAAAGCGAGGGCACCCACAATCAAAAACACCCCACAATTCAGAGTAAACGGAATGTCCTTTTCGAAAGGACGAGACTCCAAACCAATCAACTCGGCCATGAAAGACTCCATGTTACTATTCTCCCCGGTATCAAATAGAATCAGATCGTCCATTTCCAACCGTGCTTCCAGATGTGAGCGATTCTCATCAAGCCGTTTTATCACAAAATCTGCCTTAAAGCGGTGATCACTAAACGAAAGTGGATTGCTCTTCTTGTCCTTTAAGACGCTCAATATCGCGCATTCAGCTTCTATGACACAATCCCTTCTCAAAAATCCTTTACTGAGAAGCCTTTCCTGAAGGCTTGCTACGACCTGAGGCAGCGCTTCATCAATCTGTTTGTCCACTTTCAGAACCGGTCGGAAAAAATATCGTTTCTGATTACCTGGATAGAAGGCAGTCAAAATAGCCTCACATATTAGCGCAAAAGGGATGGCTACCCCAATACCGACTAGAAAAATGTCGGCGTTCCATTTGGCAATACCGGGCAGATAGTAGATTTCAAAATAGGCCGCTAATGCATAAAACAAGGCAAGCATACTGATACCCGTCATAACCCTCAAGTGCTTTTGATTATTTAGGAGACCAGACTTTTGAAGATCATCAGATAACATACAGCGGGATGTAGCATTATTAACGCACCCGTGAAAACACCTAAAACCGCCCAATAAAATGACGGGAATTTTCTAAAATCTCACTCGCTCCAAGTCTCGCACTTTAATCCTTCTATCCGCTGAAACTCGCTCAGGTTGCCAGTCACCAAAGTCAGCCCATATTCAAGCGCGTTTGCGGCGATCAACACATCCATCGGACCGATGGAACGACCTTCCTTCTCAAGCTTTGCCCGAATGCTGGCAGCTCGTACCGCAGTATCAGCGGTAAAAGGCAGAATGGTCATGTGATCCAGCAGAAGATGGACTTTTACTTCTTCTTTTTTTCTCCATTCGGCAGAACACCTCTCCACGCCGTAGTGCAACTCGTAATGAGCAATCGCCGAAACCGCGAGATCAGCAGGGCTACGTTGCTCCACCTGATTCACCGTCCACTCTTTCCCCATGAGAAGATGGATACAGGTATCTGTATCGAGCAGGTAGGTCACAATTTGATCTCCCGATGATCTCCCTGCGGTGGACGCACTAATGGAACCGGATCAGACAATTGAATTTTGGAAAAAAAACGCTTTGGCCAGGAAGCGGGCTCGGCCGACCGCGAACGGAAGCTCTAGCGTTGCAGGCGGGCATTCCACGGAAATCATCAGCATTTGTTTCCAATTGGCAGCGATGCGCGGCGCAAGCTGGAAGCTTACGCTGCATTGCTTCGCTCCTCTGGCTTCGCCAGCACCTCCCTCAACCGCACCCACTTTTAATCGCACCCGTCTTCGGCCATCCGCCCAAATTTATTTTCCTGAGGGTTGGCAACTGCCCGTCCAGTGCCATCACAAAGCTGCTTCGTTCCAGTCACCTCATTTTATCAGAATTCGAGTCTGATCCGCACAGCAGCATTTTAGTCCTCCCTTAATAACCGCTGAGAAAAACCGGAGTTGGGAAGCAATACCCCATTCTTACCCCCCATGAAGCAGGAACCCTCCCCTCCTAACATTTCATGGTTTCCCTGATTTTAAAAACCGTTCACCCTATCCAACTCCCTTTCATCCTAACATTCCCATCTCTCCCATCCATCGAATTAAATGACATGGTTTAACCACAGCTTCGAAGCGTTCGCGTACGCCCTCCTCAGCATCATCTTTGAAGGCATCCCCTTTTTACTTCTGGGATCGCTGATCTCCGGCTTCGTGGATGTGTATGTCTCTTCCGAGCGCGTCATCAAGATGCTCCCGAAAAACCCGGTGCTCGGGGCGCTTGCCGCCGCTCTCATGGGGTTGATCTTTCCTATCTGTGAATGTGGAAGTGTCGTCGTGGTAAGGCGCTTCCTCCGCAAAGGCCTCCCCATCGGCAGCGCAGTCGCTTACATGCTCGCGGCTCCTATTGTGAGCCCAGTGGTTGCAATCAGCACTTACAAGGCGTTTACCGGACAAAGCCCCGAGCTGATGGTTATGCTGCGTCTTGGGATGGGATTTGTGATCGCGTTCGGTGTGGCCTTGATCTTCCAGCGACTTCCCAGAAACCGCATCCTGAAAGATTCCCTCGCCGATAGTCCGAAATTCCGCCGCACCGGCCTGCAAACAAGTATCACTTCCAACTCGGAAACCTCAGACACACCGGCTGAGCCCGATTTCAACACCCTCGTGGCCAAAGCTTCGCCCGGCAAAAAGTTTCTGCTGGCGATCCAGTCTGCCACGGCCGATTTCCTCGACGTCACCGTCTTCTTCATCATCGGAGCCAGCCTGGCTTCGCTCTTTATCGGCTTCAAGGAAGCGTCGCTCATTGGCATTACCGAAGCGCCCTTTCTTTCCATCATCGTCCTCATGGGGCTGGCCTCGCTGCTTTGTCTTTGCAGCACGACCGACGCCTTTATCGCTGCAAACGCTTTCGGACAATTCTCCATGGCGGCGAAACTCGGCTTCCTGACTTTTGGTCCGATGTTCGACTTCAAGCTCTTCTGGCTTTACAGCATGATCTTTAAGAAACGCGTGGTGACCATGCTCGGAATCGGTCTTTTCATCATTGTCTCCTTTATCTGCTGGCGGATTGATGCCGTGGAAAAATCACGGAATCCAGCACTCCAAACGCCAGTTGCAGAAACCCAGGAAACCTCTCCATTGACCAAGCCGCTCTCCTTGGAGCTACCTCAACAATAATCCCGATGAAATCACTCTTCAATCGCTGGCTTCCTGGACTCACCCTTGGCGCATGGGCCGCCGCCATCTTCAGTTTCGCAGGCAGCAATCTCTTAAATGAAATCCTAGCGGGCAGCTTCCACACTTATGCACTCATCGCAGCGTCAGTCATGACTGTCGGCATGCTCATCTTTTTCTTTTTCAAAATGGACGCGAACTGTTGTTCGGCAGCCGAGTGCGGACACGGGCTCAGTCGCAGCAATCTCGGAAAAATCCTGAGCTTTCTGGTGCTTTTACTCCCGGCAAGCGCTGCCTTTTGGGCCTCACCCGCCGCGCTCAGTAAAATCCAGATGGAAAATCGCATGGAGCTATCCGTGCCGCCATCCATTCCGAAACGACCAAACAAAGACACCGTCTCCACTCCGCCAAAGCCTGTTGATCAATCCGGCTCTCAACAGACAGGCCCGGCCACACAGCAGCAGTCGAAGGATGCTGAAGCCGCCCTGAACACCCAGGATTTCCTCACCCGGGATGAAAGCGGAAACATCGTCTCGGAGATTCTCGATCTCCTCTACGCCGCGCAAGATAGCGTGTTGAGAAAGGATTTTGATGGGAAGAAAATCTCGCTCCTCGCGCAGATGATGCCCGAATCCAGCAACAACCCAAACGGCAACCGCTTCAAGGCAGTGCGCATGTTTATGGTCTGCTGCGCTGCCGACGCCCGCCCGATCTCCACGCTCGTTGAAGTCGAAAAACTGCCCGATCTCCCCGAGATGACCTGGGTGAAAATTATCGGCACCGCGACGTTCCCGATCGAAAACGGTAAACGGATGTCACTCATCCGCGCCGAGCACATCGAAAAAACCGAGCCGCCCAAGGACGCGATGGTGAATTAGGGAGACTGTTGAAATACTAAGTCGTGACTATTCAAAACCGGAGGCCGGAAAGTGAAGCCGCCTGCAGCGCTATGCGCAGCATTGCGGGCAGGGACCGGAAAGGAAAACCACACGCTATACGGAACTCAAAAGCGTAACGAAATCACTCACTGTTTGGTGAGTGAGAACTCTCCTGCTCATCAATCCTTGCTTCTCTGCTTTTATTTTCGCGTGTTCGGTGTGTTTCGAGGATAACCCTTTTAAATAGTCACGGCTAAGAGACGCATGTCGATGGGACGAAATCTTACTCTTTTTCTTGCTCTTTTTCTTGCTCTTGATCTTACTCGATCTCAGTGGCCGAGTGTTAAGTGTGAAGATTTAAGAAAAGGCTGTGCTCATCCATCGTCTGCCGCTCCAATCAACCATCAACTATCACCAATCAACTTTGCTTTGAACGATCACGAGCAAGACAGCCGAACGTAGCGAGACAGACGTGGGCGCAGGTGGGTCAAAGAGTAAGAACCTTCGGTTTCATTCATCCCAACCATACCCAAGGCTTTTCAACAACATTTAGGTGGTTGAAACCATCCAAAACGACCGAGTGCTACCGGTCGCATTCACCCATCACAAAGTCGAGTGATCCAAGGATACTCACGACGTCGCTCATCATATGGCCGGGCAGAATCTTCGGCAGGATACTGAGATTGATAAACGAGGGGCTGCGGATCTTGAGGCGATACGGCGTGCCGCCGCCTTCACTGTGAATGAAAAATCCGAGCTCACCCTTGGGGTTCTCCGCACCAAAATAAACCTCACCAGCAGGAGCCTTGATCCCCTCCGTATGGAGCATGAAGTGATGAATCAACTCCTCCATCTTGGTCAGCACGTTGGTCTTTGGCGGCGGATAGTTTTTCGGATCAGACACCGTGATCGGTCCAGACGGAAGCTTCTCGATTAACTGAAGGAGCAAATTCGCGCTCTGGCGTATTTCCTCCATACGAATCAGATAGCGATCATAGCTGTCGCCCACCGAGCCGAGCGGAACATCAAAATCATAATCCGCATAATCCATATACGGCTGGCGCTTACGGATGTCGTGATCCACACCGCAGCCACGCAAATTCGGGCCACTGAGCCCGTAACTAATGGCGTCCTCCTTTGAGATGACTCCGACGTCCTTGGTGCGATCCACAAAAATACGGTTCCGGGTGAGTAGCTTGTCGGTTTCGTCCACAACAGGAATGAGCCCGTCCAAAAACACTTTCAGCGCTGGGATGAAATCGGGATGAAGATCGCGGGTCATTCCCCCGATCCGGGTATAGCTCGTGGTAAAACGGGCTCCGGTGAGAATCTCTGACAAATTGTAAACGATCTCGCGCTGTTGAAAGGTGTAGAGAAAAACCGACATCGCGCCGGTATCCATCGCAAAGCAGCCGATACCCAGAAGATGCGCCGAGATACGCGCCATTTCACAGCAAATCATGCGGATTGCGCGACCACGCGGCGGCAGTTCCCAGCCCATGAGCTTTTCCACGGCCATGGCATAAGCGACGTTATTGGCGAGGGGTGCAAGGTAGTCGAGCCGGTCCGTGTAAGGCACGAACTGGTTGTAAGTCATGTTTTCCGCGATCTTTTCGTCTCCTCGATGAAGAAAGCCCACATCTGGCGTCGCCTTAGTGATCACTTCGCCGTCCATCTCCAAAATCAAACGCAGCACACCGTGAGTCGCTGGATGGGACGGACCCATGTTAAGAATCAGTTTTTCACCAAGAATATCCCCCTGTCCCTCCAGATGGGATTGGGTGTCTTGGGCTCTTTTCAGAGCATCGGGCATTTCAAATTCAACAGTGCTTGCAGCCATAGTCTTTACAGTCTGAAAACGATGCTGACGTCCGCTTTCCCACGCAAGGTCATTTTGTGAAAAGTTTCACAAGGATGCGGAGGAAGCGCAAGGATGAGGAAGAAGGAAAAAGGTCGCCTCTTCCGTTTAGCGCGCTTGCTTGAAACTTTCATTTTTGTAGGGTCGGCATTCGTGCGTTTGTTTTCTGTCTTCATTTTAATCTTTTTATTGGGAGAAAGCGTAGCTACGCACTCGCAACAACTGACCGAGGAAGAGAAACGGCGGCTTTTCCTCAAGGCACGCGAAGAGATGAAAACCATCCCCTTCACGCCCCCTCCTCCTGAAAGCACTACCACGCCCAAGCCCAGGCCGCGCCCCACTGCTCCAAACACAACGGAACCCATGGCGCCGCGGCCTACCATGCCTCAGCCGACCGAAACCAAGCCAGAACCCAAGCCCACTCTTCCCACCCCACAGTCGCCAACTCCCGCACCCGAGCCACCCGTCACTCCTACCCAGCCTGCCAATATCCGTATTGAGGAAAGCGCAGTGCGCGAAGCCGACGAAGAACCCGAGCCCGAACCGGAAAAATCGAAGGGATGGTGGATATTTGGAGGCGGCGCAAGCTACACCTACCTTACCCCTGCGATTCGGAAAGCGATTGATCGCCCGGCGAACAGCGTGCGCAAAGGGCGCTGGCGTTATATTGTCGTGCACAACAGCGGCACCAAACAAGGCAACGCCAAGGCATTTGAATATTACCATAAGAACGTGCGACGCATGCCCAACGGGATGGCGTATCAATTTGTCATCGGAAACGGCACTTCATCAAAAGACGGGCAGATTGAAATCGGCGGACGTTGGATGAAACAGTTGCAGGGTGGGCATGTTCACAGCGATTACCTCAACAACATCTCGCTCGGAATCTGCCTGGTAGGCGACTTCAACAAGCAGCAACCGACGAGGAAGCAGCAGGAAGCGCTGGAAGAACTCATCAAATACCTCCGCAAACGCGTGGGTAAGATCAGCGGTGAGGTTGCGATCGTAAAACCGCACCGCGATATTAATGGCCCAAAGTGGCCGACAGATTGTCCGGGCGATGATTTCCCATATCGCTGGCTGAGAAAGTTTTAGAGACGACTTTATAAAGAGCGCAAAAGCTCAGCCTACCCTCCAGCTGCCTGATACCGCCGGAGACCCGCGCGCCACATAGCCGTAGCGCCAAGATACGCTAGCAGCGTCCAGCCAGTCTGGATGAGCAACCCCTCAACCAGCGCACCGCCTTGCACTTTTCTCATGATAATCTGCACCGGAAAAAACAACTCATAAGTGAAAGGTGACCATTTGATAAAACCCGCCAGCCAAGAGGGCATCAAGTCGAGGGGGATGATTTGTCCGCTCAGAAAGTATTCAAACGAAAAGACGATGAAGACAATCGTCGTGATCTCGTAAATCCAGAACGCCAGCATCGCGAGGGCAAACGCCAGGAAGAACTGGATCAATCCCGCCATGATCACGGAACCCCCAAACGCAAGCCAAGTCAGTGGCTCAGATGGCAGCACGATATGCTCGCGCAGAAAGAAAAAGATCAGCACAATCCCGGGTAGAATCACCAAGGTGTAAAGCATGCGGTAGCTGAGATAGAGCGTGAAGCGATATGCAAGGTAGTTGAGAGGTTTCAGCAGCGTGGAGCTGATTTTCCCATCCCGAATATCCGCCGCAATCTGCCATTCATCTTCGGTCGGCGTGATCAGATTTTCCACCAGCACGACAAAGGCAAAATACATCAGCATCTTTGAGTAGTCATACTCCCCCAGTCGCCCCCCTCCTGAATCGAAAATCGCCCTCCATAAATAAATCGTCCCAATCAGCGGCACGATCCCGAAGAGCGATCTCAGAACGAAGTTCCAACGATAAACAAAGGTGTTCTGGAAGCCGATGTCGAAAAGCTTGATGTATTTTGCGAGCGCACTCATCGCCCGAGCATCTCCCCCGCAAGCCGGATTGCAGCCATCATACTGTCGGCCCGTGCAATCCCCCGCCCTGCGATCTCAAACGCGGTTCCATGATCGGGACTCGTGCGGGGAAAAGGCAGTCCGAGTGTGACGTTTACGCCCTCATGGAAAGCGTGCAGCTTCAGCGGAATCAATCCCTGGTCGTGATACATACACACCACGCCATCAAACTCCCCTTCAGCGGCGCGATAAAACAACGTGTCGGATGAATAAGGGCCGCTCCACACTGACGCGCTTGTCGCTTTCAGCCGCTCCACAGCAGGCGCAATGAATTCGATCTCCTCGCGTCCCATCGCTCCCTCTTCTCCAGCGTGGGGATTCAACCCCGCTACGGCAATACGCGGCGTCTTCCCCAGTCTTCGCTTGAGAAATTGCTCCAGCAGTCCCGACACCCTCACGATTTCGTCTCCACGCAGTAAACTCGGAACATCTTTCAAAGCCACATGCGCAGTCACCAAAACTACCGTGATTTTTCCGCCAGTAAGACACATGGCGTGATTGGGCGTCTTCCAGCGATCTGCAAAAAATTCGGTCTGTCCTGGGAAATCAAATCCAATCTCCTGCATGCGCTTTTTATGAATCGGTCCCGTAACGACAGCGGCGATATCCCCTTTCTCCGCCATCTTCACTGAATGTTCCAGCGCCTCCAGTGCGGCTTCCGCTGATTCCGGACTTGGATGCCCCGGCAGAAATCCTTCGGTGCGACCAATCACCCGGTAATCAAAAGCCTCATCCAGCTTGCCCGACTCCAGCGCCAGTCGAATTACTTCCGGCCCCACCCCAGCAGGATCACCCACGGTAAGTCCAATCACCGGCTTGGTAGAAAGACTGGATTGCATATTACAAACGACAGCTAGGCGGCGAATCTAGCCGCCATAGCCTAGAAAATTTTAATGTAAGCCTTTTTCCTCAGTCGCTCGAGCCACCCCAGCTGCAACTTCTGCTTTTCCACCTGGATCAACCGGCGCTCGATATCGGTGCGCACTTCACTCAGCGGCTTGGAGATTCCTGATTTCCGCTCCTCCACTAGCATCAGGTAAAATGATCCACTGAGCGAAATCACCTCACTCACTTTTCCTGTTTTCTGACTAAACGCCGCCTCAGTCAGTTCTGGATTCAATGTCTTGCGATCCACCCAGCCCCATTCGCCACTGACGTCCTGTTTGGAGTCCTCGGAATAAATGCGCGCAAGATCCCCAAAATCGGCACCACGCACAATCTTCTCACGAATCTCTTCGATCACTTTACGGTTCTTTTCCGCCGCATCACCATGGCGAATCGCCAGAGTCCGCAGCTTGATCTCCTCATTCACTGTCCACTCCTGAATGTTTTCCTGATAGTAACTGACGATCTTGCTCTCGGGGATCAAAACATCGCCTTTCGCTTCCCGACTACGCATCGCCTGCACGATCACTTTTTCCTCTTCTAGCTTCCGCAACTTGTCGAGGGTGAAGCCCTGAGCTGCCAATGTGCGAAGGAAAGCCGATTTATCCCCCCCAAACTCCTCGCGGATAATCACATTGATCCGGTCATCCACAATGTATGGAGGAATCGTAAATTTGTTTTTGCGGAACTCCTGAAGAATCAACTGCCTGTCCACCAGATCGTTCACAGCACGCAGGCGAATCTCTTTCACTTTTTCAGCCAGTGCAGCACCCGACAAACTCCCCTTTGCACTGGCTTCCAGCGAGGTAGTGAGCTCCCGCACTTGTGAAAAAGTAATCACATCATTGTTCGCAACCGCAGCCACTCCATCCAACACATCTTGCGCGCGCACTGTGAAAGGCGAAAAAACGAGACTCGTGAGAGCAAAAACAAGAGCAGGAAACTTTATGGACGGCATTTTGGAGTAAGAAGACCCACACCGTAAAAACCACACCCATCAAGTCAAGTGGCGAAAGTGTCTGTTCAGCGGGCGGGGCTGTGATTAAAAGTGGATGCGATGAAAAGGCGGACTATAAATTGCATTGTCTCCGTTCTTCGATTCGGGCAAGCGTTGCGGATGAAACGCCGCACCGCTATCCAACTAGGCGCCGCTGGCGCTTTCGCACTCGCTACAGGCTCCATGAACGCTCAAGAAAAAACCTCCTACAAAGTCAAAAACGGTCGCATCCGGCAGTCAGTCGTTCCCTGGTGCTTCAATCCCATGCCGCTCGCAGAGCTGGCAAAACACTCAGCCGCTCTAGGAATCGAGTCGGTTGAACTCTGCGATCCCAAAGACTGGCCGATGTTGAAAGAGCTGGGTCTCACCTGCGCGCTCGCCGGGAGTCACATGTTTGACAAAGGTTTCGCGCATCGCGACGAGTGGGACGAATGCCTTTCCGTTCTGCGTCCCCGTATCGAGGAATGCTCCGCCGCAGGCGTAGAGCGGGTCATCACTTTTTCCGGTTATCGCAAAGGCATCAGCGACGAGGACGGCATCAAAACCATGGTGGAAGGACTCAAGAAACTCATCGGCCATGCGGAGAAACACAAAGTCACCATCTGTCTCGAGATGCTCAACTCCCGCGATGCCGCCGCCATGAAGGGACACCCGGATTATTTCTGCGACGACATCGATCGCACGGTGGAAGTTTGCAAACAGGTCGGCAGCGAACGCATGAAAGTGTTGTTCGATCTTTACCATGTGCAGATCATGCACGGTGACGTGATCCGCCGCATTCATGAGTGCAAAGACTACATCGCGCATGTTCACACCGCTGGTGTTCCCGGACGCAACGAAATCGACGACACTCAGGAGCTCAATTACGCGCCGCTTATGAAGGCGTTGCTCGACATCGGATACAAAGGGTTTGTCGGACAGGAATTTATCCCCCTGCGCGACAAAGTCGCATCGCTCACCGAAAGCGTGCGGATCTGTGACGTTTAGCTCAGAGGCTATTGAAATACACAGCCAGCATAATGCTGGGGGAAAATCTTATATTACTCTTTGACCCACCTACGCCCGCGCCTCTCTCGCTGCGCTCGGTTGTCTTGCTCCTGATCTTTTAAAGGAAAGTTGGTTGATGATGGTTGATAGGAGCGGCAGACGATGGATGCGCGTGGTTTTTTCTTAAAACTTAACACTTAAAACTCGGTCATTGCCTCACTTCACCACCATCACCCCGAACGGAGCGAAGACCTGCTTTCCATCCACCTGCACCTGCACGTAGAGCCGGATAAACCCTTCCTTCGGCGCATAGAAACGAAACTTTAGTGCAGGGCCGCCGCGCTCATCAGCGGATTGTGGTTCGGCTCCTTCGGGATGGATATGCAGGACCGTCTTCCGGTCTTCATAAAATCCGACGATATGGGCAAACGCACCCATCACCGACTCCAGCTTGTTGAATGGCTGTCCGGCAGCATCACTGACGGTCAGGAACGCTGTGATCGGCTCCTTTGCGCGGATAAACTCCGGGTCATCTTTCCATTTGAGCTTAAAACTCAACGGCTCCATCCAGCTGGATTGCGTGACTGAACGATCGCTCAACGACTCACCCTTAGTCGATGCGGAGAGATCACACCATGCATACTCCTGAACATTGGATAACAGCGGAACCACATCGGCAAACACGCGGTAAGAGCCGGGTTTTTTCGGCGTAAACGTGAAGGCAAACTCCCCCGGCACCTCCGTTGGTTTCGGATGCTCGTGATGATAGTCGCTCAGGCTTTCATCAATAATCAGGAGATGAATCGGCTCCGTATGCACCACTCGCAAATCTCTGTGCTCCACCGGCACGCCATCCTTCTTGCGCGCAAACCGAATTTTCACCTCCGAGGCCTTGCCAGCAGTCAGCGGTGTGCTGAGCTTTGGTTGAAGTGTAATCGAAGGCTCGCCCGGCGTATTATAAACATCACTGGCCGGAATCGTGCGTGGCTCCAGCTGCATCCCGCACTTCACACAGAGTGCCTTGGGATCGAGTGAGTTGGAAAAGCGACACATCGGACAACTGTAAACGACGGCGTGAATCACCTTCGAATCATAGAACGTTTCGAGCTTGGCGATCTTTTCTGAGTATTGACTAAGTAACGTCCAAATTTGATCCGCGAGTTTACCACGCGCGGCGCTAAAGAGCGTCAATCCATGCTGCTCCATATTCTGCAGAAGCGCGCGCAACGGCTCCTTTTCCGGTTGAGCCGCATCCGTCTCCCGAAGATAACGCAACGCCTGTACACTCAAGGACGCCTGAATGGGAATTTCTACCCAGCGCTCCTGGAGTGCGAGGCTCTGAATATTGGCATGACAAAGCGTAATGACATTCCAAGCCTCCGGGACAGAAACCGGCGGCTGCAAATCAAGCCCGTCATGCCCACGGACCATCTGTCCGAGTCCTACGAGCAAAAGCAGACATAGCAATACGGGACGGAACATGGGTGGTATTTAGGGGTGGCGCGTTTGCGGCCTGTTTCAGTCCTACTTCTTTAAAGACGGTTTCACACTCCAGTGCGCATTATCCGCTAGCAGGAAACGCCATTGCAGATGTTGCGCGCGAGAAATCCCAACCCGGGAATCTTCAATGATCTGAACCTCCTCGTGGCGCGGCAGGAAGCCGATGTCCCCGTCACAAAAATCCCGTCCGTGATCCTTCCCGCTCACACCCAGCGCCTGCGCCAATTTTCCAGGTCCACTGCACAGCCAGGTCGTGGTGCTTTTAGGCCGGACAAATCCCACGCGTGAAGACCGGCGTTTGATCATGTCAGCAACGCCTTCCAGCGGCTCCAGCGCGCGGAACAGAACAAAGCCATCCATAATCCCATCTTTCACGAGTGCATTCAGCATCCAGTGCACTCCGTAATTGAAATACACATAAGCGCTCCCCGCCTCATGCTTCTCCACAAACTCCCGTGCGCTGGGGCGGCTCCATGTGTGACAGGCCTCGTCATCGTGTGCGGCATAAGCCTCCGTCTCGACAATCAGTGCGGCCGAATCTCCCCAGATCAAAGTGCAACCCACCAAATCCCGAGCACAAGCAACGGGATCACGTCGGAAAAACGAACGCGGAAGGCGTCGATTTACAAGCCGGTCGGGTGGTCGAGAAACTGCCATGGAATACGAAATTGTTGAGTCAGCTTTGCCGCAAGGGCTTTCACCCCAAAAGTTTCGGTCGCATAATGTCCGGCATAAAAAAGGTTCACGCCAAGCTCTTCGGCGAGTGTGTAAGTATGATGAGGCCCTTCTCCAACGATAAACGTATCCACCCCTTCCTTCGCAGCCTGCGCCACCTCGCTACCACTCCCTCCGGTGCAGACGCCTACCTGTTGCACACGTTCGGAGCCACCGGGCGCGAGATGAACTCTCCCTCCGACCGCTTTGGCGATCATTGCCTGTAGATTATCCCGCGAAATGCTCAGCTTCGTCTTCCAGCCGATGGACTGTCCTTTTGCGAAAAGAAAAGGAGACAGTTTCTTAAATCCAAGCGCCTTGCAAAGCAGCGCGTTGTTTCCGACTTCAGGATGCATGTCCAGCGGCAGATGCGAGCTGTAAATCGCTAGATCGCCGTCCATTGCCGTCTTCCATTTGCGACGCACCGAACCAGTCACCGGCTGCACGCCGGTCCAGAAAAGCCCGTGATGCACCAGCAGCAGGGTTCCCGGTTCCGCCGCTGCTTTGTTGATCACAAACTCGCAGGCATCCACCGCGGCAACAATGCGCTTGATCGTTCCGCCATTCTCCATCTGCAAGCCGTTCCATGCGCCGGGATAATCCTGCACTTCGCTGTGTCGTAGGTAACTATCGAGAAACTCCGTGATGTCTTTGAGCTTTGCCATTCCCTACCCTGCATTGTTTGGACCGCTCTCGTCAAAACCTTGTAGCGCATAAAAGGAAGGTCCGGGATAATAGAGCCATACTCATTTCACTCATTTGGTGGTCTTACAGCCGCTGTAAATGGAATGGACAGCTCAAAGGTTGTCCAACCGAGATCTGAGGGAATGAGTGAAAGTTCCCCACCGTGGGCGAGGGCAAGTTCGCGGGCGAGACTCAGACCGAGACCGTGTCCGCCTATTTCTGCGGTGTGTGCGCCTCGGAAAAAGCGGATAAAAAGCTGGGGGGCGACATCCGCTGGGATGCCAGGGCCGGTGTTGCTCACACGTAGCCGCCAGACATCCTGATCTTTTACCAGCGTTACGCGCACGATGCCTTCAGGCTGGTTATACTTCACCGCGTTATCGAGAAGGTTCATGACGATCTGCGCCGCGCGGAGGGGATCAATCGAAACAATGGCGCAGGAAGGGAGATCCGTTTCAATTTCGATACGCTGGTTTTCGGCGATGATCCGGGCGTCGTCCACGCACAGGCCCACGATTTCATTCAAATCACCCGGTGTGAGATCCAGCTTCAGCTTACCGGCATCCGCCTGGGAGAGGAGCAAGAGGCTACAGGTGATGGAGGCGAGGCGTTTGGTCTGCTCCAGAATTCCGGCCACGGAGTCCTGGTCGGCAGCACTCAGATCTTTTGAGCGAAGGAGAACCTCCGTGCTGGTTCGCAATACGGTCAATGGCGTCTTGAGCTCGTGGGAGGCGTCTGCGGTGAATCGTATGGCCTGTTGGAAACTCTGATCGAGGCGGTCAAAAGTGCTGTTAAGAACGATAGCCAGACGGTGAATTTCATCCCGCGCGGGTGGCACGGGCACCCGCTGATCCAGGCGTTGAGCGGTGAGTTTTTCTGCACTCTCGGTGATTTCCTGAATAGGGCGGAGCGCCTGTCGGGCGATCAATCTTCCTCCGAGAAAAATAAAACCGAGCACAACCGGCAGTGACAGCAGGAAGGAGGTCGCGAGACTCTGGGTAAGCTCGTTGACTGGATCGAGGTCGGCAGCCAGCCGCAAGGTAATACCCTCTCTCTTGAAGACCGCCACGCGCATTCCCTCCTCGCCTATACTGGTGCTGTGAAAGCCCGGGGCGGTTCCGTGCAGGACATCACTGGTTACGCTAGAGGTGCGGTAAAGAATCTGTTCTTGTGTATCTACGACTTCAAGCCAGCGAGGAGGTTCCGCTGCCGGAGCCCATTCACGCGGCTCGTCCGGCTGCTTGTTCCATTCGAAGTTTGGGCCGCCGTGATGAGTCCATTCATCCAAAAAACGCTCACCTTCCGCAGTAAGCTGGATGTCGAGCTCCTCGACTTCCTCATGATACACAAGGAGAGTCGTCGCTACTCCACAAAGCAAGATGCCAAATGCGGTGACCACGGCTGACAAGAGCGTGATCCTAGTGCCCAGTGGCAGGTGCTTCATTCCGGGCCTTTTAGGAGATAACCGACGCCACGCACCGTGTGTAAAAGTTTCACCTCATGATCGTCGTCAATTTTGCGCCGTAACCGCTGAATATAGACATCCACGACATTCGTTCCGGTGTCGAAATGGTAGTCCCAGACGTGTTCCGTGATCTGTGTCCGTGAGAGCACACGTCCGGCGCCACGTGCGAGATATTCGAGCAGGGCGAACTCCCGCACTGCGAGGTCGATTTTCACGCCGTTTCTCCGCACCTCGCGAGTGAGCAAATTCATGGAGAGATCGTGAACCTTGAGTGTCGTGTGTAACTCGCTTCGGCTCCGTCTCGCCAGCGTATGCACACGGGCGATGAGCTCGTCCATGGCGAAAGGTTTTCCCAGGTAATCATCCGCACCGAGCATGAGTCCCTCGACCCGCTCAGACACCTCCCCGCGTGCAGTGAGTAGCAGCACGGGAACGCTGTGTGATTTTTGACGGAGGAGCTTGAGAATACTGAGGCCGTCGCGTCCGGGCATCATAACATCCAACACCAGAACGTCGTAGGGTGTGGTCAGTGCGAGATGAAGAGCATCATCGCCACGGTTTACCTGATCCACTGCAAATCCCGACTCCCGCAGCGCATTACATATATGATTGGCAACTTTTTTTTCGTCTTCAGCGAGGAGTATGCGCATGAGGGTGGGCGGTGCTAGTAACGTATCGTTCACCAATGATTTCATGCAATGAGGAAACCATCCACGCATAACACCGTTGGCATGACTGCATGACAAACCTGTCATTTCAACGCGGGCAAACTGCCATTTTCCGGGTGCTAGTGCTTGTGGTTGAATGCCTGTCCTTCGATTTACCTTCATCGTGCTTTTGATACAGGGGATTTCAGGCTGTGTAGCCTATCGTCCACAGCCGATCTCGCCCCAAGCAAGTGCCCGGGCTTTTTCCAGCCGATCCCTGACGGGCGAGGAGACGCGTGCGGCACTTGTCCAGTCGGGCCTGCATCAGTCGTGGCCGCCTGCACAGTGGGATTTTAAAATGCTAAAAACGGTGGCGTTGCAGATGCATCCCGATGCGGTTCTGGCGCACAGTAAGTTTGAAAGCGCGCAGGCAGGCATACGCACGGCAGGAGAGCGTCCGAATCCGACGGTGAGTATCGCTCCGCAATTTGTTACCCCGATGAAATGGATGCTGGGGACGTATGGCGTTGATTTTGATATTCCGATTGAGACAGGGGGGAAGAGATCCAGCCGTCTAGTGCTGGCAAAAGCGCAAGTGGCAAGTGCCGGTTTTCATGTTGCAGAAGTCGCCTGGACGATTCGCAGCAGGGTGCGCAAGGCAATGTTGGCGCTGTCTCATGCCAGTCATCGTGCGGATCTCTTGGGGGAGGCGGTGAAAAGTCAGGATGAGATCATCAAGTTTATGGAGCAACGCGCGGAAGCAGGCGAGGCGTCGCGTCCAGAGATCACCCAATCGCGACTGCTGCTGAACCAGTTCCGGCTGCAACTCGCCGATGCGGAGCGACAACAAAACGAGTCACGGGCGGATGTCGCTGCCGCTGTGGGAATGAGTGTGAACGCTCTGGATGGAGAGACCTTGGATTTTTCCGAATTTGAACGCGTACCGACGGCGAGGAATGTGTCGGCAGCCTGCCGGGATGCGTTGCAGCATCGGGCGGATGTGTTGACGGCACTGTCGGAATACGCCGTGAGCGAGGCCACGCTGCGCGGCGAGGTGGCAAAACAGTATCCTGATATTCATCTTGGCCCGGGGTATCAATGGGATGCCGGGGTGAATAAATGGAACGCCGGTCTTGGATTTACGCTTCCGATTTTGAATCAAAACAGAGGCGCCATCGGAGAGGCGTCTGCACGACGTAATGAGGCGGCTGCGCGGTTTGAGTCCGTTCAGGCTGGGGTGCTGGGTGAAGTGGAGCATGCGCAGGCGGGACAGCTCGGGGCGTCGTCCAAGTATGCCACGGCGGAGGAGCTGGTGGCCGTGCAGGACAAGATTTTGCTGTCCGCAAAAACACTCACGCAAAGCGGCGAAAGCGACCGCCTTTCTGTCATCAGTGCACAGCTTGAATACACCGCAACCGCTCTGGCGCGACTCGATGCCCTGGTTGAGCTTCAGACAGCGTTTGGTCAGCTCGAAGATGCACTCCAAACCCCACTCGATTGATGAAACGCATCGCCTCTGTTTTTATTCTGATTTCAATCCTCCTGCTGCTTGCGTGGGGTGTGGTGCATGGTTTCCGGGTGCGGGCTGTGACGGAGGAGACGGGGGTGGTTCCCTCTGAGGAGCCTTCCGATGCACTTCATATTACCAGTGAACAGCAGCAGTCGCTGGGGTTGGTTTGTGAGCGCCTCAAGTCTGTATCCTTAAAGCCGCAAGTGCGCGCCTTCGGTCATGTGCTGGACCCTTCGTTACTCGTAATTCTCGATAGCGAGCTGTCTGCCGCAGAAAACGCCCTGGTTAATTCACGTTCTGAGAGCGAACGGGCGGAGTCGCTTTATCAAGAGGGTGAAAATATCGCGCGCAAGAACGTCGAAACTGCTCTGGCGCAATTTCGCGCGGATACGATCAAAACCGATGCGCTGATTCAGCGCTTCGCACTGGAGTGGGGTGGTGATATTGCGGGGCTCGATGCTGCTGCCCGCAAGCTCCTGATGGCATCGCTGGTGAGTGGCAAGGTGGCGTTGGCCCGCGTGGAACTACCCGGAGGGGAAACGCTGGATGTAATCCCCGACGCCGCGAAGGTGCTGGTTTTAGGGAGAGAAAATCAGCCGCTCGTCGCCTCACACATCTCTCACGCTAATAACGTGGATCCCAAAACCCAAGCTCAGGGATTTTTGCTTCGCATCGAATATCCATCTTTCCCGTTACGTCCCGGCATGGCGCTGGCTGCATTACTGTCGCTGCCGGGAAAGGAAATGAACGGTGTGTTAATCCCTCGCTCGGCAGTGGTGCGTCATGAAGGAAAGACGTGGATTTTTGTCCGCTATGGTGCGGAGAGTTTTAAGCGCAGGGAGGTAGTGTTGGATAATCCTTCGGAGGATGGCTGGCTTTGTCAGGAGGGCGTAATGGCGGAGGACGAGGTGGTCATTACCGGCGCGCAATCACTGCTTTCCTCCGAGGTATTCGATACCGGCGGAGGGGAGGAGGACTGACCATGCTGAATCGGATCGTCTCGCTTGCCCTGCGCTACCGGGGCGTGGTGCTGCTGCTCGCCGCCATGGTGCTTGCGTATGGTGGTTTTGTTGCCACGCAGGTTCCGCTCGATGTGTTTCCGGAGTTTGTCCCCCCGCAGATTGTGGTGCAGACGGAGGCTCCCGGGCTTGCGCCGGAACAAGTCGAAGCGCTGGTCACCGGTCCGGTGGAGTCTGCGATCAACGGATCTTCTGACATAGACACCATTCGCTCGGAATCCATCCAGGGGCTTTCCGTGGTCAGTGTCGTCTTTAAGGAAAACGCCAGTATCCTAGCCTGCCGACAACTGCTGGCGGAGAAGCTTTCTGAACTTTCCGGTCAGTTTCCGGACGGAGTGAAAGCGCCGAAAATGTCGCCCCTCACTTCCTCCACCATGGACGTGCTGAAAGTCGGACTGCTTTCCGAGCGGATGACGCCCATGGAACTGCGGACTTTTGCGGACTGGACCCTGCGTCCGCGTCTGCTCGCGGTGCCGGGCGTGGCGCGTCTTACTGTATTTGGCGGCGAGGTGCATCAGCTTCAGGTGCAAGTATTGCCAGAAAAGCTGCTCGCTCTTGATCTTACCCTGAGTGACGTGCTGGATGCGGCACGCAAGGCAACGGGTATCCGTGGCGCCGGGTTTATTGACACTCCGACACAGCGCGTGATTTTGCAGACAGAAGGTCAGGAAACAACCCCCGCACTATTGGGAAATGTGGTCGTTAAACAATACCCCGGCGGCACGGTGCGCTTGTCAGACGTGGCGCGTGTGGTGGAAGGATACGCACCGCGTTTTGGCGATGCACTGGTGCAGGGGCGTCCGGGCGTGCTGCTTACGCTTTCGGGACAATACGGAGCAAACACGCTTGAAGTGACCCGTCGTATCGAAGCCGCTCTTGAAGAGTTAAAGCCGGTTTTTGAGCGGGGAAAAATCCAGGTCTTTCCGCGTATGCACCGTCCGGCGACCTTTATAGAGACAGCGCTGGGCAATGTGCAGATGTCCCTCTGGATCGGTGGCGGGCTGGTGGCGCTTGTGCTTTTTCTTTTCCTGCACGACTTGCGGACGGCGTTTATTTCGTTTGTCTCCATCCCGCTCTCGTTGCTTGCCGCAGTGGCGGTGTTGGATCGGTTCGGAGCCTCCGTGAATACGATGACGCTGGGCGGGTTCGCCGTGGCGATTGGTGTCGTGGTGGACGATGCCATTATTGACGTGGAAAACATATTGAGACGGCTGCGCGAAAATACGGCGCTGCCTGTTCCTCGTCCGTTCAGCGCGGTCGTCCTGAGCGCATCGCTTGAGGTGCGGAGTGCGGTAGTTTACGCGACGTTTATTGTGATGGTCGTCTTCCTTCCCGTGCTGACCATGAGCGGATTGCAGGGACGTTTTTTTGCACCGCTGGGAACCGCATTCATTCTGGCTGTCATGGCTTCACTCGCGGTTGCGCTGACTGTAACACCGGCGCTTTGTTCCCTGATTTTATCCCGGACGAAACTTCACGTCGAGCCGCGCTACCTGAAGGTGCTCAAAGTCTGGCATGCCCGGCTGCTTGCAGTCATCAGCCGATACTCCCGCCTCGCCATCGCAGGGACTCTTCTGCTGATCGGCGGTGTTGTGGCGATTGTTCCATTTCTCGGCGGCGAATTGCTTCCAGAATTTCGTGAAGGCCATTTTGTGATGCAGGTTTCGGCGGCTCCGGGCACGTCGCTGGATGAAATGTTGCGGCTGGGAAAATCCATTTCTGAAGCGGTGCTAAAAATCCCCCAGATCGCCACGATCGAGCAGCAGATCGGAAGGGCTGAACAAGGGGAAGATACATGGGGGCCGGATCGCTGTGAATTTCACGTCGAGCTCAAGCCCGGAAACGCAGGCGATGAAGAGCAGGTGCAGGAAGAGCTTCGGAAGCTGCTGGCAGGCTTCCCGGGGTTGCAGTCGGAGGTGCTTACTTTTCTGGGCGACCGTATCAGCGAAACGATCTCAGGTGAAACGGCCAGCGTAGTGGTGAATGTGTTTGGGAATGATCTGGATGCGAATGACCGCGCCGCGAACCGGGTTGCAAAAGTGTTAGCCGGGGTGCCTGGTGCCGCAAATGTGCAGATCAAGGCACCGCCGAGCGCGCCTGTGCTCGCCATTCGTCTCCGCCCAGAGCGTCTTACTCAATTTGGGTTTCGTCCGTTGGAAGTTCTAGAAGTCATACAAAGCGCGTGTCAGGGCGCTAGTGTGGCGCAGATGGTGAATGGAAGCAAAGTTGTGGAGCTTGCGGTGATCTTGGCAGATGAGGCAAGGAGGGACCCGGAAAGCATCGGGGGATTGCTTCTCACCAATACCGATGGAGTGCGGCTGCCGCTTCACGAGTTGGCCGAAGTTTATCTTACAACGGGACGCTATCTTATTCAGCACGAAGGAGCCCGCCGCAGGCAGACAGTAACGTGCAATCCGGCGGGACGCGACGTGAGTAGTTTTACTGCGGATGCAAAACGTATGCTTTCTATGGAGCCGCTGCCCCCCGGTGTTTATCTAGAGTTCAGTGGAGCCGCCAGTGAGCAGGCGCGCGGGCGTCGTGAGTTGCTACTCCATTCTTCTGTTGCGGCAGTAGGGATCGGAATCCTGCTCTCTCTAGTTTTTCGTGAACCGCGGAATCTCATGCTGGTGCTTGCCAATATGCCCTTTGCGTTGGTCGGCGGAGTGCTTGCAGTATGGGTCAGTGGCGGTGCGCTTTCCATCGGATCGCTGGTCGGTTTCGTCACGCTCTTTGGTATTAGCACCCGGAATTCGATCATGTTGATTTCCCACTACGAACATCTGGTTCGCAAGGAAGGGCATGCTTGGAATCTCAAAACAGCTCAGATCGGTGCAGGGGAACGTCTTGTCCCTGTCCTCATGACCGCCTTGGTCACCGCGCTCGGCCTGCTTCCACTGGCCCTCGGGAGTAATGAGGCCGGACGCGAAATCGAAGGTCCGATGGCGATTGTCATTCTTGGAGGACTTCTATCTTCCACCATCCTCAATCTCCTGCTTCTTCCGACACTGGCGTTGCGCTATGGAAGGTTTGCAAAAGTGCAGCCGGAAATAGTTTCCTAGGAGGCTCTTTAAAGTCTCTCAGGAAAGCAGGAACACAGGAAGTGAAGAAACTAGAGCAGTTGCCAAAAATAGTTTCCGTTTGTTTCCAGCACTGTCCTTGAAAAACCCGGAGGGTTTACAGCCATTAGCCGTAGGTCGAGCACGCTGAAAGCGTGGGGTGTGATTAAAAGTGGGTGCGGTTGACGCGCGAGCGGCGGCGAAGCCGCCCAATGTACCGCATGCTTCCAGCTTGCGCCTGCCCGAAATACTACGCCTAGCGTTGCAGGTGGGCATTCCACGGAAATCATCAGCATTTGTTTCCAATTGGCAGCGATGCGCGGCGCAAGCTGGAAGCTTACGCTACATTGCTTCGCTCCTCTGGCTTCGCCAGCACCTCCCTCAACCGCACCCACTTTTAATCGCA
>Ga0209181_10002994_pt1 | contig 26840 bp, 22 predicted proteins | sample MAT05_FD_187208 | JGI IMG/M metagenome (GOLD analysis project Ga0209181, IMG submission 187208) | Freshwater microbial communities from Lake Fryxell liftoff mats and glacier meltwater in Antarctica - MAT-05 (SPAdes) (version 2) | ecosystem: Environmental > Aquatic > Freshwater > Ice > Liftoff...
ACTGATTCGCTGGACCGCGAAGCCAGCAAGCTCGGTGTGACCAGGCAGTCGGTGATCAAGGTCTGGCTCGCCGGGCGCAGGCTCAATTCGCGTGGTGTGAAAGGTGGCGCACCAAGGCAAGCGGCGACACACGGCCATCGGCAAACCTACACTGTCACCCGCGAGCAAGCCGGAGAACGGCAACCCAGCCGCCCGCCTGGCGGCACATCAAAGTTATATGAATTATTGCCTTCTAGCCCTTATAGATAAAGCGCTAGTAGCTATTTAGTCGATAGCAAAAAAGCTCAGCCAGGCGCCAGGCTGGCAAGCGGAAAAGCTTAGCCCACCACCACCGCAGCGCCGTCGCCTATTGGCGCAATCACGCCAATCTCATACACCGTCTCACCCGCAGCGCGCAGGGTGGCGGCGCAGGCGGGGGCTTGGGCGGCATCTATCACCACCACCATGCCAATGCCGTTGTTGAAGGTGCGGTTCATCTCGATATCGTCAATGCCGGCCGTGGCTTGCAACCAGGCAAACAGTTCGGTTTGTGGCCAGCTGTCTTTTTTTAGATGTGCGGCCATGCCTTCGGGCAGCACGCGGGGGATGTTTTCCAGCAGGCCGCCACCAGTGATGTGGGCCAGCGCTTTGATGCCTGAAGACGACCCAGGGGTCGTGGGGTGCGCCGCCAACGCCGCCAGCACGTTTTTCACATACAGGCGGGTGGGTTCCATCAGCGCTTGCTTAAAGGGTTTGCCGTCCAGCATGGCCGGAACGGTGCCTGCTTTTTCTGCGCGCTCAATGCATTTGCGCACCAGGCTGAAGCCGTTGGAGTGCACGCCGCTGCTGGCCAGGCCCAGCACCACGTCGCCGGGTTTCACGTCAGCGCCAGTCAGAATCTTGGATTTCTCGACCGCACCGACGGCAAAACCGGCCAGATCGTATTCACCGGCCGGGTACATGCCGGGCATCTCGGCGGTTTCGCCGCCAATCAGCGCGCAGCCAGACAGCTCGCAGCCTTTGGCAATGCCGCCCACCACGGCGGCGGCGGTGTCCACGTCGAGCTTGCCGCAGGCAAAGTAGTCCAGAAAAAACAGCGGTTCAGCGCCTTGCACCAGCACGTCGTTCACGCTCATAGCCACCAGGTCAATGCCCACGGTGTCGTGCATTTGCCACTCAAACGCCAGTTTCAGCTTGGTGCCCACGCCGTCGGTGCCGCTTACCAGCACCGGCTCTTTGTAGCGCTTGGGCACTTCAAATAGCGCGCCAAAGCCACCAATACCAGCCAACACACCTTCGCGCATGGTTTTTTTGGCCAGAGGTTTGATGCGCTCCACCAGCGCGTCGCCAGCGTCAATGTCAACGCCTGCGTCTTTGTAGGAGAGGGCGGTGATGGGGGTGTTTGAAGTGGTCATGAGGTGGTTCTGGTGCAAAAAAGCGGTCATAAATCCGGTAACGAGCCGGGTGCCACTGCGCCGCGGGCGGGGCCGATAGAATTTACGCAGATTTTAAGGGTACGGCCCCCCGCCGTTTTTTCGGTTATTTGATGCAATTCACCTCCACTCAGAAAAGGGCAGCGGCCTGGTTGGCGTTTTTGGTCGGCTTTTTGCTGATGCTATGGCTGCTGGCCCCGGTGCTGACACCGTTTGTGGTGGCGGCCATCTTGGCCTATGCCCTCACGCCCGTGGTGGACTGGCTGGATGACCTGGGCCGCGGGCACATTCCACGCCTGCTGGCGGTGGTGTTGGTGGAACTGGTGTTTTTGCTGCTGCTGCTGGCCTTGCTGCTGCTGGTGGTGCCGATTCTGGTGAAACAACTGCCGCTGCTGCGTGAACAGGTGCCGCCCCTGCTGGACCGCTTTAACGAATTTCTGCAGCCCCTTTTGTCGCAGTTTGGTCTGCATGTGGCGCTGGATGTGGCCGGGCTCAAGGCCTTTGCTACGGAGCACCTCAACGCGAATTTTCAGGACAGCCTGGGGCGTTTGCTGGAGTCGGCCAAGTTTGGGGGCAGTGTGGCGCTGTCGGTGTTGGGCAACGCGGTGCTGATTCCAGTGGTGTTGTTTTACCTGTTGATGGAGTGGCGTCGGTTCATGGCGCTGTTGCTGAACCTGGTGCCACCGCGCCTGCGCGCCGTGGTCGACAGTTTCACCCAGGAGGCCGATGGCGTGCTGGGCCAGTATCTGCGCGGGCAACTGCTGGTGATGGCGGTGCTGGCGGTGTATTACAGCGTGGGTTTGGCGCTGTTTGGGTTGGACCTGGCGCTGCCGATTGGGGTGTTTACCGGGCTGGCAGTGGCGATTCCGTACCTGGGTTTTGGGCTCGGGCTGGTGATGGCACTGCTGGCAGGTTTTCTGGAGTTTTCCACCCAGGCCGGACATATCAGCGCCTTGGTGATGGTGGCCGTGGTCTACGGGCTGGGCCAGTTGCTGGAGAGCTTTGTGCTGACGCCGCGCCTGGTGGGTGAGCGCATTGGCCTGCACCCACTGGCGGTGATTTTTGCCCTGCTGGCGTTTGGCCAACTGCTTGGATTTGTCGGCGTGCTGATCGCGCTGCCGTTGAGCGCCGTGCTGCTGGTGGCTGGGCGCCGCCTTCGCAGCACCTATTTGGACAGTGCGCTGTACCGCGAATCATGATGAAACAGCTGGTGCTGGACATGGGCCTGAGCAAGGGGCCGAGCCTGGGTAATTTTTGCGTTGGCCCCAACGCAGCGGCGCATGAGCATTTGCAACTCTGGCTGGGCCAGCCGGGCCACGCAGCCGTGCCGCGCTCCCCGGTGCCCACCTACTTGTGGGGCCGCAGCGGCTGCGGTAAGTCGCACCTGCTGCATGCAGTGCGCAGCGCCATGCAGGCGCAGGCGCAAAGTGTGGGTTGGCTGGATGCTACTTGTTCTATAGCTGAAGAATATGACAGTACCTGGGCTGCGGTGCTATTGGACGATGTGCACGCGTTTGACGCGGCGCAACAGCAGGTGGCTTTCAACTGGTTTGTGAATGCCCAGACGCAGCCCATTGCCGTGCTGGCGGCAGGCAGTTTGCCCCCGGCAGATTTGCAGCTGCGCGACGATTTGCGCACCCGCCTTGGCTGGGGTCATGTGTTTGCGCTGCAAACCCTGGATGACACGCAGCGCCGCGAGGTGCTTCGCGCGAACGCCCAGGCACGCGGCATTGCCTTGAGTGATGAGGTGATGGATTTCATGCTGAGGCGCTTCAGCCGCGACCTGGGCAGCCTGATGGAACTGCTGGACCTGATGGACGGCTACGCCCTGCAAACCCAACGCGCTATCACCATTCCCCTGATCAAAACCATGATGGACAACGCATAACTTATGAAATTGGCGCTTTTTGACTTGGACCATACCCTGATTCCCATCGACTCTGACTACGAGTGGGGCGTGTTCACCACCGCGCTGGGCTGGAACGATGCGGCAGACTTTGCCAGCAAAAACGAGGCGTATTACCGCCAATATAAGGCAGGCACGCTCGATATTCACGACTACGTGCGTTTTGCGACCCGCGCCATCCGCCAGCAAGGTGCTACTAAATCAGAAGCTGCTCACGCAGATTTCATGAGGGCTGTAGTCCAAAAAGCTATACAACCGCAGGCCCTGCAGCTGGTGCAAGAGCATCAGGCAGCGGGCGATGCGGTGGTCATCGTCACCGCCACCAATGAATTTGTGACGCGCCCGATTGCCGCCGCCTTCTGCGTGCCAGAGCTGATTGCCATCAACCTCGCACGCGACCCGGCCAGCGGTTCGTTGACTGGCGAAATTGACGGCATACCGTCGTTTCGTGAAGGCAAGGTGGCGCGCGTCGAGCAGTGGTTGGCCAGCCGCCAGCTGGGCTGGGACGATGTGCAGAGCACGTTTTACTCGGACTCCATCAACGACTTGCCGCTGCTTGAGCACGTGACTCACGCGGTGGCCACCAACCCCGACGAGCGCCTGCGCGCGATTGCCCTGGATCGCGGCTGGCGCATACTTGAGCTTTTCAGAGACTGACCAAGTTCCCACGGGGATTCAGGACATGGCGAACCAACATCAACAATGATCAAAAGACTTATCGACAAACTGCTGGGCAAATCTGCCCCCGTCGCCGCCAAAAACCCCTTTGGCAAGCGCCTGGAGATCGGCCCCGACGTGCACGGCATCAACCCGGCACTGGTGGACGAGCGTGCCAACAACGTGGTGCGCACCCTTAAAAACGCTGGTTTTGAGGCCTACATCGTGGGCGGTGCGGTGCGCGACCTGATGCTCGGCCTGGCACCCAAAGACTTTGATGTGGCTACCAACGCCACGCCCGAGCAGGTGAAAAACCTGTTCCGGCGCGCTTTCATCATCGGGCGGCGCTTTCGCATCGTGCACGTGGTGTACGGTCGCGGGCGCGAGCATGAGGTGATCGAGGTGTCCACCTTCCGCGCTTACCTGGACAACGCGGCCGCCGAGCAGGTGGCAGGCAACGAAAAAACCAGCAAGAGCGACCTGGCCGGCATGAAACACGCGGTGGACAGCACCGGCCGGGTGCTGCGCGACAACGTCTGGGGCCCGCAGGACGAAGACGCTGCCCGGCGCGACTTCACCATCAACGCCATGTATTACGACCCCGAGACACAGATCGTGGTCGATTACCACCACGGCATGAAGGACGCCAAGGCACGCTTGATCCGCATGATTGGTGATGCGGCCACGCGTTACCGCGAAGACCCGGTGCGCATCATTCGCGCGGTGCGTTTTGCTGCCAAGTTGCACGGCCTGGGCTTCAGTCTGGAGCCCAAAACCGCGTCGCCACTGGTGAAAAGCCAGTCACTGCTGCTGGAGGTGCCGCAAAGCCGCATGTTTGACGAAATGCTCAAGCTGTTGCAAACCGGTCATGCTTTGGCATCTATCGACAAGCTCAAGGAGCTCGGCATGGCGCGCGGTATCTACCCGCTGCTTGACGTGGTGGTGGAGCGTGCTGAGCAAGCGTTTGTGAAAGCCGCGCTGCAAGATACTGACCGCCGCGTGGGCGAAGGCAAGCCGGTGGCCCCGAGCTTTTTGCTGGCTTGCGTGTTGTGGGCGGATGTGCGCGATGGCTGGGCCAAGCGCCTGACGGCGCGTCAGCATTCGCACCCGGCGCTGATGGACGCGATTGACGATGCATTCAACGCGCGTATTGGCGACGTCTCCGGGCGCGGCAAGCTCGGTAGTGACATGCGTGACATTTGGACCATGCAACCACGCTTTGAAAAACGCACCGGCAGCGCGGCGTTTGGCCTGGTCGAGCAGCCGCGTTTCAGGGCCGCTTTTGACTTCATGCGCCTGCGTGCAGAAAACGGCGAGCTCGACGAAGTGCTGTCTGATTGGTGGGAAGAATTCAGCCTGGCTGACGACAACCTGCGCAATGACATGGTCGACGAGGTCAAGCTGGAGCAACACCAGCGCGCCAAACCAGCGCGCTCGGCGCGTGTGCACAAGTTGCCCGCGCGCGGTGCCGACGGTTTGACTGCGCCCTTGTCACCCGATGCGGCTGCGTCAGCTCTGGCCGATCAAAACGCACCAGATCATCCGCAAGCCGCTGCCATTGACGGCGAGCAAGCCCCCAGAAAACGCCGTCGCAGGCGCCGCACCCCCAGCCGTGGCCCGGGTGTGGACGCGGCGGGTGGCGCAGGTGAAGGGGAGGGTGCTCCCCAAGCCGCCACCCGACCGGATACGCAGGACTGACCGACCTGCTTCAGCGCCATGACCCAGGCTGACCCTGCCGAGGTGCTGGCCTATGTGGCGCTGGGTGCCAATCTGGGCGATTCCCGGGCCACTGTTTTGCAGGCTGTCAGCGCGCTGGCGCTGCTGCCTGGTACGCGGCTGCTGCGCGCCTCCGGGCTGTACCGCACCGCACCGTTTGAGGCCAGCGGGCCGGACTTCATCAATGCCGTAGCCGCCATCAGCACCCGCTTGAGTGCGCCGGAGCTGCTCTTGCATTTGCAGCGGCTCGAACATGACCAAGGGCGCCAGAGGCCTTTCAAAAACGCCCCGCGCACGCTGGACCTGGACATCTTGCTGTATGGCGACGCCATCATCAACACGCCTGACCTGCAGGTGCCGCACCCGCGCATGCTTGAGCGCGCGTTTGTGCTGGTGCCGCTGGCCGAAATTGCGCCAGCGCGGGTGAGTGCCGCCCAGCTGGCGGCGCTGGCGTCGCAAACCGTGCAGTCACTGCCAGATGCGAAGCCGCTCTCGCCTGCGTCAAAAGCACGCTAAACCAGTGGGCTGGCGCGCTACTATCGACGCTTGTCAAAAATTTTGGGTGCTTTGCCCCGTCCTTCGGAGAAATTCATGAGTTTCCAAGATCTTCGCCTGGCCTCCAAAGTGTGGCTGTCAGCCACTCTGATCATGCTGGGCATGGTGCTGGTGGTGGGCTTCACAGCTGTGCAGGCGGCCAGTAACCGTGCAGAGAGCAGCGTCGCGCTGGACAAGCTCAACACCCGCGTCAAAGCGGCCATGCGCTGGGCGGCCCTGTCGCAAACCAACGCGGCGCGCACCCAGGCCTTGATGCTGAGCGCCGACCCGGCTCTGGAAGCGGGTCTGAAAGAGGCCATGGCCGACACCTCGGCGCAAATCAGCAAGATCCAGCAAGCCATCGAGGCTGAGGACTTGACCACCCAGGACCGCGACCAGCTCAAAACCATTGCGACCAATCGCAAGGCAGTGCTGGAGGCGCGTGCCACCGCCATGCAGCAGCGCACTGAGGGGCTGCCAGAGGCGTCTACAGCCACCATTGCCACGGTGTTTCAGTCGGCCATGGCCGTTTATCAAGAGTCCCAGCGCAATTTTGTGGTCCTGCAAGAGCAACAATTTGAGGCGTCCCAAGCCAGCGATGCCGAGCGCGCACGGCGCATGATCTTGCTGTCCAGTGGTCTGATGGCCTTGTTGGTGCTTTGCATTTTGGCCGGTACGGCCTGGCTGATTCGCTCTATTCGCCAGCCTCTGCTGGCTGCCAACGATCTGGCCGCCAGAATTGCCCAGGGGGATCTGAGTATGCACATCGACACATCGCGGGGTGACGAGTTTGGTGATCTGATGAAGTCGCTGGCGAGTATGAATGCTTCCCTTGGCACCATGGTCAACCAGGTGCGCCACAGCACCGACAGCATCGCCACCGCCAGCGCCGAGATTGCTCAGGGCAACAATGACCTGGCCCAGCGCACCGAGCAGACCTCCGGCAACCTGCAGTCCACCGCCTCAAGCATGGACCACCTCACCCAAACCGTGCAGATCGGCGCCGACAACGCTCGCCAGGCCAGCACGCTGGCGGCCAATGCGTCGAACGTCGCCCAGCGCGGCGGCCAGGTGGTACAGCAGGTGGTGAGCACCATGCAAGACATCAATGTCAGCAGCCGCAAAATTGCCGACATTATTGGCGTCATTGACGGCATAGCGTTCCAGACCAACATCCTGGCGCTTAACGCTGCCGTGGAAGCGGCCCGCGCCGGTGAGCAGGGGCGCGGCTTTGCGGTGGTGGCCAGCGAGGTGCGCAGCTTAGCGCAGCGCAGCGCCGAGGCCGCCAAAGAGATCAAGACGCTGATCAACACCTCGGTGGACAAGGTGGCTTCGGGCACGCAACAGGTGTCAGATGCTGGCGCCACCATGGAAGACATCGTGCAGTCGGTGCGCAAGGTGGCGGATGTGATTGGTGAAATTACCGCTGCGTCTGGCGAGCAAAGCAGCCAGATTTCCGGCATCAACCAGGCCATTGGCGGGCTGGACCAGATGACGCAGCAAAATGCCGCGTTGGTAGAGCAAAGCGCCGCCGCCGCCGAGAGCCTGCGTGATCAGGCCGAGCAACTGGCGCGCGCCGTGGCGGTGTTCAAAACCAGCCACAGCCTGTCAGCCATACCGCAAAACCCTACCCGCAACATCACGCCGCGCCCGCAAGCGCTGGCTTACAAACGGCCAACTGCACTGGCCAGGCCGCAGGCTAAGGCGGCTTTGCCAGGGGGGTTTGCTGCCAAAAAACTGGCGGCGCCAGCCAGAGCACCTGCCAGCCGACCGGCTGCAGCGCCACCGACCCTGACCAAGCCGGTGTCTGTCAAGCCTGGCGTAGCGCTCAAACCCGCAGCGCCCAAGCCAGCGGCAGATGAGTGGGAAACTTTCTAAACGGCGGCCAGTTCGGCAATCATTTCAATTTCAACGCAGGCGCCCATCGGAATCTGCGCCACGCCAAAGGCGCTGCGGGCATGCGCACCTTTTTCGGCACCAAACACCTGGCCAATCAACTCGCTGGCACCGTTGGTCACCAGATGCTGCTCGGTGAAATCACCGTTGGAGTTCACCAATGACATCAGCTTGACGATGCGCGTCACCCGGTTCAGGTCGCCCACGGCGGCGTGCAGCGTGCCTAGCAGCTCAATGGCGATGCTGCGGGCCGCCAGCTTGCCTTCTTCGGTGCTGATGTTTTTGCCGAACTGACCCACCCAGGCCTTGCCGTCTTTCTTGGCAATGTGACCGCTCAGGAACACCAGATTGCCGGTCTGCACAAAGGGCACATAAGCCGCTGCGGGAATGGCGATGGGCGGCAGGGTGATGTTGAGTTCAGCGAGTTTGGCGTAAATGTTCATGAAAATTCTTTGTATAAGAAATTAGCCTCTAGCCCTTTATTCATAAGGGCTAATAGCTATTAAAAAAATAGTTAAATGGCCGCTAGGGGCGGCTTGGGGCCACTTGGGGCTGGCTGTCAGGCGTTTTGCAGTTTAGCGTCTGGCGCCTGTGTGTCGGTGCAACTCTCGCCATGGCAGCCCGCAATGGCTTCTTCTGGCAGCATCTGCGGGCGTAGCACCTGACCGGTGTGGTGGTCGTAGCCAACGCCGTGCATATGCTCGGCCAACGCAGCGTCCATGGCCTCGGCGTGCTGCGGGAACCAGACGCCCAACTCTTCGGCCATTTGGCGCAGCACCGCCAGGTTGCCGGTGAGGCCGCGCTTGCTGCCTTCGCGCATGACTTGCAGCACCGTCCGGTGCTGGCTGGTGTGGCAGTTGTTGGCGGCAAAACCGGTGTCGGTCATCCAGCGGTCTTCGCGGGCAAAGTGCTCGTCGGTGTGCTTCACCAGTGCTTCCCACAGCGGTAGCAACTCGGTGTCGCTGGCTTGAACCACCTGCGCCAGAAGCTGTACAAACTCCTGGTGGGTGTCGTCCATCAACGGCATCCCCAGCGTGAAGTGGTCCGACCATTGCAAAACTGCCATACCTGTTCCTTTAAAAAATCAAAATCGGCAGCTTAAGATTCTTCAGCAGCATTGCATTGATCAAGATCACGAAGACGTGAAGTCTTGCGATGGCGCCTGATTGTTGAGCTTCATCGACATTTATTTTTCTGAGGACGCAAATTTCGGCTAGATACCATAGCCAGCTAGCATAGACTGGCGACTCTACAAAAATCTGAGGAGCAACTCATGTTTCAAGTACGTATCCATGGCCGTGGCGGCCAAGGCGTGGTCACGGGCGCAGAGATGCTGTCCATAGCCGCATTTTTAGGCGGGCGTCACGCCCAGGCCTTTCCCAGTTTTGGCTCGGAGCGAACCGGCGCGCCGGTGGTGGCTTTTTGCCGCATGGACGACAAAGAAATTCGCTTGCGTGAACCCATCATGCAGCCCGACGCGATCATCATTCAGGACCCCACGCTGCTTCACCAGGTGGATGTTTTCAGCGGCCTGAAAAAAGACGGCTACATCATCATCAACACCTCTCGCAGCTTTGAGGAAATGGGCCTGGGCGACTTTGTCAAAGGCTTTCGTTCCGAGCGACTACTGACCGTGCCCGCCAGCGAACTGGCCATGAAACACGTGGGCCGCCCGGTACCCAATGTGCCGCTGCTGGGCGCTTTTGCCGCTCTGTGCGGCTTGATCTCGCTGGATGCGGTGAATCGGGCCATTGATCAAAAGTTCTCAGGCGCCGTGGCCAAAGGCAACCAGGCTGCAGCCAAAGAAGCGTACGACATCGTGATGAACCAGGACCAGAAGGCAAAGGAGACCGAACATGCTTGAACAATGCGAAGGCTCCCATGCCGTAGCGCAGGCGGTGGCGCTAAGCCGCCCGGAAGTGATTTGCGCCTATCCCATTTCGCCGCAAACGCACATCGTGGAAGGGCTGGGCGAGCTGGTTAAATCCGGTGCGCTCACCCCATGCGAGTTCATCAACGTCGAGTCCGAGTTTGCCGCCTTGAGTGTGGCCATCGGGTCATCGGCCGCTGGCGCGCGCTCCTACACCGCCACTGCCAGCCAGGGCTTGCTGTTCATGGCCGAGGCGGTTTACAACGCGTCTGGCCTGGGCTTACCGATTGTGATGACGGTGGCCAACCGGGCCATTGGCGCGCCGATCAACATCTGGAACGACCACACCGACAGCATGAGCATGCGCGATGCCGGTTGGCTGCAGCTGTTTGCCGAGACCAATCAGGAGGCACTGGACCTGCACATTCAGGCCTTTCGGATCGCCGAAGAACTATCTCTGCCGGTGATGGTGTGTATGGACGGCTTCATCCTGACCCATGCATACGAGCGTGTGGATATGCCGGAGCAGGCGCAGGTGGATCAGTTTCTGCCGCCCTACGAGCCACGCCAGGTGCTCGACCCCAGTGACCCCGTGACGATTGGCGCCATGGTTGGCCCTGAGGCGTTTACCGAGGTACGCTACCTAGCACATGCAAAACAGATGCAAGCCCTTGATTTGATTCCGCAGGTTGCTACAGAATTCAAAGCAATTTTCGGCCGCGATTCAGGTGGGCTGATCAAGACCTATCAGACCGAAGACGCTGACACCATCGTCATTGCCCTGGGCTCGGTGCTGGGCACCATCAAGGACACAGTGGACGATTTGCGCGCCCAGGGGCACAGGGTCGGCGTGTTGGGCATCACCTCGTATCGCCCGTTTCCCATCTCGGCCATCCGTGATGCCACGGTGCGCGCCGAGCGTATTGTGGTGATTGAGAAATGTTTTGCCGTGGGCATTGGTGGCATTGTGTCGCGCGATGTGCGCAGCGCCGTGCGCAACCGGCCGCAGCCGGTCTACACCGTCGTGGCAGGCTTGGGCGGGCGACCAATTACCAAGGATTCTGTGAGCGAATTACTGCGCCAGGCCATGGCTGATAAGCTTGAGCTGCTCACCTTTTTGGATTTGGATTGGGCGGTGGTCAACCGCGTGCTGGACCGTGAGAAAGCCAACCGCCGCTCTGGCCCGGTGGCCGAAGGCGTGCTGCGCGACCTGGGCACCGTGGCCTCAAGCGCAGTGTGAAACCTTGCGGGGCAGAACAGACTACATGCATTGAGTTTGCTCTGTCCTCAACTGATTAGGAGAAGAGATGGAACAGTCAACAGTCAAGTTTTACCAGACCGGCACCTTCACCGTGGGCAACCGCCTGCTGGCGCCGGAGCAGCGTAGCGTGCAGGCCGATGTTCAGCGCCGCAATTCGCTCAATTCCGGCCACCGCGCCTGTCAGGGTTGCGGTGAGGCGTTGGGCGCGCGTTACGCCATCGACGCTGCCATGGCCGCCACCGACGGCCAACTGATTGCCGCCAACGCCACCGGCTGCCTGGAGGTGTTTTCCACACCCTACCCGGAAACCTCCTGGCAAATCCCTTGGATTCACTCGTTGTTTGGTAACGCCGCAGCGGTTGCCACCGGCATTGCCGCAGCTATGAAAGCCAAAGGCCGCAGCGATGTGCGGGTGGTGGCGCAGGGGGGTGATGGCGGTACCACCGACATCGGCTTTGGTTGCTTGTCGGGCATGTTTGAGCGAAATGACGATGTGCTCTACATCTGTTACGACAACGAGGCCTACATGAACACCGGCGTGCAGCGCAGCAGTGCTACGCCGCCAGCCGCACGTACCGCTACAACCATGGTGGTGGGGCCACACCCGGGCAACGAATTTGGCCAAGGCAAAAACGTACCGCAGATCGCCATGGCGCATGAAATCCCCTATGTGGCCACCGCCACGGTGGCGGATTTGCGTGACCTGGAGTGCAAGGTGACCAAGGCCATGTCGATTCGCGGTGCGCGCTACATCCACATTTTTGTGCCGTGCCCGCTGGGCTGGGGTGCTGCCTCTCATGACACCATCAAGCTGTCACGTCTGGCAGTGGAGAGCGGTGTGTTTCCAGTGTTCGAGGCCGAGCGGGGCGAGGTCACCGAGGTACTGAAAATTCGCCGCCAGGTACCGGTAGAAGAGTATTTGCGACCACAAAAACGCTTTGCCCACCTGTTTGGCAAACATCCGGATGTGGCGACACTGGCCAAGCTGCAAGCGCGTGCTGACCGCAACATCCGCCGTTTTGGCTTACTTGAAACGAATTAGTTGAGGAAAACACAATGGAAAAACCGTTTGCTATCACTCTGGATGTCGGCAGTTCGCTGGCCAACCACACGGGCTCATGGCGTAATTCGCGCCCGGTTTATCTGAGTCGTATTCCACCTTGCAACCACCAATGTCCAGCGGGCGAAAACATTCAAGGCTGGCTGTTTCACGCTGAGTCTGGTAACTACGAGGCAGCCTGGCGCACTCTTGTGGAAGACAACCCGTTTCCCGCCATCATGGGCCGGGTGTGTTATCACACCTGCGAAGGCGCCTGCAACCGTGGCCAGCTTGACGCTGCCGTAGGCATCAATTCAGTCGAGAATTTTCTGGGTGACCAGGCGATTGCCGAGGGCTGGAAGTTTGCTCCACCCGCTGCGCAAACGGGCAAAAAGGTGTTGGTGGTGGGTGCTGGACCGTCAGGCCTGTCAGCAGCCTACCATCTGGCGCGCATGGGGCATGCTGTCACAGTGTTTGAAGCAGGCCCCTTGCCTGGCGGCATGATGCGATTTGGCATTCCCCAGTATCGGCTGCCACGCCAGGTGCTGGACGCCGAGGTGCAGCGCATAGTGGATCTGGGTGTAGACATTCAATACAACACCAAGGTAGCCGATGTGCTGCAGACCAAGCAGGAGCATGGTTTTGATGCGGTGTTTCTGGCAGTGGGGGCGCACATTGCCAAGCGCGCCTACATTCCGGCTGGTGATTCGGCGCACGTGCTCGATGCGGTGTCTGTGCTGCGCTCGATGGAGGGTGAAGACAAACCCCTGCTTGGCCGCAAGGTGGTGATTTACGGCGGTGGCAATACGGCCATCGACGTGGCGCGTACCGCCAAGCGCTTGGGTGCCACTGAGTCGATCATTGTCTACCGTCGCAACCGCGAAAAAATGCCAGCGCACGACTTCGAGGTCGAGGAAGCCCTGCAGGAAGGCGTTTTGATCAAATGGTTGTCAACCATCACGCAGGCTGGCGAGTCGTCCATCACCGTCGAGAAGATGGCACTGGACGACAAAGGTTTCCCACAGCCCACAGGCGAGTTTGAAACGCTGGAAGCCGACTCAGTGGTGCTGGCGCTGGGACAGGACGTAGACTTGTCGCTGATTGAAGGTGTGCCCGATCTCACCGTGCAAGATGGCGTGGTGCAGGTCAACGCCCAGATGATGACCGGTCACGCAGGCATTTTTGCCGGTGGGGACATGGTGCCTGCTGAGCGCAATGTCACCGTGGCCATTGGGCACGGCAAGAAGGCTGCACGCAACATGGACGCTTGGCTGCGTGGCGAGGTTTACACACCACCACCGAAGCAAAGCGTCGCCACGTATGACATGCTCAATACTTGGTACTACAGCGACGCGCCCAAAACCATGCGGCCGATGCTCGACATCATTCGCCGCCAGTCCACCTTTGAAGAGGTGCAGGGTGGTCTGGATGAGAGCAACGCGCTGTTTGAAGCACGTCGCTGCCTGTCGTGCGGCAATTGCTTTGAGTGCGACAACTGTTATGGCGTCTGTCCGGACAATGCGGTCATCAAGCTGGGGCCCGGCAAGGGCTTTGAATTCAATTATGACTATTGCAAAGGTTGCGGTATTTGTGTGTCAGAGTGCCCATGTGGCGCGATCAAAATGGTGCCTGAAGATGTTTGACAGTAGCCCGGTTGACCCTGTTGCTTAGAAAAGTAGTCCATCATGTTCAAGCACATTCTGGTTCCAGTTGACGGCTCAAGCACCTCGCAGGTGGCCGTCGTCAAGGCGATTGAGCTGGCCAAAGCCTTTAACAGCACAGTAACGGTGATTTACGTCATTGATCCCTATCCGTTCACTGGCGTGGGAACAGACTTCGCCTACGGTCAGGCAGAGTACCTGAGCGCTGCCACGGCAGAGGCCAATGCGGCAGTACACGCTGCCAAAGAGGACTTTGCTGCGGCAGACGTGACAGTGGACACGTCCGTCGTCGAGGCGCACACCGCTTGGCGTGGCATTGTCGAAGCGGGTGATTCGCTGAAGGCTGACCTGATTGTGATGGGCTCACATGGCCGCAGCGGCCTGGAAAAGCTGGTGTTGGGCAGTGTGGCACAAGCCGTTTTATCTCACACCAAGCTGCCGGTGCTGGTGATGCGCGACTAAAAAAAACAGCCCCAAGCTGGGCTGTTTATCTGAAACCTGGGGGCCGTGTCATCGGCCCCCATTTTTTAGGGTCAACCGCACTGACCCACGTAGCCGCAGGCGGTACAGAAATCGCAGCCGTCTTTGTGGATGACGGTGGGGTTGCCGCACTCGGGGCAGGGTTTGCCGGCCATGGTGTGATTGGCTTCCTTGGCCTCAGGCGTATCCAGCACACCCATGTCGCGCAGCGGGAAGCCTTCTTCGTTGAGGATGCCCAGCATGGCGTAGCGGTGAATGATCAGGCGCGCAATATAGGCCACGGTAGAAGGCCACACTTGTTGGCGACGCTCGTCATTGGGCAGGCCAGGCACAAAGGCCATAAAGTGACCCAGTGGCTCGGCGTAGTTCAGCAACTTGCGCAGCTTCATGCCGATCCAGGCCGGGTCAATCACCCGCATGTCCAGCGACAACAGACGCGCCAGGCCGTCCATGGCCTTGGGGTAGTTGCCGCTGAAGCCCACCGCGCAGGGGCGCGTCACCACACCACCATCCGGGCTGGGCAGGTTGACCTCTTTGAGCGTGACGGTGAAGGCTTCGCTGGTGGCCGGGTTGTCCACGTCCACTGCCCAGGCCAACGTACCCGAGGTGCCGGTGAGGGGTTCACCACGGCTGAACATGGCGTCAATCACCGGCGTATAGGCGGGCTTGGCATCCGGCGCGCGCAGCTTGGCATTGGCGGCCATCTGCTCACAGCGCCAGCGAATCACCGCTGCTGTGGCAGCCACCACGCCAGGGAACTTGCGTTTTTCGCCATGCGGCGGGAAAGGCATGTCAAAGGCGTGTTCTTCGCTGACCGTGGCCAGCGCGTCGAGCTTGAGCTGCAACCAGGCCGGGTCGTTGGCACGCAGGTCCATCGATAGGGTTTTGGCCAAGGCGCCCAGGCCGCGTGGCTGGTCAGATCCGTTAACCCACACTTCAAACGGTTGCGGTGCGCTGCCTTCTTCGGGCGAGAGTTCGCCAATGAACAGCGCAAAGTCGCCAAACGGGTGGTGCACCATGAAGGTCCAGGCGGAGTTGCCAGCCGGCAACTGTGGCCGGCCCGGCCAGCGCAGGCTCGACAGCACCGGTGCAGGCAGGCGGTCCAGTGCCAGGCGGTGGTTGGCGCTGTCAATTTGCAGCGGCTTGGCCACCGTGGGTGCGCTAGGCGTGACGCTCAGCACCGAGCCCAGCACGCTGTTGGGGCGGTAGGTGGCCAGACCCTTCAGGCCGGACTTCCAGGCTGCGGTGTACAGATACTGGAACTCTTCATAGGGGTAGTCAGCCGGCACATTGACGGTTTTGGAGATTGCGGTGTCCACATAGGGGGCCACAGCCGCCACCATTTCCTCGTGGGCTTGGGCGCTCATTTCAAGGGCGGTGACAAACGCGGGGGTCAATGGGGCGTGTTCGCCTTTGAGGTGACGGTACAGACGCCAGGCGTGGTCTTCCACCGCGTATTCCTTGAAGTTGCCGTCGGGCATCCGCTTTTTGCGGGTGTAGGTCCAGCTGAAGGCTGGCTCAATGCCGTTGCTGGCGTTGTCAGCAAAGGCCAGGCTGATGGTGCCAGTGGGGGCAATGGACAGCAGGTGCGAGTTGCGCAGGCCGGCTTTGCGGATACGCTCTTTCAGGCTGGTTGGCAGGCGTGAGGCGAAGGTTTGGCCGCTCAGGTACAGGTCGGCATTGAACAACGCAAACGCACCGCGCTCTTGCGCCAGGTCGCTGGATGCAGCGTAGGCTGTGTCGCGCATCAGGATGGAGATACGTTGCGCCATGTCGCGCGCCTGCTTGGTGTCATAGCGCAGGTTCATCATCACCAGTGCGTCACCCAGGCCGGTAAAGCCCAGACCGATGCGGCGCTTGCTGTTGGCCTCGGCTTGCTGTTGTTTCAGAGGCCAGACGGTGGCTTCCAGCACGTTGTCAAGCATGCGCACGGCAACCCGTGCCACGTCAGCAAAGGCGGTTTCATCAAAGCTGGCATCTTCACCGAATGGGTTGCGCACAAAGCGGGTCAGGTCGATGGAGCCCAGGCAGCAGCAGCCGTAGGGCGGCAGCGGTTGCTCGGCACAGGGGTTGGTACTGGAAATGGTTTCGCAGTAAGACAGGTTGTTGTCGCGGTTGATCTGGTCCAGAAACAACACGCCTGGCTCGGCATGGTCGTAGGTGGAACGCATGATCTGGTCCCACAGCGCGCGGGCTTTGAGCTTGCGGTAGACCCAAACACCGGTGTCATGGTTCTGGAAGGCGCCAGACTCTTTTTGCGGCACGCCGGGCTCGGCGCGGTGCACCAGCGCAAAGTCGGCGTCGGCGTGAACGGCGTTCATGAATTCGTCGGTGACACCTACCGAGATATTGAAATTTTTCAGGTCGCCTTTGTCCTTGGCGTGGATGAATTCTTCAATGTCTGGGTGGTCACAACGCAGCACACCCATTTGGGCACCACGGCGAGCACCGGCCGACTCCACGGTTTCGCAAGAGCGGTCAAACACGCGCATGTAGCTCACCGGGCCGGAGGCGCTGCTTTGGGTGCTGCCCACCCAGGCGCCGCGCGGACGGATGCGCGAAAAGTCATACCCCACACCACCGCCGCGGCGCATGGTTTCAGCCGCTTCGGTCAGCGCGGTGTAGATGCCAGGGTGGCCATCTTCGTCATGGGCAATGGAGTCACCCACCGGCTGCACAAAACAATTGATCAGCGTGGCTGACAGGTTGGTGCCAGCTGCAGATTGAATGCGCCCGGCGGGCAGAAAACCCGCTTGCAAGGCTTGGAGAAACTTGCCTTCCCAGTCTTTTTGCTGCTCGGGCAGTTCCACACTGGCCAGAGCCCGGGCCACCCGCTGATTGACGTCTGCAATGCTGCGCTCAGCGCCTTTGCTGTATTTTTCGATCAGCACCTCTTCGCTGATTGGCTGAGGCGCCAGGGTCTGGGTGGTGTGCGTAGGCTCTTGGGTGTGCAGTGTCATATTGGGGTCCCTAAAAAGTGAGCATCTAAGTAAGCGCTGGATTGATATTTCGGGCCTTAGAACGGTCCGCGTCAGATCAGATAAGTCGTCTGATAACACTACCTATAGTGTTCAGAGGTCAGAATATTACCACCTATAGTGTTTATTTTGACTTGGTAAAAACCTGGAGCAGAAATTTTTAACCATGCACGGCTGGCCATTTCCGGCCTAAAACGTGGTAGCCGTACCGCGGCAGCCTGCGGGCTTAGATCACCCCGTCAAACATCATCACATCCACGGTATCGCCTGCCGCCACATGACCTTGCGCGTGGTGCAGCACGATCAGCCCATTGGCTTGCACCATGGAGCTGAGCACGCCTGAGCCCTGGTTTCCGGTGGTTTGAACCTGCAGCGTGCCGTCTGGCGCGGTGTGGACGATGCCGCGCTGGTACTCGGTGCGGCCGGGTTTTTTGCGCAGGGGTGCCAGGCTTTTGGCCTGCAGCAGGGGCGGGGCGCTAGCGCTGGCGCCCATCATCTTCAGCAGGGCGGGGCGCACAAAGGCCAGAAACGTCACCATCACCGCCACCGGATTGCCTGGCAGGCCAAACAGAATCGCCGAGCCGGTCGGTTTACTATCATTTAAAGAGCTGGTGGCGCATGCTATATATGGGCTAGAGGCCAATTTGTCTCTGAAGATCTGGCCCACGGCCATGGGTCTGCCAGGGCGCATGGCGATGCGCCAGAAGGCCACGTCACCGAGTTGTTTCATCATCGCCTTGGTGTAATCCGCCTCACCCACGCTCACCCCACCGCTGGTGATGATGGCATCGGCCTGCAGCGCAGCCTGCTCGAAAGCGGCTTCTAGCGCGGCGGGCTCGTCGCGCACCACACCCATATCCATGACCTCGCAGCCGAGTCGGGTCAACAGTCCAAACACGGTGTAGCGATTGCTGTCATACACCGCGCCTTCGCGTGGCGGCTCGCCCAGGCTCAGAATCTCGTTGCCAGTAGAAAAGTAAGCCACCTTGAGACGCCGCAGCACCGGAACAGTTTGCAGGCCTAAACTGGCCACCAGCCCAAGTGCAGCGGGCGTGAGTAGCTCCCCTTTACGTAGCGCTGGCTGGCCTTGCATCAGGTCTTCACCGAGGCGGCGGCGGTTGTCACCCAGACGCACGATGCCTGCCGGGATGCTGATGTGCTGGGCGGTGTGTGGGTTGGGCGTGCCCGGCGCAGGCTGTGCCGACACTGAAACCTGGCTGTCAGGCGCTGTCGCAGTTTCAAGGGCCACAAACTCTTGGGGCACCACCGTGTTCGGGCCCAGTGGCATCACCGCACCGGTCATGATCTTGATGCATTCGCCGCTGCCAACGCTACCCGCCCAGGCTTTGCCCGCCAGCGCCGTACCGATCACTTTCAGGCTCAAATCCTTGTTGGCATTGAGCTGATTGCCATCAAAAGCATAGCCATCCATGGCTGAGTTGTCATGCGGCGGCACGCTGATGGGGGAGATGACATCTGCTGCCAGCACACGGCCCAACGCCTGAAAAATATCCAGCTTTTGCACCTCGGTCACCGGTTCGACGAGTTGCGCCAAAAAGGCGTTGACGGTGTCGGCACTGAGGGCTTGGGGGTCGTAGCCGGCCAGCTCGGCGGCAATCTGGTCCAGGGTTTTCATAGGCAAAAGCGTTCGAGTTGTTGCAGTTCGGCCAAAGTGTTGGCATTGGCAAAGGCTTCTGCGGCATCACCAACCTGGTCAAAACCGACCAGCGCGGTGGGGTGCTGTGCGGTCCAGGCGCGCACTTTGCGGCCGCCCCTTGCCACGAACCCGCTCAAATCGGATAGCAGGTGGGTGCGCATCAGGCAAAACACCGGCTGCACGCGCAGCTGTGGTTGCCCGTTGGCATCTGGCGCAGGCGCGCTGGCCAGGGCAATGTCGGCGTTTTGCTCCGTCAGGGCTTGCGCCAGCCGCTGTGCCAGATCCAGCGGGAACAGCGGTGTGTCACACGGCACGGTGAGCAGGTAAGGGGTTTGGCAATGGCGCAAACCGGTCAAAAATCCGGCCAGCGGGCCGGCGTAGTCGGTGTCTGCGTCGGGCCACACGGGCACGCCAAAGGCTTCGTAAGCGGGGAGATGCCGGTTGGCGTTGACGGCCAACGCAGCCACACCGCCACCGGCCTGCAGACGCTCTAAAGTATGTAGCACCAAAGGCTTTCCAGAAAAAGGCTGGAGGCCTTTATCGATACCACCCATGCGCAAACCCCGGCCACCCGCCAGCACCATGCCGGTGATGCTCTGCGGGTCAATCGTAGGGCTCATCCTTTAGCCTCCGATGTAACTCATTTCGACCCGCTTGCGCGCCGCACCGGTGTCTGGCACCTGGGCGCTGCGCAACTCGGAATAGCGATCAGAGCGCCCTTGCCAGATGTGGCCAATGGCGTTGGCCAGGTCGGCATCTGTGGCGTTGCCGCGCAACAGGCTGCGCAAGTCATAGCCGAGCCCGGCAAACAGGCACAGGTACAACTGGCCTTCGGTTGATAGCCGGGCGCGGTTGCAGTCGCTGCAAAAGGCTTGTGTCACGCTGCTGATCACGCCGACCTCGCCCAAACTCGGGTCAAAGCGCCCGTGGGCATCGGCATACCCCCAGCGCTGCGCGGTTTCACCGGGCTGTGAGGCCTGCAGCGGTACCAGCGGCAGTTCGGTCTGGAGCAGCGCAATCACGTCTGCCGAGGGCAGCACCTCGTTCATGCGCCAGCCGTTGGTGGCACCCACGTCCATGTATTCGATGAAGCGCAGCACCATCCTGCTGCCGCGAAAGTGACGTGCCATGGGCAGGATCTGCTGCTCATTGGTACCGCGCTTGACCACCATGTTGATCTTGATCGGCCCCAAGCCCACCGCGCGGGCGGCTTCAATGCCTTGCAGCACATCAGCCACCGGAAAGTCCACGTCATTCATTTGGCGAAACACCGTGTCGTCCAGCGCGTCCAGGCTGACGGTCACGCGCTGCAGCCCGGCGTCTTTCAATGCGCGTGCCTTCTTCGCCAGCAGTGAGCCGTTGGTGGTCAGGGTCAGATCCAGCGGCTTCCCATCGGGCGTGCGCAGGCTGGCCAATTGTTCAACCAGGCGCTCCACATGCTTGCGCAAAAGCGGCTCGCCACCTGTCAGGCGGATTTTTTGCACGCCATGCGCCACAAACTGGCGGGTCAGGCGGGTGATTTCCTCAAATGACAGCAACGCCGAGTGCGGCAGGTAGGTGTAGTCCGAGTTAAAAATTTCCTTGGGCATGCAGTAATTGCAGCGGAAATTGCACTTGTCGGTGACGCTGATGCGCAGGTCTCGCAGGGCGCGGCCACGCTGGTCGGCTAGCAAGCCAAGCGCTTTGATGCGCTGATCAGCCAAAGAGGCTGCGCCCGGCAACGCCATGCTTTGCGGGCGATGCTCCTGCAGCGGGATGACGCGGTGCGGTTGGGGGTCGGACATGATGGGCTGTGAGGGGCTATGAAGGCGATGGGGAATGCCGGGATTTTGTCACGAGCCGACTTTCTGTGGATAGGCTGGCGTGGCGGCCATAAGTACCGGTCCAAAACATCACCCTTCAACAAAGAACCCGCAAGAAGCGGGTTCTTCAAGGTTCGGGCGGGTATGTTCCCGCCCGGAAAAGATTTTTAGCTACCGACCGTCAAACCAGTATCACTTCTACGCGGCGCGCTTCAGCCGCAGAACCGTCCGCCTGGGTTTGCTCGGGCTTTCTCAGCTCGATTTTTTCTGCTGCTACACCAGCTGCGGTAAGTAGGTCACGCACGGCAAGAGCGCGCTGCTTGGCCAGTTCGGCATTCATTACCGGGTCGCCACTGGCATCGTGAAAACCGCTGATGAGGACCTTTTTGCCAGCTGCAACACCCTGGATCACTTCAGCCAGGGCTTCTGTTCCGCCTGCAGCCACGTCTGCCTTGCCAGAGGCAAAGTAGAACTTGACCACACCGTTTTCGACCTTGACCGAGGCGCTGTCAGCTGCTACGGCAACGGGTTCAGCGGCAGCGGGTGCAGCCACCGGAGCCACCATCGCGGCCGGTTCAGGCGCTGCGGCAGTCACTTTGCCACCGTGAAACTGCATCATCACCGGCACGATCAGCAGCGCCACGATGTTGATGATCTTGATCAGCGGGTTTATAGCGGGGCCAGCGGTGTCCTTGTAGGGGTCGCCTACGGTGTCGCCGGTGACGGCGGCCTTGTGGGTTTCTGAGCCTTTGCCACCAAAATGACCGTCTTCAATGTACTTCTTGGCATTGTCCCAGGCGCCGCCGCCGGTACACATCGAGATCGCCACAAAGAGGCCGGTCACGATGGTGCCCATCAACAAACCACCCAAGGCAGCTGGCCCAAGAAGCAGACCCACCAAAATGGGCGCCACCACCGGCAGCAGCGACGGGATCATCATTTCCTTGATAGCCGCAGTGGTCAGCATGTCAACCGCTTTGCCGTACTCAGGCTTGGCGGTGCCTTCCATGATGCCTTTGATCTCGCGGAACTGGCGACGCACTTCCACCACCACGCTGCCGGCAGCGCGGCCAACGGCCTCCATCGCCATGGCGCCAAACAGGTAAGGAATCATGCCGCCGATGAACAAGCCGATGATGACCATCGGGTCGCTCAGATCAAAGGTGATGTGCTGGCCGTAGGCATCAAGCTTATGGGTGTAGTCAGCAAACAGAACCAGCGCAGCCAAACCGGCGGAGCCGATAGCGTAGCCTTTGGTGACGGCCTTGGTGGTGTTACCCACAGCGTCCAGCGGGTCGGTGATGTCACGCACGCTGGCGGGCATTTCAGACATTTCGGCAATACCGCCGGCGTTGTCGGTGATGGGGCCATAGGCGTCCAATGCCACCACGATACCAGCCATGCTGAGCATGGACGTTGCCGCAATGGCAATGCCGTACAGACCAGCCAAAGCGTAAGCGCTGTAAATGGCCAGGCAGACAAACAGCACCGGCCAGGCGGTAGAACGCATGGACACGCCCAGACCAGCAATGATGTTGGTGCCGTGGCCCGTGGTGGACGCTTCAGCAATGTGCTGCACGGGTTTGTATTGAGTGCCGGTGTAGTACTCGGTGATCCAGACCAGCACGCCGGTCAGCACCAGGCCCACCGCGCAAGCGCCAAACAGACGCCCAGCCGTGATGACGTGGCCATCAGCCAGCGACAGGGCTTCGGGGAACATATTTTGGGTGACAAAGTAGAAGGCAACCAGCGATAAACCACCCGCCACTGCCAAACCCTTGTACAGGGCGGGCATCACATTCTTCATGCCGGGCGAAGCCTTGACGAAGAAGCAGCCAATGATGGAGGCGACGATCGACACCGCACCCAAAGCCAGCGGGTACATCACCGCGTTGTTGCCACCGCCGGTGATCATCAGCGCGCCCAGCACCATGGTGGCGATCAGCGTCACCGCGTAGGTCTCGAACAGGTCAGCCGCCATACCGGCGCAGTCGCCCACGTTGTCGCCCACGTTGTCGGCAATCACCGCCGGGTTGCGCGGGTCGTCTTCGGGGATGCCGGCTTCGACCTTGCCCACCAGATCCGCGCCAACGTCAGCGCCTTTGGTGAATATGCCACCGCCCAGCCGGGCAAAAATTGAGATCAGCGAAGAGCCAAAGGCAAAACCGATCAGCGGATTCAACTGGGCTGCAGTGGCAGTGCCTTCAGGCACCAAAATCCAGTAAAACCCAGTCACGCCCAGCAGGCCCAAACCCACTACCAGCATGCCGGTGATGGCGCCGCCACGGAAAGCCACGTCCAGCGCCGGGCCAATGCCCTTGGTGGCAGCTTGCGCGGTCCGCACATTAGCGCGTACCGACACATTCATGCCGATGAAGCCGCAGGCACCCGACAGCACTGCACCCACCACAAAACCAACTGCACTCATCGAGTCCAGAAAGATACCAATCAGCACCGCCAGCACCACACCGACCATGGCGATCGTCTTGTATTGACGCGCCAGATAAGCCGAAGCACCGGTTTGAATCGCGGCTGCAATGTCTTGCATGCGCGCGTTACCGGCGTCTTGAGAAAGAATCCAGCTGCGGGCCCACACCCCATAGCCAACAGCGATCAAACCGCAGATAAGTGCCAAAATCAGCGCAGAATTGCCTGTCATATGAATTAACTCCTGAAGTTGCTTCGCGAGGAAGTGGTGCAACGCGAACGGCACCACCGTAGCGTTGCTTCCTCGCCCCCAAGCACCGCTGGGGTGTCTCTGGTGGCGGATGGCCAACGCGCAGACTGTAACGCGAAAAATGCAGTTTTTGGGCCTGCGCAAGTAGCCAGTCAGTAAAATCAGGACTAATCCGGAATGTTCCTGATTCAACCTCAACCGCACCCACACCATGTCCTTAGATAACGTCACCCCCGGCAAAAATGTCCCCGAGCAGTTCAACGTGATCATCGAAATCCCGATGAACGCCGACCCGGTCAAGTACGAAGTCGACCACGAAACCCATGCCATTTTTGTCGATCGCTTCATGAGCACCGCCATGCATTACCCCACCAACTATGGTTACGTGCCGCAAACCATCAGCGGTGACGGTGACCCGGTGGACGTTCTGGTGGTCACCCCGGTGCCGCTGATTCCGGGCGTGGTGGTCACCTGCCGTGCCATTGGTATCCTGAAAATGGAAGACGAAGCCGGCATGGACGGCAAGGTGCTGGCCGTGCCGATTGAAAAGATTTTGTCGCTTTACAGCCGCTGGTACAAGCCCGAAGACGTGAGCCCGGTGCGCCTGAAAACCATTGCCCACTTCTTTGAGCACTACAAAGACCTGGAAGCCAACAAATGGGTCAAGATTCTTGGCTGGGAAGGCCCGGAAGCCGCCAAGCAAGAGATTCTGGAAGGCATTGCCAATTACCAAAAAAGCCTTAAGTAATCGTAGTTTTATGGCTCCAGCCCTTGTCATACATGGGCGGGCAGCTATCAATTAGACAACGCTACAGGCACCTGGCATGAAGTTGTTGCGATACGGCCCCAAGGGCCATGAAAAGCCGGGCGTGCTGGACACGCAGGGCCGGGTCCGTGATCTGAGCGCTGAGCTGGACGACCTGCATGGCGCGTCATTGTTGCCCGAGAGCCTGGCAAGGCTTCGCTCATTGGACTTGTCCACCTTACCGCTGGTAGACGGCGTGCCGCAGCAGGACTTGCGTCTCGGGCCGTGTGTTACGGGCGTGGGCAAATGCATCTGCATCGGTCTGAATTACGCCGACCACGCGGCCGAGTCCGGCATGCCTGTGCCACTCGAGCCGGTCGTTTTCGGCAAGTGGACCAGCGCGATTGGCGGCCCCGATGATCCGGTTGAAATTCCCCGCGGTTCGCTGAAGACCGATTGGGAGGTCGAACTGGCGGTGGTGATCGGCCAAGGCGGCCGCTATATCAGTGAGGCCGATGCCATGCGCCATGTGGCGGGCTACTGCGTGATGAACGATGTGTCAGAGCGCGACTTTCAGCTGCAGCGCAGCGGCACTTGGGACAAGGGCAAGGGTTGCGACACCTTCGGGCCGCTTGGGCCGTGGTTGGTCACCGCCGATGAAGTGTCTGATCTGCAGTCGCTCAAGCTTTGGCTGGAGGTGGATGGTCATCGCTATCAAAACGGCAGCACACAGACCATGGTTTACGGGGTGGCATTCCTGATCAGCTACCTGAGCCAGTTCATGAGTCTGCAGAGCGGCGATGTGATTTCAACCGGCACCCCGCCGGGCGTAGGCATGGGCCAGAAGCCGCCGGTCTTTTTGTGTGCGGGTCAAACCATGCGTCTGGGAGTGGACGGCCTGGGCGTGCAGACGCAGCGGGTGGTTTTGGCGGCTTAGGTTGTCTTTGGCAGTGTTGGTCTGCGCGCTTTAAACACCAGCTGTCCAGCAAAAGTCGGTCGCCAATCAGCGCAGCGGCTCACTTAAACGGACTGCGGCTCTCCAGTTCATCCACATACTGGCTGATCCCCACACGTTCCTGCGTTAAAAAGTTGTCGACCGCCGCAAAAAACTGCGGGTGTGCCAGCCAGTGCGCGCTGGTGGTGGTGACTGGCAGCAGGGCGCGGGCGAGCTTGTGTTCGCCCTGCGCGCCGCCTTCAAAACGCTGGTAGCCGTGTTCAATGCACCATTGCAGCGGCTGGTAGTAGCAGGCTTCAAAGTGCAAACAATCGACCCGCTTCAGCGCGCCCCAATAGCGACCATAGGCCACATGTTCTGTCACGCCGCTGCCTGTTGGCACGGTCGCATCACCGCCAACCTCGCTACCTGATTTCGCTAAAAGCTTAGAGTCATTTTGGTCTGTAGCCCTTACGCAACTTGCGTTGATAGCTAGCAAACTTGATGCAATCGGCTGGCCATGTTGCTCGGCAATAAACAGCACCCAGTCCTCAGGCATGTCGACCGCCATGCTGGCGTAGAAGGCGCGGTTGAAGTAGGGCGGGTTGCCGTGCTCCAAGTAGGTGCGCTCGTAGCAGTGGTAAAAAAAGTCCCAGTCAGCCTGGCCGATCTCGCGGCCCTGCAACACTTTGAAAGTGACGCCCGCGTCCGCCACCTTGCGCCGCTCCTGGCGGATTTTTTTTCGTTTCTCTTGCGACAGGCTGGCCAGAAAATCATCAAAGCTGGCGTAACCCGGCAAGGTGTTGGTCCAATGAAACTGCACCGTGTGGCGCAGCAGCATGCCAGCAGCCTGAAACGCCACCACATCTTCGTCACTGGCAAACAGGGCGTGCAAGCCGGTGAGCTGGTTGGCTTCACACCAGTCCAGTAAGTGTCTGACCAGGCGCGCCCGGTCTGGCGTAGAGCGCGCCAGCAAGCGGCTGCCCGGCACCGGGATGAACGGCACCGCACACACCGCTTTGGGGTGGTAGCGCAAACCATGCTGGTGGTAGGCGCGCGCCCAGCCCCAGTCAAACACAAACTCGCCTTCTGAGTGCGCTTTGACGTAGAGCACGCAGGCCGCCACCAGCTCACCGTTGCGCTCCAGCAGAAAGAAGCGTGGCGTCCAGCCGGTGGCACTGGTGGCGCAACCGTTGGTGTGCAGAGCGCTTAAAAATTCGTGGCGCATGAACGGAGTGGGCTGGCTTTGGGCGAGCAGCAGCCGGTTCCAGGCGGCAGCGTCCACCGCCAGGGGCGAATCCAGCACCCCAATGACATAATCGTCCGACGTTTTGGTCGCTTGTTTGTTCATCATTTTTCAGTAGGTTTCATGTCACTCAAACTCTGTATCGCACAGCTCAATCTGGTGGTGGGTGATCTGGCGGGCAACTCGCAAAAAATCATCCAGGCAGCGCAAGACGCTTACCAAGAAGGTGTCCGCCTGGTACTGACACCTGAGCTGTCGATCTGTGGCTACGCCGCTGAAGACCTGTTTTTGCGCCCGGCGTTCATTTCTGCCTGTGATGATGCCGTCAAAGCTTTGGCGGCTGCATTGGCCCCGTTGAAAGACCTTTGC
>Ga0209181_10002995_pt1 | contig 26823 bp, 18 predicted proteins | sample MAT05_FD_187208 | JGI IMG/M metagenome (GOLD analysis project Ga0209181, IMG submission 187208) | Freshwater microbial communities from Lake Fryxell liftoff mats and glacier meltwater in Antarctica - MAT-05 (SPAdes) (version 2) | ecosystem: Environmental > Aquatic > Freshwater > Ice > Liftoff...
AGCTTGAAGAAGCTGGCTTATACGCGGTGCAGGCTGGCCGTGACAACCTCTACGGGATGGATGCGCTGTCGGGGCTGACGGATTGGAAGAAGATGACGGCGGTGGTGAAGAAGTGCGTGGTTGGAAAATGACGATTTTCAGAAGGTAGTGCAGACAAGAAAGGAGACGATATTTGTACAAAAAACAGCCGCAGGTTTCCCCGCGGCTGCTTGATGATTTCGTGAGTGTGTCTGAGGATTTTAGCTTTCGACGTTGCCGAAAATCTTATTGCCCGTGAGCGTGATTAAACCACCACCGCCATTATATGTAGCTGGGCTGACAATGGCCGTATTGCCCGAAATAGTGGATTTGGTAATGGTTAAATCTCCACTGCCATAATCAACCACGCCACCACCTGATCCTGAGACAGCGGTGTTATTTATTATCTTGCTGGTAGTAATGGTTTTCACAGCAGACCCTCCCAATGCGATGCCGCCGCCATCATTTCCTGCTACATTCTGAGAAAATAAACTACCGGTGATGCTTACGATGGCGTTTGTACCTGTATTGGCCCTAAGGTAAAGCGCGCCACCATCTTTGTTATTGGTGACACTGTTCGCGATGAATTTGCTGGATTTAATAATCACCGAGCCTTCACCATTAATATAGCCAGAGAAAAAACCAGCATCAATTGCCCCGCCCGATTCAACGGCAATATTCCCGGTGAAAGTACTGCCGGTGACATTGAGGTCCACTTTATCTGTACCAAGTCCGTGGGTGTGAATCGCTCCGCCAGAAGTGGATGCTTTGTTCCCTGTAAAGATGCTAGAAATAACGTTAATAATTCCTCCGCCACCTGCGCCGTTGGATGAGTTGTCAATCGCTCCACCAGCTCCAGCTAGCGCTTGGTTTCCATTAAAGGTGGACTTGGTAACCGTCAGCACAATCCCGCCTTCCGCACTAATTGCGCCCCCGAAGTTTGCGGAGGAGTTGTTGTGGAATGTGGAGCTTGTCACTTTAGCGACTTGCGCTGCTGTGCCGGACAGGAATAACGCGCCACCACCTTCTCCAGCGTTACTAGTTACAGAATTACCAATAAAGGCGCTGGAGGTGATAATGACGGAGTTCGTGTTGAAATTTCCGACGGCTCCACCAGCATCAAAGGCTGTGTTATTGGTGAACACCGTTTTGGTAATGATAACATTGCCTGCATCAAGATAGAAACCTCCTCCCTCCTGACCTGCTGAGTTTCCAGAAACAACCGAGTTTTTGACGATAATTTTTCCGGAGCCGGTATTGAGGTTTTGCAAGTGAGCAGCACCGCCGTTGTGAGTGGTTGCGGTGTTATCGTTCATCGTGGACTTATCGATGATGAGATTGGCGTTTTCGCCGGTGATCGTGATGCACATTGCGCCGCCATACGTGGCAGAATTGCTGTTAAACACGGAGTTATAGACCTGCACGTCTCCCTCTGTCCTTGCGTAGAATGCTCCTCCGTAACGGGTGGTTGAGGTGTTTCCTGTGAATGTTGAGTTTTTTACAATCAGCTTCCCGGAGGTGTTCGAGTAAATTGCCCCACCGGAATCATCAGCTTCGTTATTGACGAAAATGGTTCGGTCAACAGTCAGGCTCTCTTCGGTATAAATCGCACCGCCATCACCTGCTCCTGCATCGCCATTAACGAAGGCCAGGCCGGAAATGGAGACATTGAGTAAACCAGGTGTGCTGTCATCAATATTAAAAATGCGGGACGCATTATTACCGCTGATGGTGACGAGGTCTTTTCCTGGAGCAGAACCCTTGATGATTGTGTTCTCCGTGATCGCGATTTCTCCACCGGTGAGCGTGATGGTTTGCCCGATGAGGCTTGCCGCAAATGCGATGGTATCCGTAGCGTCGGTTCCGTTGGCGTCTAGGATTGCCTGGCGAAGGCTGCCTGCGCCCATGTCATTGGTATTGATGACAGTGAAAGTTGCTGGAGCGATACGGGCTTCGAGTGGTTCGAGGGAGGAAGAACGACGGTTGATTAAGTTAGGCATAGTTTCGGATTAATTGAGTGTTAGTGAAGAGATGCGTTCTCTGAATAAGCTCCGAGAAAAATCAGAAACTTGTCGAACGCGAGCGGATGGCTATAACCCCCCTTTCACTTCTGGCAAGGCCAAAAATTTCGACACCTTAAATTATGTTCAAACTCGACACCGAATTTTACAAACTGCCCTTGCTGTTTGACGCTAAAAAGCTCGCAGAGGAGGTTTTACAATTTACGGAAGCCGAGTGGCGGGCACATCCCCAAGGGCATGCGGGAAACACGGCTCTCCCCTTGATTTCTGTGGGTGGCGGTTTGAATGATGACGTCAAAGGGCCGATGCAGGCGACGGAGTATCTGGCGCGCTGCCCTTACATCCAGCAAGTGCTGGCGTCGTTAGGAACGGTTTTCGGGCGTGCTCGGTTGATGCGGATCGCGGGGAATGCTGATGCCACGGAGCATGTGGATACGAATTATTACTGGATGCATCATGTGCGGGTGCATATCCCGGCGGTGACTTATCCGCAGGTACAATTCATGTGTAATCAGAACTTTATACACATGGAGGCGGGGACGACTTGGATTTTCGACAGCTGGAAGCGGCATAATGTTTTGAATCCTGTAGACGCACCCCGGATCCATCTGGTGGCGGATACGGTGGGTAGCTCCCATTTCTGGAACCTGATTGCCCGCTCAGAGCGTCCGTTTGATCCATCGGCTTCAAAGCCCGAGCCTGCGAAAATGATCAACTTTGAGCCGGGGAAAACGCCAGCGCTTGCGTATGAGGAGGAGAATTTCCCCCTGGTCATGTCGCCTTGGGAGCAGGAAAGCCTGGCGAAGCGGATGCTGGACGGGGTGTCGGAGGCGGACCGGACCACGTCTAACTACAAGATGCTCCTGCGCGGCCTGGGCCAGTTGCATCAGGAATGGCACGCACTGTGGACGCGATTTGGCAATCCGGCGGAGGGAATCGCGGCTTTCCGCGATGTGATCACGCAGTTTGACAGTCATCTCAATAATCTCGCGGGATCAATCATCCTCTTTAATGAAGTCCCGCTTTTCGAAGCGTTGCGCCAGGCGATTGTGCGACCAGCGACCAGCCCGGAAATTGCCGAGCTTCGCGGATTGCGTCAGGGGGCGATTTTAGCAAAACCTCCCGCGCCGCCGCCTGCGACTGCGGCGCCCGCAACACCACAGATCGAAAAACCGGTTTTTATCGTGGCGGCTCCGCGTTCAGGAAGCTCGATGCTGTTCGAGTTGCTGAGCCGCGCACGTAATGCATGGACTATCGGCGGGGAAAGCCATCTGGTTTTCGAAAGCATCCCGTCGCTGAATCCCGCGAATCGCGGATTCGACTCCAACCGCCTGACGGTTGATGACGCCACGCCGGAAGTGGTTGCCGCACTGAAGGAGAAATTCATCTCCCAGCTTCAGGATCGCGAAGGGAATCCGCTTCCAGCCAACGCCACGGCGGTGCGTCTGTTGGAAAAAACGCCAAAAAACGCGCTGCGGATCAGCTTTCTCGCTAAAGCGTTTCCTGATGCTCGCTTCATTTATCTGTATCGCGAGCCGCAGGAAAATATCAGCAGCATTCTGGATGCATGGAAGTCACAGCGCTTTGTCACTTATCCGAAGCTTCCGGACTGGACTGGCGAGAATAAATGGTCGCTGCTGCTGGTTCCCGGCTGGCGTGAGTTGAACGGCAAACCGCCTGCGGAGATTGCCACGCAGCAATGGCTGAAGACGAACGGACAGCTTCTCGATGAACTCGCGGCGATTCCCGCTGATCGCGTGTGCGCGATTTCGTATGCGGAGATTTTACAGTCGCCGCAAGCTGCGGCGGAGCGTCTGTGTGCGTTTGCCGGGCTGGAGTGGGACGTTGCGCTGAACGAGCCACTCCCGCTTTCAAGCCATACACTCACACCGCCTGCGCCGGAAAAATGGCGGAAGAACGAGGCGGAACTTGCGCCGTTTTTGCCGCTGACAAAAAGCGTGGTGGAACGAGCTGCTGAAAGACTGTCGAAAAACGCACCCAGGCCGGTTCCGGCAGGTGTTGTGGCTGACAGTAAACCCGAGCTTCCTGTGAATTTTGAAAGCGAGCACACCAACAGTCTTCCGAAGTTACTGGAGGGGATTGGATCGTCGCTTCTCATTTCCACTTATCAGGCCGGAAAGCTGATCATTGCCCGCTCGAAAAACGGAGAACTCAACACGCACTTCCGGGATTTCTTCAGTCCGATGGGGATGGCTTATCAAAACGGGAGCCTGGCGATTGGAACGAAAAACGAGCTTTGGAAATTTCACAACCACCAATCGGCGGCCCCAGTTGTTGAGCCTGCCGGCACGCATGACGCCGCTTTTCTTCCTTCAATGCGTTACAGCACGGGAGATATTCGCATCCATGAAATCGCCTGGGTGGAAAATGAAGTGTGGGCGGTGAATACGAAGTTCTCCTGTCTTTGCACGTTCGATGGAATCCACAGTTTCGTTCCGCGTTGGAAACCGCCGTTTATCTCCAAACTGGAAGCGGAGGATCGCTGCCACTTGAACGGCTTTGCAATCGTCGAAGGCGTCCCCGCCTATGTTACCTGTCTTGCGGTATCGGACGAAAAAGAAGGCTGGCGCAACGACAAGATCAAAGGCGGCTGTATCATCGAAGTGCAAAGCGGCGAGATCATTGCCAGCGGATTGTGCATGCCGCATTCACCGCGTTTTTACGACGGACGCCTGTGGTTTTTAAACTCGGGCCACGGGCATCTCTCCACGCTGGATCTCGACACGGGTAAAATCGAAGTGATCGCGGAGCTGCCCGGCTTTACGCGTGGGCTCGATTTTTACGGACCGTATGCATTTGTCGGACTGTCGCAGGTGCGTGAAAGCAATGTCTTCAGCGGGCTTCCGATTTGTGAAGAGGGACGGGAACGTCAGTGTGGCGTGTGGGTGGTGGATATCCGCGATGGCAAAACCGTCGGCTTTCTCCGCTTCTCCGGTTCGGTGCAAGAGATATTCGCGGTGCAGGTGCTGCCGGGAATCAAGTTCCCGGAGCTGATCAACGAAGACTGCGACTTGCTGAACGGTGCCTATCTGCTGCCGGAGGATTTGTTGCAGCCGCAGGCGTCTGCTGTGTCGCAGGAAGTGGCGGCTGCGGTGTAAAGGCGTTTAGCTGTGACTATACAAAGCCATACAAAACCGGAGGCCGGAAATAACAGGCACCTAGAAATCTGTTGAAAACCTCGGGATGGATGAAATAAAGAAACCGAAGGTTCTTACCCTTTATCTTGCTCTTGATTTTACTCTGAAAATGTCCGCTCTGAGTAAGATCAAGAGCAAGACAAAGAGTAAGATTTTGCCCCAGCGAAATGCGTCGTTGTGTATTTCAATAGGCAGCTAAGACCGTGTCACGCAGGATTGATGGGTAGCGCCTGCGCCGTCTTGGGCTGTTTTTGGCCACCTCCGAGGAGGCGGAGGGGAATAAGGGGGTTGGTGGGTGTGGACGAGCCGCCGAAAACATCCAAATCATTAGGCGCAGCCTCTGTTTGAACGGCATCAAGTATAACAGCAGACCATTTCACTCCCCTTCGATAGTTTGTCCTTTTCCTCTCATGTCTTTTGTACTGATGCTCCGCATTGGAGAAAACTTTCGGCGGGGCGCCAAAAGCAGCACGCGAGGGCGCGCGCGCTGCCCAAGTAGTCAAACAAAAAAGCGGCACTCTTTCGAGTGCCGCTTCTTGAAAATACCAAATCGAGTTTGGTGTGCTTTGGCTTAGTAGCGCTCGCGACGTTCTCCGCCGCGTCCACCACCACCACCAGCACCACCGCCGCCATCGCGACGTCCACCACCGCCACCACCACCGCCGCGATATCCACCGCCGCCACCACCACCGCCGCCGCCGCCACCACCACCGCCGTATCCACCGCCTGCTGGACGGTCTTCCTTCGGACGAGCGATGTTGACTTTGACAGGACGACCGTCGATGTCTGCGTTGTCGAGCGCCTTGGCTGCTGCTTCAGCTTCCTCAGGAGTGCTCATTGTTACGAAGCCGAAGCCGCGTGAACGTCCGGTGAACTTGTCCACCATGATGGTTGCTTCTACTACTGTTCCGTACTGGGAGAATGTCTCCTGAAGTGAACCTTCGCTAGTTGCCCATGCGAGGTTGCCGATAAATAACTTGTTGTTCATTTTACGTGGTTTAACTGCCGATAGATTCACTCGCTCTTATTGACTGTTCCCGACTATCGGGTTTCAAATTTTTCCCACAAATGCGGCTAAAAAATCCACCACGTCACAAACTAGTTTCATCTAACTGACGGCGGGCATCTTACCTGCCTATAAAAAATAGCAAGCTCTGTTTCTATCAGTCTTTGCGGCGACCTGCCTCCAGTAAAACCGACGACATTTCCTTTTCTGAAGCGAGTAACGCGTTTTTGATTTCCCACTTTGAAGACAATTTTTTGCGATCTTTCTCTCTCAGCAGAAAATACCGGGCGTCTCTGGGTATGTCATCAGTAGTCGGCGCAAACACAAATGGATGCTTAAGATAAAACAGCGTTGCTAGGAGAGGGGGGTAATCGTCAACGCCATACGCAACTACCTGACCTCCTTTTGGTAACGCCGCATCCAATTCAGCGGAAAACGGGCGGATATTCTCCTTTGTGCGCAAAATAGGCACGACGGCCAGCGCATAAAACAGCATCAAAAAGCAAAACATCCCGGCACACCAAAGCGTGAGATGCAAAAGCTCCTGCATCCTGCTTTGAGTGCAGACATATGCCGCCCATATCAACCCCGCCATTACCGCCATGATGATGGGAACGACGAGCGATAGCTTTGGGTAATCGCCTTTTATAAATGAAGTCATGAAAAATGGGGCTCCTATTGCCACTAAAAAGAACAATCCACTGAGCGATTTCAGGATCCGTCGAAAGACTACCCTTAAGCGTTCCGGCAGGTTCCAAACTACCGGCACCAGCAACAACGCAAAAGGCACGGCCAGTGGTTGCATATAGCGGGGAAGCATTCCGGGGATCAATAGCGTCACCACAAAACATCCCGCCAGCGCCCAGCGTCCGCCGCGAAGCATTGCGCTCTCTTTTTCAGAAAGCCCCTCCGGCAGTTTACGCCAGAGCAACGGTGCAAACAGAATCCAAGGCAGATGATTGGCGACACCTTTCGGCAGATTCATCAGCCAGCGCCCGAACTCAAATTCGGCGCCGGTCACACGTCCGGTGGACTGGCGCTCCCACACCTGCAGCACCGCCTGCAATTCCTGCCTTTGAAAATAGAGTGCAGCCCATGCTCCGAAAACACCCAGCATCAGCAAAACACCCAGCAAGTGAGGCAGACTCCACAGCTTTCTCTTTTCACCCGCCGCCCAGAGCACACCCACGACGAGCGCGTAAAAAAAAGCGATATGCAGCGGAGCTTTCGCCAGGAGCGCGAGTCCGTTAAAAAGCATCGGGACCGTCCAGAGCAGCCAGGGCGATTTTCCCCGCATCCACCAGCTCAGCCAAAGCACCATCGCGATTCCGATCAACCCCACATAAACCGCCTCGATCTCGGCAAGTCGGCATTTTTCAACCATGCAAATTTGCGTCATCATCAGGATCGCCCCCAACAGCGACTGCTCTGCAGTCAGCCAGCCTCTCGTCGCAACGATCATCACGACTGCCAGCGCCAGCACACTCATAGCCGATGGCAGCCGTGCGGCAAATTCGTTCTTTCCAAAAAGCTGTATCGAGCCCGCGATACACCATTGCACCAGTGGCGGCTTGCGATGATTCGCCTTGCCGCCGACCACCGGCACCACCCAGTCGCCGGTTTCCAGCATCGTTATCGCGGGCATGATCCGACGCGCCTCTTCACCTTTCAATTCCGTGGAGCCCAATCCCGGTAGATAAATCCCCGCCCAAAGTGCGGCAGCAATCAAAAGCGCGGTGAGTCGGTTCATCTCCCTCCCTTTTCCTCAATGAAACCAAAATCGGAAAGCACTTTCGCGATTTGAATCTTAAAGACTAAGGAAGGCGTCACTCCGGCCCTTATTCTAACAGACTGTTGAAAAACCGAAGGTTACGCAGTGCTTACTCTTGATCTTACTCCTTCTCAGTCGCCGAGTTTTAAGTGTGAAGTTTTAAATAAAGTCCGTGTTTGCCCAACGCCTGCCGCTTCTATCAACAATCGCCTCTCATCTAACAATCGGTGCCCTATGAATCGTCGCCATTTTTTTACCAGTGCAGCGGCGCTCGGTCTTGCCAGCGTGGGTAATACACAGGAACCAGCTCCCGCAGCACCGCCACCACATCCACACCGGCGCGTCAAACTTTCCATCTCCACGTACTCCTTTCGCAATCTTCCGGATAAAGCGACACTGGTGGAAAAAACCATCGAGCAGGCGGTCACGCATGGAACCGATGCCGTAGAGATCGCATACGACCACATGCAGATGGAAAAAAAACTGCCTTTGGAGGATGGTGCAAAAGCTTACTGCCGCAATCTGCGCCGTCTTGCATTTCGCAGCGGCGTGAACGTGGCAGCACTCACTTACTACACCAATTTCGTCTCCCCAGATCCAAACGTCCGAGAGGAAACCGTAAAGAATGTCATCCATACTTTGGAAATTGCCGACCGACTCGGTGCTTCCTGTCTGTGTCTGAACCCAGGCCGCTGGAATACGATTTCTGACTTCGCGGATTACGTGAGCAAACGCGGACTGGAACCTTCGATCGCAGGCCACACTGACGATGAAGCCTACGAATGGAGCATCGCCTGCCTGCGCAAGTGCGTCGAGCGCGCGACAGAACTGGGCATTAGCATCGCGATCGAAAATCACTGGGGGCTATCTCGCACACCAGAAGGACTGCTGAAAATTCTCGCCGCCTTCGAGACGCCATTTGTCGGTGCATTGATGGATACGGGAAATTTCTTGGAGGACCCATACGAAAAGCTCACGCAAATCGCGGGCAAAACGATCTTCGTCCACGCGAAAACCTACTGCGGCGGCGGTGAATGGTTCACGCTGGATCTCGATTACAACCGCATCGCCACGATCCTCAGTCGGGCAAACTACACCGGTTACGTCTCCCTTGAGATGGAGGGAAAAGAAGAGCCACTCGCCGCTGTCGGGAAGAGCATCGAGCTTTTGAAAAACACCAAGTGGAGCCAGTGAAGGATTTTGGATTGGAGCGTCACAGTCAGCGTAATAAAAACCGCTAAACATATTAGCCGAGTTTTAAGTGTTAAGTTTTAAGACGCGGCAGGTACTAACGATGCAATAGGTTGTTAGTTTCGACTTAATAAGATTTCTGGATGCAAAGCGCCTGCGGCTGTGCTCATAATCAGCGCATGACATCCACTGCAAGCAAACTGGCCGCTGCCGAGGGATACCTGACCTTGAAACTCCCGCATGATGCCTGGGAAGCATTGGATGAAATCCCGCCTGATGAACGGGAATCGTTGGAGGTCATTTCCCTCCGCCTGGAAATTCTCTCCTCCATGCAGCGCTGGAAGGAGGTCTCGCGGATCGGGCGGGAATCCATCAGTCGCTTCCCTGCACACGGACATCTCTATTTACAAACCTCCTACGGCGTGCGGCGTCATGAAAACCTGACCGCAGCCTACGAAGTGCTCGCCAGCGGAGAACACGCGCTTTCAAAAGAAGCACTCTTTCACTTCAATATGGCCTGTTACGAATGCCAGCTTGGACACCTCGAGGCCGCACGCGAGCGACTCATCCGTGCCATTAAGCTTGGACGCGAATGCAGGCAAATGGCGCTGGACGATCCTGATCTGCAACCGCTGTGGGACCAGATTCCAAATCTATGATCCTCATTGGCTCTCATCTGCTAGGGGAGCTTGCCGGTAATCCCAACCTCACTTTCAAATGTGTCTTCAACGATGTGGGCGCAATCATCGGCCCGGTTTCCCGCCAGTAAGTCACCGTTCGTAAAGAATGAGGCGACGCAAGGGGAGGGGAGGGGGGTGGAGCAAAGTAGCGCGAGCTTCCAGCTTGCGCACCACTGGGCGGCTTTGCCACCACCTTCTTCAACCGCACCCACTTTTAATCACACCCGGGGAGGGGGGCTCATCAATGGTGGAGGTTAGGGGGGTCGAACCCCTGACCTCGTCATTGCGAACGACGCGCTCTACCAACTGAGCTAAACCCCCAATTCAGTGAAACTGAATGACGAAAAGGTGCTGAGAAGCGGGAGATTCATCAAGAATAAAAACTGTCGTGTGGTTGTGGTGATCCTAAATTCCGAGCGATAGATTGCGCGTTGTCGGGAACAGCAGAGAGACCTCAGCACTTATCCGTAACTATGCAAAACCGGAAAGCGGAACGCAAAGACCGGAAAGGACATACAGACACGTTGCTGCGGCTTTCAAGCGTAACGGATTCACTCATTGTTTCGTGAGGTCATACCGACTCCCCACTCCTCACTTCTCAGTCTTTATTTTCGCGTGTTCCGCGTGTTTGGCGGACAACCCTCTTCGTGCCTTTGGTGCCTTACGTGGACCAGTTCTGAATAGTTGGGGCTTAGGAAGATTCTGCCACCTGAACACTCACTCTCAAATCATTCGCAAACATCTCTATTCAGCTCCCTGTTCGCCGGATTGGGAATTAGAAAACAGCTCTCCTTGCGACTCAGGTTCTGAGGGGATGTCTTCGGCGCTGTAAAGTGGGGGTTCAATCAGCGGCATCCGATCGTGCTCAAAGCGGATGATTTCATCTGGGGTGGAGGCACGGGTGAACACTTTGATCAACTCATGGCTTCCTTCTTTGGTTATGAGCCCGCGCACGACTTGTCCGTCGGGAACATCCTCCCACTGGATTTTGCCGTCCTGGTCGGATCGCTCCGCGAACCGTGTGGCAGGAACGTCCACTAGTTCGCCACGCTTCATCCACCAGCTTAGAATCTCACTCCGGGCAAATCCCGCCCATGTGAGAGATTCTGCCTTTTGCCCACGCCAGACGGATATCTTTTTGCCTGGCCTTAAAACCCTGTCTTTTCGAGCGAGAGCGATGCACATCAGAGCGAAATTTTGGAGTATAGTTCTCTTTATAAAACTTCACACTTCAGTGCTGAATAGAGTGATTGCGCAGTCTCAGCAAAACAATAACCAGACTGAAACGGTCACACACTTTACTTTGGATCAACGGGCAATATAGAAAATTCAACAATGCCTCGTATCAAACGCCTGTTCATCCGGATCGCAGTTCTCCTGACGGCCATTTACCTACTGACCCTAGTGTTTGTGGTGTTGGCGCAGAAGCGGATGATTTTTAATTAACCACTCAAAAGTTCGCTCAATCGTGCCTTCCAACCATCTTCGTCCACTACCTCAAAACGCATATTTCGACTCTGCATAAAGGGCACGAATTCGCTCCAGCGCTTTTCTTTCGCAAGCTTGGAACAGAGCGTGAACACGTCCCGCTTGTAACCAGTATCGGTAAGCTTGCCTTCTGCATCCTTTACCCCTGCAAGATGCTTTCCCTTGGTTTCCACAACAAAAACGCGATCAATCTCAGTCTTCTTTTCCGCCTCACGCGCCGTAGTAAAAATAAAGTCTGCGTAGATTTTGTTAGGCTGCCAGCCTTGAACGAAATAGTCGTGACGTGAACGGTTGCGATACCAAAAAAAAAGTTGTTCCTGTGCATCAAGAAAGGTTGCGACTGCCTGTTCCAGCCCATTGAAAGCGGATGCCGGCATATCTTCAAAAAAACTGAGTTGGTAATTTTTGCCGATGTCGCTGTTCGCACGCGGCTCTTTTTCTGGAATGGTCAGCTTTACTGGCAGCTTGGATGCCAGCTTTTCGATCGTGAACTGATCCGTCACTACCATAAAACGCATGGTTCCTTCTTCCAGCAATTGATGAAAAACCTTCCGCGCCAGAATATCCCGTTCCGATTGCAGGCGGCGATGCATTTCATCAAGCACAAAAATATAGCTGTCGAGAATTCGCCTCTTTTCGTAACGCTTCGCCAGACTCTCAAAAACCTTTCTTGCGATCTCGTTCCCACGCCAAGGGTTTGGCATGACATCCAGCAAATGGCTCGCGGCAAAAGCGCAATCCGGCTCCTCCTCATCTGCAAGTTCGATCCGCTCTCCGTGCTCCATGGTTTCCTCTTCCTGAAGAATTTGTTCGCGCCCAAGGCCATGTCGCGTATGCCGTCCGGTCGTATCCTCGTTCGGTAGTTCAAGGCTCAGCAAAGGGTCAATATTTACTTCGCCCCATGGTACACGCGCCAGAATGTCCGGCTCGTAATGCACTGGTCTCCAATCGCGTCCGTCCTTGATCATAAAAGCCGGTAACACGAGATGTTCGGCCTGCCCCTTGAATCGTTCCCGGGGTGAAATTTCCGTTAGACCCCCTAGCTCGCCACCTCCTGTCCCATCAATAATCCTGCCTTTCAAGTCACCAAGTCCTTCCGCGCTGAAACCATCGCGAATGGATTTCATCAGTATCTGACCTTTCTGTTGGTAACAAAACACATAGCTTTCATCCAACATGCGATTGCCCGTTTTGCGACCGTCCGGTTGACGTAAAATACGGCCTACGAGCTGGGTCAGCGCTGTCTTGGAATTCGGATTCGTAAGCACAGCGAGCACATACGCGAAAGGACAATCCCAACCCTCCTGCAACGCCTGCTTGGTGATAATGTAACGTATCTGGCAGTTGCGTGAAAGCAGTCCGCCCACATCGTCTACTTCTTTCAGTTCATCTTTCTCGCTCGTCTTGACCGCCACCATGTCTGCCGTCACGCCGTGCCGCTGGTGCAAATACTCACGCACATCCTCGGCATGGATCATTCCTGATCCGCGCTGATCCTTCCCCGTGCGCTCCACCTGAATCAGGCAGATTGGTCGTATGTATTTACCTGTCTGCGCTTCATATTCGCGTGCCTGCTCTTCAAGAAGATCACGCCGTTCCGCCGCATTTAACAGAGTCTTTCTCCAATCGGTGGATGTCTCATTATGCACATGGAGCTCGAGCTTGATCATCCCCTCGCGCTCGAGAGCCGTGCCTTTCACATCTACAAGCACATTGGCGCCTTCCGGTGGAGTGGCCGAAAGCTCAATGATCATACAGGGATTGAAACCTTCAATCGTCTCCCGAGCGAGCTTGCTATAAGCCTTCTGCCCTTCATCAAGAATGATCAATGGACTGAGCGTTCGCAGTGTATTCCCAAGTGATGTCTTAATCTGTTTCGCGCTGAATTCGCTCGTGTCAAAAGTGTCCAGATTTGGAAATTCGTTCAACCGTGCAGAATGCCCCGCGTAATCTTCCTCTGAAGGAAAGAATGCATCAAACCCGCCGCTGTCGCGGAACATCCGCAGTGTTTCTTTCGTCTGACGAGCCGCTGCGGGGAGCATGAGCAAAAGGATGCAAAGGCTCTGCTCGATGTCGGAGGGGGTGAAATGCTGCGTGCGCTCAAGGATCAATGTTCGCGCACCGGAGGCATTATCGAGCGTCTGCCGGTAGGGATGATCCCGATCTTTGAGCGAGGCGAGAGTCTGACTGTAAATTTGTGTTGTCGGCACGATCCATAGCACCAGCCCCCGGTTGCTTTTGCGGAAATGCGTGTTCACCAAATCCACCGACTTGGTTGCCAGCAATGTCTTTCCACCTCCGGTCGGGATTTTCAGACAGAGGGAAGGCAGTGGCTGCCCCAGTCCATTCTTGCGGGGAAGATAAGTCGTGCGCTTCAGCCGCTCCCACGCCTTGGTAGGCCAGTCAATTCCCAACTCGGGATCAATTGCCCTCGCTTTCGCATCCTTGGCACGCATCTCCGACAGCGCGTCCAGATACTCTCGCACTTCTTTTAAGGTCTCCAGTTGGTATTCCTTGAGCTGGATCATTTGCCCAGAGCCCTCTGGTAAATTTCAAATGGCAACTGGCAGAACTCAATGCTCAGCCGGTCGAGATAATCCTGATCCAGATACTTTGTCGGCGCAAAGACCAGCTTGCGGCGGTTACTGTGTTTCGCGATGGAACGCGCAAGTTCGAGATTCAGCGCGAGATCTTTCAGTTTCGCCATGTCTGGCTCGTAAATCAGAAAGACATCCCGATCCCGGCTTGTGCCGATGAAAGGAGACTTCATTTTCTTCGGTTGAAACTCCTCGCCCGTAGCCGTGAAGAAGACGTAACCGGCCAGTGCCTCGTAACCCGGCAAATCCTTGCCATCCAGAATCGCCTGTTTCCGTAGTTCTTTGCCGAGCCGAAAATAGGAAAACGTTCCCCCAAGCCCAGCACGCAGCGCCTCGTCCTTCGCCTTCGGCACGCCCTTGATCACCCGCCGCACCCGTTCGGCTGTCACATTCTCGCAAATGTTTTCCTTCTTTTGCTCCTGCTCCTTCGTCTCGTAAGGCATCTGACAGAGGATGAAGCGGCGGTTTCCCCCATCCTCTTTGTTTAAGGCGAGGACGGCCTGGGCCGTTGTGCCGCTGCCGGCGAAGCTGTCGAGAATTATGGAGTCTTTCTTCGCTGCGAATGCGTATATCCCTCGCAACAGCTCGGACGGCTTTGTGAAATCGAAAACACGTTTCGTTTCAGAGAAGATGTCACGCAGTTCGTAGGAGCCGAGTCGCGTGTCCATCTCAATCAAGCTGGCGAGCTTCGACTTATACTCGTGAGCATAGACCTTGAGTTCGATGATCTTCGATTCGTCTTCTCCGAATAAAACGCGGCCTGTCTTGAGCATCTCGTCCATTGTCGCGGGCGGGAAGCGATAACCCATCAGCGGCTCCTTACACCGCTTCCCTGTGACAGGATGGAGGATTGGATAACGGTAGCCTTCTCGCCCGGGGTTATGGACGCTTTGACTACCGGTGTAGATGCCACCGTCGTCGATATATTTGTAACGATCGAGTGGCCAGAGGTAGGCCTTGTTATCCTTGAACCATTCGGAATAGGCGACCTGTCGCTTGACGGTGTTCCTGTGCTTTGCGACCAATTCTTTTCCTACCGCGACCAGCCGCTCTTTCACCGGCAACGCATCGGCTTGCCATACCTTCTCAAGTCGCGATTTCAACCTCGCATAGCAGACAATGTTCTCATGTTCGTCGCTGATATTAGTCGGATTGTTATCGGTGACATTCTTCCAAATAATGACTCCCACAAAGTTCTCCTCACCAAACACCTCATCCATCAAAACCCGCAGGTGATGCACTTCATTGTCATCAATCGAAACAAAGATCACGCCATCATCGGTGAGCAGCTCGCGCAAGAGCTTCAGCCGTGGAAGTATCATGCAACACCACTTATCGTGACGGGTGAGATCATCGCGATCCACCGTGCGCCCGAGCCAGTCGCGCATCATCGGTGAATTCACCTTATCGTTATAAATCCAACCTTCGTTGCCGGTATTGTAAGGAGGATCAATGTAGATGCACTTCACCTTGCCATGAAAAGCCGGGAGCAGCGCCTTGAGTGCGTGCAGATTGTCCCCCTCCACAATCAGATTATCGTGCAAGTTCGGACTGGGATTTACCCCTTGCGATTTCACCGCTTCCAGCTCACAGAACGGCACCACCAGATGATGGTTTTGCACAAGTGGTTTGCCTTTAAAGTGAAGTGTGCCATGGGAAAAATCGGGAAGTTATTGAGCGGGAAATTCGGTAATGTGCGACGACAAATTTCCGCTCATTTCACCTTATTTGAGTTGTTCACCGGTTGGGTGGAGTTGCTCACTTTTAATGACAAGTTCTTCGCAGGTTATTCACCATCCGTCTTGGATGGCCGGGCTGCAAAAATAGCTCTCATTCTAATGCGCACGATGTTTGAATCGCGGCACGGAGCGCAAGGGGAGCTCCATTTGGATGGGACGTTGTATTGTCGGGAATGTGATGCGTCGCAGTGCGCGATGAAGGATGGTCAGGAGTTTAGTCATGGTTGTTTGAGCACTCGGAGAAGTGCGATTTGTACGCCCTGAATGATGAGTTCACGGGCGGGGATAAGGTCCGGGAACTCCGGATTTTCAGCTTTCAGAAAAGGTTTTCCGCCACGTATGTCGTAGCGTTTCAGCGTCGTCTCCCCGTCAATCAACGCCGCCACAATATCGTTATGACGAACATCTCGTGGCTCGCGTTTTTCCAGAACCACAATGTCTCCGGATAGAATTCCCGCCCCTGTCATCGAATCTCCTCTTACCTTCAGAGCAAATACTTTTGCTCCGCGCCGGAGCCGCAATGTCTCCAATCCCACCGAAACACATCCTTCGGATTCCTGCTGTTGATCCAGTGCGAAGCCTGCGGGGATGGTTCCGTAAACGGAAATCTGGATGCTCCGAGGCTTGGGATCGTTTTTTAAAATAATCCCACGGGCTTTGTGCGGCTGACGCTTCATCGCGTCTTTGTCCTCCAGTGCCTTCAGGTGACAGCTTACTGCATTCCGACTCTTAAATCCAAAGCGTGCCTGAATCTCCCGGGTGCTTGGGGAAAGTCCATCAGACTGCTGTTCGGAAATGAAATCGTAGATCTCTTGTTGGCGTGACGTGAGCATACTGTGCATTTGCACAGTATTATTTATGTAATGAATGACAAGGGAAATTTCGGGCTTTTAACCGGGTGTGATTAAAAGTGGTGTGTTTATAAATACGAGCTGGATGCCATGATCATCAAACGCGCTATTCTTAATTCCGCTGCCAACGCTCCCACCAAGGATGCAGCGCGCGCTATTTTGAGAAAGGCGGGTTTTCATATTGAGATGATCGGCCCGTTCCTGAAGACCGCTTGGGTAAAACAGCAGGAACTCAAAAAGCATGCATCCAAAAAGCCTCAGCCTCCGCCCACTTAACCGCATTTTCCGCACTTTTTTGGTTAGTGTCAGTGTTCGGAATAATCCAACGAAGCCGGTATTCTCAGGTAGGTTGGGCACTTGCTCAGCGCCTCCGCGCTGCCCCACGGAGCATGAGAGAAGGATTACAGGCTATTTGCGCATTAGATAGACCAATTCCGAGGTGCCAGCTTCGGTCAGGTTTAAAGGAAAGCCGGATTGTATTAGTCCTTGCCAGCGAGGTGGAGTTTGATCTCGGGATGATCTTCCAGCCAGAGTTTGTAGGTGTCCCCGGTTTCTAGAGCATCTGCGTCAATTGATGGCTGATTCGCCAATGCCACCCATGGAAACAGCGTGATGCACAGAAGAGAGAGGAGGTTTTTCATGGATATTGTTTTTAAAATGAAGTGGAGCACTGAGGCTAGGCACCCTTTCAATAGGCTTTCGTACGTGACCATGCAAAACCGGAAAGCGGAATGTGAAGACCGGAAAGCACGGACGGACGCTATACGACTGTTTGAACTGAAACTGTTTCGCGCAAAGCCGGATTTTCTTTTAGATCCTTTGCGTCTTGGCGGCTTTGCGCGAGAACTCTGATTAGTCAGGGGCGCTATTTTGTCATTCTGGCGAGGGCTTCCTGCGACCAGCGCTGTGGATCGGTTGCCCGCTGCGCTGCGGTGAGAGCGGGTAGGGTTAAGGTGTTTTGATAAGCCTCACTTGCCCCCGTCAGGTTGCCATCGATCTGTCTGCGCAATGCGATGGTGAATTCGATTTCAGCATCTGGATTGGGGAGTGTGTTGCGCCAATCGACTTCGTTTTGTTCTCTCAGTAAAAAGCGAATCTGGCTTTTGGTAAAAGGATCACCGATGTCGTTATTGCGAGCCACTAGCCAAGTGGCTTTGGCTCGGTCCGGTTCACCACCGCGCGTCTGGAGAATGCCCAGTAAGACAAAAAGACGTCCGCGCTGGAATGGAGTGGCGGGAGCTTCATTCATGGCAACTAGCGCCAACGTGGAAACTGCGGCTCCTATCCGGCCGAGTTCATCCTGATAAAGCGCGAGTTCAATGCGCGTGGATGCGTCGGTCATGTTCGCGTTCGCTTCCTCATAGGCCTCAAGCGCTTCATTTGTGCGGGAAGCTTTTCGCAAAGCCCGAGCCAGTGCGAGTGACCGGGCGGGAGTGGGCTGGAGATTTCGTGCAATTCTGGCGACGGCAACTGCCTCATCAGGTCGGCCGGCAGCAGTCTCAATATCCGCCTTGAGATCGAGTGCCTCAGGAAAGCGCATTTCACGGCGTAGCGTTTCGTCGATCAATGCAGCAGCGGCAACGGCATCTCCCTTCTGCCATAAAATTTGGGCGGCACTCAGTCCGGAGTCGGCATCCCACGGGAAGTCTTTCATGGAACGCTGAAATGCAGCGAGCGCTTCGTCTGGTTTTCCTTTCACTGCCAGTGCGGTGCCTTTGAAATAATCATGACGCGCAATACGATGCGCACGGAGTTCAAACCAATCCGGCCAGCTCGCAATTGACGCCAGTGTGAATACGCCGATTGGCAGACATACCGCCCGCCATTCGCGGCGCTTGATGCTGGAGCAAATACTCACCGTGCCATGCGCTGCAAGCAGGATCAAAAATGGCACGACCGCGAGACGGTAGCGGTCCGAGAGCTTGAACGGAATGATCGAGGCTGCCAGCGCGAGGGTCATCAACAGCACAAGCCAGGAGCCAGGACGTCCCTTCCGCGCACTGAAGATACCTGCGCAGGCGAGCGGGAAAACCAGCCACCAGCCCGGCCACGGCAGAGTCATGATTTCTGCCTCGCTGCGATATGCGGCAAGATCGAACTCTTTACTGTATTCCGTTGCGCTCGCGAGCATTGCTGCCCGGCGAGCAAGGTTCCACATGACAGCCGATTTTTGCTCCGACAAAAGCGCCGCAGTTTTCTCTTTCCAGTAGTGTTCGATTTCCGTCACCGAATGCGCCCCGGCGCGATGAGGCTGAAGCATGAAATTATTGAACTGCACACCGGGTGGAATTGCCCTGCCCGCAAACGCTGGATCAAGGCCGGAGTACAGTGACCAGGATGCCTGACGCCGCAGCAGCCATTCTCCGACGAGTGTGTGGTTACGCCATAGGATCGGCAGAACGAGCAGGATGAAACCAGACGCGGCAAGCAGGGTGTCGCGGACAAAAAGTCTGCCGGATCTTCGGTGCCGCCATGCAATCCATAGAGCGAGTAGGGGAATCGCAAGCAGGAGATTCGGACGCAACATTGCAGCAAATGCCCAAGCGAGCCCGCCCAGAAACGCCTCCAGTTTTTTTGCGTCTGGCTTCACGATAAACCACACCGCAAGCAGGGAGAAAAAGAGCGAGAGCGATTCGGAAAACTGTTCTCCTTCATAAATCACCACCGGCCAGTAAAGGGCATAGAGCAACCCGGCCACGACGCCGGTTTTCCGTCCCCAAAACCGCGTCGCGATCAGCATGGTCAACATCGATCCCGCCACACCCGCCAGGAGTTGTGCGATCTTCAGTGTCCAGATGTTGTCTCCAAAAGAAAGTCGTAGAGCGGCAATGATCCCGGGGTAAACGGGCGTGTAATTGGTCGGCTCAAGCCATAGCCATTGGTTGTGATCGATAATTGGCCTGGCCATCTCCTCGTAAGACGAGGCATCCACCACATGAAATCCGAACAAGGGTGAGTCCGAAGTTTGGAGTAGATAGATGAGGCGTAGTAAAAATGCACATATCGCAACCGTGGAAAGCAGCAGTAAACGGTGACGGTTGCAGCGCGACATCTGGGAGTATCGAGAGTGTCTAGCGCTGCCGGGTTTGGCTAGTCTGCATTTCTCACACCTATACAGCAGGGTAGATCGGAATTGGTGAGAATAAGAGCGCGCAGGGGGACTGATCGGTGAAGCCGGGAATTTCCGGGTAGGATGGGCATCTTGCCCGCCGTCATAGGCGTCTCGACTATGACTCTTTATAATGTGGAGCATCACTCCTGTGGCAAAGCGGATGGCCTCCATGTCTGGAACTGCTCGGGCAAGATGCTCTCGCAGGCGGGCAAAATGGAGCGGAGCGACATAGCCGACCGCAGGGAGCCCGAAGGGGCAGCACGGGGGTGCTGAGCAAATGCCACTAACTCCCTTTACCAACTGCGTGACTCATGCGTTTTTCTCACCATTTATAAGAGCGGGATCGGAGTCCCGCTGGCCGCACAGGATAAAAACCTGTGCTCCGTTTGCACAGGCCGCACACCCTCATTCGACTCACTACGCGAGCCCCAAATGCTTGAGCACTTCGGGCGGTGGTCCGGGGAATTCGGCGAGGGGAATATTGCCGACGTAGCCGATGGCTTTCCACCCTTCCGGTGTGGAATAGTAGCCGCCTGTAATGAGTGCGCGGAATTTGGCGAAGAAGCTGAAGCCGGATTTTCTCGCTTCTGTGCCGTCCGCGACGATGTCGTCGAGGAGTGCGCTATGCTGTGCAGCTTCATTTTCAGCAAAGTTTTTACCGAAACGTTTTGTCGCCTCTGCATTCAACCATTCGAGACCCTTACGAATCACATCGAGGTCGTTCATCTGATATTCGTAAGGCGCGCTCACCCATTCATCCACGAAGTTGGTGATTCCTACTTTACTCGCTGCGGGACCATTTTCGTCTTCCGGAATGATGATGTCTGCCAGAGCGGAGACGGTTTGTTTTTCCAAATCAGTAAGCGTGAGAGGCCAGGGGATTTCCTTCTTGAGCAGGTTAGGGTCGGTGCCAATACCGCGTGAGGTCGCGCCAAATGCCGGAATTTCCGCCAACGCCATTGCCGAGGAAAGTGCGATCACGCGCTTGAGCGCCTCGCGTCGGGTGATGTTGGTGAAATTAGTCATGAAAATTTTAAACACGCGAAGCGCACGCCCTTCTTCCTTTGTCCATAGTCCTTCTCCCTTTATCTCCACTCATAGATTTCCTTTCTTCAGCTCCTCAGCGATATGAGTGCAGGAGCGCATGGCCAGCGCCATGATACTGAGTGTCGGGTTTTTGTCTGCGTTGCTGGCAAAAGGACCGCCGTCGGTAACAAAAAGATTCTTCACTTCCCACGCTTGGTTCCACTGATTCAACACACTCGTCTTGGGATCGCTGCCCATGCACGTCGTGCCGACCTCATGAATGATCGAGCCACCGGCCGCAATTGCCTTTTCAGGATCGAGCTCCACTTTGCCGATCACCTTGCCGCCCATCGCCTCGATGATGCTTTGAAATGTCTGCTGCATGTGAACCGCCTGTTTTTTTTCGTGATCGCTCCATTTCCAATGAAAGCGCAGGACGGGAATTCCGTATTTGTCTTTCTTGTCGGGATCGAGTTCGCAGTAGCTGTCTTCGTTCGGGATCATTTCGCCGCGTCCGCTGAAGCCGATGATGGAGCCGTAGTAGCGGCGCGCCTCGTCTTTGAGTTTCTTGCCGTAGCTGGCTGCGTTGGGAAGATAAGTGCCCATGCCGGGCATCCGGCGTCCGCCGCCAAACTCAATATGATAGCCGCGCGCGAAATCGAGTTTCCCGCCGAGTTGCTCCTTGTAGCGCCACCACGGCATATACATGTGCATCGCCGAGACGCCGTCTTCGTTGTGTGGCGGACAGTTTTCCAGCGCGGGGATTTGTCCCTGGAGATCGCTGCCGACCGTATCCATGAGATAGCGACCGACTTTCCCCGACCCATTTGCGAGCCCGTTTGGAAACAGTGCGCTTTTGGAGTTTAGCAAAATGCGCGCGCTTTCGACCCCGCTCGCCGCTAACACGACGACTCGCGCCGTGGCCCTTTCCTCCTTGCCTGTCTCCTTATCTATATAAAGCACGCCCGTCGCCTTGCCGTCTTTATCCAGGGTGACTTCGCGCACCATGGCGTCGGTAATGATGTCGAGGTTGCCCGTTTCGATGGCCGGAGGAAGCAGTACCGTCGTGCTTTGGAAATTCGCCTTGATCGAACAGCCGCGGATACATTCCGTCGCGTAAAAGCAGGCGGCGCGGTTGTTGAGCGGTTTGGTAAGAATCGCGAGATGTGAAGGGATGACCGGAATGCCCAGCGGTTTGCAGTGCTTTTGCGTGAGTAGCTCGTAAGCGCGCGGCTTGGGCGGCGGCTGGAGCGATCCGTTGAGGGAGTCGGGCGTGTTCTCTAGCCCCTCGTTACTGCCGAAGACGCCGACGAGCGCCTCGGTTTGATCATACCACGGCTCAAGCTCTTGGTATTCAAACGGCCAATCCAGCCCGAGACCATCGCGCGACTTCGGCTTGAAGTCGTAGGGGCCCATGCGAAGCGAGATACGTCCCCAGTGATTGGTCCGTCCGCCGAGCATACGCGGGCGCCACCACATGAAATTCTGATTCGTCCCGCGCGATTTCCAGTCAGTGGCCTCATGCCAGCCTTCTTGTCCGCTGCGTTTCACCATGTAAGGTTCGCCTGGGACGTTCCAGCCGCCGTTCACCGTCGCGTCGAAGAACCCGAAGTGTTTGTCCTGCGTGGGCACGCCGCGAAGCGGGGCATCAGCAGGTGTCTGAAACATCGCAGTCTCCTGCACCGGATCGTAATTGCGTCCGGCCTCCAGCATCAGCACTTTCAGTCCCGCCTTGCAGAGCACGTAAGCCGACATCCCGCCACCCGCGCCCGAGCCGACAACTATCGCGTCGTAAGAAGGCAGCGTCTTGCGGGAAGTGATGACAGGCATGGATTAGTGCGAGGTTTTGCAGGGATTGAGGTCTGCGAAAACACAAAAGACACGAAACAGAGTTGATCGAAAAGAACAGAATTACCCGCTCCGGCGGTTGGTCGAAAGCGTGCTACCGTGCGCCGTAACGTCGCCGCTGAGCGTGCGATTTTCCAGCGGGACGCCCGCCGCCTCCACTTCCGCCGCGTGGATTGCGTCCACCACCGCCGCCACGTGGGCGTCTTTCTGCATCAGCCGGATCTGCCTTGGGTGCAGGTGCCGCGTAATCGAATCCCTCTGCTTTCTTCCGGATGATCCCGCGTCCGATAAATTTCTCGAGCGCGCGAAGATCGCCATGTTCGTCTGGTGTGACAAAACTGATCGCGTCGCCGATTGCCTGTGCGCGGCCGGTGCGTCCGATGCGGTGGACGTAATCCTCCACCTGCATGGGAAAGTCGAAATTTACGACATGAGAGATACCGTCCACATCAATGCCGCGCGCAGCGATATCGGTCGCCACGAGGACGCGGACTTCGCCGGATTTAAATTCCTTCAAAGCGCGAAGCCGCTGGTTTTGTGAGCGGTTAGAATGGAGTGTCGCCGAGCGGATCCCTTCCTGTTCGAGCCTGCGTGCAATACGGTCGGCGCTATGTTTCATGCGGACAAATACCAGCACCATATTCATGCCGGGTTCGCGGAGAAGATGGCCGAGCAGTGTTTGTTTCAGATGACGCGGAATTTCATACACCATCTGCGTCACGGTCTCGGCCGGGTTGGAGCGGCGTCCGATCTGCACGAGTTTGGGCGCATGCTGGAAGTCATGGGTGAGCGCTTCGATCTCGCGCGAAAGTGTCGCGGAGAAAAGCAGCGTCTGCCGTTTTTGCGGAAGCGCCTTCACGATCTTTCGGATGTCGGGAAGGAAACCCATGTCGAGCATCCGGTCCGCTTCATCCAGCACGAGGAATTGCAGCTCGGGAAAATGGACGTGGCGTTGGGACATCAAATCGAGCAGACGACCGGGCGTTGCCACGATAATATCTACACCGGCGCGCAGATTTGCAATTTGCGGACGTTCACTGACGCCGCCGTAAATGGTCGCCATGCGTAGAGGGAGATGCTTGCCGTATGCGCGGACGTTTTCCTCGATTTGCACGACGAGCTCGCGTGTGGGAGCGACGACGAGTGCACGGATTCCGCCCCTAGCGCTGCGAGGCGTTTCGGCTAGCTTGGTGAGAATGGGAAGGGTGAAAGCGGCTGTTTTTCCGGTGCCGGTCTGGGCGATCCCGATAAGATCATGGGAGGCTAAAATGGGTGGAATGGCAGCAACCTGAATGGGGGTGGGCTCTGTGTAACCGGCATCTTGAACCGCTTGAAGAATATGGGCGTTCAGCCCGAGTGCACGAAATGGCATGGTCGCCACTATGAGATGAGCGCTGCTTTAATAGCACGCTTTTTAATCACACCCGAGCGGTCGCGTCAGGCCACCGTTCGTTGCAGGGCGGCGAGCCAGCCGTGCAGTCTCTCCGCAAGCGGACGATCTTCGTTCTCTGCGATGTGCAGCATATTGTTGAGCATGCGCACCAGCATCACACGTGGAGAGGTGGGGAGAAGGTGGTGAGGCTGGAGCTCCATCCCCTGTGTTTCCAATAAGCGCTGGCAGTCGGCAAGGCGCAGGATTTGGCCTTTGTGGAATGGATCGAAAAATATGCTGTCTAGTCGCGCGGCGAAGTGTCCAGGAAGTCCCACTCCTTGCACTTTCAACCCGGCCCGTCTGCCGATGGCGATGTAGATCAGGGAGAGGGAGAGCGGGATGCCGAGGCGGGAGTCAATGACGCGCGGGATGAGGGAATTATCCGAGTCGTAATAGTCTTCTTCATTGCCGCGAAAGCCCAGTTCCTCGCCGAGGTATTCCGCCATTTTGCGAATCTGCTCCGTTGGAGCGCTGATCCCTCTCACTCGAAGCTGCAATTCCGCGCCCCATGCATCCAGCCTCGATGATTCCTCGGTGAAGTCCTCGCCGGGAAGCACAGCTGCGGCGAGCGCCCAAGCGGCGGTTTCGATATCACCCCGGTCGTTGAAGTGAGCGCAGAGATCGCTGAATACTCGCACCGCCTTTTGCTCCTCCAGCTGCATGATCACTTCCCTCAGTCGCCGTTCCGCCCGCCCGGAAACATCTGGGAGCAGGTCGCGTAAATCGCTCAGGATACATTCGCCGCGAGACTCCAATTGCGCCTGCACGAGCGCTGCCATATCCGAGTCTTCGTCGGCTAAAAGCGTGAGTATGGATTCGCGCTGGGCTAACATGGGTGCAATTTATTCCAGCACGAAGCGGGCGCAAGGGAAAGGATTGGAGAATTTTGTTAAAAGCGGAATGTGGAGAACGGAATGCGGAGAGACATCTAAATTCTAAACATTACCGCCTGACCGTCGTAGAGCATCGCCGTTGCAGGCAGGTTCTTTAAAATTGAGCAGTCGAGGAGACTGTTGAAATACTCAACGACGCTTATCGTCGGGGCTAAATTTCGCTCTTTGACCTACCTGCGCCCACGTCTTGTCTCGCTCTACTAAAAACGTCCGCTTGGAGTAAGTTTAACCGCGATTCGAGCGGAGCGTGTAAGCTTTGCCGCTTTTAAGGGCCGACGCCTTCGGTGTGCTTCCAATCAAAAAGCCGCTCCGGTTTCCCGGAGCGGCTTTGAATTGGAAGCGGCGGTCATAGACGCGCCGTTATAGCGAGGTGCTTAGCGTTTGCCTACGAGCTTGCGGGCGGGGGCTTTCGCCTTTGCCTTGGCTTTCGCTGCGGGCTTTGCGGCTCCGCCCTGACGCTTCTCCTCGATTGCGGCTTGCGCTGCTGCGAGGCGAGCGACTGGCACGCGGAATGGCGAGCAGCTCACGTAGTTCAAGCCAACGCGATGGAAGAACTTCACGCTGTCTGGATCGCCGCCGTGCTCTCCGCAAATGCCGAGCTTGATGTCAGGACGTGTCTGGCGGCCTTTTTCAATGGCGATCTTCACGAGCTGACCGACGCCGACTTGATCGAGCGACGCGAACGGATTCTTTTTGAAGACTTCGTTCTCGGTGTAAGGCATGAGGAAATTACCCATGTCGTCGCGGCTGATGCCGAGCGCGGTCTGGGTGAGATCGTTTGTGCCGAAGCTGAAGAACTCAGCGGTCTGCGCGATTTCGTCTGCTGTGAGCGCGCCGCGAGGAACTTCGATCATGGTGCCGACCTGATAGCTCAGCTTCACTTTCTTTTCCTTCTGCACTTCGGCAGCAACGCGGTGAACGATTTCCACCTGGAGATCGAGTTCCTTCTTGAATCCGACGAGCGGGATCATGACTTCTGGCTTCACTTTGATGCCCTTCTTCTGGACTTCGGCAGCCGCTTCAAAAATGGCGCGTGCCTGGGTCTCGGTGATTTCGGGATACGCGATGCCGAGACGGCAGCCGCGATGTCCGAGCATCGGATTGAACTCGTGCAGTGCGTTCACGCGGGCGATGACTTTCTCCGTTGGGATGCCGAGCTTTTTGCCGAGATCAGCCTGTGCTTTTGCTTCGTGCGGGACGAATTCGTGAAGCGGCGGATCGAGCAAGCGGATGGTCGCCGGGAGGCCTTTGAGGGCCTTGAAAATGCCGACGAAATCTTCACGTTGATACGGAAGAATCTTCGCGAGCGCTTTTTTGCGGTCTGCAACGTTGTCGGCCAGAATCATTTCGCGAACGGCGTCAATACGGTCGCCTTCGAAGAACATGTGCTCGGTGCGGGTGAGGCCGATGCCGGTCGCGCCGAACGCGATGGCGTTCTCGGTCTGCTCTGGATTATCGGCGTTGGTGCGCACTGCGAGACGGGTCGCTTTTGAGCACCATTGCATCAGCTGGTTGAATGCCTTGAACTTCTCGGTGGCTTGCGCGGCTTTGTCGCCGTGGATGGTGCCGGTGATGATTTCGCTCGGCGAGGTCTTGAGCTGGCCGCCATAGACAGTGCCGGTGGTGCCATCAATCGAGAGGAAATCGCCTTCCTTGAAGGTCTGTCCGGAGATGGTCGCGGTCTTCTTGTCGTAATCAATCAGCACTGCGGAAGCACCGCAGATACAGACTTTACCCATCTGACGGGCAACGAGTGCTGCGTGCGAGGAAACGCCGCCTTTTGCGGTGAGGATGCCTTCTGCCGCGATCATGCCGCGGAGATCTTCCGGGGATGTTTCGTTGCGAACGAGGAGCACTTTCTCTCCGCGATCGGCTGCGGCTGCAGCGCGATCGGCGTTGAGATAGATTTTGCCCGAAGCTGCACCGGGACCTGCTGGCAGACCCTTGGCGAGTTCCTTGGCTTTCTTGACGTCCGCGAGATCGAAGATTGGC
>Ga0209181_10003000_pt1 | contig 26808 bp, 27 predicted proteins | sample MAT05_FD_187208 | JGI IMG/M metagenome (GOLD analysis project Ga0209181, IMG submission 187208) | Freshwater microbial communities from Lake Fryxell liftoff mats and glacier meltwater in Antarctica - MAT-05 (SPAdes) (version 2) | ecosystem: Environmental > Aquatic > Freshwater > Ice > Liftoff...
TCACGTAGGGTGGATCCCACCTTTCAAGGTGGTATCCAGCAAGCGCAACGAAGTTGTGATGCATGTCTTTATCGCCAATCCGATTGGCATCGCAATGCCCGGTGGAATCGCTAGGAGCGGGCGGTTCGGCCCTCCTTGCGAAAAATTCACACCATCAATACATCTGTGCGCTGCAAACACTAGCTGAAAATGTGATGCATCTCATGAAATAACACCTAAACAAGCGTGTCTGTGTAAAAAGCTGTTACACCGCCAATTCTGCACAAAAAAAGGTGTATCAAGTAGGCGTACCCACTGTATTTGTGGTTATGGAGATGCCCCATGATGAGTAAAAAAGAGGAGTTGCCGAAAGTCCTTGTTATCGATGATGATGCCGAGATGGTGTACCTCGCACAATATTTACTGGAGCAATGCGGTTATCAATCCGATACTGCGATGGATGTAACGGGCTTTAAAAAAGCCTATGCTCAATTACCTGCAGTCGTCATGCTTGACCTCACCATGCCCAATGGTGCGAGCGAAGAAATTTCAAACATCATGGTTGGACAGCGTGCAAAACACCCGATTATTTTTGTCACCGGAATGCCACCGGAAGAAATCGAACGTCGTCGCAAACTGGCTGAAGCTCAGGGTTTGAAAATTGCAGCGGTATTGCACAAGCCGTTCTGGCTTGAAGATATTGCCAGCGCAATGACAATAGCCATGACTTTAGTCATGACCGAGAACTGATTGCAACGATCTGTTCCATAACATCATCTATACACGCCAAGACATTCAAATAGCCTAGAATAATGGCCTCGCAAGAGGAGGTCAGACATGGGTAACATCATAAATCCGATTGCCTTTGATGTTGAGAAAGGCAAAGATTATTGGTGGTGTGCTTGCGGCATGAGCAAGACGCAGCCATTTTGCGACGGCTCGCATCATGGTAGTGGATACACTCCGCAAAAATATACCGCCGCTCGTGACGAGCGAGTCTGGTTTTGTGTATGCAAGAAAACCCGACACTCACCGCTATGCGATGGCACACATAATAAATTGGGAAACAAAGCATGAAACATTTTTCTATTGCAGTGCTTGCAATAACGGCGACGCTACTCATCAGCGCTTGCAGTAAAGACGATGCGAAAGATGGACCCGCAGCAGGCGGCAATGGCCGCGGTGGACAGGGTGGCCCACCCGCCGTTGTTATCACGACATTAGTTGCCGAGAAGAGCTGGGGTGAACGTGTGCAAGCGGTCGGAACCGCGCGGGCGAAAGAATCTGTCGAAATTGCATCGCGCGTCAGCGATAAAATTTCCCGTGTACACTTTGAAAGTGGCGACAGTGTGCGGGCAGGGCAAATATTGATCTCCCTGCAAACCGGCAGCGACAGCGGCAATCTGGCCGTTGCGCAGGCGCAGGTGAAAGATGCCGACCGGCAATTTATTCGCGGCGAACAATTGGCGAAAGAAAAACTGGTATCGGCCAGTCAGCTCGACACCTTACGTAGTAATCGTGACGCTGCCCGTGCCCGCGTGCAAGCAGCCCAGGCGACTTTGTCTGATCGCGCCATTGTCGCGCCATTCTCCGGCGTGCTGGGTTTGCGTCAGGTCAGTCCGGGTCAATTAATCACTACCGGATCCGTTATCACCACTCTGGACGACGTATCAAAAATCAAGGTCGATTTTTCATTGCCCGAAGTTCAAATGGCGAGCTTGAAAGTGAATCTGGCGATCGAAGCACGCAGCGATGCCTATCCCGACCAGGTATTTACCGGACGTGTGATTAGCGTGGATAGTCGTGTAGATGTTGCCAGTCGCTCGATTGCCGCACAGGCAGAAATCGACAATCCCGACAACACTCTACGTCCCGGCATGTTGCTGGAAATCAATGTGTTGCAATCACAACGTAGCGCCTTGGTTATTCCCGAATTGGCCTTGCAGCAAATCGGCAGCGAAAGTTTTGTTTATCGCGTAACGCTCGATGGCAAAGCAGAAAAAGCCATCGTCAAGCCAGGTTCACGCAGTTTTGGTTTTGTCGAAATTAGCCAAGGCCTAAAAGCCGGCGATCGAATCGTAGTGGAAGGCACCTCAAAATTGCGTCCTGGTCAAAGTCTAAAAGAATTCGATAGCGAGCCAGCCGGGGCTGCCGACAAAAAAGCACAGGCTAACTAGCATGTCATTATCGGATCTTTCAATTCGGCGCCCGGTGTTTGCGGCCGTTGTGAGCTTGTTGCTGATGGTGCTAGGTATCATTGCATTCACCCGTTTGCCGTTGCGCGAATTACCCGATGTCGATTCGCCTGTGGTGTCGATTGATACCGGTTATAGCGGTGCATCAGCAGCGGTAGTGGAATCGCGTGTTACACAATTACTCGAAGACGCGGTGTCGGGTATTGAAGGCGTCGATTTATTGCAAAGCAATTCGCGCAATGGTCGTTCGAACATAACAATTGAATTTAACCAGCAGCGTGAAATTGAATCGGCTGCCAATGATGTGCGCGATGCAGTGAGTCGCGTGGTGGATCGTTTGCCCGAAGAAGCCGACGCGCCTCAAGTCAATAAACAATCGGCCGATGCCGACGTGATCATGTGGCTGAATTTTACTTCGCCAAAACGCGACACGCTCGAACTCACCGATTACGCCGAGCGATATCTGGTTGATCGTTTTTCAAGCTTACCCGGTGTGGCACAGGTACGCATTGCCGGTGGTCAGCGTTTTGCTTTGCGCATTACGCTGGACGTACAAGCGCTTGCAGCAAGAAATTTAACCGTCACCGACGTCGAAAATGCATTGCGCCGGGAAAATATTGAATTGCCGGCCGGACGTCTCGAATCACAAACACGCGATTTTATTCTGCGTGTAGGTCGCGCTTACAACGGGCCGAATGATTTTAAGGATTTAGTATTGAAGAGTGAAGGCAACGAACGCGTATTGCTTCGCGACGTTGCCAAAGTAGCGAAAGACTCCAGCGAACGCCGCGCCTGGTTTCGCGGAAATGGCCAGCTGCAAGTTGGGTTGGGGATTATCAAAACATCGACGGCCAATGCGCTCGATGTTTCCAATTCCGTCAAAGCGGAAATTGAAGCGATCAATAAACGCTTGCCCACCGATATGAAAATGGGTTTGACTTTTGACTCGACGGTTTTTATTGATGATGCCGTCAAGCAGGTTTATAAAACATTATTTGAAGCCGTGATTTTAGTTTTATTGGTGATCTGGTTGTTCCTTGGCAGCATTCGTTCTGCGCTTGTGCCTGCAGTGACCGTGCCGGTGTGTTTAATCGCCGCGTTTATTGGGCTTTGGGTTTTCGGCTACTCGATTAATCTGCTGACCTTGCTGGCCCTGATTTTAGCGATTGGACTAGTGGTGGACGACGCGATCGTGGTGCTGGAAAACTGCCAGCGCCGTGTCGATATGGGTGAGCCGCCCTTACTTGCAGCACAACGCGGCACCAAGCAAGTGGCGTTTGCAGTAATTGCCACCACAGCCGTCTTGATTGCCGTGTTCGTTCCGGTCGCTTTTATTGAAGGCTCCAATGGCCGCTTATTCCGTGAGCTGGCAGTTGCCTTGGCAGGTGCCATCGCCATATCAGCTTTTATTGCATTGTCGCTAACGCCAATGATGTGTTCGATTGTTCTAAAGCCGCACGACAAGGAAAAGACTAAGGGCTTTGCCGCCTGGATTGACCGCAGTCTAGACAAAGTCTCGCAGGCTTACAGTTCACGACTGGCGAAAATTGTTGAACGTCCTATTCTGGTCGTAGCGGTGATGCTGGCAACGGTCGCGATTGCATTTGTGGTCTCGACTTTTGTGCAGCGTGAGTTGTCGCCAGCAGAAGATCGTGGCGCCTTTTTTGTCTCGGTGTCCGGACCCGAAGGGGCGGGCTTTGACTACACTGTTAGTCAGATGCAGCAAGTCGAGAAAAAAATTCTCGCTATCACCGGAGACAAAGGCCCGGTCATGCGGATCAATGCGCGTGTACCCGGTGGTTTTGGTGCGAGTGAAGAAATGCATACCGGCCAAGCCATCGTCATTCTAAAGCCTTGGAAAGAACGCGATGTCGATACCCAAACCGTTGTTGAAGACATTCGCAAGTCCTTCAATGAGCTGCCTGGTGTTGTTGCACGGCCGGTCGTTCGTTCGGGTTTGACACGCGGCGGTGGTGGCGGTTTACAAATCGTGCTGGGTGGACCCGATTACGAAGAAATTGTGCAGTGGCGTGATGCCTTGCTGAAAAAAATGGAAGAAAATCCAAAACTCGTTGGCAGCGATTCCGACTACAAGGAAACCCGTCCACAACTACGCATTGATATTAATCGTCAACGCGCTTCAGATCTGGGTGTCTCGGTGCAGGATATTGGCCGCACATTGGAAAGCATGATGGGCTCGCGCCGAGTCACTACATTCGTCGAAAAAGGCGAAGAGTACGACGTCATCGTGCAAGCTCAGGCCAGTGACCGTGCAAGCCCCGATGATCTGAAAAACCTGAGCGTACGTTCCAGCAGCGGTGTGTTGGTACCAATGGCATCGCTGGTAACAGTGAAAGAGTTGGCAGAGCCCGGAAGTTATGGCCGCTTCAATCGACTGCGAGCTATCACGGTATCGGCCAATCTTGCCCCGGGCTATACCATGGGTGAGGCATTGATCTGGATGGAGGAAGCGGTCAAACAAACATTGCCAGACACCGCGCAAATTGATTTCAAAGGCGAGGCCCGCGAATACCTGCAATCGGGCAGTGCATTGTTCTTTACTTTCCTGATGGCCTTGCTGATTGTGTATCTGGTGTTGGCAGCGCAGTTCGAGAGCTTCCTGCATCCGCTAGTGATCATGCTGACCGTGCCACTGGCGGTATTTGGTGCCGTGCTGGGTTTATGGCTAACTGGTAAAACATTCAATTTGTTCAGCACTATCGGCATCGTCATGCTGGTCGGTTTAGCCGCGAAAAACGGCATCTTGATTGTCGAATTTGCCAACCAACGCCGCGACGCCGGGCTTGCCGTGCGTGACGCCATTCTGGAAGCTAGCGCAACCCGTTTGCGCCCCATTTTGATGACGTCGATTGCTACCGTTGTAGGTGCATTGCCCCTAGTGTTTGGCGGCGGGCCGGGCTCAGGTAGCCGTAGTTCAATTGGTGTGGTGGTGGTCTTTGGCGTAGCCATTTCGACCTTCTTCACCCTATTCATTATTCCCACGATTTATCGCTGGTCGGCTCGGTTCACCACACCGCCTGATCTACGCGGTGAGGAATTGGACGCTTTAGGAGTTAAAATGAAGGATATTGAAGCAAAGCATTGATGCTATTTTGGAATCAGTAAATAGATAGGTATCGTCACCCGGTTGAACGACGGGGCCCACAAGCAAATTTCAAGGCAGGGTTTAATGCTCCCTTGCATTGAATTCTGGATCCCGGCATACGCCGGGAAGACGAAGACTTTTATAACGTTATTGATTTGAAATCTGAATAAGAAATACGGAGAACTGCAATGAGCGATGAAGAAAAACCAACAGGCAGTTCTCTGTATCGCGGACCTTCGGGCGACAAGCGCGACAAACGTGAACGCACTCGTGACCGCGAAAATGCCAACGCTCATGCGAGCACTCATCCAAATCAAGGGCGTGCCTATCAAAGCGAGCGCCCAGCTTCACGAGTACGTGATGAATATCATCCACCGCAGCGCAACGAGCGCGCTCGTGACGAATACAGCGCGCCACAGCGTGAATCCAGCTACGACTCACAGGAACAACAAAGCAGCGGGCCACGGGCAGCGCGCGAACTCCGACTTTATGGCGTTAATGCCTGTCTGGCGAGTTTTGCCAAGCGTCCCGAAGCATTGAGAAAAGTATATTTGCTTGAAGCCCGTATTCCACAATTCAAAGCCGTGCTGGCCCATTGCGTACAAAATAAACTGGGCTATCGCGTGGTCGAAGAACCCGATTTAGCCAAGCTCACCAGCAGCGCCCATCACGAAGGTATTTGTTTCGACGTGTTGCCTGCCGCCGAAGAAAACTTGTCGAACTGGCTGCAACATTTACCCGCAGGACCCTGCGTTGCTATCTGGCTTGATGGTGTCGGTAATCCGCATAATCTTGGCGCGATTTTACGTAGTGCCGCACATTTTGGTGTTGCCGCCGTGCTCTTGCCGAAAAGCGATGCCATTGGTTTGTCCGGTGCCGCCGCGCGCGTTGCCGAAGGTGGCGCAGAACAAGTGGCCATCGTCCGTTTAGCCAGCAGCGAAAATTCCATCGCACAATTAAAATCAGCTGGCTTTCAAATGGCCGCTACCGTCGTGCGCGGCGGGCAATCTTTGTATAAAACAAAGTTCCCGGCACGCTTAATTCTGGTCATGGGCGCAGAACAAATGGGCGTCGATAAACAACTCAGCACGGTAGCCGATTTACAAATCGGCATCCCCGGTACCGGCCATGTTGAAAGCCTGAATGTCTCTGCCGCAACCGCTGTGATATTGAGCGAATGGAAACGGCAGCAGTCGTAATTGCGTCTTAGCTTTCGTAGGAGCGCCTTTAGGCGCGAATGGTCTGCCAAAATCTCGTTCGTAAGAGCGAACTTTGGTTGCGGAATGCACTACCTATTATTATCGTGGGTCGTTCGCGCCTAAAGGCGCTCCTACGAAAGCTTGGGCGCGCCGATTACTTTTTCTCTTCCACCTTCTGCGGCACCGTTCCAAAATCCATTTTGCTCTCTGCTGCTAAATACGCAAATGCAGCATAAGCGGCGACTTGCTGGTCGAGGGCTTTTGGATCGACTTTATCGAGGGTGTCGTTGGCGGTGTGATGCAGATCAAAATAATCGGTGCCGTCTTGTTGTAATTCAGCCCACGGCATTCCGAGCGAGACCATAGGGCCGATGTCCGGGCCGGCGCTGCCTTTGCTTTTTTCAGCAACGATGCCCAGCGGTGCGAGTACGCTACCGATTTGCTCGATCACCGGCCACACATTATCTCCAACACCAGCGTTAATTTCATAAATACGACCTGCACCAAAATCGCTTTCGGCGCCAATTTGATGATTGGCCATATTGTCTTTATTGGCCTCGGCATAGGCTTTGCCACCGTACAAACCCTGCTCTTCATTGGCGAAAGCAATCACGCGAATGCTGCGACGCGGCGCTTGTTTCATTCGACCGATCAATGCGCCTGCTGCCATGGTAATGCTGACGCCAGCACCATCATCGACTGCACCGGTGCCCAGATCCCATGAGTCCAGATGGCCGCCAATAACGACAAATTCTTTCGGTTTTTCACGGCCACGAATTTCACCGATCACATTATGGGAGGTGTAAGTGCCGGTAAAGCCTGCTGCGATCTCCAGACGCAAAGTGACCGGGTTGCCACGCTTCAACATATTCTCAAGCAGGTTAGCGTCGGGCACTGAAAGTGCTGCGGCCGGAATTTTTTTGACGGCGTCGTCGTAACGCATGGTGCCGGTATGTGGGAGACGATTGTTGTCGGTACCGACTGAGCGGATAACTACGGCAACTGCACCTTTCCTTGCTGCTTCGATAGCACCGGCGCCACGACCTGCGACTACCGGGCCGTAACCTGCGCCATCTTTATGACGCTCCATGCGTTTATTAATAAAGGCGATTTTACCCTTCAAGCCATTTTCCGGCGCAGCTTTCAGGGCGTCCAGACTGGCAAATTCGACTACTTCGGCATCGAGTGCTTTGCCATCGGTGCCGATGCTGCCGCCGAGCGTTGTAATTGATAATTTCTGTGGGAATGGTGATAGCACTTCGGCTTTTTCGTGACCGCGTTGCCAGACCGGAAAGCTGACTGGTTGTAGCGTCACTTTGTCATAGCCAAGGGCTTTGAACTTTTGTTCGGCCCAAGCGACCGCTTTTGCATCGGCGGGCGAACCGGCCATGCGCGGGCCAATTTCGGTCGTCAGTGATTCAAGCAAGGTGTAGGCTTCATTTTTCTGCAATGCGCCATCTCGAAGTGTCGCGGCTCTATCCAAAGTTTTTTGATCAAATAAACTATCGTCTGCGAAAGCCAATTGACTCAAAAAGCACAGACCTAAAGCGGGTAATAAACGAGACATGCAAGGCTCCGAAAAGAAAAACGCCGACACAAAGTCGGCGTTGCGTAACAGGTGTAAACGTAGCTTACTATTTTTTTAGTAAATCGCGAATTTCAGTCAGCAATACAATATCGGCTGCCAGTGCAGCAGGTGCTGCTTCTTCGGCTTTCTTCAGGCGATTCATGATCTTGATCACAATAAACAGTACGAAGGCGATGATCGCGAAATCGACAATGGTTTGAATGAAGGCGCCGTACGCAAGCAATACCGCAGGCGCGGTTTCCTTGCCGTCTGCGCCTATCACGGCTGGCGTCAGGGTGTAGGCCAGCTCTCCGAAGTTTACGCCGTCTACCATGTTGCCGATGACCGGCATGATGACGCCGTTTACCAGTGACGAAACGATCTTGCCGAATGCGGTGCCAATAATCACACCTATGGCCAGATCCACCACGTTGCCCTTCATGGCAAATTCTTTGAATTCAGAAAGCATTCCCATCGTTCTCTTCCGGTCTTTGTTTATCAAGCTGTTGCAATATTGCCATGAAAATCGATCAGGCCTTCCAGGCTGGCGGTAAATTTATCGCTGGGTTGTAAAGCGGCAACACCACTGGGCGTTCCCATAAAAATCAGATCGCCTGCTTTTAAATAATACAGTTTTGAAAGTTCGTTAATAATTTCATTTACCTTGAAGACCATGTCGGATAATGGCGCGCGTTGGCGCATGACATTGTTGACCTGTAATGACAGCACCAAATTTTCGATATCTTTTATTTGGTCTTTGGGAATAATGGCGCTAAGCGGTGCCGAATAATCAAAGCCTTTCGATGTGTCCCAGGGCAGGCGTTTTTCCTTGGCGAAATTTTGTAAATCCCGACGCGTTAAATCCAGGCCAACGCCGTATCCAAAGATGTAGTCATCTGCCGATGCGGTATCGACAATGCCGTCGGCATCGCGGTCAAGCGCCACCACCAACTCCACTTCGTGATGCAAGTCATTGGTCATGCCGGGGTAGGGAATGTCGCCACCTTTGGTGACAACGGCATCGGCAGGCTTCATGAAAAACACAGGGGCACCGCGTGCGGGGACTTCGGACCCCATTTCTTTTGCGTGTTCGGCAAAATTCCGGCCAACACAATAAATACGATGAACCGGGAAGTGAGCGCTCTGGCCATGCACGCGTACCGATGCTTGCGGTGGTGCCGGGAAAAGGTATTGGTTTAATGACATCAGCAGCTCTCCATAGTGAGCGCTGATTTTATCCCAGCTGGCGTCGTGTGTTTTATTTTGCGTTTATTGAAATCGGATTTTTGCTGACTACGCGGAATTGGCCGTCAATAACGTCATTGGCTTGATTAACGGCAACGGGAGGTTTGCGCGAGGCCAGTAAACGACGGGCGGCTGCAAACAAAAGCATGGCAGCGCCGACAAAAATTCCGAACACCAGCAAGAAAGCCAGCAACAATAAGCCCATCAGGCCAAACAGCAGACGCATAAGCGGACTGCGAGGCTTGCTAGGGCAATAACTGAATACGCGATGCATAAAAATTGGCATGATGTCCATGTCAAAATAGGCGGAACCGAAGTATGGCGAGCGACGCGATGAAAAGTGTAAGCAGAACGTTAATTTCCCGCAGTGATTTACCAAGTCGGCAGATCGTCGTCGTAAATGCAGACATTGACGGTGAAAATGAAACTATCTTGCTCTATCGTGACAATGACGAAATTCAGGCATGGCTGAATATTTGCCCGCATGCAGGCCGCCGTCTGGACTATGCCCCTGGCAAATTTCTTATGCAGGACGGCGATCTAGTGTGTGCCGCTCATGGCGCGACTTTTCGACTCGATAATGGCGAATGCATCGCAGGCCCTTGCAGAGGCGCAAGTTTGAAAGCCGTGCCGGTGCAATGCATTGAGGGACAGATTTGTCTGGCGGACTAGAAAACCCCTTAGGGGCGCCTGCTAGCTGCGCCCTAAGCGTAGCGGCACTGTCCACCAATAAAGCTTGCGACAAAATCTGAAAAAGGTGGGTAATGCCCACCCTACGGCCTGCGCGCCTTCTTTTAGTAACAGGCTAGTTCTGGGCGCAGCAAGCAGGCGGCCCTACATCACTAAATTAACCATGGCCAAAATAATGATGAGGTAGAGCAAGGTGAGTGGGGTGCCGGTACGCCAGAATTCACGCGATTGATAACCGGCCGGGCCGGAGATCAAGGCAATGACCGGATTGGATTGCGTCATGAAATTATTGGTCGCCGACAAAGCAATTAGAAGTGCGAAGGCGGTCGGGTTGCCGCCCGCCGCCAGTGCGACGTTGATGCCGAGCGGGACCATGATGATCGTGGCGCCAACATTGCCGATGATTAACCCGAAGGCAGTCGTGAGCAGACAGACCGCAAGTTGAAAAAAGAATATCGGAGTCTGGTTGCCGAAAATATCCAAGGCATGTTGTGCTAGCCAGTTGGCGGTGCCGGTCGAGTCCATCGCCCAACCCAGTGGAATCAGACAGGCCATCAGAAATACGGTTTTCCAGCTAATCGAGGCATAAGCCTCGTCCATATTTAATACCCCACTCAATACCATGGTGGCGGCACCGGCCATGAGCGTGATGGGTAGTGGCGCGATAGCAGTGAGTGCCAGCAACATGCTGACCGTAAAAATGCCAATCGCCCAATTAATTTTATGCGGCCGATTTTCCTCTTTCGGATAATCGGTCACCACCACAAAATCACGTGATTCGCTGGCCTGTGCCAGATCTTTCCAGATACTGTGAAAAACCAGCATATCGCCAGCACGAATTTGCAGTTGGCGAATATCGTCGCGAAATACTTCTTTGCCACGCTGAATGGCGAGCAGGCTAATACCGAAACGTTTACGCAACCTTAATTGCGTTTGTGTACGCCCGATAAAATGCGATGTCGGTGGAATAACCGCTTCTGAAATACCCGCGTGCGATGGATTAAACAGATCCCCCAGCACTCGCAGGCGTGCAGAAAATTTTAATTGCTGCGCCTTGGCATAAGCCTGAACTTTTTCGTGTTCACCCATGACACCCAGCACGGTGCCGACCCATAATATGGTATCTGCAGATGGTGCCAGACGTGCTTCATTGCCTGTTTGCAGAGCCAGCAATAACGGTGCCCCTGTCTGCGCTTCGGCTTCGCCTACCGGCATACCAACGAGCGGGCTTTCGGCAGTGAGGGTGAGTTCAAATACATCGCCTTCGATGCCGTAGGATTTTGCAAAATAACTTTCCGGTGTACTGGGCATCACGCCTTTTTCTTCGTCGTCGCGCAGCCATTTTTTACCGCGGGTGTAAAAATAAATCAGGCCTGCTACCAACAACAAGGCGCCAATGGGCAAAGGTGCAAACATCGGCAAAGGGGTTAACAAAGCAACGCCTGAAGGCATGCGGCCATTCGCTGACAAGAGTAAATCGTTCAACATGATTAATGGCGAGCTGCCGATCATGGTGAGTCCACTACCTAAAATAATGGCCGATGCCATGGGAATGAGCAGACGCGAAAGCACAATGCCGGTTCGTGCCGACAAGCGCGAAGCGACAGGCAAAAACAAGGCGGTGACCGATGGATTTTGCATAAAGCCCGAAATCAAACCGGCCGCTGCGGAGTTAAACAAAATCAGACGTTCTTCCATGCCGTTGGAGCGGCGTAGAAGCCAGCCAGCTAGACGATTCAAGGCCCCGGTACGTTCAAGACCGGCACTTAATATCATCGAAGCAATAATACTGATCACGGCATTACTGGAGAGCCCTAAAAACAATTCGCCCGATGGCACAAGATTGCTGGCACCCAGAATTACTAGTACGACAAGCGCGGTGAGGTCGCCGCGAATACGTTCAAACACGAACATCGTCATCACAAAGGCTGCCAAGCCAAGTACCAAAACCATTTCGCCAGTCAGTGGTGGGATGCTGCTATCCATGTGTGTGAACAAATCTCCTAACGTTTCGTGTAGCGCAGATCCCAGACACCATGGCCCAGCTTCAGGCCGCGAGTTTCAAAATGGGTTTGACGCCGCCATTCCGGGCGCGCCGTGAAACCGCGGGCGCCGTTTTGATTTTCAAGCTGTGGTTCGATGTCGCAGACATCCCACATATGTTCGGCATAGTTTTCCCAGTCGGTAGCCAAATGCAGTAAAGCACCGAGTTTCATTTTTTGACATAGCAGCTGGACAAAATCAGTCTGGATCAAACGGCGTTTGTTGTGCTTTTTTTTATGCCAAGGATCCGGAAAGTAAATCCTGACTTCTGAAAGCGCGGCATCGGGGATTTCATTTTTAAGTACTTCAACGGCATCGTGTTGATAAACCCTGACGTTGCTTGATCTATCTGCTGCCAATCCGTTCAATAAACGCCCGACGCCGGGACCGTGTACTTCGACACCAATGAAATTACGATCAGCTTCATTGATGGCGGCAAACTGCATTTGTTCGCCATTGCCAAAACCAATTTCCAGTACCAGTTCGGCCTGTCTTGAAAAAATCGTATTGAAATTTTTCAGCTCGGTAGTGTATTCAACGCCGTATAACAGCCAATGATCAGTGAAAGCGCGTTTCTGTGCCTGGGTAACGCGACCCTGTCGCAAAACATAACTACGAATACGGCGTTGTTTTAGTGCTTCAATGTTTGCTTCCTGATTCATGCTCAGAAAAACAGGCCATCAATCGGAGATGAGGCATTGGCATTGCGTTTTTTTGGAATGCGCCCGGCCAGAAAGGCTTCACGACCAGCTTCAATGGCTTTACGCATGGCGCTTGCCATCAAGACCGGATTTCTTGCAGAAGCAATGGCCGTATTCATCAGCACGCCATCGCAACCCAGTTCCATTGCAATAGCGGCATCCGAAGCAGTACCAACACCGGCATCGACAATAATTGGCACTTTGGCGTTTTCAATTATTTCAATCAAATTCCATTTGTTCTGAATACCCAAGCCCGAGCCAATCGGCGCTGCCAGTGGCATCACTGCAACGCAACCAATAGCTTCGAGTTGTCTGGCAATAATCGGATCATCCGAGGTATAGACCATCACATCAAAGCCATCGCGTACTAAAATTTCGGCTGCTTTAAGAGTGTCAATCACATTGGGAAATAAAGTTTTCGGATCACCGAGTACTTCAAGTTTCACCAGGCGATGGCCATCAAGTAATTCGCGTGCCAGTTGGCAAGTACGAACGGCATCTTCGACGTTGTAGCAACCGGCGGTGTTTGGTAACAGCGTATATTTTTCCGGCGGCAGTACATCGAGTAAATTCGGTGCGCCAGCATCCTGTCCCAGATTGGTACGGCGAATGGCGACCGTGACAATTTCTGCTCCTGCCGCTTCAGTAGCGAGACGGGTTTCTTCAAAGTCTTTGAATTTGCCGGTGCCCGTAAGCAAGCGTGATTGATAGCTTTTACCGGCGATGATAAGCGGCGCGTTGATATTGGGTTGATTCATTGGCTTATTATGGCGCGAAACCGAGATTCTGTTAACAGTTAATACTTAGCCACCACCCAGCGCATGCACGATTTCAACTTTGTCGTCTTCATTGAGCCAGTGCTGGCCATGCTGGCTTTTCGGCACGATGCTTCGATTCACTTCAACCGCCACACGACGCTGCGCATAGCCCTGTTGTTCAAGTAGTTGAGCAAGACTAATAGGCGCTTGCAAGTCGAGATTTTGACCATTCAGGAATATTTGCATAGGACCATTTTAGCGCGTTGCGACAATATTGGGCGAGCCTCATACTTCTGTCATCTAGATAATGCGTAATGAAAGTATCAGCACGTGCTAAAGCATTATCTTCCCTATAGGCAGCTGCATTGAAGGAAACCCCATGAAGCTGGCCATTTTATCGCGCAATTCAAAGCTCTATTCAACCCAGCGCCTTGTGCAAGCTGCACGCGAGCGTGGCCATACCGTGCGTGTGCTGGACCCTTTGCGTTGCTATATGAAAATTGCACCGGGACAATTTCAACTCAATTACAAGTCGAAGGCCTTGAGCGGTTTTGACGCGGTAATTCCGAGAATAGGGGCTTCGATCACACGTTATGGCACGGCGGTGTTGCGCCAGTTTGAAATGATGGGCGCCTATACGCCCAATTCTTCCGATGCCATTTTACGGGCTAGGGACAAACTACGTTGTCACCAATTACTGGCAGGCCAAGGCATTGGTCTGCCGACTACGGTGTTTGGCGATAACCCCGATGACACCCAGGATTTGTTGAATTTGATGGGCGAGCCGCCGCATATCATCAAGCTCAATGAGGGCTCGCAGGGCGCCGGCGTGATCTTGGCGGAGCAATTGAGCGCGTCCCGTAGCGTGATTGAAGCTCTGCGCGGGCTTTATGCCAATTTTTTGGTGCAAGAATTTATCCCCGAAGCACAGGGCGCCGACATCCGCTGTTTCGTGGTGGGTGACAAGGTGGTCGCGGCGATGAAGCGGCAAGCCGCAGCGGGCGAATTTCGATCAAATTTGCACCGGGGCGGTGCCGCCGCCTTGGTTGAACTGAGTGCCGCCGAGCAGGACACCGCGCTAAGAGCCGCCCAAGTCATGGGTTTGGGCGTTGCAGGAGTAGATTTACTGCGCTCTAGCAGAGGCCCTTTGGTGCTGGAAGTGAACTCGTCGCCTGGCCTAGAAGGTATCGAGGGTGTCACCGGGGTAGATATTGCTGGGGCGATGATTGAGCACCTGCAGCATTATAGTGTTGTCGGGAAACGCGATTCCCGACGCAAACCCAAGTCGCTTGCCAAAACGATAAATCATTGATTTATATCCATTAGCCCTTCTCGCAGTTATGGACAGCTCTGGATCATAATTCGTACTGGCTACACAGTATTCTTGAATGGACAGTACTTCCATGACTTTAAGCCTGTATGGGAACTATTGTTATCTGGCACAATCAACAACTTATTAATTTATGTTGAGGTTTGAGTGATGCGTTTTTCCTTATGGGTGACTTTTTTTATTATTGCGTTTTCGGGTTCAGTTGTTGCTACCGATGCCATTCAACTTGATGTTGCAAAGCCAGACTTTAAACAGCAGCAAGATAATATTTTGAAGATGGTGAGTACGGATGTCGAGTATGGGGAAATTTCAGATGTTGCCCGTATGGCTTTGAAGTCTGCACTTATTCGAATTGACGAGAAACTCATGCAAAGTCAGTTCCCCTCGTTGAATGAAGCAGACCGCAAGAATATTTTAGAAGACCAAGCTTTGGTTAACGCAAACTTGGTTCGTGCCAAATCAGACAGTCGTTTGGTATGCAAAAGAGAAGCGGTGATGGGGAGTAATTTTGCCAAGAAAGTATGTCGAACCGCCGCTCAGCTCAAGAGAGAAACTGAGACGATACGCGCTAAAGCTGCAGCTGGTGAGATAAAAAATTAATTTATTTGGAAATAACCTATGCGCATCCTAGTCATTGAAGATAACCGCGATATCGCCGCCAATCTTGGCGATTTTCTTGAAGACCGTGGCCACACGGTTGATTACGCCGCCGATGGCGTCGCTGGCTTGCATCTGGCGGTGGTCAATGATTTCGATGCCATAATTCTGGATTTGAATCTTCCCGGTATGGATGGCCTTGAAGTCTGCAAGCGTTTGCGCGCCGAAGGCCGTAAACAAACCCCGGTACTCATGCTGACTGCGCGTGATTCGCTCGACAGCAAGCTCGCGGGTTTTGAATCGGGCGCCGACGATTATTTAGTAAAGCCTTTTGCCTTGCAGGAAGTGGAAGCGCGTCTGGCGGTATTGGCGCGCCGCGGCAAAGCGGCGCAGCCCCGGGTACTCCACGTTGCCGATCTGGAATATAACCTCGACACGCTGGAAGTCATGCGGGGCGGAAAAGCGATTCAGCTCAACCCTACCGCATTGAAAATCTTACAATCCTTGATGGAAGCATCGCCGTCGGTCGTGACGCGTCTCGAATTGGAAAATCGCGTCTGGGGCGAGGAATTACCCGACAGCGATTCCCTGCGTGTCCATATTCACGGACTGCGAGCGGCGATTGATAAGCCCTTCGACAAAGCACTTATTCAAACCCGACACGGGATTGGTTATCGAATCGCAGACACCGAGTCGGCGTAAGTATCGCCGAGGCGCTAAACAATGCAATATCGGCGCAGACTTCGTACCCGAATTATTCTTTCTTTTTTGGCACTCGGTTTTGGCTTAACCGCGCTTTTTGCCGCATCGAGTTTGTACTTGCGTTCCAAGCTTGAAGGCCAGCTTATTGATGACACGATGCAGAAGGAAGTTGACAGTCTGGTAGAGCAGGCGCGAGCAAATCCCAACGCAGCACCTTCGTTTTCCCTCTATACCGCCAAGACTTGGAGTGCTCGCGCGGCCTACAGAATGCCGCTGTTTCTGCAAGGCTTGGATACCGGCGTCCATAATATTTCGCAGCTCGACGAAGACGGAAAGCTCCGGCTGTACAAATATGCGATTCGTCGCGACGATGATCTCGTCAGCTATGTGCGTTACGACGTCACTGGCGCTTCGCTTGGCGAACGACAAATGCTGGTTGCGCTGGGACTTGCGGTTATTGTATTTTCCGCGCTCGCCTGGTTAATCGGCATCTGGTCGTCATCGCGGGTCATCAGCCCGGTAACCGAGCTTGCACGCCGTGTTGCCGATCTTTCGGGCAGCGATAAGGCGCAGGCGTTGGCACCGTATTTCGCGAATGACGAAGTCGGTGAGCTAGCCGCTACCCTAGATGATTATTCCGGGCGCATGACGCAATTGGTCAAACGTGACCGTGAATTCAATGCCGACGTTAGCCATGAACTTCGCACGCCATTGGCGGTGATTCGCGGTGCAACTGAATTGTTATTGGCCAATCCGGACTTGCCCGACAAAACAAAATTACGTTTGCAGCGAATAGATCGCGCCGCTTTGCAATGCACGGATTTAACAACTGCGCTATTGATGCTATCGCGTAACGAACGCGGCATTGGCAATACCGATATTCACAAGCTGGCCAATAATCTGGCAGAGGCCAATCGCGCACAAATGACCCACAAGCCGATTCAAGTGGTGGTCGATGGTTTGAATGATGTCTTCGTCAATGCACCCGAAGCCGTGCTGTCGGTCGCTCTGGGCAATCTGATTGGTAATGCCTGTAAATATACCCAAGAGGGCGAGGTTCGCATTATTGTCGAAGCCGACCGCGTGATCATCCAAGACACCGGCCCGGGCTTAAGCGAAGAAGATGCCGCGCGCCTGTTTGAACGCGGTTATCGCGGCTCCGGCATCGGCGTGACGACCGGCGGCGGTATTGGTTTATCGATCGTGCGGCGTTTATGTGATTTATACGAATGGAAAGTCAGCATCAAACCACGGGAAGAAAGTGGTGCCGAAGCCTGTCTGGTGTTCGAGGTAGCGAAATAAGGCTGTCGTAATATTGTCGTAGTCGTAGGGTGGATCCCGCATAGCGGTATCTACCAAACTTCATAGAAAAGTGTGAGCGGTATCCACCGAGCTTCACAGTAATCTATGGTGGAATCACCTGCGGTGGTTCCACCCTACGAATTTCCACCCCACGTATTAAAGCGGAGTTAGCCAATTACGCTTATCCGGCGTCTTGCCGCTAAATAAACCGAAGAACAGGTCCTGAATTTTCAGCGTCAAGGGACCGGGTTTGCCGGCACCGACTTGACGCCCATCGACCGAACGGATCGGTGTAATTTCGGCAGCGGTGCCGCACATGAAAAGTTCATCGCAGAGATATAAAAATTCGCGTGGAATATCGCGTTCGATGACTTCTATGCCGTTGTCTTTTGCCAGCGTGATAATGGTATTACGGGTAATACCATTCAGCAGCGCCGCACTGACCGGTGGAGTGTGCAATGCGCCATCAAATACCAGAAATAAATTTTCACCGGCGCCTTCAGACAATAAACCGGTGGAGGCAAGTGCGATACCTTCGCCAAATCCAAGACGTCTCGCTTCGCGTGCGATTAATTGACCAGACAAATAATTACCACCGGCTTTTGCACCGGTTGGAATCGTGTTCGGTGCCATACGCTGCCAACTCGAAACACAGGCATCAATGCCGGCTTCTAGCACACCTTCACCGAGGTAAGGCCCCATATTCCAGGCAGCTACCGAAACACTGGTCGGACAATCGGCTGATAAACCGAACCCGCCCAAGTCGCGAAAAGCAATCGGGCGCAAATAGGCTTTACCTAGACCATTGGCTTTAATCACCTCGTGGCAAGCAGCATTGATTTGATCGAGCGTGTAAGGGATCGGCATTTCATAAATTTTTGCCGAGTCATACAAGCGTTTATTGTGATCATTTAAACGAAAAATAGCGTGACCATTATTGGTTTCATAACAACGGATGCCTTCAAAAACTGAGGAACCGTAATGCAAACCATGCGCCATCACATGCACAGTGGCATCTTGCCAACGCTTGATTTCGCCGTTGTGCCAAATGTAGTCGGGATAGGTTTGGGTCATGACGAGCTCCTTTACGATGCCGCCATTTTACCCTGAATAGGGGCCGCTCAGAAGCGCACCCAATAGCATTGCATGTGTTTTTCTATACCAAAACGAAAAGTCCCGATCTCTGTATGTTTTTTATTCCGGTAAAAATCGACACGAATACCATAGGGTACGGGCGGGCCACGAGGCCGAGTTTCGATAATATTGCCGTCCTGATCAAATTGCACTTGCGTGTCTTCCGCCTCGGGAAATAATAGGTCTGCCGAGATCAGTGATTGATAACTTACCTGGTTGAGTTGGTCGAGCCGTTTATTGGCTTGCCCGGTGTCGCTGCCGCTCCATAAAAACAAGCCGGCAGCCCGATTGATATCGCCCGTTTCGAGCGCGCTGCGCAAATCCCAAAGTAGATCGTCCTGCGTGCGGGCGCATGTTCGCACAGCACCATAGCCAATATTACCTATCGCTTTTGGCAAGTCTTGCAATACCGCATTGAGGTCTTCACATTTTTTATCGGTATAGATAATTTTGCCGTCATTATCCAGGCAGCGATTAATCGCTTGTGCGGTCGCTGGCTGCGCACTCAAGGCGTGGCCGAGATAAAGCAAAAATGTGATGACGACAAAACGCATTCAAAAGGGCCTGATGGTAGGCCATTAGACTAACTCGACTTTAGCTCAGACGCGAGAGTACCAGCTGGGTGGGTTTGGCCAGGTTCAGCGTGTAGAAATGCAGTTCCGGAACGCCATTGGCAACTAGACGTTCACACATGCTTGCAATAACGTCTGCTCCAAACTCGCGAATGCTGCTGGAGTCATCACCATAAGCTTGCATACGCTTGGTGATCCAGCGCGGTATTTCCGCACCGCAGGCTTCCGAAAAACGCCTCAGCTGGGTGAAATTCGAGATTGGCATAATGCCGGGAATGATGTCCTGGGTAATGCCTTGCTTGCGCGCTGCATCGACAAAATAAAAGAAGGCATCGGCATTGAAAAAATACTGGGTGATGGCGCTGTGCGCACCAGCGTCAATTTTTTCCTTGAAACGTTTCAGATCATCCAATGCATCTTCGGCTTGCGGATGCATTTCAGGATACGCGGCAACTTCAATTCGGAAATGATCACCGTGTTCTTCACGAATAAAGCGAACGAGGTCGGCAGCAAAACGGAAGTCGCCACTGCGTGCCATGCCTGAGGGCATATCTCCGCGCAATGCGACAACACGGTCACAGCCAAGCGCTTTATACAATTGAAGCAAGTTGGAGATTTCTTCGCGTGAACCGCCCATGCAGGAAAGATGCGGGACGCCGTTCAATCCATGGGTCTGCCTTAATTCGCGAACGGTTTCCGGTGTGTAACTTAGCGTTGAACCACCCGCACCAAAAGTAACTGACACGAATTCTGGCGAATGCGTTTTTAGCTTTCTTACCGTGTTGGTAAGTTGTTCGCGCTGTTCGTCGGTTTTGGGTGGATAAAATTCGAAGGAAATTTTAGTCCGGTGAGCAGTGAGCGGTGATGGGTGAGCGGTCATCGCGAGCCTTCATTTTTCTTGCGGTTGGAAGTAATGAGAGCATTCAGTCGGGCCATCAATAACTGAATACTATCTTGATAATCTTGCGAATCGGTCAAATACCCCAAGTCACGTGCGATCCAGATTTGGGTGTCCAATTCTGCAAGCGAACCACGGGCAATAGTCAAAAATCTTATTAGCTCAGTTCGACCACCACGGGCAGCACCTTCCGCAATATTGGAAGGGACACTGATCGCAGATCGCCTGATTTGCGAGGTCAAGCCAAATTTTTCGGAATCAGGAAATGAGCCAGTTACGCGATACGCCTCGCGAACGAGACGCATCGCATCTTTCCAAACATCCAGATCGTAATGACGTGGCGATTACCCGAGTTTTTCCCGCTCACCGCTCACGTCAATTTCGCTCACTTAGTAACGATAATGCTCAGGCTTATACGGACCTTCCACATCCACGTTCAAATAAGCCGCTTGCTCCGGTGTCAGCTTGGTCAGGACCACGCCGATTTTTTCCAGATGCAAACGTGCCACTTCTTCGTCTAGTTTTTTCGGCAGGATGTAAACCTTGTTTTCATAGGCGTCTTTGTTCGCCCACAAATCAATCTGTGCCAGCGTTTGATTCGAGAACGAGTTTGACATCACGAAGCTTGGGTGGCCGGTAGCGCAGCCCAGATTGACCAGACGACCTTCAGCCAGCATGTAAATCGCATTGCCGTTAGCGAAGGTGTATTTATCGACCTGCGGCTTGATGTTGAGCCTGACGGCATCGGAAGTGTTCAAGCGCTCGACTTGGATTTCGTTGTCGAAGTGACCGATGTTGCAAACGATGGCTTGATCTTTCATCCCCTGCATATGCTCAAGCGTCAGCACGTCTTTGTTGCCGGTGGTGGTGACATAGATATCGCCACGGCCCAGCGTTGCTTCGACGGTATTGACTTCAAAACCTTCCATCGAGGCTTGCAGCGCATTGATCGGATCGATCTCGGTAACCACAACTCGGCAACCGTACGCGCGCAGCGAATGTGCTGAACCTTTACCGACATCGCCGTAACCGCAGACAACAGCGACTTTACCCGCCAACATCACGTCCATCGCCCGCTTCAAGCCATCGGCCAACGATTCGCGGCAGCCGTAAAGATTGTCGAACTTTGACTTTGTGACCGAGTCGTTCACGTTGATCGCAGGAACGCGCAGGGTGCCGGCTTCGACCATTTGATACAGGCGGTGCACGCCGGTGGTGGTTTCTTCGGAAACACCGCGCCAATCTTTCATTACATTGGTCCAGAAACCCGGACGCTCCGATTGCGTGCGCTTCAATAAATTCTTGATCACTTGTTCTTCGTGTGAGTCGGAAGCCGAATTGACCCAATCGGAACCTTGTTCCATTTCGTAACCTTTGTGCAGCAACAAGGTCACGTCGCCACCATCATCAACCACTAACTCTGGGCCTTTGCCGCCCGGGAAAGTGACGGCATCGAGTGTGCAGTCCCAATATTCTTCTAAGGTCTCGCCTTTCCAGGCAAATACCGGCGTGCCGGTTTTCGCGATTGCAGCAGCGGCGTGATCTTGTGTCGAGAAAATATTGCAAGAAGCCCAACGCACATTGGCGCCGATGTCTTTCAAAGTTTCGATCAGCACGGCGGTTTGAATGGTCATGTGCAGCGAGCCGGTGACGCGTACATTTTTCAATGGCTTGGCGGCAGCGTATTTTTTACGGATCGACATCAGGCCCGGCATTTCATGCTCGGCGATATCGAGTTCTTTGCGTCCCCAATCGGCCAAGCTCATGTCGGCCACTTTGAAATCGGGTTTTATATTGACTACTGCGTTCATCTTGAAGCTCCTGATATGTGTGTTTCGTTGCTAGACGAAAGAATATCGGGCGCCGTTGAAACGGTTGACCTTCATCGAGCCTGTTCCCTTGCGAATGCAATCATTTCTGATTTTTCTCACCGGGCTTGCAGCGCCCCTCGATGGGGTGGTGTGTTGTAGGGGGCCGCTTGCGGGCGACCAGTGCGAAATTATTTCGCCCGCAAGCGGCCTCCTACGATTTTCTTTATTTTTTCAAACCGGCGTCTTTGCGTAATGCGTCGGCGCGGTCAGTTTTTTCCCACGAGAACGCGGTGGCTTTATGTTTTTTGCCGGCGCCATCGGCATAGGTGACTTCACGCGGCTTGCGACCAAAGTGGCCGTAGCTCGCGGTTTCCTGATAAATCGGGTGCAGCAGATCCAGCATTTTGGTAATGCCGTACGGACGCAAATCGAAATGCGCACGAATCAGTTTTTCAATTTTGTCGTCGCTAATTTTGCCGGTACCGAAAGTGGTAACCGAAATCGAAGTCGGTTCTGCCACGCCAATCGCGTAGGAGACTTGCACTTCGCAACGGCTCGCCAAACCAGCCGCAACAATATTCTTCGCCACATAACGTGCGGCATAAGCGGCTGAACGATCCACTTTCGATGGATCTTTGCCCGAGAATGCACCGCCGCCGTGACGTGCCATGCCGCCGTAGCTGTCAACAATAATCTTGCGGCCGGTCAAACCGCAATCGCCCACCGGGCCACCGATAACGAATTTGCCGGTCGGGTTGATATGGATTTTGTTTTTCGGCAAAGACTTCAACCATTCTTTCGGAAGCACTGGTTTCAGAATGTGTTCGTACACGGCTTCAACCAAAGCTTTCTGCTTGATGCCTTCGTCGTGTTGCGTTGAAAGTACGACGGCATCCAAGCCTAAAACCTTGTTGCCTTCGTAGCGCAAAGTGACTTGCGATTTCGCATCCGGGCGCAACCATTTCAGCTTGCCGCTCTTGCGAACTTTGGCTTGCTGTTCAACCAGACGGTGCGAGTAATACAAAGGTGCCGGCATAAATTCCGGTGCTTCGTCGCAGGCATAACCGAACATCAGGCCTTGGTCGCCAGCGCCTTGTTCTTCCGGCTTCTTGCGGTCAACGCCTTGATTGATGTCAGGCGATTGCTTGCCGAGCATATTAATGATCGCGCAAGTGTGGCCATCAAAACCAACGGCCGAATTGTTGTAGCCGATGTCATTGATCACTTTACGAGCGAGCGCTTCAATATCAACCCAAGCGGTAGTGGTGACTTCACCGGCCACGATGGCGGCACCGGTTTTCACCATGGTTTCACAGGCAACGCGGGCGCGCTTGTCTTGCGCCAGAATGGCGTCCAAAACGGCGTCAGAAATCTGATCGGCGATTTTGTCCGGATGGCCTTCGGAAACAGATTCGGAGGTGAAAAGGTGGCTGCTCATTCTGGGCTTATATCCTTTAATGCGGATGGAAGGATGAATACGGGGTAGCGCATGATACACGGGTTTTTCCGAGCCCGCATTATTCCTTGTTTACTGTTGATGTTTTGTTAAGGCGGGCTGTCACCCAACTGCCATCTCGCCGCCATCACGCTGTTATATCGGTGCTTCAGGCTTGCACAAACCACCGTGCCCAAAACCCATGATCGCACTCGAAAAAACCCTCAGTTCCCGCTACCCCGCTTGGTTCGCCGGTCACCGCGGCAAAATTTCCCGTCCCTTGGTCAAAACCTTGGAGAAATTCTCCAAAATTGACGAAATCAACGCCTTCTTGAAGACCAATGCCCATTTAACGGGCTTTTCTTTTATTGAAGCTGCCTTAAGTCATTTAGATGCGCGCTATACGGTCGATCAGGTCGAGCGCGAGCGCATTCCCGTCAGTGGCCGTGTATTGATTATCGCCAATCATCCTTCCGGTGCTTTGGATGCGCTTGCTTTGCTGCATTTCATTGGCAGCATTCGCCGCGACGTAAAAATTGTCGCCAATGACATGCTCTGGGAATTTGAAGGCGTAAGAGAACTATTGTTGCCAGTCAAAATTCTCGGCGGCAAACCGCATCCAGATAGTTTGCGTGCCATTGAACAAGCCTTGCAGAGTGAACAATGCGTGATTGTATTTCCGGCCGGCGAAGTGTCACGTTTGAGCTGGAAAGGTATTGCCGATAGTCGATGGCGACAAGGCTTTGTGCGCTTCGCTAAAAATTGTGAGGCACCGGTGCTACCGGTAAAAATCCAGGCCAGAAATTCGGCATTTTTTTACGGGGCATCATTGCTACACAAACCAATCGGTACCGCCTTATTACCGCGCGAAGTATTCTCACGTCGCGGCAGTCGCATTGGTTTGCGTGTTGGCTTGCCGATGACGATTCAACAAGAAAGCGAAAGCAGTTTTGATCTGCGTTCGATTCGCCAGGCGCTCTATGCCATCGGCTCGCTTAAAGAAAATGCCGCGCCAGCACTTGAGCCTTTGATACATCCGGTTGAACGGGCAAGATTATTATCCGACCTGAAAACCATGACCTTGCTTGGCCAAACACCTGACGGCAAAAAAATCTATTGCGGTCGATTGCGTTCCGATGCCCCGCTATTGCGTGAAATTGGTCGCCTGCGTGAGTTGAGTTTCCGTGCAGTGGGCGAGGGCACCGGCAAAAAGCTCGATATTGATGCCTTCGATACTTGGTATGAACACATCGTATTGTGGGATGCGAGCGAATGCGAGATCGCCGGTGCCTATCGGGTCGCGCGTGGCAATGATGTCTATCTTGAAAAAGGCCGCGAAGGCTTTTACAGCGCCAGTCTTTTCAATTATCCCTGCGAAGTGATGGCACGACTAGCCGAAGGAATGGAATTAGGTCGCAGCTTTGTTACCCCGAAATACTGGGGCTCGCGTTCACTGGATTATTTGTGGATCGGTATCGGTGCCTATCTGAAACAATATCCCGATATTCGGTATTTATTTGGACCGGTCTCGATGAGTGCCGCCATTCCGATTGCGGCACGTGAACAAATGGTCGCCTACTATCAAAAATTTTACGGCGATGGCAAAAATAATGTCATCGCGAATCATCCATTTCGCTATCTGGCAAACGCACCGACCTTTATTGATCTGGATGCCGAGGCCAGCTTCAAATGCCTGAAAGCCAATCTGGATGCGCTCGGCGCGCGCGTGCCGACCTTGTATAAACAATACACCGAGTTATGTGAGCCCGGTGGTGCAAGATTCCTGAGCTTTGGTGTCGATCCCGATTTCAATAATTCGGTCGATGGATTAATTGAAGTAGATTTGCATCGCATTCGCCCGAAAAAACGCGAGCGTTATCTCGGTGTAGTCGCTACTCCAGAATTAGATCAAACATCGGAAGCCGCCTGATGAAAATCGTGCCCACATCGGAAATATTGCGAGCCGTATTTATTTCCGATGTGCATCTGGGCTCCAAATATTGTCATGCCGAAGAGCTCGCGGAATTCCTCGGCAAGCTGCAATGCAAACGCTTGTACTTGGTCGGCGATATTGTCGATTTGTGGTGGATGGCCGGGAACCGGGCGGTATGGCGCGAACCTCAAAATCATGTCATTGAAGCCCTGCACCAACTCACCCGACAAGGCACTGAATTGGTGTATGTGCCTGGCAATCACGATCGGCCCTTGCGACGTTTTTGCGGCCTGATGTTGCCGCAAATGAAAATGCGCCGCCGTGCCATTCATGAACTTCTTGATGGCCGACGCCTGCTCGTGACGCACGGCGATGATTACGATGCCAAAACTCATTTTGGAGGATTCCAGGAAGCCTTCGGTGACTGGCTGTATTACGTCATCTTGAACGGAAATCGTTTCATGAATGCGATTCGCAGACGATTGGGAAAGCGTTATTGGTCATTAGCCGATTTCCTGAAACGGCAAAGCAGCGTTGCCGAAAGTTTCATCGAACGCTTTGTAGAGGCTGGTTTGCAGGACGCAAAACAACGCGGCCTCGATGGAATAATCTGCGGCCATATCCATCGCGCCGCCATGTTCGAACGCGATGGTCTAATCTACGCCAACGACGGTGACTGGGTCGAAAGCCTGACCGCACTCACCGAAGACGCCGACGGCAGTCTTGCGCTGATCGATTATCGAGGCAAGGTATTATCGAAAATCGAAAGCTTGAAACCACGACCTGAATTCAGATTGGTTGCCTGACCCATTTCGCTTTCTGTGGGAGCTGGTTTATCAGCGATTAGATCTATGCACTGCGAAATACCATCATCGAAATTTGATGCCTCTTATCGCCGCTGAAGCGGCTCCCACAGAGACTTATAAACGCCGACACACCACATCAATATCGGCTTCCTTGCTCGGAGGTTTAACCGGACGCAAAGTCATTGAGTTGGCCCTAATACGGATGTGGTTCCTAGAGGTGGCTTGTTTGCTAAGCTGTTCATTGGCGCTGCGCTGCGCGGCTTCGAGCGGGTAACGTGGATTGTCGGAAGACAACACTTGCACGCTGGTAGAGTTTGTCTGCAGTACATCACCTGAATGTGTCCAGGTGCCTGTGGTCTGGGTATTGAGTGTTGTTTTTGTTCCGTCGCTGCCAGTGACGCTGGTGATGGCGAAATCGTAATACTCTCCGCCGCGCTTATAACTCACTTTATTACTGCCGGTAGCGGTGAATTTCGCGGTCGTCATGGTGTATGGCCCGCATTGCCAGGTTCCTTCGACGCTGATCGGTGGTGGATCGGCGGCCATTCCTGATGAGGCAATCATGCTAATAATAAGCAAACAAAGAAACGGAATTGCAGTTTTCATGGAAGCCTCGTTTTACGGAACACGAGCATCTTAACCGCTGAAAGACCTCGATGTCGCCGACTATGTAATTAGGAGCGCTCGTGAGCGCTGCTAGGGTAAAAAAGATTAGGAAACAAAAAGGACGCAATATGCGTCCTTTTTTTTGCTCAGAACATAAGTAAATGTATCAAGCCGCTTCGTCGCGATACTCTTCTGGCGT
>Ga0209181_10003001_pt1 | contig 26807 bp, 18 predicted proteins | sample MAT05_FD_187208 | JGI IMG/M metagenome (GOLD analysis project Ga0209181, IMG submission 187208) | Freshwater microbial communities from Lake Fryxell liftoff mats and glacier meltwater in Antarctica - MAT-05 (SPAdes) (version 2) | ecosystem: Environmental > Aquatic > Freshwater > Ice > Liftoff...
GCGCGCTTCGGCGGGTTCGCGGGGTTCGAGAGGGCGAGCTTTGGCGAGGACGCGAGGTTCGAGAGGGCGAACTTCGGCTGGTCCGCGCGGTTCGAGGAGGCGAGCTTCAGCGGGTCCGCGGATTTCGCGTGGGCGCGCTTCGGCGAGGACGCGTGGTTCGAGAGGGCGAGCTTCGGCGGGGACGCGTGGTTCGCGAGGGCGCGCTTCGGCGGGTTCGCGGGGTTCGAGAGGGCGAACTTCGGCGGGTCCGCGCGGTTCGAGAGGGCGAGCTTCAGCGGGTCCGCGGATTTCGCGTGGGCGCGCTTCGGCGAGGACGCGTGGTTCGAGAGGGCGAGCTTCGGCGGGTCCGCGCGGTTCGAGGAGGCGCGCTTCGGCGGGTTCGCGGGGTTCGAGAGGGCGAGCTTTGGCGAGGACGCGCGGTTCGAGGAGGCGAGCTTTGGCGAGGACGCGGGGTTCGAGAGGGCGAGCTTTGGCGGGGACGCGGGGTTCGAGGAGGCGAGCTTTGGCGGGGACGCGCGGTTCGCGAGGGCGAGCTTCGGCGCTTTCTTCGTCGCTAGAGACGCTACGTTTTTGCGAGCACCAATGTTCGCTTCCGCACGGTTCTCGGAACAAAAATTTGATGTTTCCAAGTCGTTTCAATCTGCAAAGTTTTACTCGGACAGTAAAGACTCGGCCAGCTTTGGCAAATCACCTCCTGCTCGCGGCCTGAGCTCTCTTCGCTGGCAGCTCTGGCAGGATAAGCTGGCGCGGCGCATGGATTGGGGGATGGTGCGCGGCATCGGTGAACTGGCGGTCCTGACCCGCACCTCGATGTATGCTCTCATCTTCGTGCCGATTCTCGCGGGAGTCTGGCCAGCCTTGCGCAGCGCGGTGCAGCGTTACGCCGAGGTTCATTGGCAGGAGGGCGTTGGGCAGCGGGCGCTGCGGTTCTGGGTGGGGAGCGTTGACCGCGTGCCGCGCGTCGACTCGAGCGCGGCCCAGTCGTTCCTGCACTCGCACATGCCCGGCTCGTTCGCGTTGCTGTTTTTCGCGGCGTTGTTCGTGGTGCTGGGGCGATCGATCTATCAGTCCGGGGTGCCCCAGCTCGTGCGCGAGAAGAGCCGGTTCGATCTCGTGCGCGAACGGATGGAAGGATTTCGAGCCATCAACGATGCGGAGCAAGATCGCTGGCTGCAAGAGGCAATCGATTTCATCGAAGAGGCGGGCACGAACGACGACCTGTGCGCGTTTCGTCACCCGAACCTCGTGGATCACCAAGGGCGCACGTACTGGATTCCATCGAACCTGGAAGATTTCAAGGACTATGTACCGCAAGAGATCGCGAGAACGAGCACCGATCTCGAAGCGGACGCTGCTTCTCTCGCGGCGCCGAAACAACTCAAGAAAACCGCCGAGCCAGCGATGTCGAGCCAGAGTCGCAAGAACATCGCGATCCAGGCCGGGGCTGATGCGCAGTATGATCTGGTGGCGCGGCAGGAGATTGGCAAGGCGCGAATTTCGCTGTGGTGCTACACGATCGCGGGCTTGCTGGTGATGTGGCTTTTCCTCGAACAGGCCGCGAGCGTGCTGCAAGAAGTTGGACTTGTAGAACTCGCGATCGTGCCGCTGTGGGCGATCGTTGCCGCGTGCTGCGTGTGGCTGGCGTGGACTATCAGGCAGCTTGTGTACAACGCGTTCTGGAAGAGGCGAGCCATGCCGGTGCCCGAGGGCATGGACGAGAAAGACTGGAAAAACGCCAGCGAGTTTACGTATGACCTGCAACAAAGACTTCGAATTGGCGTGCCCTCAATTCGTACATGAACGCCTGTGAAAGTTGGTGGTTGAGGATAGAGGTGATGATGAATGCTGCTGGCTCGACGGAGAGATCGGCCGACGGTCGCAAACTCTTTACTGCGCCAGCGACCCTCACCGACACTCTAGCCTGCTGCATTGTTGACTGTGACGGCGGCGGTTTCGTCACCGGCGACGACATTTACGCGTGTGTAAACGCGTTTAAGCACGGCTGCGGACCGCATTCTTCGCGAGACTTGTCTTTTCCGGACCAAGCTGTATTTTCAATCTTTTCTGAAACAGGTACTGGACTCGCTCCTCCACGGCCCCGATACTTTGGCATGACCGCCGACGGTGCCATCAAGCTTACTCCTCACGGCCCGACCCCTTTGGACGACGCTCAAGACCGCTTTATCGCGGCTTGGGGGCAGATGGGTGGGGCGTGGGGGATCAGCCGGACCATGGCCGAGGTGCAGGCGTTGCTGTATATCACTGGCGACCCGATGTGTACCGACGACATCATGGAGCGTTTGCAGATCTCGCGTGGGAACGCGTCGATGTCGGTTCGTGCGTTGCTGGATTGGGGCATTATTGTTCGAACGCACAAGCGAGGCGACCGTAAGGAATACTTCCGGGCCGAGGCCGACGTGTGGGCGATGTTTCGCGCCATCGTTCGTGAGCGGACCAAGCGTGAGGTCGATCCGCTGCTGGCGTCGCTGTATGAGATCCGGGATCTGACTGGGACGGCGATTGAAGGGCGGAAGCAGGGCCGTGCGCGGGCGAGCGCGAGCCGCGTTTCGGTCGGTCGTGCTTCGGTGGAACGACCCTCGAAGGAAACGCTCGACCACAATGCCCGGCTGGATGCGATGGTCGATTTCTTTGAGACGGTTGAGCAGCTGGGGCAGCGCTTTGTGAGTCCTGCGGGCCGCGGGCTTCAGCTCGCGGCGTCGCTGCTGGCGAGCCCGCTGCTTGGCGGGAAAAAGAAAGGCAAGCGCGATCAACAAAGCCCGGACCATCTTCGCGGGAACGACCACGAGGTGAAGTCATGAGCGCTCTCGCCGGTCGGACAGCCTCAAGCGCAACGGGATGGTCAGAGACCCGCTCTCTGGCCGCGCCGAACACGCCTTGCGCCGAACGACTTGACGCCGGGTTGCTCTGCATCGTTCGATGGACCGTCTCTCGGGCGGCGTTGGTCGCGGCGCAAGGCATTACTCAGCTCACGAGCCTTGGTTGCGGCGAGCCGCGTTTCGCACTCGTGTCGCGCGACGACGACCCGATCCTCGAATGGATTGTCTCGACGGACTCCGCGTCCGCTCAGCTTCTGGACGGCACGTCCCGCATCACGATCTTTGAGAGCACCCGCGACCAAAGTCGGGCGGGCATCGATCAGATCCGAGTTTCTGTCATCGACCAGCTCGTCCACATCAGCGTCTCGCGCGGAGGCGTCTGCGCGCTCACGGCCGTGCTCCGCCGTGGTGAAGTTCGGCCTGTTCTTTACGCGCGAACCGCTCTGCTCGCAGACCTGGGGATCGGCGGAGGCTGTTACGAAGTTCTCGATGGCCGCGCGACTGACGTCTGATCGACGCCTGATCGGCCGCGGCGCACGGCAGGGATCGTTACCGATGAATGAAATTTACATTCAAGGCCCCGCACGACCGATCCGCATCGCCGCGGTTCGCTATCTCAACACCGCCCCGCTGATCGAAGGCCTGCAAGCGCTGAACTCGATCGCCGTCACTACCGCTGCCCCGTCGCACATCGCGGACATGGTTACGTCTGGTGACGCTGATCTTGGGCTAGTGTCGATCATCGACGCGGTGAAGGAGCCGGCGCGAGGCCGCGGCCCGCTCGCCATCGTCCCCGTCGGTATGATCGGGTGCGACGGCCCCACGCTGACGGTTCGCATCTTCTCGGGCGTCCCCATCGATCAGATCCGCACGCTGCACGCCGACACCGACAGCCACACGTCGGTCGCGCTGGCCCGCGTGCTGCTCCGCCGCATCACAGGCCGAGCGATCGAGACCGTCGATTTCGACGCTCGTGAACGCGTGGAAGTCGGCACCGCGACCGCTCGCTCCAAGCAACGAGCGGCGTTAGGACGCGATTCGCTCATCGAGGCGAGCGAATGGCCAACTTCGCTGCTCTTGATCGGCGACAAGGTTGTCACCGATTCGCCCCCGGCCGTGCGCTATCCCTACCAGCTCGACCTGGGCGAAGCGTGGAAGGCGTGGACAGGTTTGCCGTTCGTGTACGCGGCGTGGATGTGCCGGGCTGAGGACGCGACGTCCGAGCACGTTCGTTTCGCGGCGTCGATCCTCGATCGCCAGCTCCGCCACAACCTCACGCGTCTGGACTGGATCGTCGCGCACAAGGCCGCCGAGCACCGCTGGCCGGCGGACCTGGCGCAGACGTATATCCGAGATCTTCTCCGCTACCAGCTGGGCTCGCGCGAGCGTGAGGGCGCGACGCGCTTCTTCCACGAGGCCGCGAACCTGGGGATCGTCGCGGCTCGCGAGCCGATATGGATCGACGCGATCGGCCCGCTTGCCGCACTCGGCGGAGTAAGTTCAGCGTCTCCTCACACCACGCTCGCCGCGCTTGCCTGAGTGATCCCATGCCCCGCTTCTCACGATTGAGGATTGCAGCCCTTGAAGAGCTAGCGCACGAACTCCGCTTCGCCCCGCCCGAGGCCCTCGAGCGGAATCTAGATCGGATCGAAACGCTCGCCGCCGAGATCGACCCGAGCACGGCCTACCCGCTGGACTGGATCGCGTTCAAGGTCACGGCCTTTCGCCGTGAACTCCCTGGTGCGCCGGTGACGATCGCGGGCAAGGAACTGCTGGCCGAACTCCCGGCGCTGTCCGAGCGCTTGAGCGCCGCCGCCCGCCTCGACGCCGCGACGCTGGCTTCACGCGGCGCGATCGACCGCGCCTCGCTCTGCCAGCGATGGCAGGTGAGCCCCAAGACGCTCGAGCGATACAAGCGCGAAGGGTTGATCGGGCGCCGCGCGATCGGCGAGTTCGGAAAGCCGCGGCTCGTCTTTATGCCCGTGCCGGTTGCGTGGTTCGAGCGCGCACATTCGGACCTGATCGGCCGAGCCGCTAGCTTTTCTCGGCTTGGTATCGAGCTCGAATCTCGCATCGTTCGGCGCGCCGCGCGCTACCAACGCCGCTTCGGGTGCTCGCTCAATCAGATCGCCAAGCGGCTGGCCGATCGCTTCGACCGCAGCCACGAGGCGGTGCGGCAGCTGCTCAAGCGCGCCCGGCGTGATCACGACAACGCGCCCGAGTTTCGTGAGTTGGGTTTGATGACTTCAAAACAACGAGCGACCGCGCTTCGCGCCGTCGCGCGCGGGATCGATCCGGCGCTCATCGCCGCTCGCTGGAAGCGACCGCGTAGCGCGATCGCGCGGGCAACGCTCGTCGCACGCGCTGATCGTCTCTGGTCGCTGCTCGACACCGGGCAGCTCTGGGCTGGCGCGGATTTGATCGGAACATCCGCCGATGACACGCGGCTCTTCTCTTCCGAAGCGGTGTCCACCGGGCTGGGCGGCGTCGGTCACACCGATCTTCTTGATCTGATTCGCTCAGGCCGTGTGCGTTCGGTCATCGTCGGCGTGGAGGAACACGTCCGCGCCCGCGCTCGGGCCGTGCTGCTGCATCGTGCCGCAACGATGATCCTGGCCATGCCGCGCAGCGCCCCGACCGCGGCCGCCGTTGATTCCGCGGAAACATCGCTGCGTTGGGCGATTCTTCTGAAAGCCGAGCTGGTGCGGTCGCAGATCCCGCTGATGATCGAGACGCTCGAAGGGCTGCTGGGCGGGCCGCTCGAAGAGCTGCCAGGCGGGCTGAACGCGTCGGCGATGAAAGACCTGATCGCAACGTCGTTCGGCGCGCTTGCTGAAGCGGTCGATCAGTTCGATGCGAGCAAGGCCGGGCGACAGAACCAGGCCAGGCTCGCCGCGCCAGCCACGCTGGGAATCACGCGAGCCGCGACGCGATGGATCAGAGCGTCCAGCGCTCCCAATCGCGGCGTCCCGGCGCGAAGCCCGGGCGTGCTCCGGGCCGCAGGGCGACTCTTTCCGGGCGTACATATCCTCGATTGGACGCTGTCGGTCTCGCCCTGGCGCTCGTGGCTCTGGCCTGATCCGCGAATGCGTGCGACGCTTTTGAAGCTTGATCCGCGCGAACGGACCATCCTCGAACGTCGCTACGCATGGACCGGCCTTGCCCCGGCGTCGCTCGATGCGCTGGCGAGAGAACTCGGTGCGGCGACCGCGCGCCTCACGACTCTCGAACGGCACGCGATCCGCTCTGCTCTGAAGGCCGTCCGCGCTAACCCAAAAACCCTGGCTCGCGCATGACGCAGGAACTTCCGACTGTCCACGTGTTTCACACGGGCGCTCTCGGCGACTCGATCCTGCTGTGGCCCATGCTCCGGCGGCTCCGCAGGTCGTCGCGCGTCACGCTGGTCACCGAGCGTGCAAAAGGGCAGTTGGCTGCGCGTGAACTCGGTATCGACGCGATCGACATCGAGCAAAGGAAGTACACCGCTCTCTGGAGTGCAGACGCTCTTCAACGAAAATCGCACGAGCAAAGTCCGGCACGCCCAACACCCGGCCATGTTGGCGAGTTCGACATCGATCAAAGCGTTACGCGAATTATCTCGTTCCTGACCGATCAGCCGACGAGCGACTGGGCTTCCAACGCTCGCGTCGCCTTTCCGAACGCGGCGATTGAGTTCCACTCCGCACCCTTGGACCGCTGGGCTGCGCTCGAACTCGGAGGGAACGAGGGATCGATCGGTGTGGTTTGCGAGAACGAACAGGGACCGGTGGTTCTGCACGTGGGGGCGGGTGCGCGTGCGAAGCTCTGGCCGCTCGATCGTTGGTGCGAGCTCGCGAGCCTGGTTCATCGAAGAGCAACATCGGACCGGTCCGTGAAGTCGATTTCGACAGCGACCTCGTCCCCGCCATCGCCCGCTCCCATAGCGGTAATCGCGGGCGAAGTTGAGGCCGAACGGTTTAGCGGCACGCAGCGCGATCTCTTCGCGCGACTTCAAGGCCGAATCATCACAGACCTCGAAACCCTTGTCTCGACGCTCCGCGCCGCGCGCCTCTTCATCGGCAACGACAGCGGCCCGACGCACCTCGCCGCGCAGTTGGGCGTGCCCACCGTCGCGCTCTTTGGCCCCACCGACCCCAACCGCTGGGCCCCGATCGGGCCTCGCGTCACTGTCATCGCGCCCGAGTCACCGTCGCCGATGGACTGGCTCTCCGCCGAGCGCGTCGTTGGTACGATCCGAGCATGAGCACCGACATCAAGTCCGTCCAGCTCGTCGTCGGCCTCGAGGTCCACGTCGAACTCGCCACGCGCACCAAGCTGTTCACCGCCGCGCCAAGCCTCGCGCATTCGCTGTACGACTCGGCCCCGCCCAACACGCTCATCGATCCCACCGTTCTCGCCCTCCCGGGCTCGCTACCGGTCATGAATCTCGCCGCGGTTGAGATGGCGATGATGGTCGGGCTCGCGCTCGACTGCCAGATCGCCTCCTTCACGAAGTGGGACCGAAAAAGCTACTTCTACCCCGATCTTCCCAAGGGCTACCAGATCAGCCAGTACGATCTTCCGCTCTGCTTTGATGGCAAGTTCGACCTGCCGGGGCTCAACACCGATGGCTCGGTGAACTCCGAAACACCCACGCGCCAGATCGGCATCATTCGCGCGCATCTCGAAGAGGACGCGGGCAAGCTCCTGCACGACGCGCCCGGCGGTCACGCGATCGACTGCACCATCGCCGATTGGAACCGCGCTGGCACCGCTCTCCTGGAGATCGTCACCCAGCCAGACTTCCGCACCGCCGACGAGGTTGTTCACTTCTGCCGCACGCTGCGGAACATCTGCCGATTCCTCGGCGTCACCGAGGGGATCATGCAGAAGGGGCACATCCGCTTCGAGCCCAACATCAACACGATCATCACCTTCGCCGACGGCTCGACCGTCAAGACTCCCATCGTCGAGATCAAGAACCTCAACTCGTTCAAAGCCGTGAAAGGCGCGATCGAGCACGAGCTGGCCGAGCAACCGCGGCGCTACTTCGCGGATCGGCGTGTGATGGGCAAGGGCATGAAGCGCACGATGGGCTGGGACGATGCGCGAAACGTTACCGTGCCGCAGCGCGATAAGGAAGACGCCGACGAGTACCGGTATTTTCCCGACCCAGACCTGGTCCCGGTGGTGATTGACGACGCGTGGCGGGAAGCGATCCGCACGCGGATCCCTGAGTTGCCGCCAAGCCGGATGAAGCGGTACATCGAGGAGTGCGCGCTCGGCACCAAGGAGGCCGCGGCGCTTGTGGAAGAGCGCGACACATGCCTGTTCTATGAGCGTGCGATCGATGCGATGGTCAACTCGGGCATCGATCGGCCTCGCGCTGGAAAGCTGGCCGCGAACTTCCTGCTACAGTCGGGCGCCAAGCGCGCCAACGAACGCGGCCTCGAGATCCACGAGATCGGCATCACGCCCAAACAACTCGCGGCCGTCGCCAAGCTTCGCGAGGAAGGGTCGCTGAACTCTAACGCCGCCGACGAACTGTTCGGTGCGCTCTGCGAAGCTCTCGACCCCGCGACCGATGCGGCCACTCTCGCGCAGACCCGAGGCCTGCTGATGGTCCGCGATGACGCGGCGTGGATGGGCTGGTGCGATCAGGCGATCGCCGCGAACCCGAAGGTGGCCGACGACGTGCGCGGCGGGAAGCAGGCCGCGGTGGGAAGGTTGGTCGGCGAGGCCATGAAGTTGAGCGGCGGTCGTGCCGACGCCAAATCTCTTCGCGAGATGCTGCTTAAGCAGCTCGGTCAGTAACGAGACGAGTCATGGCCCCTCGCGTTGATCTGTAATCACACGCAGTGGCAATAATTCACCCAATGTCATTCGCTGTTCAGCGTTCTGTTTGGTTGTGCCGCATTTCTGTTTCGCCTCATTCTGATCTCCGAAACCTGCTATGAACCTGGCCGATACAATCATCGCAGCCGCCACCGGCCCCGGTCGTTCGGCTCGCGCGGTTGTTCGTCTGTCCGGCCCGGGCGTCGAGGCCGCGCTCCGCGAGATAACGCGTGCTTCGCTGGCGCGCGGCGCGTCGGTCGTTCGTCTCTCGCTGGCGATACACCCTCACGAAACAGATCAGAACCAAGCGGATCACGCGGAGATCTCCTCGCGAGGCGAGCTTCCGGCGCTCGTTCTCCGCTCCTTCGCACCTCACTCTTACACCGGCGAGGACACCGCCGAACTTCTCATCCCCGGCAATCCATCGTTCGTTGATCGCGTGCTCACGCGGCTTACGAGCGTCACGGCGACCACCGTGCGCCTTGCCGAGCCCGGCGAGTTCACCGCGCGTGCCTACCTCCACGGCAAGCTCAACATCGAGCAGGCCGAGGGCGTTGCCGCCACGATCGCGGCACGGACGATCGAAGAACTCGACGCGGCCAAGGACCTCCTCGGCGGCGGCGTCGGCCGCCTCTATCACGCCTGGGCCGACGAGACCGCCACGCTCCTCGCGCTGGTTGAATCCGGCGTTGACTTCTCGGATCAAGAAGGCGTCGTCGCGATCGCGCCCGATCGACTGCGAGCGCGGCTCAAGGCGATCATCAACGCGATTGAAGTGTTCACGGGCGGGAGCGCTGGCGCCGAAGCGCGCTCGCACAGACCGACGGTCGTGATGGTCGGCGCGCCCAACGCGGGTAAAAGCACGCTCTTCAACGCGTTGCTCGGGCGGTCTCGCGCGGTTGTGTCACCACAGGCTGGAACAACACGCGACGTTCTCCGCGAGCCGCTCGATCTCACGCGCGAGCTGCCGGGCGCTTCGATCGTCGACCTGATCGACCTGGCGGGCCTCGATACAACCATCGATGCACCCTTTGATGCGCCCGTCGAGGTCCAAGCTCAGCGGGCGGCACGCGACATCATCGCCCGCGCCGACGCCGCGATCTACTGCGATCCTTCCGGGGTTTTTTCGCTTCAGAACGCGCTCGCGAACGTCGGCACGATCATCCGCGTGCGCACCAAGGCCGATCTTCCGGCTCCATCGGCGAACGCCCGGCCAACGTCCGACGAAGCCGCCCATCATCTCCTCGTGTGCGCGCTCGACGGGTGGAACCTCGCGACGCTCAAGCGCGCGATCGCCGACGTCTCCGGCGGCACGCGCGGCGCCAGCATCGCGGCCCTCTTGCCGCGCCATCGCCGCGCTCTGGCGGCAACGCTCTACGCACTGGGCGATGCGCTTTCGCTCGTCGAACAAAGCACGAGAGATCAGGCGATCATCGCCGACACGCTCCGCGCCGCGCTCGACTCGCTGGGCGAACTCGTCGGCCGCATCAGCCCCGACGACGTGCTGGGCCGCATCTTCTCGACGTTCTGCGTTGGGAAATAACGTGAGCCTCAGGCCTTGGGCGAACGCACCAACAAGAGCCGCAGGCTGTTGAACACCACCAGCAGCGTACCGCCCTCGTGCGCGACCACGCCGACGCTCAGCGGCAGCGGCTTGTTCATCAACGAGCCCACGATCGTCGCGATCCCCATCGCCGCGATGATCCCCAGCGCGAACAGAAGGTTCACCTTCACCGTCCGCCGCGCACGCCGAGCCAAGTCGATCGCCCAGGGCACGACTGAAAGGTCGTCCGAGAGCAGCACGATGTCCGCAGACTCGAGCGCGGCGTCGGATCCGATGCTGCCGATCCCGATGGCAACGTCCGCGGCCGCGAGCGCCGGCGCGTCGTTCACGCCGTCGCCGATCACCGCCACGCCGTCGGCTTTGGAACGCCAGAGCCGCGCGAGCGACCTCATCGAGACCGCCGAACCTTCGCTCTGGGCTCGCTCGCGCCCTCGCGCCGCTTTCATCGAGACTACGGCGTCAACCTTGTCCTGGGGCAACAATTCCGCGTCGAACTGATCGAGCTTGAGCTGTGCCGCGACGTGCTCGGCCGTCTTGCGGTTGTCGCCCGTCAGCATCCGCACGGGCCTGATCCCTAGCGCGTGCAGACGTTCGACGAGCCTGTTCGCGCCGGGCCGCACGGTGTCCGACATGATGATGACGGCCGCCTGCCCGCCGCCGTCGTGCTCGACGCACGAGTGCGCGACGACCACGCCCAGGTGCCCCCGAGTCTGAATTTTCTCGAGCACGTCCTTCACACGGTTGCGGAAGCACACGGGGATGAGTTCCTCAGTGAACTTGTACGAGCCGAGCCGCACGGGGCAGCCGTGATAGCGAGCCGCCATGCCGCGCCCGATGGTGTGCCCGACGTCGGTCAGCGTCGCGGGCGCGATCCCTCGTTGCGTGGCCGCGTCGCGGATCGCCGCCGCGATCGGGTGCGTCGAATCTTGCTCCAGCGCTGACGCCATCGCCATCAACTGTTCCGAATCTGACCACGCGACCGGATGCACCTCGTACACGCGAGGCCTTCCCACCGTCAGTGTTCCTGTCTTATCAAAGCACACCGACCCCACGCTGGCGAGTTGGTCGATCGATTGCCCGCCTTTGAAAAGCACGCCCGCGCGGGCCGCCCGCGCGATCGCCGAGAGTGTCGCGGTCGGAGTAGCAATCACGAGTGCGCACGGCGAGGCCACGATCAGCAGCGTGATCGCCGTGTAGAGCGAGTCCTGCCAATGCCGCGACAGGATCAGCGTCCAGATCACCAGCACCGCCACGCTGATCGCCACCACGCCGATCGCGTAGGGCTGGCTGATCGCGTCCACCGCGCGCTGCACCGGCTCGCGCTGCTCGCGAGCCTGCGTGACGAGGTTCAGGATCTTCTGCAAGCTCGACTCTGACGCGGGCCTTGTCACCAGCGCTTCGATCGTGTCGCCGACGTTGATCGTTCCCGCATACAACTCGTCGCCAGGCTTGACGTCGCGCGGCATCGACTCGCCCGTGATCGCAGACTGGTCCATTGAAGACCGCCCGCTCACCACTCTCGCATCTGTCGGCACGCGATCGCCCGGCCTTATCTTCAACTTTTCGCCCGCGATCAGCACGCCCGGCTCGACTTCGACCCACGCCTCGTCGCGCTCGACGATCGCCAGCGTCGGCATCAGTTTGGTCAACGCCTCGACCTCACGCTTCGTGCGCGCCATGGCCAGGTCTTCGAGCGCCCCCGAGAGAACGAACAAGAACAGCAAGAGCGCGCCCTCTTCGGGGTGCCCGATCCACGCCGCGAGCGCGGCGCCCAAGGCCATGAGCACGTCAATGTTGAACTCGCCCGCCCGCAGCGCGTCGATCGCGGCCCGCCCGCCGTGGATCATCCCCAGCGCGAGGCTCGCCCAGATGCACGCCTTGCCCCAGGAATCTCCACTCAGCGACACCAACAGGTGCTGGGCGACGAACCCGACCGCCAGAAGCGCTCCTGCCGTGATCGCGCTCGCGAGCTCTCCTTTGCTGGAAAAAAACCAGTGGAAAAACCCACGCTCGGTGTCGTTGTTAGTCGCTACTCGCGCGGCCGCCCCGGCATGCGCGAGAGCGCCCGCCCTTGACTGCGGGATTCGAGCGGCATCGAGAGGACTCATGCCTGAACGTTAGCAGCCCACGGCCGCCCGCCACGGCACGCCGGGCACGCCGCGTGAACGATCTGGACTATCGCAGGACTGTGTCCATCTGACGCCGCTCGGCCGGGCCCGATCCTTCGACCGGGATCTCCGCCAGCAGTCCGTCCACGATGTCGTCGGTCGTGACCTGATCCGCCTCGGCGTTAAAGTTCGTCAGCAGCCGGTGCCGGAGTACAGGCTTGGCGACGGCCTTGACGTGCTCGGGAGTCGCGTGCGTCGAGCCGCTGAGGATCGCGCGAGCCTTGGCTGCGTGTACCAGATACTCGCTCGCGCGTGGGCCCGCGCCCCACGAGAGATAATCCTGCACCAGCTTGGGCCGCTTGTGCCCGCCGTCCATCGGTTCCTTGATGCGCGTCGCGCGCACCAACCGCAGCGCGTAACGGATCACATGGTCCGCCACCGGCGTCGAGCGCACCAACTGCTGCACTCGCGCGATCCCGGCCTGATCCAGCACCGCGTCCACCTTCACGTCCGCCTTGTTCGAGGACCGCCGCACGATCTCGACCTCGTCCTCCGCCGTGGGGTAGCGAATCTGGATCTGGAACATGAAACGGTCCAGCTGGGCCTCGGGCAGCGGGTAGGTGCCCTCCTGTTCGATCGGGTTCTGCGTGGCCAGCACAAAGAACGGCTTGGGCAGCTCGTGCCGCACGCCGCCGACGGTGACCTGCCGCTCCTGCATCGCCTCCAGCAGAGCCGCCTGAGTCTTCGGCGGCGTGCGGTTGATCTCGTCGGCCAGGATCACGCTCGCGAACACCGGCCCGCGCACGAACCGCAGCGAGCGTTGCCCCGTGGCCTTGTCCTCTTGAATCATCTCGGTGCCTGTAATGTCGGCGGGCATGAGGTCGGGCGTGAACTGGATGCGGCTGAACCCCAGCGACAGCGTCCGCGCGATCGTCGAGATCAGCAGCGTCTTGGCGAGCCCCGGCACACCAACCACGACCGCGTGGCCGGAGCTAAAAATGCACATCAGCAATTGGTCGACCACCTCGTCCTGCCCGACGATGACCTTGTGGATCTCGGCTTTGAGCGATTGCTGGGCACGACGGACCTCGGCGACAACCTCGGACGCGAGGTCGGTGGCCGACGAGTTGCTGGGGCTTTGGTTCACGCGGTTGGACTCCGGGTAGTGGCGCGGTGATTCGATTCAGTTCGACCAGGCTTGGTGCGAGGGTCGTGGCACGAGCGTCGGGCTCGTTCCATGGCTCTCGACTCTTTTCTTTCCCACGATGATACTGCCCTCAAGAGTATCGGCGTTCGCTCGCTCGCAGCGACGGCCTCGAACGGTCATCTCGGTCGATGCACAGCCCGCGTCGTCCAATACGCCCCGCACATCCTCGGGAACCCTCTGGTTCGGCGCCGCCGCCTCGGTTGCGTTTCACCTAAGCGCTGTCAGAAAAAGAAACAGCCCAACGTCGCCGGAGCGCCGCTGGGCCGTTTCGATGAGGGGCAAAGGTTTCTGACAGGACGTAAACTGCGGCTTTACGACGGGTAATCAACCCGGCTTCGGCCGAGCGGGGCCGTTTTTCGACCCGTGTTTCTTACTCCGAGCAACACGAGAACGTTTCATACAGTTCTACTCGCGGCGTGCGTAACCGGTTGCGATAAAAAGTTCACTTGTGGTCATTCTTCTCAAGCCGTTTCTCCAACTCGTCGAGCCGCTTGTCGAGCCGGTCGAGCTGGTTGTTCAATCGCTCCAAGCGCTTGGCGGACTGGTCGCCAGCGTCGCCGCCGCCCTGAGGCCTCATGCGGATGAACGGTTGCGCCTCGTTGGGCGCGACGAACACGTCGGCCCGCCCGCCATTTCTCATTGCGTTGCCAGCCACGCCGTCGCGGTAGGACTGCCAGCGGTTGCGAAAGACGTCGCGTGTTTGGGTCAGCGCTTTGAGCGCCTCCTCCAAGGCACGCTGCGATTCAGCTTTCAGCTTCTCGGGCTGAAGGTCCGGGTTGTTCTTGATCTCCGCGAGCGCCTCTTCAATCTTCTTGCGAGCCTCGGCCGACCAGGCGTTGTTCGACCAAGCGTCATTCGACCAAGCGTTATTCGACCCCGCGTTGTTCGACCCCGCGTTGTTCGAGCCTGACCCAGAGGGACCGAACTGGAAGACCTGCCCCTCCTTGCCGCCCGACCTTGAATCACCCTCGCCCCAAGCACGAGCCCGCGACGCTCCCAGCTTGCTCGCGTCGTACGCGATCAGGTCCAGCGTCACCGTGTCGGGCTTGCCCTGACGAATGATCTTGAGTTCCAAGTGCTCCCCGGCCTTCTTGCCGCGCAGGATCTCGCGGAACTTCGCCTGCGTCGCTGGCGTCTGCCCATCGATCGCGGTGACTACATCGTGAGGTTTGAGCCCACCCTTTTCAGCGGGAAGCCCGTCGATCACACGGTCGATGCTGAACGCGGCACCCTCTTCGAGGCTCAGGTGCTCGAGCACCGAGCTATCGACGTCGGACATGGTAATCCCGACCATCACCGGCGGGGGCTCTTCCTCGGCCGTCCCGGCCTGCCCCTCAACATCGGCACCGTTCTCGCCCGCGTCGTTCCACATCAGCGCGCCGCGGCTCCGCAGCGCGTCGAGCACCGACGGGTCCAGCTCGTTGGAGTTGAACCGCAAGTTCTTCACACCCGAGAGCCCACTTCCTGAAATGCCCTTAGAACCGTGCATCCTTTCGTTGACTACGCCGACATCGAACGTCTTGATCGTCTTCCCGTCCTTGTCCTTGATGACGACCGAGTTCTCCTTAAGTTCGATCTGGTCCGGCGGCACGGGCTTGCCGTTGTGCTCGGCCGAGATCGTGCCGTTGTTGATGGTCAGCGAGAACGTGTCGCCATCGTTGCTCTCGTACATCCGGACGGTGCTGGACGCCTGCTGCCCGCCACCGCCGCCAGCCTGAGACGCTGCGCTCACCGTGCCCAGCGGCTGGGAGTACGAGCCGTGAAGTTGGTCCTCGGTGTTGGCGTTCCAGCCCGTGCCCACCGAGCCTGACTGAGCCAGCGCCTGCGAGGCGATCGCAGTGCCTGCGATCTGGACGATCGCGCTCAAGGCGATCGCGCTCAGAGCAAATGAACCCGACTGAATGTTCCGAGAAGTAGCCATCGTTCAACCCCTGTTGTCGCGCGGCCTCTCGCCGCATCACCACTGAACAAACACAGTTGGGATTCGCATCGGTCCGATTGCACGCCGCCGCACGATCGACACCCGGCCAACTCCTCAACCCACGATTTCGAATCCAGCCTTCCAACCTCGCGATCTATCCGAATGAGATCAGTACGAGCCCGAACGCTTCGGGGCCGAGATCCGGGCCTGCACAGGCTGCAGTTGCCCGCTCTCGCCCTCGGTGAACGTGTACAGGTTCGGAACCCGCGTCCGCTCGACGATCTGACGCACAAAATACACCTCGTACCCGCCCGACTTGTCGTCCATCGGGATCGCTTCGAGCATCAGCTTGGAGGGCATCTCCGCGACCACCTGGCCCGACTCCTGGCCTTGCCGCAGGTAACGCTGCAAAAGATCGCTCGCCGACTCCGGGAGCGAAGGGCTAGCGGTGGCAAGGCTGCTCGGGGGGTTCACGAGCCCGTGAGTTCCGGCATCGAGGTTCCCGGTTCGAATCCCCGAAACCCACGCCAGCGCCAACGCGGCCGCGGCCGCCCAGCCGGTCCAGCGCGCCAGCGCGTTCAACCGCGACTGCGCGCGCGACTGCAGATCAAACGACCCGCCGCCCGTGCCGTGGCTCGTCGAGCCCACCACGGGATACACTGATTCGTCCAGCAGTTGAACACGGTCCGCTCCGACGATCGCCATGTTCACCGCGTGGGTCAGGTCCGAATTGCAACGCTGAGCCTGCGCGAGGTCACGCCAGATCGCCGAGTCGGCCCGCGCAAGCACGTCCAGCGCCGACCAGTCCGCGTCGCCAGCCACGCCATCGACCACGCGGCTGATCAGCAGGTCGCGGTCCAGTGGGTCTATACCATCTGAACTCAAACCGCTCGCGCCCAAACCGCTCGACGCGCCAGCGCGGTAGGCCGGTTCATCAGCAGGTTGTTCAGAAGAGACATTCATCATCCGCTCCACAAGCCTCGCGCCGGGGCTCATCGATCCGTTCGCCGTCACCTCGCCGCACATCGTCCACGTATCTCAGATGCGCGATTCAAGGATTCCCGTCGTCCAAACCCGCCAAATTCGGGCTGTTACCGAACTGCCGTAACCCGGGCACTCGCCCCGCCCCCGCCCCCGCCCGCGTGCTGGGCCAATTCTCGCAGCATCCGTCGCCCGCGTGCGATGCGCGTTTCGATCGTCGATTCGGGCAAGCCCATCAACGCACCGATCTGCCGATAGCTGAGATCCTTCAAACACTTCAAAAGCAGCGGCTCGCGGTACCCCTCGGGCAGTTGCATGGCCAAGCTCATCAGCCGGTTGGCTTCTTCGCAGGTCTCGGTTGCCGCGGCCGAGTCCATAACGCCCCGGCGCGATTCGGCACCACCGATCGCTCGACCGTGGGCCCAGTGATCGGGTGAATCATTGATCGAAAGCCGCGCGTTGCGGGCGTGCTTGCCGCCGTCGCGTGCGGCCGCCCGCGCGGTGTTGATCGCCACGGTCCGCAGCCAAGGCTTCAACGCCCCCGGCTCGCGCAGCTCGCTGATTTTCCGCACCAGCGTCGTGCCCACGTCCTGCAACAAATCCTCGACGTCGGCCCAACGCGGCTTGTGGGCCAGAATGATCGCGGCCACCCACCGCCGGTTGGCCACCCACAACGCGTGCAACGCCCGCTCATCCCCGCCCATCGCCAGCGCGGCCAGCGACGACTCGGGGTCACCGCCCGGAACGAAGCCCGAGCCCGAGCGCGAGCCTGTGCGCACAGGGCCGGCCAACGACTCGGGTGATGTGCTGCCGGGTTCTAACAATGCGAGCTCCGCCATGCAGTGATGCACCCCGGGACGATTCCCGTCGCCGATTTCCATCGTCAGTTCCGGAGCCCGGTTCTTATCTCGGTCACAAGCCGAGGTCGTGGACGGACCTCTTGCAGTTCTACGCGGCCGACGGACAAAGGATCGCCCGCCGCCCGCGTCCCTAAAATCTCTCGCTATGCTGACGGTCAAGGCGACGAGCACCACGCAGCGCTCAGGCCTAGGTCGAACACCTTGAATACCTTTCAGAAACCATACGCAAACGCCCCGGCAGCCGTCGCACCGGCCTTCGATCACGCAGCGGAAGTTTCACGGAATCTTTCACGATGAGCCCGGCCTCGCCCGAACCCGTCAAGGGCCACGTCATGTCCTTTGGCGACCATCTCGACGAACTTCGCCGCCGGGTCATGCTGGCGTTCGTCGGCGTGATCCCGGTCTTTCTCATCGCGATGTACTTCGGCAAGAATGTCCTGAACTTCCTCATCAGGCCCGTCCAGAGCGAGCTGCGGCACGCCGGCCAACCAGCCTCCATGCAGTCCACCGGCGTGCTGGAAACCTTCGGGGCATACTTTCACGTCTCGATCATCGTCACCGTACTAGTGGGCAGCCCGTGGATCCTGTGGCAGCTCTGGAAGTTCGTGGCCCCGGGTCTTTACAACCACGAACGGCGCTTCGTGTATTTCCTCTTGCCCCTGAGCACGGTGCTCACGCTCGCGGGCATCACGCTGCTGTACTTCGCGATCGTGCCCGCGATGCTGCGGTTCTTCATCCCCTTCGGCGCGGACATCGGGCTGACCGCGCCGACGGTCGCGCACCTTGCGCCAGACATCACAATCCCCACGCTGCCGGTTCTCGACGGTGACCCGGCGACGCCTCAGGTCGGCATGGCATGGGTCAACACGGTCATGCAGCAGTGGCGAGTCTGCGTGGGCATGGACGGCACCACGCCTCTCATCCTCGGTTCCGATCTCGTCAAGGGCGCAGGAATCAGCCAGAACTATCGCGTGAACGAGTACATCCAGCTTTTCCTGACGCTGGCGCTGGCCTTCGCGGTGGCGTTCCAGTTGCCCGTGGTCGTGTTGCTGCTGGGCTGGGCAGGCATCATCGATCGCCCGTGGTTGGCCAAGTATCGTCGTCACGCGTTGCTCGGGTGCGCGATACTGGCGGCCTTGCTCACGCCGGGCGATCCGACATCCCTGCTGATGCTGTGGCTGCCGTTGTATGGGTTGTACGAACTGGGCGCGCTGCTGCTCAAATACTTCCCGGCACGGCGCATCGCGGGCAACGCGCTGGCGATCCGGCCCGGCGAGGAAGACCTGTGACCCTCCGCATTGACGAACTTCTCTCTTCCGAACTCTCCGCCCCTCGGTGGGACAGGTTTTCATCCTGTTTCTACTCGTTCTCCATGCTTTCTTGCAACTCCTCACACTTTCTGCGAGCTCTGCCAGCATGAGCCCCGGCCCACGACCCAAGCGCGGCGTCTGGTGGCTCAGAGCCGCGCGCTATCGCACCACTCGGGCGATCGCAATCTCTCCTGTCCTTGGCCCCGATGCCGCCACCGATCTCGACCGCCGCATGATGGCTCGCGCGATGGACCTCGCTCGCGACGCCGCCGCCCAGGGCGAGGTTCCCGTCGGGGCGGTGGTGTTCGACACTCAAACCGGACAGACCCTCGGCGAAGGCATGAACCGCCGCGAGCGCCACGCCGACCCTTCCGCCCACGCCGAGTTCACAGCGATCCTGGCCGCAGCACGAAAAGTCAAAGATTGGCGGCTCAACCACTGCTCGCTGGCGGTGACGCTCGAACCCTGCCCGATGTGCGCGGGGCTGATCGTCAACGCCAGGGTCGGGCGGTTGATCTACGGAGCCGACGACCCCAAGGCCGGGGCGGTACGAAGTTTGTACTCGATTACCGGGGATCGGCGGCTAAACCATCGCCCGGCCGTAATTGGCGGGGTCCTCGCGGCGGAATCAGCACAGGAGCTTCAAGGGTTCTTCGCCAAACTCAGAGAAAAGCGCAAACGGCCCTGACACCCCAGGCCGCCCGATCATCACCGGCGAGCTCCCCTCGTTTGTCGTCCAGCCTTCCGCCGGGTACTGTCCGTGCCTTGACCAATCGGCTTTCCACTCATCTCTCGCGTCGCCCTGCGGCCTTGCTCGCGGCCGTCGGGCTCGGCATAGGGGTCGCCGTGTGTTCGCCAGCCTTGGCTCAGCCTGTCGAGCCGCGCCCGCTCGGCCAGCCCGATCGCAGCGGTGCCCTTGAAAAACCTGAGCCCTCGGCTGGCCCCAAGACTCCCCCCGCCGACGAGCTTGCCGTTTACGAGGGTCGCGTGATCCGCCGCATCGTGCTCCAACAGCCGGTCAGGGCGAAGGCACCAGATTCCAAACCAGATTCCAAACCCGATTCCAAACCCGATTCCAAACCCGATTCCAAACCAGATTCCAAACCCGAACCTAAGCCGGACCTCACCGCCTCGCTCCAGTTCGAGCCCGTCTCCGAGCAGACCGCCCAACTAGTGAACAACCAGCTCCGAGGCCGCGAGGGATCGCCCTACCGCCAGGAGACCATCACCGGCGACATCACCCGTCTCAACCGAATCGGCCGGTTTTCCCAAGTCGAGAACCGCGTGCAAGCGCTGCCCGACGGGTCGGTGGTGCTGATCTACACGCTCGTCCCGCGCGCGATCGTCCGCGACGTGCAGTCGGTCGGCAACAAAAGGTTCACCGACGCCGAGGTCGCGGCCGAGGTCTCGATCCTCAAGGACACGCCCGTCGATCGTTACGAGCTCGACCGGGCCTGCCGGCGCATCGAGCGGCTCTATCGCGACAAGGGGTACTACCTCGCGCAGGTCGAAGTGGACGGCAAAGAACTCGACGAATCAGGCGTGGTGCTCTTTAAGATCCGCGAGGGCGAGCGGCTCAAGATCACCGAGATTCGCTTCGAAGGCAACAAAAGTTTCTCCCCGCGAGAGCTGCGCAGTGCCGTCAAGACCGACGAGGCCGGGCTGCTTAACAAGGGCAACGTCGACGACGAGCAGCTCGACACCGACGTTTCGGGGGTCGTGAACTTTTACAAGGACCGCGGGTACTTGGACATCCGCGCCAGCCGAACCGTCCGCCCTTCGCCCAACGGGCGCGAGGCGGTGGTCACGTTCCTGGTCGAAGAAGGGCAGCTCTACACTCTCCGCAACGTCACGCTGTACTACCCCGAGAAATCAGTCTCCTACAAGTCGCAGGAAGAAGCGCAGGCCAAGCTCAAGCCCGGCGAGAGCATCCTCGCGACCGGACCGGGCGAGTGGGCGGTATACCCGATGGGCGTGTACGACTCGGCCCAGATCCTTGGCCTGATGGAGGTCAAGCCCGGCGACGTCTACAGCGTGGACAAGCTCCGCAAGTCGATGGAGCGGATCCGCGACGCCTTCGGCAAGCTCGGGTACAGCGACGTGCAGATCAGCCGCCGCGAGCTGCGCAGCCCCGATGAGCCACGCGTGGACATCCTGATCATGATCACGCAGAAACAGAAGTCTCGCATCGGCGAGGTCATCATCCACGGCAACGAGCTGACCCGCGACGAGGTCGTGCGTCGCCAGATCCGGCTCTACCCCGAGCGCCCCGCCGACACCACGGCCGTGACCGAGACGCGCGACCGCCTCAACGCCATCAACCTCTTTGATCGCGGCGGGCCCAACGGGCACAGCCCGCCCAAGGTCACGCTCCAGGACCCCGACCCGCTTAACCCGGGGTACCGCGACGTCTTGATCGAAGTCGAAGAAACCAACACCGGGGGCATCTCCTTTGGCGCGTCGCTCAGCTCGGACTCAGGCGTCATCGGCACGCTCGAGCTCAAGCAACGCAATTTCGATATCCGCGACACGCCCGACTCGGCCAGCGAGTTCTTCAGCGGGCGAGCCTTCCGCGGCGCGGGGCAGAGCTTCGTCGCCCAGGCCTCGCCCGGAACAGTCACCTCCAATTACTCGCTCTCGCTTGGCGAACCCTCGCTGTGGGACACCGACTACAGCGGCAGCGCGGGCGTGTTCCTGCGCTCGCGCGAGTACGACCAGTACAACGAGGACCGAGCTGGCACGCGGTTCAACATCGGCCGCCGCTTCGGATCACGCTGGAACGCCACCGTCCCCTTCCGCATCGAACGCGTGAATCTGCGCGGGATCGACGCCGACGCGCCGGTCGATTACTTCGACGCCCGCGGTGCAAACGTGCTCACCGGCGTCGGGCTCAACCTCGACCGCAGCTCGCTCAACGACCCCTTCCGCCCCAGCAAGGGCTCGCGCATCAGCCTGGGTTTCGAGCAGGTCGGCGCGCTGGGCGGAGATTACACCTTCACAGTGCTCAAGGCCGAGCACTCGGTGTTCATGAAACTGGCCGAGGACATCCTCGGCACGAAAACCATCCTCTCGCTCCACACCCGCGCCTCGTACATCCCGCAGGACCCCAAGAACGTGCCCATCTACGAGCGGTTCTACCTGGGCGGCCAGCAGTTCCGCGGCTTCAACTACCGCGGCGTTTCGCCGCTGGGCATCCGCAAAATCGACGGCCTGCGCGGCGACGATGCCGTGGGCGGAACGTGGAGCTTCTTCTGGGGCGCCGAGATCAACCAGCCTGTGTTCAGAGACATCATCTCTGTCGTCGGCTTCCTCGACACCGGCACCGTGACCGACGATGTTGGCTTCAACCAATACCGAGTCTCGGCTGGCTTCGGCGTCCGCCTCTACGTCCCGGCTCTCAGCCAAATCCCGCTGGCCTTCGACTTCGGTTTCCCGCTGGTTAAAGAAGAAGGCGATCGCGAACGCGTATTCACGTTCAGCCTCGATCTGCCGTTCTGAAAATCTTGATCTGAAACCGCCCTGGTCCGAATCTTTGGTCAAAATCTATGTTTGCCAGTGGCGCAGGTTTTTAACCTGTATCTTCCTGATCTACTCCTTCATCATGTTCCTCTCAACAAACATCGTGCCGCACCAGCGCGAGATAGAAACCTCAGATCTTCAACGAGTATCCAGACCTGATTAAACCGGCAGATCCTTCGCCGTGCGATCGAGCGCACCACCGCACTCGGGGCACATCAGATTTTTCAGCCCCACCACCGAGTATCGGCATTGCGGGCACTGGCCGCGAGCCAGCCGCCGGGCACGACGGGTCGTTGCAAGATACGCCGGGGCGCGAGGAACCCATGACAGCGATCGCAAAAACACGACCACTAACACAAACGACACTACGTTATAAACGTATCCCCACCAAAGCGGTTCGGTGTCCGTGAACTCGCCCGCCGCCGCGAGCGTTTGAACACGCTCTTTCGGAAAACCCAACGACTTCAGCCAATCGGAAACGCGAACCTTGCAGCCTTCGATTTCCATGACAGTAAATGACGATCCACCGCCCGGTCCAAACCCGCTCATCCAAAGTCTGGCGTGCGTGTACCGCTCGACCGCCGCCCAAGGCCCTTGCATAAGGGGGCGACAAAAATAGACCGTGAATCGAACCACGTCTCGGGGCCGACGATTGAGAACCGAAGAGACCTCGCCGAGGCTATCGCTCGCCTCGTCGATCATCAGGATCGATCCATCGTCCGCTCGATGAAACCAGAGCGCTTCGGTTCGAAACTCGCCGCGATTGCCAGTACTCGTCGGACGCCGGATCGCACCCCAAGGTGCATAGGGGTCTCCCGTCGGCGCGAGGTGTTGAACCGCGATATTGACTATCAACAGCGCCAACAACACCCCCGTCGCCGCCGGGTGCTTCAACCATTTCCAAACTCTCGCCATGAATCTCTTCACGCTCACCACCAACGATAGCGGCCACGCTTCCAAGCTCCTTCTCTTCTCCGCTCCCGCCACACTCCGATTCCACGCATAAACTGCCCTATGCACCCCGACGAGCCGAAAACTCAGCCCAACACTCAAACCCTCTCCGCTCACACCGTCCGCAAGGTCGCTGCTCTCGCGCGGCTCGCGCTCACCGACGCTCAGGTCGAGCAGTACCGCGACGAACTCTCCAAAGTCCTCGAATACGCCGATCGCCTTCGCGGCCTCGACCTCACCGGCGTCGAACCTCTCGCCAACGTCGGCGAAACGACCAACCGTTTCCGCAACGACGTACCCGGGCCCACGCTCGACAACGCCATCCTGATAAGCATGGCCCCGGCCTCGATGCCGCCGTTCGTGAAAGTCCCCAAGGTCCTTGGCGACGGCGGGGGCGCGTAAGCAATGAGCACCGACCGCACGTTCACCGCCACGCACACGCGCAACGAGATCGCCGCACGCCGCGTCTCCGCGCTCGAAACAGTCTCGGCCGCCCTCGCCCGCGCAGACGCGCTCGAACCAAAGCTCCACGCCTTCACCCAACTCTTTCACGAGCACGCCACCGCCCAAGCTCGCGCGATCGACGCCCGCCTCGCGCGCGGCGAAGCCGTCGGCCCGCTCGCAGGCGTCCCCGTCGCGCTCAAGGACAACCTCTGCCTGTCGCACGGCCAGACCACCTGCGCGAGCAAGATGCTCGAAAACTATCGCTCGCCCTTCGACGCCACCGCCGCGCTGAAACTCAGCAACGCCGGTGCGATCATCATCGGCAAGACCAACCTCGACGAGTTCGCGATGGGCTCTTCTACCGAGCACTCGTTCTTCGGCCCCACCAGCAACCCGTGGGACCTGTCGCGCGTACCCGGCGGGTCCAGCGGCGGGTCGGCCGCCGCTGTCGCGGCACGCGTCACACCTATCGCTCTCGGCTCCGACACCGGCGGCTCGATCCGCCAACCGGCGGGCTTTTGCAACATCGTCGGCGTCAAACCGACCTACGGCCGAGTCTCGCGCTATGGGCTCGTCGCCTTCGCTTCCAGCCTCGACCAGATCGGCCCCTTCGCAACCACCGTCGCGGACGCCGCGCTCACGCTCGACGTGATCTGCGGGCACGACCCGTGCGACTCCACGTCGTCGGATCTCCCGGCAACGACGTTCTTCACTGAAGTCGAAACCCTCGTCGAAGACGCCACCATCGGCGTCTCGCGCGAGGCCTTCAGCTCGGCGAACCACCCCGCCGTCACCAAAGCTCTCCACGACGCGATCAACGTCTACACGAAGCTCGGCGTGCGGATCATCGAGATCGATCTTCCGATGACCGATTACGGCATAGCCGCGTACTACATCGTCGCCACCGCCGAGGCCGCGTCCAACCTCGCACGCTTCGACGGCGTGCGTTACGGCCACCGCGCCGCGCTGGCGCCGAACGAAACGCTCCATGACCTCTACTGCCGCTCGCGAGCCGAGGGCTTCGGCCCCGAGGTTCAGCGCCGCATCATGCTGGGCACGCACGTTCTTTCCAGCGGGTACTTCGACGCGTACTACAACACCGCGCTCAAGGTCCGCCGCAAGATCAAGGGCGACTACGATGCCGCGTTCAGACAAGGCTGCCACGCGGTGCTGATGCCGTCCAGCCCCAGCCCGGCCTTCAAACGCGGCGGGCACTCGGGCGACCCGCTCGCGATGTACCTCGAAGACGTGTACACCGTGGCCGTAAATCTCGCGGGGCTTCCCGCGGTCACGTTCCCCGGCGGGTTCACGGAAGATCCCGAGGCCACGCTCCCCGTGGGCGTCCAACTCGTCGGCCAACCGTTCGAAGAATCTTGGATGCTCCGCCTCGCTCGCATGTTCGAGCGCGAAACGCAATTCGGAACTCGCGCACCCAAAGTCTGAATCGCGCCGCATCAGTTCAAAGGCCAAACCGGCAGCGTCAACCAAGGCCAAGCACAATGAAAACATCCGTTGCGTCAACATTCGTTCTCGGCGTTCTTGCGATGATGGTCGCGATGCCGCCGATCTGTCAAGCACAATCGCCCGCGCCCGCACCCGGGCTCGTCGCCGCAACGCCAACTCTCTCCGCGCAGATCCCCGTAACCGCCGAAGAAGCCTTCGCCCTGCTCGATCTCGAAAAGCCGGTTACCCCTGAACAACTCGAAGCCTGCCGCGTGCTGCTCGACGAGGCCTGCAAGGCCGACCCGAAGTCCGCGAAGTTCACGCTAGGCCGAATGTACGTCAGCCGCGCCAAGCGCGAGCGCCCGCAAGCCAAGCAGCTCGCCCAGCTCGCGTCCAAGCTCGATCCAACCATGGCCGACGCCTGGTATTGGAAGGGCGCGACGATCTTCGAGAACATCTTTGAGGCCTCGATGCTCGACCAGGTTGGCATGGCTGGCGACGCGCGCGACGCGCTTCTTAAGGCCATCGAGCTCGACCCCAACCACCTCGACGCGCGGACCGCGGTCGCGCAGTTCTACATCGAAGCCCCCGGAATCGCTGGCGGCAGTCTGCGCAAGGCCCGGGAGCAGGGCAACGCCATGCTCAAAATCAAGGGCGGCAAATCGCGCGGGCATCTGGTCCTGGCCGGGGTCGCCGCGGAGGATGACGAATGGAAGGACGCCGCCGCCGACTTCGAGCTGGCCAGCGCGGCCGCGACCACCGACGACGAACGCTGGGACGTCACGGCCCAGCACGCCGGATTACTGATGAACAAGAAGGAGGACCCGGGCGCGGTGATCGCGATGCTCACCCCGTACGTCGCGGCAATCTCCGCCTCCCAGCCCCCGGCCATCAGCAATGACCGCGAAACGTTCCTGCGCTTCCTGCTGGCCGAGGCGCTCCGAAAAGAAAAACGCTGGTCTGACGCGCAGGCGCAGTACGAGCTCGTGGTCGCGATCAATCCCCAGGCCAAGACCTCACGCTTCGCGCTGGGCGAGTGCTTCGAGAAACAGAAGAAGTACGCTCAGGCCGCCACGTGGTACACCCAGTTTGCTGAAAAGTTCCCGGACGATGCACGAGCCTCGGACGCGAAGGATCGCGCGAAGTCCTGCCTAGCAAAGATCCCCTAAATCCAATGATTGCCGTGCTCTGGTCAGAAAAACTGATAGCAAGCGCAAATGCTTGGCGCACGCGCCTTCGGGCGAGCGCGCCCGCGCAGACCAGCGATCACCGCCGCGACCCGAGCCTCTTGCTCATCGGAGTTATCTCATGTTCAACCGATCCAAGAACCTCCCGAAGACCGCCCCCTCGTCTGTGATCGACACGCTCGAGCCCCGCGTGATGCTCAGCGGCGACTACTACGCCGTGGGCCTTTCCGACGACCGAATCACCAATGGCGTCTCCGTCTTCATCGAAGACGGACGACTGGACAACAACGGGAACATCACCGGCACGCGCCGGCACGATGACACGCTCGGCCAATCGCTCGACGGCAAAGTCACCGACTGGGCCTCGGCCGTCTTCGACGACAAGGGTGGCCTGCGACCGGGCCACCGCGACGCCTCCCACACCCAGTCTCACGAAACCGGCTCGCAGTTTCTCTCGCGACGCGGCTTCCCCGCAGGTTGGGCACTGGGTATCGGCAACCGCGCGCGCCTGGGGCAGTTCTCGTACCTCATCGAAAAGCCCGCCGACGCGACGATCGAGGACCTCTCGGGCCGCTGGGCTTTCAACGGGCTGCAGATCGAACGCTCCGTGCGCAAGAGCGAGGACATCGACGCGGTTTTCGGCACGAGCACCGTCACCGGC
>Ga0209181_10003003_pt1 | contig 26773 bp, 14 predicted proteins | sample MAT05_FD_187208 | JGI IMG/M metagenome (GOLD analysis project Ga0209181, IMG submission 187208) | Freshwater microbial communities from Lake Fryxell liftoff mats and glacier meltwater in Antarctica - MAT-05 (SPAdes) (version 2) | ecosystem: Environmental > Aquatic > Freshwater > Ice > Liftoff...
CTTCCGCTGTCAGGTGCAGCCAGACTCGCGACCGTTAGCCCGGGCTGAGTCAACGCACCAAACTCAAACACTTGGTAAGTCAACTTAAGTGGCTCGCGCAAGCGCGACCAGGCTTCCATCCATTGCCTGCGCGGGGCCGCGCGCAACTGCAAAGTCGCGGTTCATAGCGCGTGGAGCAATCGATAGATTGCTTGGCTTCAATCGTAGCCGCAAGTTCTCTCAAGCCGTGTTCGAGCCTCAATGAAACACGAAGCGAGAGTTGGCGCAGCAAATGCGCGCAAGCTTCGCAGGGCTTCAAACACGCTTGCCGCCGCAACTTCACCTCTCGTCATTTTGAACTTTACCGGCACCCCGAATACCCGTCGGCAACTTTCTGCTATCGTTCTTGTAGACGTCTAGACGTATAGACGTCTGTTATGCAGTTTTGGAACTAGCTTATATCTATTCGTTTTCGCGATGCGGGTTTTGGCCTTGGGTTAAAATCGGCAGGCGGATGCGAATCTCTGACGAGGAATGTTTGATGTCCGCCCATAACGCCCTGCGCACGCCCGCGTGGGTGTCTGAAGATGAAGCCGTCGGCGAAGGTGTGCCGGATTCGCTGCAACTCTGCCGCGAGACCCGTGCGTCGCGAGAACTGGAATCCGCGCTGATGATTGATCCTTGTGCGCTATCGCATCTCGACCGACTCGAAGCGGAAAGTATCCACATCTTTCGCGAGGTGGCTTCGGAATTTGCCAATCCGGTGATGTTGTATTCGATTGGCAAAGACAGCTCGGTGTTACTGCATTTGCTGCGCAAAGCGTTTTACCCAGCCAAACCGCCGATTCCGCTGCTGCACATCGATACCACCTGGAAGTTTCGCGAAATGATCCAATTTCGCAACAGCATTCCGGAGCGATTTGGCTTGGATGTACGCGTGCATATCAATGCCGACGGCGTGCGCCAGGGCATCTCGCCGATTACGCACGGATCAGCCGTTCACACCGATGTGATGAAGACCGTGGCGCTCAAACAAGCACTGGATGCAGGCCAATTCGATGCGGCCATAGGCGGCGCGCGGCGTGATGAAGAGAAATCGCGCGCCAAGGAACGCGTGTTTTCCTTCCGCAACGAACAACATCGCTGGGACCCAAAGAATCAGCGCCCGGAGTTGTGGAATTTGTACAACACGCGCGTGCGCAAGGGCGAGAGTGTGCGCGTGTTCCCGCTATCGAACTGGACCGAACTGGATATTTGGTTGTACATCTACCGCGAGCAGATTCCGGTAGTGCCGCTGTATTTTGCCCTTGAGCGACCCGTGGTCGAACGCGAGGGCGCGCTGATCATGGTCGATGACGCGCGTCTGCCGCTGAAAGACGGCGAGACGCCGCAGATGCGCAAGATTCGCTTTCGTACACTCGGCTGCTATCCACTCACAGGCGCCGTCGAGTCGACAGCCGATAGCTTGGAATCGGTAATCGCCGAGATGCTGGTCGCGCGCACTTCCGAGCGGCAGGGTCGCATGATCGATAAGGATCACGGCGCCTCAATGGAAATAAAGAAGCAAGAGGGCTATTTCTGATGGCTGCCACTGAGATCTTGACGACGCCAGCCGCAAGCGGCGACATTGCTGAATATTTGCGCCTGCACGAGCGTAAATCGCTGCTGCGATTCATCACCTGCGGCAGCGTCGACGATGGCAAGAGCACGCTGATTGGTCGCTTGCTGCACGACACGCGCCTGTTGCTGGACGATCAGCTAGCAACGCTTGAACGCGACAGCCTCAAACACGGCACGCAAGGCGGTGCGATCGATTTCGCACTGCTAGTCGACGGGCTCGCAGCCGAACGCGAGCAAGGCATCACCATCGATGTCGCTTATCGTTATTTCAGCACCGAGAAGCGCAAATTCATCGTGGCCGACTGTCCCGGCCACGAGCAGTACACACGCAATATGGCGACTGGTGCATCCACGGCGGATCTGGCCGTTGTGCTGATCGACGCCCGCCAGGGCCTGCTCACGCAAACGCGTCGGCATAGTTACATCGTTTCCTTACTGGGCATTCGCCACGTGCTACTGGCCGTTAACAAGATGGACTTGGTCGGCTATGACCAAGGTGTCTTCGATCAGATTGTCAGTGACTATCGCGCTCTCGCCGAGCATCTGGGCATTGCATCGGTCAGCGCGGTGCCGCTGTCGGCATTGCGTGGCGACAATGTCATTCAGGCCTCACCCGAGATGCCCTGGTATCAGGGCTTAAGCATCCTGCAACAACTTGAAAGCATTGATGTTTCGCGCGATGAGCTTGAGCTTGGATTTCGCCTGTCGGTGCAATGGGTGAATCGACCCGATTCCAGTTTCCGCGGCTTTGCCGGCACCGTCACGGCTGGAGTTGTGCGACCTGGCGACGAAATCGTCGCCCTGCCCTCTGGCCAGCGCTCGCAGGTTGCACGCATCGTGACGGCCAATGGCGATCTTGAACGTGCCAGTGCGGGCCAGGCGATTACGCTGACCTTGCGCGACGAGATCGACATCAGCCGTGGCGATGTCATTGCCGCGACGCGTCAGCCGCCCGAAATCGCGAATCAATTTGCGGCGCATATCCTGTGGCTCAACGTGGCGCCACTATTGCCTGGCCGCCAGTATTGGCTGAAGTCCGGCACGCGCACGGTGGGCGCGCAAATCACCGAGATCAAGCACAAGGTCGACGTCAACACGCAGGATCACCTAGCCGCGAAGCGCCTGGAACTCAATGCAGTGGGCTTGTGCAATTTGAGTCTCGATCAGCCAATCGTGTTCGAGCGCTACTCCGACAATCGCGAACTTGGCAGTTTCATCCTGATTGATCGGCAGTCGAACGCCACCGTCGGTTGCGGCACACTGGCCTTCGCTCTGCGGCGTGGCAGCAATCTGCATTGGCAGGCGCTCAGCATCGACAAGGCCGCGCGCGCAGCGCTCAAAGGCCAGGCGGCGAGTTGCGTGTGGTTCACGGGGTTGTCTGGCTCTGGCAAATCCACGATCGCTAATCTCACCGAACGCCGCTTGCACGCACTCGGCCACCACACCTACATCCTCGATGGCGACAATGTACGCCACGGGCTCAATAAGGATTTGGGGTTCACGCCCGAGGATCGGGTCGAGAATATTCGCCGCGTCGCCGAAGTGGCAAAGCTCATGACCGACGCCGGCTTGATCGTATTGGTCAGTTTCATTTCGCCGTATCGGGCCGAACGCGAGCTGGCGCGTGGTCTATTCGCCAATGGGGAGTTTCTTGAAGTGTTTGTGGATACGCCGATCGAGGATTGCGAACGCCGCGATCCCAAGGGCCTCTACGCTCAGGCACGCGCCGGAAAATTGCCGAACTTCACCGGCATCGACGCCCCATACGAAGCACCTGAGCATCCGGATATTCACCTGCGCACCGGGCAAGCGAGCCCGGAGCAACTGGCCGAAAGCATCATCGCCCGCGTACTGGCGAGCGAGTCCTGAGCGCGGCACGGTCTTGTAGATGCTGAAAGCCAGTGTGCTAGCGCTTTTGAGCCCGTAGCGGCTTCAACTTACTCGGTGGCGCTGAACAAATTCAAAAGCCTGCCGAGGAAGCTTAAGCACTAGTGCGGTGTCCCAAGTAAGTTCAAAAGTAGTTCTGATGGAATTCGTCGTCAGGCAAGGCGCGAGCAGAAGAAATAGCGCTTCTATGCCGCCGACGAGCAACGCAGCTTGGCGGCGAAAGACACAGAGATAGTTGAACGTGTATGGGACACCACTCTCAAACATCACGAGCAGCAACAAGGTCAAGCGCGATCGTTTTGCGTTGGTGCGGATCCGGTGGCTTTTGGCAACAACACCGAGCGCCACTTCGCCAAGGCCGAGCCACGCGCGTGTGTGCAGTCGAGTGCATGACGCGCGTTGTGGCCCATGCGTTCGACCATGACGGCATCCGCGGCGAGCGCGCGGATGGCATTGGCGAGGGCTGCGGCATCGTGGACCGCCGCGGCGACCCCAAAGTTGTGCGCGCCAATGAATGTGGCGACTTCTCCGTGCGCGTCGCCACAGAAGACCACGGCGCGACCCACGGCGCAGATGCTGTAGAGCTTACTCGGCAGAACTAGGCCTTCGAATTGGGGTTGCAGACTGACGAAATGCGCATCCCCGGCCGCCAAACTGTCGGCGAGCTGTGATTCAGGCTGCAGCGGCAGAAATCGAAAGTTTTTAAGCTTCTCCGCGACCACGCCCTGCATCAATCGCGTCAGTCGCGGTCCATTGCCCACAATTAGGAAGTGGATATGCGAGTCGGTGCGCAATGCGCAGGCTGCGGCGAGTAAGGTCTCAAACTCGTGTACGCGACCTAAATTTCCCGAGTAGGCGAGCACGAAATCCTGATCGCTGAAATGCGCGCGCCTCAAGTTTGAATCACGCACCGCGCGCGACTGTATGCGATCGTCGCGCGCCCAATTGGCGATCACCTGCGTGCGTGCACCTGCAGCAACTAAACGCCGCTGCATGGATTCGCTGAGCACCACAGTGGTGTCGATACGGCGTAGCGCCAAGCGTCGGATCCAATGTAAGGGCGCAAGCGCGAACCGGGTGATCATGGGCCAGCGCGAATGCTGCTCGACAATGTCGGGGTAGACATCCTGGCTCCAATGAATCACGCGAACGCCACGGCCGCGCGCGGCGAACACAGCAACCAAATAAAACAGCGGCGGATCACTGCAGACCAGCAGCGTGTCATGGGCACGAAGTTCGCGTCGCAGCGTGCGATAGGCCGCCAACGCGAATTGCGGCCAGGCGCGCAGTTTGCCCATGATTCCGAGCGCTCCAGACTCGGTCTCGTCGGTGACGAAATGCGTGAGCGCCGCCAAGCGCGGGTCGCGCGACTGCCGCGCGCGAGCGCGGCTGATCAGCACAACCGTTTGTTGCGCTTCGAGCAATAGATCCACGATCTCGCCCGCAAGCACGGCCGTGGGTGCAGAGTCAGGTGGAAGCCATTGATTAACGACGAAAAACCTTGAAAGTGTCGGCTTGGGCGCGTCACTCATGCAGCGCAATCCGCGCACACTGTTGGCGAAAAAACTGCACGTCAACGCCCGCGCAGGAACAAACGATCGAGCGCGGCTTTATCCAACTGCACCCATGTCGGCCGCCCGTGATTACACTGTCCGCTGCGTTCGGTCGCTTCCATATCGCGCAGCAGCGCATTCATTTCGGGCAGGCTCAAGCGCCGATTCGCGCGCACCGAGGCGTGGCAGGCGAGCGTCGATAGGAGTTCATTGCGCGTCTCCTCAATACGCGTTGAACTGCCGTGCTCACGTAGGTCCGCCAGCACATCGCGCACCAAGGCTTCAAGATTGAGATCAGCCAGCGCAACCGGAACACGGCGCACACTCAAGTACTCCACACCGCTGCGCACAATCTCAAATCCCAGCGCCTCGAAATGCTCGGTCGCGTTTTCCGCCAGATCAGCTTCGCGTTGGGAAACAGCAATTTGCAATGGCACCAACAGTCTTTGTCCACGCACGCCCGCGTCCGATAGCGCGGATTTCAATCGTTCATAGGTGATTCGCTCGTGCGCCGCGTGCATATCCACGACCACCAGACCCGCATTGTTTTCTGCCAGCACAAAGATGCCGTGTAATTGCGCCAAGGCAAAACCCAGTGGCGGCGCGTGATCGTCAGGATCATGGACTCCCGGCGCCTCGCTCACCTGCGATGTCGGACTATTCACCGCATACAGCGCGCGCAGGCTGTCCATGGATGTGCGCACGGACGGCGCGTAGGCGATGCCCATCTGCCGGCCCGCGAGTGGATTGCTGGCGTTGGACGACCCTGGCCACGGCTGACCGGTCGCCGCCCCCGGCGCCGATGGACTGGCGTCAAACGCGGTCAAGGCTGCAGCGACTTGGCCAGCGCGCGTCTGACTCAAGGCTTCGTGCAAGGTGCGGAAAATCATATCGTGCACGACACGCCCATCGCGAAAGCGCACTTCGTGCTTGGCCGGGTGCACGTTGACATCGACACGTGTCGGATCGATGGTCAAATAGAGCACGAATACCGGATGGCGCCCATGAAAGAGCACATCGCTATAAGCCTGACGCACGGCATGCGCGACTAGGCGATCACGCACCATGCGGCCGTTGACGAAGAAATATTGTTGATCCGCCTGCGAGCGCGCATCGGTCGGCAAGCCCACCCATCCATGCAGACGCAATCCGCCGCCCTCGTGATCCAACACTAAGGCGCGTTCTGAGAACTCCGGGCCAACGATCGCGCGCAATCGCGCACGCGCGGCCGTCTCATCGAGCGCGGGACGCAATGGCAATTGCGATTTGCCATTATGCGAAAGCCGAAATTCCACATCCGTGCGCGCGAGCGCCAGCGAACGCACGCAATCCTCGATGTGACCGAATTCGGTCTTTTCCGCACGCAGAAATTTGCGCCGCGCCGGCACGTTGTAGAACAAATCCCACGACTCGATGCGCGTGCCGGCACGCATCGCCACCGCCTTTGCCTCGGAACACTGCCCACCGGATGCATCGACCCCATAGCCGTGCTCGGCGTTGGCGCGGCGCGAGGACATACTCAGCCGCGACACTGAGGCAATACTGGGCAAGGCCTCACCACGAAAACCGAGCGAGAGCACACCTTCCAGATCCTCCAAATTACTGATTTTGCTGGTGGCATGACGCTGCAGTGCCAGGGTCAGTTCTTCTGCTTGCATACCGACGCCGTTATCGGCGACACGAATCAACTTGGCACCGCCCGCCTCGATATCTATCTCGATCAGGCTAGCGCCCGCATCCAAGGCGTTCTCCAGTAACTCCTTGACCACAGACGCCGGCCGCTCGATCACCTCACCGGCGGCGATCTGATTGATGAGATGGTCGGACAACACACGGATTGGCATGTGCTGATTCTACGATGCTCGTGCGGGACTCGGGACTCGGGACTTAGATGCCGGGGCTTCGGTGCCGGGGCTTGAGAAACAAATGCGCTTTGAAGCGAACAACGCACGGACTTTTTACGATTTTGAACGCGTCGTGGGAGCGTGACACCGCGATGGTGCCGCATCCGCGCTGTGAGGTAGTTAGCTGCTGAGGTAGTTAGCTGCCACCCTTTCACTACCGACAAGAGCCCGGACGATTAAACGTTAGGCCCCAGCCCCAAGTCCCGCCTTTATCCCCGCCGTTGCAGGTGCCGTTTTGACGACGCAGTGTGTAACTTCGCGATCGTGTCGCACGCGTGCTCGTCATTCCGGCGAAGGCGGGATGACGGCCAGCCGTCGCGGAGCGCACCAGTGACCGTCTCAACAGCCATGACATTTAATTCGACGCTCCAGCGCCCAGCCCCGCTATGTGCTCCACCAGCCCGCTCTTGGCGAAAAAAAACCACCGCCTCACATCAAGCGCGACATCGCTGCGGTGTGCTCGCAGCATTGGCGGCATTCTTCCGCGCAGCGGCGCATCAGATCGTCGTCGGGGAAGGCATCGCAGGCCGCCGCGCAGGCTTTGCAGACGTCTGCGCAGGCACCGCAAGTGAATAGATGCGTGTGCGAGCCTCGCAACATCGAGTTCGCTGAGACCTGGCAAATGTCGGCGCAACTGAGAAGCGTCGCGATGTGATTGGATTCGGCGTGCGCTCCGCCCTGCATCAGGCAATGAGTCACCGCTTCAGTGCACACCTGCGCACAAGACAAGCAGGCGCGAATGCACGCGTGCATTTGTGGGCTGCGCACTTCTTGAGGATGATTCATTGCGATTCACGTCATCAATTGTCCCGACATCATGTGGCCGCGGATGTTTGTGCGCTGTGACTCCCCGGTCAAAACCACATGAGATCAGCGGACTAATATCTTGTCTTCGGCGACGACGACAGTGGCGCCCGCGCGAATCTTGGCCGTCTTACGTAACTCAGTGTGGCCGTCGACAGTGACCGCGCCGCTTGCTACCAGGTGCTTGCCGTCGCCGCCGCTATTGCACAGACCGCAGAGCTTGAGCAATTGATTCAGTTCGACGTACTCGCCGTCAAGCTCGAAAGTCTGCATTTTCATTTGATCACGGCCAATCGAAGTGTGCGGATGACCTGACGATAGATCAATCCCGCATTCCGGCGCCAACCGCGTTTTTTTACATCGACGCGGTAGCGTTTGCTGCTGCAACATGGCGCACTCTGGTGAGCGGCGAGTAAGACGATGCGATGGATGCCGGGTGTAGCAAGCTGTCTGGTCGTGGCGGCGGCGTGTGCAGTCAGCGCGTCCGCAGGGGCTGAGACTACCTGGGTGCACGCAGGTCGCGTGCTTGATATTGAGAGCGGCCATTGGCTCCAAGATCAGGATATTGCGCTCGAATCGGGCAAGATCAGCGCAATTTCCGATCACGATCCCGTGCGTTGGGACGATTCCTTGCAGGCAGCGCGGCGTATCGACTGGTCTGCCTACGCGGTGGTGCCCGGATTGATGGATATGCACACGCATTTGGCCGATGAGGCCGAGATGGCCGATCCGGCGGTTCCTTTGCGCAGCAATCCAGCGCGTGATGCCTTCATCGGCGCGGCGAATGCGCGCCACACCTTGCGTGCGGGATTCACCACCGTGCGCGATGTCGGCACTTATCGCGGCTTCGCCGATGTGGCGCTGCGCGATGCGATTGAGGCCGATCGAATCGAAGGCCCACGAATGTTCGTCGCGGGTGCCTACATCACCATTACTGGCGGTGGCGGCGAGCTGACGGGCTTGCCGAAAGGCACCCAAGTCCCGGCGGAATTTCGTCGTGGCGTTGCCAACAACGCACGCGAAGTTCGTGAGAAGGTCAACGCGCTTTTGGACGGTGGTGCGGATTTCATCAAGGTCATTGCGACGGGCGCTGTGCTCGCTGCAGGAACTGAACCTGGCGAGCCGGAATACAGCGAGGCGCAAATCCGCGCGGCGGTGGAAACCGCGACTCGGCGCGGCAGTTTCGTCACGGCGCACGCGCACGGCGCCGAGGGCATCAAGCGTGCGGTACGCGCCGGCGTGCGCTCCATCGAACATGGCTCCTTGATGGATGACGAGGCGATTGCGCTGATGAAGAAGCACGGCACTTGGCTGGTGGCCGATATTTACAACGGGGATTACATCGACACCGTTGGCCGCGCCGCGGGATGGTCAGAAGAAATCCTGCGTAAGAACACGCAGACCACTGACGTTCAGCGCCAAGGCTTTCGCAAGGCAGTTACAGCCGGTGTCAAAATCGCTTACGGCACCGATGCCGGCGTCTATCCACACGGAGACAACGCGCGGCAATTTGCCTACATGGTGCGCTATGGCATGACGCCAATTCAGGCCATCCGTGCCGCAACTATCGAGAGCGCGCGGCTACTCAAGCAAGACACCACGCTGGGCTCGATCACCGTCGGCAAGATCGCAGACTTGGTGGCCGTCGCGTGCGATCCGCTGGAAGATATTGAGTGCCTGCGTCAGGTGCGCGGCGTGATCAAATCAGCGCGGTTGGTCAGTCTTGAGTAGCCCACTCACGAAGTGTGCGGTGAGCGCAGCGCACCGCATTGTGCGTGCGCCAACCTGTGAGCACGTAGATTTGGCGTTGGCTGCCGATCAATTCCTGGTCGTCTCGCAGGTGGAACTCAGCGCGCCGCAGCGGGCGCCAGCAGTCGGCTGACCCCATCGACAGATTAGCACTGTGCTTTCAGCGCGCAGCACTCAAATACCGCCGCGAATCACCCCATTGATACACCGACTGCGACCATTCGCCGGTCTGATCATCGGCCGCTCTCGGCACTTTTCAAGCGCGCCGCTCCCGATGCCGAGAGCGGCGCTGTAACGAGCTCGCCGTGGATTTATGCCGGCGTGGTCGGATTCCAAGTACTGATCGAGGGTTCGGTACGATCACTCGGGCCTAAGAACTTCTCATAATTGAGCGTGTACATGCTGCGCCACATATCGACCACTAGCTTGGCACCATTGACGCCGGTGGCTCTGGGATCCTTTGCGGTGTCCGGCGTGCGTGAGAGCCAAGCGCCGGTCGGATCGTACAAATCTAGCTTGTAGTCACTGACCAACTTGCCGTCACCGACATAGGACAGCACGTATATGAAGCCCTGCATCTCTACGGCGACGTCGAGATAGGTTTGATACTCGCCTTCCTCCACATGCAACGCCATGGTTGGATTCAGGTAGATCGCGTCGAGCTTGGCTTGATCGGCGCCGCGCGCGATACGATAGGACTGCGTGGCGTCGGTATCGTCCAAAATCCATAAGCTGCCAACTGTTTGCACGCGCACGCCAACGCGCGCGGTCAGGATCGCCTCGTCGCTGATGATCACATCACGCGTCGCAAATGCAGCCTTAAGCTCGTCCGAGATCACACCGCGCGCCAAGTCGATCTGATAGCCGCCCGGCACTTTCAGACCGTTGCCAATCACCATGGCTTGTGGCGACAACGTGATCCCGTTTGCGGCGAAAGACGCGACGATGCTTTCGGTCACTGCGCCGCGATCGAGCGAACTACGATCTGAAAGCGGCAAGGCGAAGGCCGTGGGTGCGTGAACGGTTAGATGGTCGCCATCCGCGGTCACACGATAGCTGCCGGTGTCATCGGCAATCTCCCATTCGCTCGACAGATTCGCGCCGTTCTGTTGCAGATTCACCGAGTCGATCTGATCGAGTTGTGCGTCGTACTGATTGCTGCCATCGGCAATGGTCCAGTGCGCTGAGAGATTTGCACCGGCCGCCGCGAGCGCCTCGCGCAGCGGCATGCTGACCAGCCCCTGGTCGAGGTCCGCGGCAAAGGCCGCTGTGGCCAGTTGAGTGATCGCATTGCCGGCAAAGCTCGCGACTGGATTACCATTCAAATCAAAGGCCTGCACGCGCCGGTTGATGCCTTCGAGCACCAGCAGCCGACCGTCAGCGGCGACCGCGATCGCCACCGGTCCGTTCATCAATCCTTGGCGTATACCCACACCAGAGACCATCGATGCGGGCTGCGCTTCGTCATCGGGCAGGGGCGTTTCGGGAATTTGGATGATTTCCATCTTGCTACTTTTGTAGTTCACACCGACCACATAGCCAGCCGGATGGACCACGATGGAATCCAGATGCGCCTGCGTGAAGTAGCCATAGCTCAAGCCCGGTGCCATATCGAATGGCGTCTTCTCGTCGAGTACCACGCGTCGCAGGTGATATAGCCCGGAGCGTGGATCGACATAGAAGTTATTCGGGCTGAAGGCCGGGGTTGGATTGGTGAAAACACTGATGCGCCCGTTCGGCTCACGACGCAGGTCATAAGTCGGCTCGGGTAAGCCCGTCGAAATCAGCCATTGCACCGATGCTTTGACCACGCGCACCGTGGTCGCGCTGCCCGCCGGCAAGGCATAGCGATTGACCGAGAACGCGGTGCGCAAGGGTTCGGTGACCTGCCCAGCATCGAGCCCGTTCTGGAAACTGGCATCCAGCGAGAACAAGGGCGCAGGGCCAAACTGGTCGTACACCAGGTACGGTTGACCGGAGAAGCCGCAGTTCGGGAATTTCAGCGCCGCCTGTGGATTGGCCAGTGAGCTGATGTTTTGGAAGGTGTACATCTGCGCGTCCGAAGGTTGCTCGGAGCCGCAGAAGGGCAGATTTTGGCCGGAAGCCTGCCAGCAGTAGCCCAACATATAGGCCTTATCGTTCAGCGTGAGATTCACCAACTGGCTCAAATTGTGGCCACCGCTGCCGCCATCGAGATCGGAAATCACCGCCGTCGGCTGATTGCCTTTCTTCCACGCGTGTCGCGAAATTCCCGTGTCCCAGACGAGTTTGCTGTCATAGAGATACTGGGTTTGCGCGGTCAGCGGCACCAGCACTTCCTGAATCTGTCCGTGGATGGCCAGTACGCCACCGCTACCGGCCGGTGCCACGGCATTGGTCCACGAACTGGTCCAGTTACCGGCTAGCCACTGGTTGTCCGAATAGACGCCAAAGACCACTTGAAACTCGCCGCCGCCGGGTAGGTCGGGGAAGCTCACCACGATGGGCTTGTCGCGCTGACTCAGATCGGTGGGTATATCGCCGTCGACGGTGTAGTTGGTGCCGTTTCGATATTGCACCGTGGCGGTAAAGCGCGTTGCTACCTTGGGCCACACCGCTGGCTGGGTGTCTGTCCCGTGCAGTGGATCGGGCGACATGGTCAGTTCCAATGCGATCTGGCGGCGCACTTCCGTGGTGTAGGTGGCCGGCGAGATCAGCACCTCGACGGTGGTTTCGGCGATATTGGCAAAGGTGATTGCCATCTGCGCGATACGGAAGCCAAAGCCGACGATAGGAATGGCGTTGACGAGTTGCGCCGCGGTGAGCTTGGCAGTGATGTAGGCCAGCAAATACTTCATGCCCTGGCCAACCAAGATGCCCGCGATGGCGCCTGCAAAACTGAAAAGAATGCGCTTGGTATTCATCAAAGCGGCCGCGGTTGCCACGCCTCCGCCCACAATTGGGAAGGCGACAGCAATGGCGGCGATGATGTTCTCGGTCTTGGATACGAAGTCCTTGAACCACGCGGTGCTTTCGATCGCCGCGCCGGCGAGCATGAACAGCATCGGCACGCCATATTGGAAGATGCCGGTGAGGATCAGACCGGGCGGATCCACCGTGCCATTCCAATTGCGCGTGCCCAAGCCGCCGAACATGAGCTTGCACGTGGCCGCATTAGACGGCCACTGGAAGCTCAAGCCAGTGGGATCGGTCGGCATAGGAATGCCTAAGATCACACTCACCGCGGTGACGGAACTGATGTACTTAGTGCTGGCGGTCTCGAAGTACTGCGAAATAAAGCCGGGCAGCCGGTCCACCCAACCTTGTGGGTTATCGATGGGCTTACCGTCGGAATCGAGGAATTGCGCATAAGCGCAGAGCGTGCGCAGGAAGGTGTTTTTGGCGTCGATCGCAAAAATGCCTTTGCGCGGATCGGCACCATCGGCGGTGAACTGGATCGACGATTTGGGCACGGCCAAGCCGAAACCGGGTGTGCGATTGTTGAGCGTAAAGGTGAACTCTTCTGCGTTGGCTTTGGCCTGACGCGACTTGCGTGCTTGCAAGCGCGCGCTATTGTCGACGTTAGACGCGCGCTGGTCGGGCGTGCCCTGTAATACGCTCCAAGCCTGGTTCTCCAGCCGATTGTCGTCCTGCGATGTGCGCAGCGATTCATTCACCGTGCCTAGGCAGGAGGAATTGCCCGGCGGTTCATCGGCGGTGCCCGCAATCTCATCGTTGAGGTCGTATTGATAGACGATGCTGCCTTCGTCGTGGCCCTCAGCCTCGTACCCTTTGCCCCAACGCAGCGGCTCGCCAAACTGATCAACCGATGGGCGGATCGTTGCCCAGCCGCCAGTTTCTGTCGCCGGCCCCAAGCGCGAAATCAGAATTGCCAGCGCGCGTAAATCGCTAGCCGTGTCGATGTGATCATCGATCACGATGGCGGCGGTATCGGCGTTACGCGTGGCTAACTGCGGGTGGCTGAAAGCTAGGCTGCGCGCGATCTCGATCGGCGACTGTTGCACCAGATCACCATCTGCCCACAGTGACAGCAAGCCCTCATCATCAAGGCCTTCAAGGGCGTTGGACGTGGCGTGCCCGAGCAAGGGATGCGCGCGCGAACGCAAGCGCTTTAGTTGCGCACGACGATTTTTGGCGCGCGCGTGTGCGGGAATGTAAGTGATCAGGCTGGCCAAAGCTGGCAGCGGTGAGCCCGGCAACTCATAGGTAAGCTGCATCATTCGCGCGACATCTGCCGGCAATACTGCGCGGCTGCAAAAATGCGTGACCGTGCTCAGTTGCGACTCATCCAGGCTCGCGAGCAAACGATTGTGCTGGCAGTGTTCGGCCAAGGTTGCCGGCGTGTGTGCGCGTAGCTCAATCTGGTGCTCGCCGGTATTTAGCGTGAAAACCTTGTTGGCTGCATCGGGCACATAGTCCAGTCCGAAATGCATGGTGTGTACTTCAGTTCGCAAATTGCCGCTCATATTTCCTCCACTCAGGCGATTTTTGGGATGTAGACGCTGATGCCGGGCTCCGTACGTTGGCCCGGACCTGGAAAAGACTCGTAATTCAAGGTGTAGAGATTTCGCCAGCGATCGACGGCGATGCGCGCTGCATTCACACCCACACTGGTGCTGAGGTAACGGCCGTCGGGCGCATGCACGTCAACGCGGTAGTCGGCAGGCGCATCGCCCTGGCCGAGATAGAGCAGCACATACAGATAGCCCGCGTGATCGACCGCCAAATCCAGATAGGTGACCGCTTGCGATTGCGCTGGCAGTGCGAGACAGGCATCACCGTTGAAATAGCCGACAGGGTTTCCGTACACATCCACAGCCTGAATGCGCGCGTTGATGGCTTCGAGCACCAGAACTTGTCCGCTTGGGCTCAGGCTCAACGCCACCGGCCCGCCGAATCGCCCAGGCTCCGTTCCGGCACCCCCGCTGCGACCGGCGACGCGCTCGGGCGATTCCTGGTCGAGTGTGGCTAGCGGCAAATTCATAAACGCGTTCTCGGCATAGCTGAGCCCGAGCGCATAGCCCGCCGGATGGATCAGCAAATCACTCAAATGTGCGCTGACAAATTGTCCGCAAGACGGCGCCGTTGCGCGCAGATCAAAGGCTTCGCCGAGCTGAAAGCGGCGCAAGCGCGACACACCGTCGCGCGGATCGAGGAAGTAGCCGCCGGCGCAGTCAGTGGCATCGAAGGCGATATTCGGCTGCGCGGTGAAAGCGCAACTCGGAAACACCAGTGCGCTTTGCGGATCAGCCAGCGCGCTAAGTGTCTGAAAGCCGTAGACCTGCGCATTGGTGGGCATGGACGCCCCGCAGATCGGCAGGCCTTGGCCTGAAGCCTGCCACGCGTAGCTGAGCGCGTGGCCGTTCGCACAAAGTTGCAGGCCGATGAGTGCCGCGAGATGGTGACCGCCGCTGCTGCCGTCCAGATCTCGTAAGGTTGATCGTGGCTGCGGCCCAGCTTGCCAGTGGTGCCCCTGCGCCGCATCCCAGCCCAAGGTCCACGCAAACTCCCAACGTGTCTGCGCATCGATGGTCGGCACGTCTTCCGTTAGCACCGCCGTCGCTTGGCGCGGCGAGAACAAAGCTCTGATTCGAGAAGTCGCCGTGGCCAGAACGCGTGCCGATGCGTCGCTGACACTGACCGCAATCTCGAGCGCTCGATTGGCCGGAACGTCCGTCAATTCCACCACGGTTTCCGTGGCGTTGGTCAGGCCGGCAATCTCGGCAGAAGCGCTCGAACTGCCATCGCTCCAGTGCGCGACTACCTGTGCCGCGCTCGCATCGGCAGGCCAAGCGCCACGCGCTGGATCGGCGCTGATCGCCACGCTGACGCTGCCGACGAGCCCCGGGCTCAGCAACATGGCGATGGCGCTAGGTGCCGATAGCACCGATCCTGTGAAAGCGGATTTGGATGCGTTGGTACGTGCCAGAAGCGCCGTCGCCCAGCCCAAGGTTGGCGCAGCCTCCACGAATGCCGCGGCACCCAAAGTCTCGATCAGCAAGGCCTTCAGCGCGGGCAATTGATCGCCGTATAGCAACTCGCCAGTCTGCTCTGTGAGCCAGTCATAGGCCGCGGCTAAACTTATCTGATCCAGCAGCGGCGCGCCGGCCTGGACGACTTGCTGCAGCAGCGGGCCAGGCTCATACATGGCCGCATACCAATCACCCGAAGGTGTGCCGCTTTGCACCAGCAGCGTTGGCACCGCGTAGCCCAAAATCGAACTGGTGACTCCGCCCAGTGCGCCAACCAGTGCGCTCCATTGCGGCGCGCCGAGGCCACCCAGGATCAGCCGCGCTTGCATCGCCAGCGGCGGCAGTTCGAACTCGATCATGCGCGCTAGCGTCGGCATCGGGATGCCTTCGATGCGCCGCGTTGGCGGTAGCAGATTCAGGTACTTGCAGGTCGCATCTTCAAAGCGCGTCGCGATACCCGCAGGCAGTCGGCTTTCCCAAGAGGTGGGCTCCACGAGCGAGCCATTCGCATCGATAAATTCGACATAGACCGCGTAGGCCCTGGGGGCCAGATTTTCGAGCTCGATTTGGAAGCGTCTATCGGCGACTGCATAGCGAAGCCGCGGCACCACCAGCCCATAGCCCGCCGGAAACGCCGCGATCTCCCAGTCAAAACCGGCGCGCGGCGCGATGGCGTGGTAACCGCCAACGTTTCCAGGTGTCTCAAACCACAGCAAATCACGCAGGTCTGGGTCGCTTTGTGTGGCCTGAATCACCGCGGCTGCGACTGGCTCGGCGGCATCAAGTGTAAGCTTTGTGAGCGCGTACACCGTGGCGCGCACAAAGCCAACGTCGCCCACCTCGCGCACATGCGCCCAACCGCTATCGGGCTTCGCCGATCCTTGCGCGCTGATCGCCGTTGCCAGGGCGGTTAAGCCCGGCGCGCCGGCGATGGTATCGGCCACAATTTCGGCCGCGCGCGAATCCAGCGACAGCAAGGCCGGATGCGCCGCGATGAGCGCCTTGGCAATCGCCATCGGATTCGGCCAAGGAGAGGGCACCGGCCTCATGCCGTCGGCCCTCAGTCAGTTGCAAAAGGTGTAGAGACTCGGAATACACGCGGGCGGCGGCGGCGGTGCGACCGCGGTCATCATTTGCTTCCAAGTTGCGCCACTCGCGACGTTCGCGCCGTAACTGCGCTGATTCGGACAGGTGGTCAGATTGTCGAGGTTTTCCGCGGCGATGGTGGTCGCTCTGATGGGCACCGGCACCAAGGTCAAGCTGCCGCCTTCGTCGCGCCGAATGATCGTGACTTCAGATCCATAGGCCTGGATCGCACCCTCTTCCACGGCCAGATTGAAGCCCGTGTAGCCGATACCGGCGACGGTAATCATGCTCAAGGTTTCCGAGATGTTCCACAGCGACCCCGCTGTTTTCACGCTGATCATCGGGTTGATACAGCCAGGCAAAGGATAACTTTGCGATCTGAACTGCGCCAGCAATGCGCTCGCCATCAGCTTCTTGTCGAGCGTATCGACGAACACCTTATCGGCATCGAAAAGCTGCACCGGGGCTGCGGTTGATGACAGCCCGGCCACTTTGATCTTGCCCGAACTGAGAGTCAGCGAGAACTTTTGGAAGCGCGCGCCATTCGGGCCCACCGAGCTAGACAGCCAGATCTGCCACTTGGTGCCAGCGACATCGAGAAAGACGGCGGGATCGTTGCACTCAATCAGATGTTGGCCCGAGGAGGTGAATGCACCAATCACCTCCGCACTGAGTTCCCTACGATCAAGGTCGCCCGCCAAAGACGCAGGCGCCTTAAACAGCATCACACCTTGCGCAAATGCGACCGCAGCATTGCTGAGATTCGCGCCACCCAGCTTCGCGCCGGTAAAGTTGGCTCCTTGCAGATTGGATTGGACTAAGGACGACGAAATCTGATCCGCGGTCGGGGTCAGATCGGCGCCCGTCAAATTCGCATCCACCAGATCCACGGCGTCTAATTTAGCACCGCGCAATCGTCCCTGGCTCAAATTCAAGCCACCCAGATTGGCGTTGGACATATCAATCTGCTGCATCGTGGCATTGTCTGCTTTCGCCAAGGCACCATAAAAATTCGCGTGCGACATGTTCACGCCGGTGAGTTTGGTATCGGTCAAGATGGCATCCGGCATGAAAACCAAAGAAAGATCAGCGGATGGATAGCCATCCGCTGCTTGCAAAATGGCGCCAGTCAGATCTGCGCCTTTGAGTGTGGCCCCGGATAAATGCGCACCCGACAGCCGCGCCTGATTGTCTATTTTTGCACCGGTGGCGTCCGCCTGACTCAGTTGCGCACGTCGCAAATCTGCGCCGGAGAGCACCGCATTTTTCAGCTTGGAGTTTAGGAAATAAGCACCCGCAAGCTGTGCGTTGGTCCAGCGCGTGCCGTTTAAATTGATGCCGGAAAACACCACGCCTTCCATTCGCGCATCGGTGAAATCGACATTCTGCAGACGCTCATAACAGGCTTGAACCAAGGCGCGGGTCATCAGCAAATTCTTCCACTGCGGAATGAATTCGCAATTCATGGTGGCACTCACAAAACTGGTACGGCAACCAGCAGCTGGGCCGGAATGCAGGATGATCGGGCCGAACACTGCTTGGCTCAAATCGGTCAAGTCAAAGACCGTGCATGCGAGATTGGCGAACTGAAAATCGGCAGCATTCACCAATGCGCCGGTAAAGCAGGCATTGGTCAGAATGGCGCGTGAGAAACTGGTGGAGGGCTGACCGGTTGCCACAGCGCCTAATTGCGCGCTGCTAAAGTCCACACCCGTCAGCGTGGCGCCGGTAAAAGTCGCGCCTTGCAATTGCGCACCAGCGAAATTCGCGTTGGTAAGATTCTGATTGGAAAAATTGCGCCCTTTGAGATCCTGTCCGGCAAAGTTTTGCCCAGAATGGTTCACGTTTGGACAAGCGGCGGTACCGGCGCTTGCTGGAGACATCGCCCATGGCGCAAGCGCAAAGGCAAAAATGGCAACTAGGAATTTGCGGCTGCTACGAAGGCAAGACTGGGACACGGCAGATCTCCTGGTATGACGACCAAGTTCTAATAGGGATGCGTTGTGGTGCTGCCGCGATCAGTAGCCGTGCGTGTCGGCCACCGTGCCTCGATTGCCGCCGTCACCATTCGGCGCGTTGCAGGCGCCAATGACGATTGCTGTGCCGCCCCGCCCGGCCTCGCCCGGATTTCCGGACTGGCCAGCGCGATAGATCGGACTGCCAGAGACGGTTGCGCCGCCAACCAGCGCCGCGCCAATGGACGGGCCACCATTGCCGCCTGCGCCGCCCCCAGCGGCCCCGCCGGCGCCACCCGTTGCACCCGGGCCACCGTAGCCACCATCGAGATTGCTGGCGCCGCCAGCGCCGCTGCCGCCACGGCCACCCTGCCCGCCTGGGCCGCCATTGGCCCCCGCGCCGCCGGTACCCGAGATCAGCCGTGTACGCGTGGTGCTAACCGCTGCGCGAACGGCCAATAAGGCGAAAGCCGCGCCGCCCTGTTTCCCGCCACCGCCGACACCCCCGCGGCAACCACCGGCACCGCCACCGCCGCCCTCATTGCCGGGGTCTTGGGTCTTCACCCAAAAGCACGAACCCGCCTTATAGCCACCCGATCCGCCACCGCCGGCACCGCCGCCATCGCCGCCGGCGCCGCCCGCTCCACCTTGGCTGGACGTCCATTGCGTACCCGAAAAGCTGCCAGTGAGATTGCCCGATACCGTGCCCTTGGCCCCGCATGCCGCCGCGCGACCGTCGGTGCCGCGGTCGCCGGTATTGCCACGACTGCGCGGGCATTCAGTGCAGTTATCTCCACCCTTGGTGCCACCCGGCGCCCAAAAGCCGGTGTTTCCAGCGCTTCCGTAGTAGCCGACACAGCTATTCGAAGAGCACGAGGGCTTGCAAGTAAACTTGAACGCGCCGTTATCGACGCTCACATTGCGCTGCGTAGCGCCATCGCCGCCATTCGTGCCACCGCAACTGGACACTTTGCCGCTGCTGCGCTTATCGGCGTTACCGCCTTGTACGCCGGCCGCGCCAGTGCCAGCGATGCCACCGCTAGCGCCCACGTCCGCGACCAACTCCACATCCAGCAGACTGAGCTTGGCGCTATCGACCACGCGCATCGCAACACTAGCTTCGGCGGAATTGGCGGTCGCAGGCGAGGCATTGAGCTGAAAACCCTGAATCGCGACGCCGTTGTTAATCGACACCGCTGCGACAGCGGGCGTGCCGCCCGGGGGCGCCATCAGTGCGCTAAAATACTCGGGCCTGGATTGCGATATCGGCACGCAACCGCCGAAGAGATGGACACCATCACGCGGCACGATTGCCGCACTCGGCCGGTACACATCCCAACGCACGAGCACGCCACAATCGGCGGCACCGCAACGGCTGATGCCGTACTCGATGGTGCGGCAGGACTGGTCATAACGACTGCCGCAACTGGCGTCGTCACTGCCGTCGTTGGCCACATAAATACGCGAGCTCACACTCGATAAATTAGCATTCCCACATCCGACTTCTATGTTCTGACTCAGTGTCGCAACGGGCTTGTCGCCGCTCCATTCCACACTGTCCAAATCCATGCTGGCCGTATCGATCGCGAACTCATGATTGAGTTTCGCGCCGCGAAACGAGAGCTTGCGGCCCTGTGGATGGCTGGCATCAATGCGCGGGCCAAAAACTGCGGAGCGAAGATCGACCTTCGCAAACGTCGCGCCGCCCAGTTTGGCGAATTGCAAGTCAGCGTCCTGCATCTGCGCGCCGGTGATATCAGCACCCAGCAGAATGGCGCGAGACAGATCCACAGGCCCAAGGTTGGACGGATTCAACTTGGCATCGATCAGTTTGGCATTGGTCAGATTGGCACCGATCAATGCCGCGCCATTGAGTGTGGCGCCGGTCAGATTAGCGCCGACCAGAATGGCGCCCGTGAGATTGGCATTGGTCAGATCACGCTTGGACAAATCTGCGCCGGTCATATCGCAATAAGGACAGGAGTGCGGGCCGTTTTCGCCGTTTTTGGCCGCACTCTGGATATCCACCGTGGTCGCGACTTCGGCTGCTGCAACAAGCGCTGGATCGAGTGCAGGCGCTTGTTCACTCAGCGATTGCGCCCATAAGGGCAGCGCAAACATCACCATCATGAACAAAAGTGTTATTCGCACCCGAGCGGCGCGCAGCACTTTCCAGCTTTTTTCATCCACCGTCGTGACCTTTTTAGCTGTCTGACTGATGAATGAATGTCTCCAAGGCATCAAATGTCACGGGATTTTGGAAATTTATTTCACAAAGTGTTGAGCGGCTCATACTTTGCGAACTTTCATCGTGCTGGGCCTAACTTGTCATGTTATTGCCCGTAATCGACTGCTATACCCGACACCGTCTGGTAGGTGGGTGGGCCGTTTTGTACCGTGTAGAACTGCTGCATCAACGCATCGACCGCGGCTGCAGAGGCGTACTTTGTTTGGCGCAAGCATGCGAGCACACCCAACTTGCCACAGTCGAAGTTCGCAGTGTCGGCGAAGCGGTAGCTTTGCTCGCCCCAGGTGGCGTTGCCGTTCTGGGTGTAGAGCGTGACGAAATCCAGCAACTCAAAACTGCGTGGATCGAAGCTGACGCGCTTGAATCCCGGATTATTGCCATGCGTGGTGGTGATCCCTGGCGCCGAAATCGCGACTGCGCTGATGCCGCCCGCACGATCGTGCAAAAGTCGCAACTCATCCATATGGGTATGCCCAAAAGCCAGCCCGACAACTTCATCGCGGTGCAGGCTAATTAAATCGAGAAAGCGGTCTAGCCAGTGCTCCGTGTGCTTGCGCGGCTGGTCACCGACCGCGTCTGGATGTGTCGCCCACATGCTAGTCACCGCCTTGTAGTGGGACACGGCGTAAGCATCTTTGCCGGGCGGAATGTGCATGGCAATCAATACCTTGTCGTTGCCTTTGGCCGCTGCGAGCTCGGCCTGCAACCAATCCAACTGTAAGTTACCTGCGTCTAGCTGCGAGGTGCCATCGACCGCGTGGTAGGTGGTGCCGAGGATGATGGAATTGAGCGCAATCACGCGTAGACCGGGCACGGGACGCACGCTGTAGAAGCCAAATGCGGGATGCGGGGCGGACACCATGCAAGGCGCCTGACCGCAGGGCTTGGACGCGTTCGGCGCCGGGAATGGGTCGTTGGGTGCGAGCGAGAGCGGCGTCTTGCCGTCCGCATTGCTAAAGGAAAAATAGTCGCCTGCCAAGGAATCGTTGTTGCCCGGCATGTACAGCAAGGGCGTGCCGGATTTGGCTACGAGCGCGTTTAGATCACCGAGCACCGCCTGCACGTTTTTATCGTGCGTCTCGATCTGCGCTGGCGTCAGTGCGCAATGCTGCATCTCGCAATCGTAGTGACCCGGCAAATCACCGGTGTACACAATGAATGCTGGTGCATCAGGCGCCGCGAGCACTGCCGCCAGCTTTTCTTGTGTGATCGCCCATAGCTGCGGATCGGTATCCCCCGATTGCGCACTTAAGTCCAAGTGCACATCGGACAAATGCAGATAACTCGCGGTCCTAGTCTGCGGCGGCGGTGACAATGCGAATGCATGCAAGGGCACCAGCAGCCACAGTAGGACGACGCTGCGATGGATGATTTTGAGCATAGTGACGCACTCCCGAGTGGCCTGCGTGCGCCGCGTGTTTGACGATCTGCCAAACCCATGCGCGACGCGCTAGTTCGGTATATGTCATCTACGCGCACAATGTCCCAACGCGAGCACGGCGCGCGGCGAGAAACCCGCTTCACGCTTTCGTGCGCGGTTGTTTACGCCGGCCAGCGGCGAAGCACTGTAGCCGGTCGTGTTGACCGCGCAGCGGACTAGTTGACGCTGGACGGCGCCCGCGGACCGCTCACTTAAGGTAGGTGCGCATCAACTTCGCCACCATGGCCATCTCTTGCGCTCGACGCGTTTCATCCTGCTCGTCAACCACATCGGGCTAGCCCCAAATCGTACCGAAGGACACTGCGCCCATGATCGAACACATCATCGAAGAGCGAGCACGTGATCTCGGCGGCTTCATTGTTGGCCGCGTGTTGCCGCACGCCGCTAAGCGCATGGTCGGACCCTTCATTTTTTTCGATCACATGGGGCCGAAGGACTTTCCAGTCGGCATTCCTCGCAGTACCGATGTGCGCCCGCATCCGCACATCGGGCTGTCGACCGTGACTTACCTGTTTGATGGCGAAATCATGCATCGCGACAGTGTCGGCTCCGAGCAAGCGATCCGGCCTGGCGCAGTGAATTGGATGACCGCGGGTCGCGGAATCACGCACTCAGAGCGCTTTGAACGCGCACGCGCAGCGGGCGGGCCATTGCACGGTATCCAAGCCTGGGTCGCACTGCCGCAGCATCTGGAAGAAATCGATCCCAGCTTTCATCACTATCCGGCGACTGAGCTGCCGGTCATCGAGAACACCGATTTCAGCGCGCGCGTCTTGGCCGGGCGCGCGTACGGCGTGGACGCGGGGGTGGACACCCGATCGCCAATGTTCTACCTGCATTGCACACTGCACACAGGCGGAAAAGTTCCGCTTCCCGACGAGTACACCGATCGCGCGGTCTATATCGTCTCTGGTGCCGTGGAGATCGACGGCGTGCGTCACGAGGCCGGGCGCATGCTGGTGTTCGCCACTGGTAAATCAGTGACGCTGCTCGCACTGCAACTGACGGTGCTGATGCTGCTCGGTGGCGAGCCGGTCGGAGCGCGCTTCATCGACTGGAACTTCGTGTCCTCGTCGAAGGCGCGCATCGAACAAGCCCGGGCCGACTGGCAGGCCGGGCGCATGAAGCTGCCGGATCTCGACAATCACGAATTCACACCACTGCCGCCGGCCTCGGGTGCGCCAACCTCCCGCTGACGCTAAATGCCGCGCCGAAGCCCATCTGATTCACAAAGTAATCGCGATTTTCCTGAAAAACTTAAGGCCGCTCCGCGCGCGGTTTCAGATTGATCTCGGATCCGCTGAAGCCGAATCGAGTCGCTTGAACTCGGAATCCGCTCACCACATTCAGGACAACCAGCCATGCACGAATCCGCCGACCGCTTGCCGCTGACACGGCGCCATGTGCTGCAGATCGGCGCTGCGGATGCAGCCGCGGCCGCAGTTTCCCCCGGCCTGCTCGCGCAGCAGCCGCAGACTGCGGCGCAAACCGCGCCGGTCATTTTGGGCACTTCGATCACGGTTAACGGCGAGCAACACGCGCTCGAACTCGACACACGCACCACCCTGTTGGACGCCTTGCGCGAACATTTGAAATTGACTGGCACCAAAAAGGGCTGCGATCACGGACAGTGCGGCGCATGTACCGTGATCGTGAACGGCCGGCGCATCAACTCGTGTTTGTCGCTCGCGGTCATGCACGATGGCGACTCGGTAACAACCATCGAGGGTATCGGCAGCCCTGAAGATTTGCATCCGATGCAACGCGCTTTCATTAAACACGATGGCTTTCAGTGCGGCTATTGCACGCCCGGACAGATCTGCTCTGCGGTCGCCATGCTCGACGAATTTGACGCCGGCATCCCGAGCCACGTCAGCGAAAATTTGGAGCAGGCGCCGGCCATCAACGACACCGAAATACGTGAGCGCATGAGTGGCAATATTTGCCGATGCGGCGCCTATTCCAACATTCTTGATGCCATCAACGAAGTTGCCGGAGCGCGCACGTGAAGGCCTTCAGCTATGAACGCGCGCAGTCGCCACAGGCTGCAATTGACGCCGCCGCGCGAAAGCCGGGATCGCACTTTATTGCCGGCGGCACCAATCTGCTCGACTTGATGAAGCTCGAAATCGAAACCCCGGCGCATTTGATTGATATCAACGCGCTCAAACTGGATCAAATCGAGTCAACGCCGGAAGGCGGTTTGCGCATCGGCGCGATGGTGCGTAACACCGATCTCGCGGCGGATGCACGCGTGCGCCGCGACTACGCGGTGCTATCGCGTGCGCTGCTGGCCGGCGCCTCGGCCCAGTTGCGTAACAAGGCGACCACCGCCGGCAATCTGCTGCAACGCACGCGTTGCGCGTACTTTTACGACACCAATCTGGCTTGCAATAAGCGCTCACCGGGCAGTGGCTGCTCAGCATTGGGTGGAGTCAGCCGCCAGCACGCGATTCTCGGCACCAGCGAATCCTGCATCGCCACGCACCCGAGCGATATGGCGGTGGCCATGCGCGTACTCGATGCCGTAGTCGAAACATTGCAAGCGGATGGCAGTGCGCGCCGTATTCCCATCGCCGACTTCCACCGTTTGCCGGGCAAGACACCGAATGTCGAAACCGAACTCAAACTGGGCGAACTGATCACCGCCGTAGTACTGCCGAAACCCGCAGGTGGACGACATATTTATCGCAAAGTTCGCGATCGTGCGTCCTATGCCTTTGCGCTGGTGTCTGTTGCGGCCATTCTAAAGCGCGATGGCAGTGGCAGTTTGGCTTTTGGCGGCGTGGCGCACAAACCCTGGCGCGATGTGGATGCTGAGTCAGCTCTGCCGGAAGGCGCGAAAGCCGTAGCGTCACGCATGCTTAAAGACGCGAAAACGACCAAGCACAATGCGTTCAAATTGGCGCTGGTGGAGGGCGTGATCGCCTCAGTAATCCGGGAAGCCGGAGCCGACGCATGAAGTTTTCCACGCCGGCGACCAGCAATCCCATTGACCAATTGAAGATCGTTGGGAAGCCCACTGATCGCGTCGATGGGCCGTTAAAAACCTCAGGCCTAGCAACCTACGCGCACGAACATCAAATGCCCGGCGCGAATGTCGCTTACGGCTATGTTGTGGGTGCGGCCATTGCCAAAGGCCGCATTCGCTTCATCGACGACAGCGGCGCGCGAGCCGCGCCCGGCGTACTTGAGGTGATCACCTGGGAAAATGCCGGCCAGCTAGCCAAGGCAAAGCGCAATACAGCACCTCTGCTCGGCGGACCTGATGTGCAGCATTACCACCAAGCCGTGGCAATGGTGGTCGCTGAGAGCTTTGAGCAAGCGCGCGCTGCCGCCATGCAGATGCGCATCGACTACCAGCGCGGCGACGGTAAATTCGATCTGGATGCAGCGGTTCCCACGTCCACAGTGGCCAAAGATCAGCCTGATGTCCACGTCGGTGATTTCGACAAAGCCTTTGGCGCCGCAGCGGTCACGCTTGACGAAAGCTATTCAACGCCCGATCAGTCCCACGCCATGATGGAACCGCACGCGTCTTTCGCCGCGTGGGAGGGCGATCAACTGACGCTATGGACATCAAATCAGATGATCGATTGGGGCCGTACGGACGTTGCCAAGACACTCGGCATGCCCAAAGACAAAGTGCGGCTGGTGTCCGCCTTTGTCGGCGGCGGCTTTGGCGGCAAATTGTGGGTTCGGGCGGATGCGATCCTCGCAGCGCTCGCCGCGCGCAAACTCAAGCGTCCGGTAAAAATCGCGCTGCAACGCACGCTGCTGATGAACAACACCGTACATCGGCCCGCCACAGTTCAGCGCGTGCGTCTTGGCGCCACTGCCGATGGCAAACTTACGGCTATCGGCCATGAATGCTGGTCCGGCGATTTACCGGGCGGCAACATCGAGAACGCGATCGCGCAAACGCGCTTGTTGTATGCCGCGCCCAACCGGCTTTTGCGCGCGCGGCTGGCCACACTCGATCTGCCTGAAGGCAATGCGATGCGAGCGCCTGGCGAGGCGTCGGGCTTAATGGTGCTGGAAATCGCCATGGACGAAATGGCCGAAAAACTGGGCATTGATCCGATCGAATTTCGCATCCTGAATGACACTGAAGTCGACCCGGAAAAACCCGAACGGAAATTCTCACAGCGCCGCTTGACAGAGTGCTTTCGTCGCGGCGCAGACGACTTCGGCTGGAGCAAGCGTGCCGCGCCCGCGCAAACGCGAGACGGCCGTTGGCTGATCGGCATGGGTGTCGCGGCGGCTTTTCGCAATAACCTAACCATGAAATCTGCCGCACGGGTGCGCTTGAGCGCCAATGGCATGATCACGGTCGAAACCGATATGACCGATATCGGAACTGGTAGCTACACCATCCTCGCCCAGACCGCCGCCGAGATGCTGGGCGTGCCCTTGGAGTGCGTGATTGTGCGATTGGGGGACTCAGACTTCCCGGTTTCTGCGGGCTCTGGCGGACAATGGGGCGGCAATAGCTCGGCGTCCGGCGTGTACGCGGCCTGCGTCAAATTGCGCGCGGCAATCGCAAAAAAGCTAGGTATGGATGCAGAAGCCGCC
>Ga0209181_10003004_pt1 | contig 26771 bp, 24 predicted proteins | sample MAT05_FD_187208 | JGI IMG/M metagenome (GOLD analysis project Ga0209181, IMG submission 187208) | Freshwater microbial communities from Lake Fryxell liftoff mats and glacier meltwater in Antarctica - MAT-05 (SPAdes) (version 2) | ecosystem: Environmental > Aquatic > Freshwater > Ice > Liftoff...
AAACGCCGCTGCGCCCCGCCGATTTGCTCGATGCGCTTTTGGGCATTTTGAAAAGTTATCCGCTGGAAAATTTGGAAGAAAACACCACACCCGCTGCCTCGATTTTGATTCAAAACGTGGAGTCGCCAGACATCATCATTTCTGAAAGTTTTAATGCTTCGTGACAATTGCGAACCCACGGCATTCGTAATTGGTTATCTCTAATATTTGAAAAATATCTCGCAAAATGGATACAACACAAGCATATAATATACAGTTATGTTTTCCCCGTAAATTCGCCATAGGTTTTTGAACGGATACCTTCGAACTTCAAACTATCTCGTCCTTGGCATCCGTTGTTTGCCGCCGGGGCGAAAACCTTTTCCGCCGCCCATCATGGCCATGGTCGCGGGACTCATGGCTTGTCCGGCCTGTTTCATCTGCTTGTCCACTTCCTTGATCTGCTCTTTGAGCATCGGTTCTGTGACATTCAGTTTTTTCAGTTCTACAAACTGGCTTTGAGCCGCTTTGAGGTTCTTTTTGGCGGCGTGCACCATGACCAGTTGGAGCATGGCTGCGCCACGCTCATTGTCAGAGGGAAGCCCTAAATCGAGTGATTTTTTGAGCCAGCCTTCGGCGGTGGTAAAGTCGCGGCGTTGCATCGCAATGGCGCCATGCGTCATGTAGAACACGCCTTTATAGCCCATGAGCAGAATTTTTGGAAAGAACGTCAGTTTCAGCCGCGCTTCCGCTTCATCCAGCCGCTGCTGTCCTACCAGTTGATTGGTGGAAAGGATGGTGCCGAGCATCAGGTAACCGGCCAGCAAAATGATCCCGGCGAGCAACAGCGGGAAGCCGTACCAAAACCCAAAGCCTGCCCACAGCGCAATACCGCCTACAATACCGCCCACGATGAGGGCAAAACGCAAATAAATATTGATGGTAAACATGAAATACCGGACGTTTTGGAAAATCCGTTGGCGAAGGTACGTTGTAAGTTGTTAGCTTAGGTGGTCACACAAGGGCCTACTTTCTTTTAAATGCCAGCAAGGCGTTTACCGCGCCAACGGGCCGGTACTGCAAGGTGGAACTGTCACATTTAACCACCATGTTGCACTGCGCATCGAACTGGCCTTTTTCAACAAAACACCATCCCGTTACTACGCGAATGCTATCTACCAGACAGGCGGTCGTCTCACACCTGGAATCCACCTCGATATCCGTCTCGACAGTCAACTTGCCGCCGTTGACGTGGCGCATCTTGTTGCCGACAATTTCAATCATGTAAGTGATGTCCTGCTCGCTCTGCCATTTGCCTTGCAGCGCATCCAGCAAATCGTTTGAGTCGGCCTTCGAATTGGTGGTATCCAAAGTATTGGTAGCGGCGTCAGTGGGATTCTGTTGTTTTGGATTCTGTTTACAAGCGAACAATAGAAGCGCCACAAGGACGGACAGGCAAAGTAAAAGTTGCTTCATGGAAGAGCATGGGTTAGAGTTGGTTCAAAAATCAGCGACGGTCGCAAAGTCGGTGCCGGAATCAGATAGATGGGGCAAATTCAACGTAATTACGCCATCTGGTGTACAGTCAGCGGGTCGGTTCGGGACGGACTTGCGGGGTACTACTCCTTCTGGTGTACCGTTAAACCGTAGCCCGAAGCGGGCGGCATCTCCAGCCAAACCCGGAACCCACCGCCCATTGCCATTGCCGAAACGGTGAATTCAATATGTTGTTGATTGTTGTACCGAAACGAAGCGCCATTGGCCTCCAGGGTAAAATTCACGTGGTTCGAAAGGCATTCAGGAAATTGGTTGCTGGTCAATATTTCAATCGTTTCGTTGCCGCTTTTTTTCAAAAAAAACGAGGCAGTCGTGCTACCAAGGAGAATCACAACCTGAAAAACACCTTCTCCCATCGCAAAGTAACGACGGTTGGTATTCACCGGGTCCGCATTGATGACCGGGGCAATCGGGAACCTGTGGTAGCACCAATTGGTCATTTCCCGGCCCGTCTCCATAGCGGCCTTGCTGAATTTGAAATGCACACCACTGGCAGGTGGGACAGCCTCCGGTTTTGCCGCTGTCCCCGGGTCAGGCGAGGTGCAGGCGGCAAAGAGAACAATGGGTAAAAGTAAAACCAATATGCGCATATTGAATGTTGGATACAGAGGCACAGAGAATAAATTTTCAACATTCCCCTCCGTGCCTCCGTGTTCAATTATTACTGAAGCCGTTCGTCTTACATCTTCCAGTCCAGCCGAAGCGTATAATTCCTCGGCCCTTCCATCAGCGCGGGACGGGCAAGGTATTCTTCGTTGAGTAAGTTATTGCACAAAGCGCTAATCTTCAAGGCATTCGTTATTTTATACGAAACCCTGAAATCGGCTACTGTAAAGCCGCCGGGATGGGCACGCCGGAAATTACCCACTGCTTTGAAAGGCGCGATCAGGTCGCTTTCAAACAGCGCGTCAATGGCCTGCATGAAACTGTTGTACTGCACCGAACCTCCTATTGAGAGGCGACGGAAAGAGTATTCTGCATCGAACTTGAACGTATTATTGTAGCGGTACTTCAGCACATTGGTCTTGGAGGAGGAGCCGTAATTGAGCGTGTCCGGATCGAAATTTTTGTAGCGCGGGTTGATGCCCGTAAAGCCGGTGAGCAAAAAAAGCGTGCCTTTGCCCAGTTTGCCTTGTCCGGCAACGGAAACCTCGCCACCCAGCACCCGGGTGGCGCCGGAGTTGCGCGATTCAAAACTGGCAGTGGACACAATCGTAGGCGGCGGACCCGGATCAAACACGATGCCCAGTTTAGCCAGCACAAACTCCATCATGTTTTCGTATTCAGACACAAACCCTGTCACATCTGCGAAGCCCTGCCAGGAACCCACCCGAAAACCTTGCTTCAAACCTACTTCGCCGGTCCAGCCGGTCTCCGACACCAGTCGCGGGTTGGGGCGGACATTGTTGCCCGCGCTAAAATCAGTGTTGATGAATTTTTCCGCAATCGTCGGATAGCGATAACCTTGTCCCCAGGAAGCCCGCAGGTAGGTGGCTTTTGCCAACTGGTAATTGGCGCCGACGCGGAACACGGGTTTCGATTCTTCGGTCACGCCATCCGGGATAAAAAAGGTGTCCTGATTATCAATCCGAACAGAGTCGGGACTGTTCAGGCGGTTGTATTCGTAGCGTACGCCGCCAGACAAATTGAGCCGTCGCACCGGCTTCCAGTCCGCTTGCAGGTAGCCAGCATAGTTGCGGGTGCTGTAAATGCCGCTGTTGTACAATTGTGCATCCACCTTCGTATAGATGCCCACTACGCCACCCGTCGCGACCAGTTTTGCTCGTTCAAAATTGCGCTGTAGTTGGTATTCGCCGTACAACATACCACTGGTGTTGCTCTGATTGCCGCTGTTGTTGTTTTTCACAGAGTAGTAGCGCGCCAGTATTTTATGGCGAAAGCCGTGGTTATCAAAGTATTGCAGCGAAGGATCAATATTAAAGCGCAGGCGGCCCAGCGATTGGGAGGCCGAGTTCAGGCCAGCCTGATAAGCGCGGTCCGTATCGTTGCCCCAGATGAAGAAACTGCCGCTGCGCCCGAAGTTGAAGTTGGAGTTCAACCCCAGCGTCAGGCGTTCGTTGACACGGTAGCGGAAGTTGGGCGTAATGCGTCCGTAGCGGCTATAGGTGTCCTTGTTGTAACTGTCGCGGTAAAGGCCGTAGCCGCCCAGCACGACATCGAACTTGCCAGCCTTGCGGCGATGTACAAAACTGAATCCCGTTTCAACTGGCTGCTGGAGGCCAGAGGTATCAGTACCCCACCATTTGCGGCGCTCGTCCTTGGGGTTGCCCCATGTTTTTCCGAACACAGCCACTTCCGTTTCCGGCTGATCTTTGGCAAAACCCGTGCGGATATTGATGATGCCGTTCATCGCGGAAGAACCATAAAGCGCTGACGCAGCGCCTTTGAGCACTTCGATCTGGGCAATGTTCTCTACCGGAAAGTCGCCCCAGTTGGGGAACCCTGCATCGGCTTGCAAAGCAGGAATATCGTCCACCAGGATCAAAACGCGGGTACCAGCCCCGTAAGAAAAACCTGCGCCGCCCCGGATGCTGGCCTGACCATCCACAATGCTGACACCCGGCACTTTCACCAGCACATTGTCTACTGAAGTGGCATTGGTGTTTTGAAGCAGCCGGGGTTTCAGCACATCGAGCGAGACGGTGACTTCACCCAGCGGTTTTTCAAATTTGCCCGCAGTAACCGTGGTTTGTTGCAACAGGTTGTCGGCATTTTGGAGTTGAAAATCCAATTGCAGATTCTGGCCCGCCGCAAGTCGCACGGTCTGGTTGCGGGTTTCATAGCCAATGTAGGAACAGGTAATTTCGTAGGTCCCGGCAGGCAGGGAAAGCGTGTATTTGCCCTCAAAATCGGAGGCGGCACCCGTCGTACTGGTTTTCAGGGTCGCGCCGATGAGCGGCTCCTGGTTGCCCGCATCGGCGATCGTCCCGACGAGGGTGGCGTTTTGGGCAGAAATATTTTTTTGCAGGATAAAAAAGGAAAGGAGGAGGGTAATGCAGATTCTCATGTATGCGAAAAGGTTTTGGTGAAATGATCACAAGCCGGGCGAAAGTATGGATTTTTGCTGCAACACAACCCTCTCCTATACGTCTTGTCGTTTTCCAATTAATTTTGTTTTTTACCCTAACTTCTTGTTTTTCAACACAAAGAATGAATAAAGAAAACATGACCCTGTACGCGCTGCGCTTGCTGCCAGGCCAGGATTTAAAGATTGAACTCGATACTTTTGCCCGGGAGAAAAAGTTGCAGGCGGGTTTTGTCATCACTTGTGTGGGCAGCCTGCACAAAGCCACCCTGCGCCCTGCTGACCAGAAACTGCCCCTGATACGCGAACAAAAATTCGAGATCGTATCGCTGACCGGTACGCTCTCTCCCGATGGATCGCACCTGCACATTGCGCTCTCGGACAGCACTGGGACAACCGTCGGAGGACATTTACTGGAGGGCTGTGAAATCTATACGACCGCCGAAATCGTGATCGGCGAAGCCATGCGCCTGCGTTTCAGCCGCGAAGTAGACGCGCAGACCCTGTTCAGGGAGTTAAAGATCAAAGCGCGGGAGTGAGCAACTTTTGCCATTTTTGCCCACCCCAATTCGACACTCAAACTTGCTTGATCCATGATGCAAACCACTACCCTATGTGTTTTTCTTGTTGTACTGTCCGCTTTTTTATGGCACTAGTATTTCTCCTTTCCCCATCGCGCCACCCGGTGCCACCCCGCGCGCAGCACGATCCAGCCATGCGCAGCCAGGGTCAGCGGCAAACCGAAATGGGTACGCATCACCTCGAACCGGTCGCGCAGGGACTGCTGGTGGTGCTGTTTCGACATCCCACCCATCAGGTAGTCGGTCAGGATCAGGCTGGTATGGACGGTGTTTCGACTTTTTTTCAGGATTCGGATGCACCAATCGTAATCTGCGCAGAGGTTGTGGAGTAGATACTCCGGCACCAGTTCGCGGCGCGGGATAAACGATTGATGTACCACCAGCATTCCGTTCAGGTAGTCGCGCCAATGCAGGTGCGCCGGAAGGTGGCGGGTACTGAGTTCGCTCATGGTGCCAGCGGGCTGGCGGGCGTCGTTGACGAGCAGGGTTTCACCATAAAACACATCGGCCATTTCGCCCTGCTCCCCTTTTTGGAGCGAGACCGGGGGTGAGGCGACTTTTTCCACCGTATCGGCTGCATGAAGATGGTCGCCGCAATTGAGGAACCAGACATAGTCACCTGTGGCCATGCGCAGGCCCTTGTTCATCGCATCGTATAAACCCATGTCGGGCTCCGAGATGTAGCGAAGATTGGGCATCTCGACCGCATATTGCTGGATGATTTTCAACGAGTTATCCTTCGAAGCGCCGTCCACGACAATGTATTCAATGTGCGGGTAGGATTGGTCCTGTACACTGTCTATCGTGCCGGGCAAGAGGGATTCGCCGTTGTACACGACGGTGATGATGCTGAAAACGGGGGGGCGTTGAGACATAAGCGTGTTTAGTTTTTTGTGTTTTGTGTTTCGGGGGCTATGGACGATCCGTTCGTTGGGAGTTTTTGACACAGTAATTTGAACGCCATCGGGTCACACAATTCACTCCAACCGAAAGCCGATCGGCAGCGTAAACCTCACTTTGACCGGCTTGTCATCCATCATACCCGGCTCCCAGCGCGGCATCTCTTTCACGACCCGCACCGCTTCTTCATCGCAACCACCACCAATCGTTCTGACCGGATTTACATTGGAAATTTTTCCGTCGCGGTTGACTACAAAAGTCAAGAGAACCATGCCCTGGATGTTTTTTTGCGCGCTGGTTTGGGATAGCGAACGTTTTCCGACAGGTATGTCAACATTGCTGCTTCTCCGCCCGGGAAAGACGGCATCTTCTCCAACGGCGTAAAAGGGGTCTCTGTGCCGTCGGGTTTAAAAGATTGACCGCCGAGCAAAATGCCCGCCTGATGTCGCTCGATGTGCTTGAGTTGACATTCCGGATAATAGGAGCGCAATTCGCCGTGTCTTTTGCCATTCTGGTAGTGATCTGTATACCAGATCTTGCCCGACGTATAATGCTCATGCAAACCCAGTGGTTCTTCAAACCTTCCGCTGCATCGTCTCCAGCGGCAGTTCAAAGCCCGGCAACACCTCCTCGCCGAAGAGTTTGTTGCCTGAAAAGCCTGCTACCAACTCTGGTTCAGCCTGCCCTTGACGATAGACGTAGGCTTTCTCTTCATAGGGATCAATCAACCACGCCAGTCGCACGCCGTTGGCCATCCAGGAGTCGGTCATTTTCTTTTGCAGTTTTTTCAACCGGTCGGTGGCAGAACGGACTTCTACGATAAAATCGGGGACGGTTTGAACAAACCGATCTTCCTCATCTGGCGACGAAGCCAATTTTTCGTCAGAAATCCATGCAACATCAGGAGATTTAGTTGCGCCGGATGGCAAATCAAAACCAGTGGAAGGGCTATAAAATTCGCCCAAATGAGTCTGAAAATGCCACATAAAAAACAAACCGGATAGTTTGAATTCTCTCCTGCCGGGGCCTCTTTTTACTGGGGACATAAGGGTAGTAGTTCCGTCTGATTCACGTTCCATGGCCAGGTCGGGGTGACGCTCGGCCAATGCAACAAATTCTGCTTTGGTGAGCGGACGTTGCAACTCAAAGCCGCCAAAACGGGCAGCCATTTCCTCCAGGGTAAAAGAGTCGCGGTCGGTGAGCAAAGCGGTCATGCAGGTTAATTTTATGACAAAAGTAAACGAATACGACTGCAAAAACAAACGTGCTGCCGGAATTTAACCGACAGCACGCTTCTATCACTGTTCAAAAACGGGCGACTTACTTCAAGTCGTCTTTGGTGCGCAGGATCACCTGTTTCCCGCTGAAATCGGAGACAATAGCCGTCACGGTCACCGGACTGACAGGAAGGGGAAAGTTGGCAAATGCGGCGAAAGCCTGCGTAAACATTGGAATCGAGCCGGTCGCATCGGTCAGGGTTTTGTTGCCGGAATACAGGTTGGTCGCGCCGGTGATCGTCACACCGGAAATTTTCACCAGCGTACTTTCCCAGGCGTCGAAGTTAGTATTGATACCAGCAATGGTCGCGATACGAGCCACCGGCGTGTTCGCCCGGCTGATGAGGCCCGCATTGGAAAGGGGTACGTTGTTAACTTGCAGGAGTTTGTTGAACTCACTGAGTTCCTGACCCGACACGACCAATTCAATTTCGTCGCCGAGGTCGAAGCAATGTGTCGTGGAAAAGCGCACCAAAATACCTGCGCTGCCGTCTTTTTCCTGCACGTAGACATTGCGGTTGTTCAGGTTATTGTTCACGCGCTCGGAAATGACGTGGCCCTTGATCTTGCGATTGGCGGGTGCGGAGGTGATGGCACCTGTGAACACGCTGCGGAGGTCGCTGATCTTCATCTGTGTTTCCATGCCGCTGCCGGGACCGCTAGAGGTGCAACGCGTGCCGGTCATACCAGCCACATCGTTCAAATCGCGGATATACAGTTGCTTGTCGTTGTTGTACACGCTGAATACTGCTACCAGCGAGCCTTTACCGCCCGGTGTAAGGGAACCTGAGAAGTCGGCAAAGCCGCTCGACCGCACCAATACTTTTTTACCGTCGCAGTCTTCCAGTTCGCGGTTGAGGCTGCTCTGGGTGATGGGATCAGCAAACGAACGCGCTGCATCGCACTGAGTGAACTGCACATTGTCCAACTGGATCAGTGTGCTGATCAGATCGCGATGAGAGGTAGCCAGCAGTTCGGCCATCGTCACCACTTTCGGGGTCACGGGTTTGTCCGTGCAGCCGCGCACGATGTTGAGCCGTTCCTGTGCTTCCGTCAGACCCAGTTCGGAAAGTTGGCTTCCCTCCTGCACAGCCGAGCCGATGAGTTGAATCACGCCGTTGTAATCGCTGAGCAAAAGTCCTTTGCAGCGGACGTACACCTCACGGCCGACCGGATAACTCTGGTAGAGGAAACCGTTGTCAATTTTGAGCTCGATCCCTGCGGTGTTGTCCTGAATCACCAGGGTTTTATAAAAGTTGCCCGGACGGTCGTCTGAGGTAACAACTCCTTTGATCACAATATCTTCTGTGATCGCATCGGGGATCCCGACAGACAAACGTTTAGCCTTCAGGTCTTTGATGGTAGTGTTGGCTGTGATATTGACCTCGCAGTCGCCAACAGGCGGCTCGTCGAAGTTTTGGTCTACACAAGCAAAGAGGCCGGCTGCAAACAAAAGTGCAACAACGACAGAGAGGATGTTATTTTTGAAAAAAGCCATGATAGCGTAGTTATTTCTTTAAAAAAAGTCTTTTTTGAGTTCGAACTTTCAAACTTTTTCACATGCGCAGGGTGACGCTTGTGAAGTAGTTTCTGCCGAAAGCGTAGAGCAGTTCGTTCGTGTAAAAGCGGGAGTCGGCCACATCATTGCGGAACACATTGCGGTAAGAATCGCGACCCGAAAGTACGATGTTCTGATTGTCCAGCAGGTTGCTTACGCCGAGGTTGAAGTTGATGAAATAGCGCTTGCCGCCGCGTTCGATCATGAACGACTTGCCGCCAAAGAAATCCAGCGTGTAATTGGCGCCGCCGTTTTGCTGGTCAATGATCGTGCGCCAGATGTCCGAGTTCGGGTCGAGGCCCGTCACGTATTTCGAGGTGCGACGCACGCGGTCGAAATCGTACCAGGAATTGGCCGCATAGTTCAGCGTGAGCGAAGCAAACCAAAACCGTTTGCCTTCATATTTCACCCCCACCGAGGCTGCGGTTTGAGGCGTACGTGATACGTAAAAGTCTTTTTGGTACACCTGTCCCGGATTGATGATCGGCACCGTAGCGCTGCTGTTGTCCAGCGAGATGAGCAGCGTCGGGCGGTTGGTGTACACATAATTGCCGAGCGAAGCCGCGGCGGTGAACACCCAACTGGGCACCGGTTTGGCTTCGATCGCGGCCTCTATGCCGGCGTGGCGTCGGTCAACGTGTTGCAGAATAGAAGAACCGAAGAAGATCGGCTGCTCTACGGAGGCATCGTCCGCACCGAAGCCTATAGCTGCGAGGTCCAGTTCATTGATGACCCGCAACACCGACCAGGCGCTGGCAAAAATATTTTCCGTTTCATTCTGGAAAGTGGTGAAATAACCTGTTACACGGGCTTTGTAATTGGGGGCGCGAAGCAGGTAGCCGCCTTCCACGCTTTGGGTTTGCGATACTTCGAGGTTCGGTACCGTGAGGTCGCGGTTGCGGGCCTGGAAGTAAGCGTTGCGGAGCAGGGGTGCGCGCGTTCCTGCCAAGCCGTTGACGTAGAGATAGTTGCGGCCGTTGATCTTGTAAGTTGCACCTGCTTTCACGTTGTAAGTCGTGAAATTGAGTTTTTCAGATTCACCCAGGGAGGTGTTGGGGAAACGCCCGCTCTGCATATAGCCCTCGCGCCACATTTGCGTTTGTCCGCCTTCAGCGGCGGCAAAAAATTGCAACCTCGGCAGGGAGAATTGAATCTGCGCCCAGGCGGATGATTTGCGAATGTTCTCATCGTAGTCCCAGCCGAATTTTTCGCCCTCGCGCACGATGTTGTTGGGGTTCAGCAGGTCGTTGTTGCGGGACAGCAGGTTGGTCGGGCTGTCAAAATTACCCAAAAAGTCCCAGTCTACCCAAAAGTCGCCGCCCAGCAAATCATCCACTACCTTGTAGTTTTTACCCAGATAATACTGGTACAGGGCGCCGCCGTTGAGCGTAAGCCGCGGATTGAAGGTGTGGTTGATGACCACATTGGCACCTGCGTCGGTGTTCACCGAGCGCTCGATGGCCATCACATAAACCGAGCCATGCCCCGTCAGGCTTTCGCCAGTGTTGTCGGCATTGGGGATCGTGACATTGCTCAGTTGATTGGACTGATATAAGAAAGGCCAGTTGATTTGCCGGTAGGCTTCATCGCTGCGCAGCAGATCGGCTTGCAAAGCAGCCATCTCAGGATTCTCAAAGCTGCTCGGCAAGCGGCGGTTAAAGTCCGCGCCGGGGTTTCTGCCGTTGATAAAATTGACGCGCGACAAGTCATTTTTACCGCTTTGTGCATACAGCGTCGCCATCAGGTTGGTGTTCATGGAAGGCGTCCAGTCGTAGCGCAGGATGGCGGTCGGCTGGTGGTTGTTGGCAACTGAGCCGTTGCGTTTTTTGCCGTTCCAGTAGCCCCAGTTGGGGTTGTAGAAATTAGAACCCGCCAAGTCGAACATTTCCTGGTAAGAATCCGCCGAGCGACCGCGTTTGGTCGGAGCGCCGAAAACCGTAAGGCCGAGGCTATGCCGTTGGTTGAATTTTTTCTCTACACCCAGAAAGTAGGCCCAGGCATCCATGAACGTGCCTTCCACAAAACCTTCCTGTCCCCAGCGATGGCTGCCGGAAAGTACGACCGCCCATCCGCCTGGCATCAGTCCGGTGCTAAAAGTCGCCATGGCCCGGTTGCGATACGTGCGGTTGCCACTGGCATAACTCACGCGAGTCTGTTTGCGCTGGGCGCTGGCACGGGTATCAATAAACGTCGCGCCACCCACGCCGCTGAAGGCGAATTCCGCCGGGTTGAGGCCGATGGTGCTGGTGCGCTGCCGGAACACGTCGTTCAGACCGCCGAATTCGCCGAAGGCTGTAAAACCGGTTTCGAGGTCGTTGAACGGCATGCCGTTGATAAAAGTCAGAAACAGGCCACTGTCATAACCGCGCTCACGGAACCGGAAAGCACTCCAGGCAAAATTGGAAATGCGCTGGAACACATCCTGACTGGCATTCAACACGTTCGCGATCTCAAGGGCCCCTTCCTCGTTGGATTCCGCCTCCTCCATCGTCACCGTGGGAATGTCGGTCGGCCTGGTCGTCTCTGCCTGAACGAGCATCTCAATGCGCTTCAGTGCGACTGAAATTGGATCCATGGAAAGACTCGTCCCAGAATACTCGATGTCCATCGGCGTGTAGCCGTCGAGCGTAACAGTGAGTGTGCACCTGGCCAATTTGCAGTTGGCATTGCGCAGCACAAACTCGCCTTCGGCATCCGTGGCCGTTATCTGGCCGGTACCGACCAGCACCACCGAAGCGTTCGGAACGGGTTGGCCGTCCTCGGAGTCTGTTACTTTACCGCGCACGTCTTGCGCGGAAAGCACCGAAAATGAGAGCAAAAACAGGGTTGAAAAAAGTAATTTTTGAAACATTCAGAAAGGTGGGCAGAAGTCCGTTCCGCCGCTGGCTCGTGATGTAAATCTGGTTTCCCGGAACGGACCTCCGGGACTCAGCCCCCCAACATCATTGCAGGTGCTGAAAAAGCGGTCAAAGGTAAATCAGCGGGATGGAGCGGCGGTCGTTTCGTGGATGTTAATTTATCTCGTTAATGGGCAGGCAGGTCGTTTTGCTTTTGTATTTTTGCAGGAAAAGCATTGGAATGGCTTTCTCAGCATTATGGCTAGAAAAGATACTTACCATCACATAGTTCGCCGATCCTTGGAAAAAGACGGCTGGAAAATCACCCATGACCCGCTCGTAATACAGGCCGGTAAGCGAAAAATTAAAGTGGATTTAGGAGCAGAGTGAATACTGTTTCTGGCAGTATCCACCGACATCTATGCCGATTTCTTCGACGACCCTTTCATTCGAGAACTGACGACAACAGAGCGAGTAAAAATACTGGTTTTTGATATAGAAACAGAAACCATCCAACTATGGATAAAGTAACTGGAAGACATTTTTGCTTCACCTCTTACTCCCTGACAGCCCCTCCCCCGATCGTCGGCACTGCCCCTCCCCATCGTTAATTTTCTGCAAAGCCCCCCGCGTTTTGACGCATAAAGCCGTTCCTTTGTTCCGAAAATTTTATGTTTCGATGAAAAAAATGACCCACCCTACCCTGTTTTTGCTGGCGCTGTTGATTTGTCCAACGTTGGCTTTTGCCCAAAAAGAAAAAACATCCGACGCTTCCAAAGAGGAATATTCGCTGGCCGCGATCGGTTTTTACAACCTCGAAAACTTGTTTGACACGCTGGACTCGCCCACCACCAACGATGTGGACTTTCTGCCGACCGGCCGCCTGCTCTGGAATACTCCGAAATACATTTCCAAACAATCCAATATGGCGAAAGTGGTGAGCCTACTGGCCACCGAACTCACGCCTGACGGAGTCGCTTTGCTCGGCGTAGCGGAAGTCGAAAATCGCAAGGTTCTGGAAGACCTGGTGCAGCAGGAAGCCTTGAAGTCGCGCAATTACAAGATCGTTCATTATGACTCGCCCGACGAGCGCGGCATTGACTGCGGCTTGTTGTACCAGCCCAAATATTTCACGCCGACGGGCTCCCGCGCTTTTCCGGTAATCATCAAGGATCCAAAAACAGAGAAGCAGGATTTTACCCGCGATATCCTCTATGTGGTCGGCAAATTCGATGGCGAACCCCTCCACATCCTGGTCGGCCACTGGCCTTCTCGCCGGGGTGGTGAAGCAGGCAGCGGTTATGCGCGCGCCGCCGCCGCCGCTGTATGCAAACACCTTTCCGACAGCATCAGCACTGCCGACCCGAAAGCCAAGATCGTGATCATGGGCGACCTGAACGACGACCCCACCAACCGCAGCATTGCCAAGGTGTTGCAAGCCCGCTACTCTGCCGACAATCTGAAACCGGGCGAACTTTATAACACCATGTACGACCACTACAAAAAAGGCGACGGTACATTGGCCTATCGCGATGCCTGGGACCTGTTCGATCAAATCATTGTCTCCCAGCCGCTGGTATCGAAAAAATCGGGCGGCTGGCAACTTCAAAAATCAGTCGTGTTTCGCCAGCCGTGGATGTTGCAGACGGAAGGCGCCTACCGGGGCTATCCTTTCCGGACTTTCGTGGGGGATCTATTTATCAACGGATACAGCGACCACTTGCCGGTTTATGTGTTTCTGTTGAAAAAGAAGAATGGGCCCCGGCGATAGAAGGCGCAAAGTGGTAAAGGGGTTGTTGGAATCCGTTTATGAAGAAGCCCTTTTTTATGAACTACAGCTTGTACGCGCACTGAGTGTGAGGCGGCAGCAAGCGATGCCCGTTATGTAAAGACGTAAGGTTAGAACTTGGATTCCGCTCAGATTTGGTCGTAGAAAACAAAGTTATCATCGAGTTGAAATCTATCCAAACCGTGCTGGACGTCCATAAAAAAACGCTCCTGACGTATCTCCGATTAACCGACAGCCGTTTAGGATTGCTCATCAACTTCAATTCAAACCTCATTAAAAACGGCATCACCCGGATCGTCAATGGCCTCTAAAATTCTTTGCGGCTTCACGCCTTTGCGAGCAACCTTCTCTTTGCGCCTTTGCGCCTTTGCGAGCAAGTTCCTTGCATTCATGCTTCCCATCCTTCTCCTCACCTCCTGCTTCGAGCCCAAACAAGGCTGCCTCGACATCTCCGCCGTCAACTTTGACGCGAGCGCAGACAAAGACTGTGAAGACGAAGGATGCACCTGCGTGTACCCCAAATTGCAGGTGGTCGTAGATCAGCGCTACGATACTTTACCCTACCGCCGCGACAGCGTCTACCCTTCTACCGCCGGCCCTTCTTTCCGGCTGCACGAGGTCGTATTTTATCTCTCCGATTTTCAAATTTTCAGGAACGGAGAAGTTTTTACCATGAGCGACACACTCGGACTGCGGCTGTTCTCCCAAATCGGCAATGACACCCTGCGGCAGGTATTTCGCAATGATTTTCAACTCGTTCGCCTGGAAACCCAGACTTACGCGGTGGGCAGTTTTCGCGAAAGCGGCCTGTTTTCCGACGTTCAAATCCGGCTGGGTCTGGACGCCGAACCCAATCGGGTCATTCCCGCCCTTGCCCCTACCGGCCATCCGTTAAGTCTGCAAGCGGACAGTCTCTGGCGCAACAAAGCCGAAGGGTTCGTGTTTTTAAAAGTAGTGGTAGGCCGCGATGTGCCGTCCACCACCCGCGACACACTGACCTTCACCCGCGCTGACATAGGCGACTTCTTCATTCAGCAAAGCGGCGTATTCGGCCATACCAACGGATATGATTTCCGCTTGCGTCTTAAAGCCGATTATCAGAAGTTACTGGGCGACATCAATTGGACAGTCGGCGACAAAACAGCTTGGAAACAGCAAATCATCGCAAATTTGCCGTTGACATTTAGTGTTTCGCAGTGAGTTCTGACTGACCTTTGCCCATGCTTTCAACCACTTCCCGTTTTATGAAAAATTCATTTTTGTTCGCCACCCTGCTCATCGCTATCGGCTTTACTTTTTCCGCCTGCAAGCACGACGATGCACCGGCAACCGATTTTTCCCTGACGTTCCGTTCCACATATGACGGTAGTCAGGTAGAGAAAAGCAAACATTATGACTACAACGGCCATCCGCTGTATTTTACAGTGTTTACGCTGTTCCTCTCAGACATCACACTGCTGCGCGGGTCGGAAGAAATTGTAGTCTCAGAAGCGGAATTCCTGGATTTTCTGCCGAATGCTTCCAGCAGCAACTTGTCCGTGGAGCCGAAATTCACCTATAAAAACGTCCCGGAAGGCGAGTATACCGGCATTCGGATCGGTTACGGCGTAAAGCCCGCCAACAACGACCGCAGGGTCTCGGACTGGCCCGCCGGGCACCCGCTCGCCAACGAGCAGGAGTACTGGAGCGGCTGGAAAAGTTTTATCTTCTCCAAAATCGAAGGCTCCGGCGACAAAAACAACGACGGGACTTTCGACCACTACCTGGTGTATCACTGCGGCGGCAACGGAGTGTATAAAACATTCACCTTCAACCAGCCTTTCCATGTGCATGTCGGAGAAGAAGGTCTGAAAGTAGCCCTCGACCTGAAACAACTTTTCATTCAGGATGATGCCTCCTATTGGGACATGGTGAAAGAGCCCGCGACTTCCAATGACAAGAATGACCTCTTGGTAGCGGATGCGATCATGAGCAAATTCGGTAAAGCGACTAAAATTTCTCAGTAATGAAGAAAAACAGCCTGTTCTTTCTCCTTTTTGCAGCGTTTACAATTACCCTGTTGAGTGATGCGTGCAAAGGCGATCCACCGGTGGGTGGAGAAACCAAAGGCGATTTGGAAGACATCGCTTATAATCCTCAGCCCTACACCATTAAAAAGCCGGACCATTTTCCGGCCATCCTGATCCCTTTAGACAACCCGATGACAACGGCGGGGGTGCAGTTGGGTCGGCGCTTGTTCTACGATCCGATTCTTTCGTCCGACAGTACGATGTCGTGCTCTTCCTGCCATTTACCAGTGGGTAGTTTTACGGATAACAAGGCAATATCCAGGGGCATTGATGGCGTTGAGGGACGGCGCAGTTCCATGTCGCTGCTGAACATCGCTTACGCCAATAACGGCCTGTTCTGGGACGGGCGGGTTAAAACGCTGGAAGAACAAGCCCTGCTTCCGGTGGAAGATGCGGTCGAACTGCATCACACCTGGTCGAACGTGGTGGAAGACCTCAAAAAGCATCCGGCTTATCCCAAAATGTTCCGCGAGGCATTCGGCGTCAAAGACCGGAAAGAAATCACCAAGGAATTAGCGGCCAAAGCCATCGTGCAGTTTGAGCGCATCCTGATCAGCAGCGGCAATTCCAAGTTCGACCGATTCGTCTATTATCAGGAACCGGTATTCGACGACTTTGAGCAGGAAGGGCTATCGCTTTTCAACAACACGAACAGCATTGATGATGCACAGTGTTTTCACTGCCACGGCGGTATTACCCTGACCGGAAACCAGTTCTTCAGCAATGGCCTGGACAATGTGACTTCCTTTAGTGACTTCACGGACAAAGGATTGGGTATGGTAACCGGCAAGCCGGACGACAACGGGAAATTCCGGGCGCCGACCCTCCGCAACATCGCGCTGACCGCTCCGTATATGCACGACGGGCGTTTCAAAACGTTGGAAGAAGTGATTGAACACTATGCCAGTCAGGGCAAAAGCAAACCGCCGTATCAGGACCCGTTCGTGGGACAGGTCGGTTCGCTGATACTCGGGTCCAACCCGCCGAAATATGCCCCACTCAGTAATTTTCAGAAAAAATCGCTGGTGCGTTTCCTGCATACGCTGACGGACTCGACTTTTGTCAACAACCCGGATATCAGGAGTCCGTTTTGAGGAGTTAACACATCATGCAAAGCCGATTCATCTTTATCCTCCTCCTTGTCCCTTGCTGGTGTTTCGCCCAGATCACCACACCCGGTGTGCCGCCCAGTTTTCAGCCTGAAAACGTGGGGGCTTTTTCAAAAAAAACGCCTGTACCGGTGCTGCTCCCGAGCCTGAACGTCTCCCAGGCCTTTCAGGAGGACAGTCAGAACCCTGGTCAGACACGTTTTGCGGCCCCGCTCGCCGCAGATATTGCACCTGGACAAAACGGCTTATGGGCCGACTTGCCCAATGGTGACCGGGTCTGGCGCTGTGTTGTCACCGCTCCGAAGGCGCTGGGACTGCTGCTCATGTTCGACCGCTTTCAGCTGCCTGAAGGCGGACGATTTTTTGCTTATTCGCCCGACCATCAGCAGGTGTTCGGAGCATACACTAAAGCGAGTTGTATTCCTTCGGGAAAATTTATGATCGGGGTATTGCCCGGCGAAACGGCTTGGATTGAATATTTCGAACCAGCATCGGCCAAAGGCCAGGGACAAATTCACCTCGACCGGGTAGACTATGCTTACGATCCAACCGCCCTGCATGCGCCTACCGAAGCAGAGAACTTCGGCCAATCGCTCGCCTGCAATGTGAATGTGAATTGTAGCGCCGGCGCCGACTGGCAAGTAACCAAAAAAGGAGTGGCGCGGATTCTGATGAAGTTCTCCAACGGCTCCGCCTGGTGCAGCGGTTCGCTCGTCGCCAATACGGCCACTACGGCTGTCCCCTATTTCCTCACTGCCCATCACTGCCAGATCATCATCAACGGGGCTACGCCGGACTTTACCCTCTGGCGCTTCGATTTCGACTACGAATCTGCCGATTGTACCAACCCTGTTACCGAACCTGCCCGCAAATCGGTGCTGGGCTGCGAGCGGATCGCATTCCGCGAAGAGACGGATTTCCTGCTGTTAAAACTGAGCCCGATCCCCGGTTCCTACGGCCTCTATTTCAACGGCTGGAACCGCGATGCCTCTACCTCCGGTGTCACCAAATCCACGTTTATTCACCACCCGTCTGGCGACATCAAAAAAATATCTACTGACAACCAGGCACTGGTGGTGCACAACCTGCTCATCAACTGGGGCCTGCAATTCGGCACCAGCGCCGCTGGCACCCACTGGAACGCCATTCCGGATGCAGGCATTTTTCAGCCCGGCTCCTCCGGCTGTCCGCTTTTTGACCAGAACAAGCGCATTGTTGGTCAATTGCACGGCGGCATCATCAACAACGCCAACAACTGCATCATCAACGCCGCCTATTTCGGCCGCTTCAACCTCTCCTGGAATGCCGGTGCGACATCGGCCAGTCGGCTGAGCGACTGGCTCGACCCGGCCAATGCCGGCGCAACCACTCAAAATGGTTACGAGCAACCCGCCACCTACCGCATTAGTGGGACGCTGACGACCTACTCGGGCACACCCATGCCGGGCTGCAAAGTCTCACTCACTGGCAGCGGGACTGCTACTACATACAGCGATGCGCAAGGGAATTATGAGTTCAAGAATGTAGTCAGCGGCTTCACTTACACCATCACACCCAGCCGGGATACTATACCGCTCAACGGGGTCAGTACCTACGATCTGGTGCTGGTCAGCAAGCACATACTTGGCCTGCAACCGTTCGATACACCGTGGAAATTACTCGCGGCCGACGCCAACCGGAGCGGCTCCATAACGACCTTCGACATCGTGGAGACCCGCAAACTCATCCTTGGCATTTACACGAACTTGCCTGCCGCCGCTGCCTGGCGTTTTTTGCCGGCCAGTACAGTATTCAGCACCCCAACCAACCCATTCGATGTAGGAACAGTGCTGAAGGACTTTATTACAATCAGTAATTTGCAGGCAGATTTTACCACAGGCCATTTTAAGGCCGTGAAAGTGGGGGACACGGACAATTCGGCAACGCCGTGATTGAATCGAAAATTTAGAATTGAAAATGGAGTGCATCCATTTCAATTATTTACTCTAAGACACCATAGTTTTAACGCACAGTACTCTGTGCCTCTGTGTTTAAAATCTGCGCAGAAGCACTCACCCCTCACCTCCTCATCGCCTCCACTGGATCCAAACGGCTCGCCTGCGCCGCCGGGATTAGTCCCGACAACACCCCCACTATGATGGAAGTAATCACGCCGAGCAAAGCATTGCCGAGCGACATATAGATTTTGAAGTCCGTCACCATCGGGATCACGACCACCGTGAGCAGCCAGGTGATGATCAGTCCGAGCAACCCGCCCACCACGCACAAGAGGATCGCTTCGATCAAAATTTCCAACAGGATAAACCAGCGTTTCGCGCCGAGCGCCATTTTGATGCCGATGAGGTTGGTGCGCTCCCGCACACTGACGAACATGATATTGGCCACAGAGAACATCCCGACGATGAGCGCGAAAATGCCGATGACGAAACCGGCAACATTGAGGGTACCGAACAATTTATCAAAAAGACCGCTCAGGATGGAGAGCGTATTGAGGGCGAAGTTGGTTTCTTCGGCAGGTTTTAAGCGGCGTTCGGCGCGGAGCACTCCGGTGATCTCGTCTTTCATCACCTCTATGTCCACGCCCGTTTTTGCTTGTACCAGCAAACTGGTGCGCTCCCATTGACCTTTGGCGCGTACCCCAAATCCACGCCGGGCGAGGTTATAGCCCACGAGCACACATTGATCGAAGTTAAAGGGTTTGAGGATATCGTTGCCCGACTCCTTGAGCACCCCGACTACCCGGAGTTTGCGGCCGCCGACGTTGATCTCTTTGTACAGCGGGTCAATATTCGTCCCGAACAACCCGTCGGCGACCGTATGGCCCAAGATGCACACATCGGTGCCACTCTGGTATTCGATGGGCGAAAAATAGCGCCCTTCACCGTCAAATTCCATGTGAAACAAGTCACGGCAATCCTCCGTGATGCCCAGGAAAAAAGCGCGCTCGACGCTTGAGGAGTTCCATTTCACCGTTTTGGCGGTCAGGAATTGCCAGAAACCGACCTTCTGGGCGTTTTTCAGTTTTTCTTCCAGCACCTCAAATTCCGAATACGAGAAATTGGGACGGCGCATCCACTTCCAGTAGTTGTCACCGGGATCTTCGCCCCAGGAGAACTTCTCGATATAAATGACGTCGCTGCCCAGTTTGGCCATGCTGTTGCGGATGTTGTCTTCCAGCGAGTTCACGGCACTCTTGACCCCGATGATGCAAAAAATGCCGATGGTTACGCCCAGCAACGAAAGGAAGGAACGCAGCTTGTTCGCCATGAGTTGCTGCCAGGCCTGGGCAGCGCCTTCGAAAAGGATCTGGATAAATTGCTTCATGCAAGAGAAGTATGAGCCGTGAAATAGAGCGTGTTTTGTTTTTCGTGTTTCGGCTACCCGTGAGGATCAATCTGCTGTGATTTTTGATACAGTTCGAGCACTCTCTGAAAGACCAAACGTTTTGTGCGTCAAAAGTGGCTCTACAAAATATACTGTCCACACGGTTTCGATGAAAAGCGTTGATTTTTATATCAAAAGAGCCATCCGGCTGGCATCTACTTTTTAGAATTCTTAACAGAAGCCCCACCAACGAAGCCTGTGCGAGCATTCGTCATGGGCATAAATTCATTTCACAAACCTATTTTTTATGAAACACAGTATTTTAATGATGGTCGCGGCGCTGCTGCTTTGCAATTTCCGGTGTGGAGACGAACCCGACACTCTGACGCAGGTTTTTGATCTGGACAAAGCCTTTGAAGTCCGGACGGGCGTTACTTATTCCGAAAGAAATGGTCCACTTACGCTGAACCTGAACAGTATTATCAGCGATGGTCGTTGCCCGAAAGATGTCACCTGCTTTTCAGCGGGAAGCACAGAAGCCGCTTTTTTCTTTCAGGACAACAAACAGCAGGAGATGGATACACTTTCTTCTGTCAGTCACGGTCAATGGCCTGATTCTGCTCTGTTTCAGGGGTATAAGATCAAATTCGTGGAAGTAGCGCCAGAGGCGATTTCTACCGTTACGATTCAACAGGCGGAGTATCGCCTGAAGATGATCGTGACCAAGTAAAGCATCTTTTCCTTTTTCTCGCAAGTGCTCTGTTTCAACCCTGTGGTATCCACAAAGGAAGTTCGGCAAAAAAGACATCCTCACCTTCCGGCTGATTGGAGAAGTTTGGCTATACTTTAATATTTACAGCAAAAAAAGCGCTATTTCACCTCTATGAATATTCTCATTGCTGCCGATTCTTTCAAAGACGCATTGCCCGCACTCGAAGTATGCCAGGCTATCGAGGCGGGCATTCATTTGGCCAGGCCAGATGTAAAAATCCGGCTTTGTCCTTTGGCCGATGGCGGCGAAGGTACGTATGAGGTATTAGCCAACTCCCTGGGTTTACAACCGGTCGAGATCGCTGCACTTGACCCGCTTTTTCGTCCGATCACGGCTACTTATGGATACAATGCCAGAAGAGAAATGGCCTTTTTGGAAATGGCAAAAACGGCGGGGCTGCAACTGCTCTCGCCGAAGGAACGCAACCCGCTGACCACCACCACGTTTGGGGTAGGATTGCAAATGGCCGATGCCATACAGCGGGGAGCGAGGCATATTATATTGGCTATCGGTGGGAGCGCCACCAACGACGCGGGGATCGGGATGGCCGCCGCGTTGGGCTGGAAATTTTTGGATAAAAACGGTGCAGCCTTGTCGCCAATAGGGGGGAATCTGGGCCATATAAGTTCTATTGTTCCCCCATCCGACCTCCCTGAAGTCAGCGTAGAAATTATCTGCGATGTAACCAATCCACTCTTCGGACCAATGGGTGCTGCCTACGTATATGCGCAGCAAAAAGGAGCGGATGATGTATCTATTGAGCAACTGGATGGCGGACTGCAACATTTTGCGCGGGTAGCAGCACAAAGTGGCTATATGTCTGACCCGGACTATCCGGGAACCGGCGCGGCAGGCGGCATGGGTTTTGGCGCGATGTGTTTTCTGCGGGCCGAACTGAGGCGAGGCATAGAGATGGTGTTGAACTTGGTGGATTTTGAAGATAAACTGACCTGGGCGGATATAGTTGTTACAGGCGAAGGGAAAATTGACCTGCAGACCGCGCAAGGTAAGTTGGTGCAGGGCTTATGTCGTCGTGCGATGGTGCAAGCCAAGCCCGTTATCGCCCTCTGTGGCCGGTTGGAGGCGAGTCAAGCAGAGATTCAGGAAATTGGCTTAGAAGCTGCGTATTGCATCAATGATCCTACCGAAGCAGCAAGCCTGGCGGTGATGCTGCAAAACACCGGGGCAAATCTGGAAAAAACGGCGCGACAGGTTTTCAAATCCCTGCCAGAGTAGGGATGGATCAGGAGGGATTATAAAATCCTGGCCCTTTCCCACAACAAATTGGGGTCTTCCAGAAAGATTTTCCGCCCTTTGATGCTGATGGCGCCGACTTCTTTGAGGTTTTTGAGTTGTCGAATGAAGTTTTCGGTAGCCGTACCGATATAAGAGGCCAGGTCTTCGCGGGTAAAGTGCAGGACCATGACGCCACGTGGGGCGTTGAATTTTTCATTGAGTACCAGCAGTGCTAAGGCGACTCTTTCACTCACCGGCTTTTGGGCGAATACGCTGATTTTATTCACAAACACCCGGAATTCGTGGCCGAGGTAGTATAAAAATGAAGCATTCAGTTCGGGAGATTTACGCAAAAAATCCTCAAAATGATAGCGTGGGATGCAGTCCAGGGTACAGTTGTCAATGGCTTCGACAAATACCGGACTGGGTTCGTCGCAGACGATAGAGCGATGGCCGAACACCTCGTCCTTGCCCAGAAAATAGATGCCCACTTCTGCCCCTTCATTATTGATAATGAAGACTTTCACCCGCCCTTTCCGAATAATATACAAGGAGCGGGGGGAGCTGCCTTCACTGTATATTAGGGTCTTTTTTGGGTAGATCTGTTCATAGATCAATGTTTGCAATTCCTCCCACGCATCTGTGGGCAGCGTCTCCCAGAAAGGCGGAGGCTTGAAGAAATATTTGCGGAGTTCCGTTTGTTTTAGTGTGTCGTTCATCAATTTTTTTTGCCAAAACCGGGGTAAAGGCATCCATTTTGCCAGATGGATTTCCCATAAACACCTCGAGATCCGCTAAAACCTGACAGACATCAGGTTTTAAAACCGCTTGTCACCCGACCTTTGGGAACGCGGCACCAATAACTTAGTCATTTTAGGTCAACTATTTTTTCATCAGACAACACTATTTTTCTGCGAATAGTGGGGCTATTTAAAGAAAAATAGCGGCCGTATGATGGAACAAAGGGTGGCATCAAATGACTAAGTTATTGGTGCCGCGTTCCTTGGCAGATTCTTTTACATTAAAACGATTAGATATGAAAGATGTGAACATTCATCATATCCTTGTCCCGTTTGACTTTTCTCCTACGGCACTCAATGCGATGGATACCGCAATAGCGATAGCCAAACATCAACGTTCTACGACCAAAACATTTATTACTCAGCACTACTATCAACTATTAAAAACATGAAAAAAGCAATTTTAATACTCTTCACTTTTATATTCCTGTTTTCGTCCGCCCTCCTGTATGGGCAGGATATTTATATCAGAGCGTAAAGTCCAAAAACCAATAACCTGGCAAAGTACCTACCTTGCGTCTTTTCCAGAATCGGAAAAAAGAGGCTTATCTGATTGTTATGACTGCTGCCACGCACCCCAAAAAACTGAACGAACTGCGCGCTACCGCGATTTGCGGCAACGACATCAGCTCTTCCTGCCTATATGTATCCGCTCTGACCATTTTGTACGCCGGGCAGTTTGCCTGGATTTCCTTGCTGCTGGTAGCGATGGTCTTGTTTTTCTATCGCCGGATTTATGGAGAAGTGGTATGCTGGCGGTCTTCATGGGTCTGGCACTGGTAGGCATCGGCGAGTCAGCAATGGTTGCAGTGGTCATTTTCATCACTCACCTGGCCGCTCTGACGCTGCTGGTAGGGGTGGGCGGTTGTTTTTTAATGTATCATGGCACGGCCACTTTTGCAGCCAACTGGCAGCAACCGGTGTTGGCGGGTGATTTTACCACGGCTTTATTTCTTGGCTTTTCGGCAGCCATGTTGGGCATTTCTGGTTTTGAGAGCTCCGCTAATTTCGTGGAAGAGCAGCAGGCTGGCGTGTTTCGCAAGACGCTGCGCAATATGTGGGTGGTGGTCAGTTTCTTCAATCCGGTCATTGCGCTGCTGGCACTTGCTATCATACCGTTGGCGCAGGTAGGCGCACACCGGGAATCCTTTCTGGCTTTTATGGGAGCTACCGTCGGGGGCAATTGGCTGGGCTGGCTCATTTCCGTAGATGCCGTGCTCGTGCTGAGCGGTGCCGTGCTGACCTCTTTCGTAGGCGTGACCGGACTGGTTGAGCGGATCACCCTGGACCGGGTTTTGCCCAATTATTTTTTAGCCAAAAACCGTCGAGGCGCAAATTATCGCATCATCATTGGTTTTTTCATCTTGTGCGTGACGGTGTTATTTACCACCAGAGGTGATCTGGTCGCGTTGGCAGGCGTCTATACCTTTTAGTTTCTGGCGGTTATGGCCTTGTTCGGTCTTGGTAATTTGCTCCTTAAAATCAAACGCGCCAAACTGCCCCGTCCGGTAAAAGCGCATCCGCTGATCGTGTTGCTGGCTATCGGACTGGTGGCTGCGGCTTTTTGGGGGAATGCGAAACTCAATCCCGACTCGTTGTTCGTGTTTTTCCAGTACCTGACACCTGCCCTGGGCTTCATTTTCCTGATGCTTAATCGGGGCCGTATCGTGCGGATATTACTCTATTCCCTTGATTATCTGTATCGCCCGTGCGCCATTTTGTACTGTTCAGCAGCCTGTACCTGAAAAAAATGCTGGAAAAGATCAACGCACAAGAGTTTGTCTTTTTTACCAAGGGGGACAATGTAGCGGTGCTCAACCGGGTATTGCAATACGTGGAAAACAATGAAAAAAGCGGCAATCTGAAAATCGTGACGGTCATGCAGCCGGGTCAGGCCAGAAACGAACCTTTACGCCACGACCTCGAAGTGCTGGACCGCGCCTATCCGGAAGTCAAGATCGAGTACCTTGAAATCGAAGGCCAGTTCGGGCCCGAACTCATCGAGGAACTGTCCCAAAAATGGGGGATCGCCAAAAATTTTATGTTCATTCGCCTTCCCGATCAATGGTATTAAAGCCGAAGCCACCCCCAATACGGAGATGCTGGTCATTGCTGATGTAGACTTGGGATTGTTGCACGACTTGCGCTATACAGGTAGTGTGCGCAATTTGAAAGATCGACGGATGGACTTGTACAATATTGACTTTAAAGGAGAAAAAAATCAGCCAAAGGAAACGCTTCAGGTTATGAAGGTGTTCGAGGATGGCATGGCGTGATTTTAAGGGTGGCTCATGTTCCTAAACCGCTGATATATTGCTTAAATATCAATTATTCCAGTCGTTTGGGAACATGAGCCAAATCTTCATTTAAGCATTGAACCCGCTTTTTTGCCAGACGCCTGTTAGCGGTTCGGGCTTTTTTAGTCATACTTGTATGGTTCGTTGTCATACGCCATATGTTTAACATTGTTCAACACTTGCTTCATATAGGTTTTCCAAAAAATCTTTGCGAAGAGCCAATTTAATGGATATAGTAAAACAAGGTCAGCATGCAAGGTATAGGTATATTCTACTAGTATCTTATTCTTTTTAATTTCCGTTGTCTGCCACTCGCCTGTAAATCTTGAAAATCCCAGCATCCAGGATTGAAAGTCGCTCACTTCAAATTTCCAATACTTATTTTCAATTCGTTCCAGCACTTTGTCCACGGAAGCAAAACCACCTGTTTGTGTCAAAGACTTTGCCGCATATACCTTTTTAGTTGAGCCAACTTGCCCCCAGTTACTGTCATCTGTGCAATGTGTTACTTTGGGCATCATGCCGTAACCGGTATGCACTTTTGAAACATCACAAAGTAAAGGGGTCTTAAAAGCCCTTTCCAAAGTGCAATTATAAATTGAACTCACTTTTACTTTTATGTCCATATCATGTCTTGGATAATATGTATTTGCATCCATTTGTGTTCTCCACTCACAAACGGTAGGGGAATTTAATATCCTCTCTAATTCTCCTCTTAAAATTTGTTGTTATTCGTTTACAGGCATAATGTTGTTTGTCGCTGAAGATTGCTCCTAACGTTTTGCGGCTTGGCGAAGGTGGCGATTTTTACCACAAATGTTGATGCGGAGAACCAACGTTTGATTAGCCACAAATGTGTCTGTGGAGCACTGAACCGCCACTTGTGCCAACCCGCTGTTAGGCGTATGTGCTTTATTTCTATTGATATATGTCCATTTACTGATCATTGATTTACATAAGCTATTAGTCAGCAAAGAATGATGCAGCAAAGGGATTGTCTACAAGCCAAAGCCAAACTCCGTCTGCGTTTTTACGCATTATATGAGCTGAAGCTCCTTGCATCTTGATTGGATTTCCTTGCGGGTCGGTAGCTGTCATAGTCCACTTGTCTAAACGATATATCAGGTCTTTACCGACTGGCGAATTTTTGTGCTTGTAAATTTTAATGTCAGGTTTCATCTTGCAGAGATTAGCAACCACCTTTTCTATATTGGCAAATCCACTAATTGCATTTCCGTCCTTGTCCATATACACTCCTTCTGGGTCAAAGCAAGTCATAGCATTTTTTAAATTACCCTCCCGAATGCAATCCATGAAATATTCATCTGCCTCGTCTGGGTTTGTCCTGTCAAAATTTTGTTTCATATCTTTTTCTGTTTAATGATGTAAATGTGTCGTCTAGCATTACGCCTAACGGGATAATATGCCAACCTCGCACATCTAACGCACAAAGGTAAAAAAAGGATCAGCACATGGAGAGTTTTGCAGTAAATATTTTACAAATAACACTAAGGAACGCGGCACCAATAACTTAGTCATTTGATGCCACCCTTTGTTCCATCATACGGCCGCTATTTTTCTTTAAATAGCCCCACTATTCGCAGAAAAATAGTGTTGTCTGATGAAAAAATGGTTGACCT
>Ga0209181_10003005_pt1 | contig 26766 bp, 18 predicted proteins | sample MAT05_FD_187208 | JGI IMG/M metagenome (GOLD analysis project Ga0209181, IMG submission 187208) | Freshwater microbial communities from Lake Fryxell liftoff mats and glacier meltwater in Antarctica - MAT-05 (SPAdes) (version 2) | ecosystem: Environmental > Aquatic > Freshwater > Ice > Liftoff...
GACCCCGGAAGCCCATCGGCAGGTAGCGCATCACCTGCCGGACGCCTAAGCTCTAACACTACAGCGCAAGTTGCTCCTTCGTCTTCCGCTTCCGATACCTGAGCCGTGACCGGTGTGCGGCGGCGTTCCGGGCCTGGTGGTAGCGGACGGTCGCCCGCGTCCGGGCTTCCGCCCCCCAGGGTGAAGGTCTCGGGACACGTCCGTTGGGCCACCCGCGCATGACCGATCCGCCGCCCCGTACGAGGGGGGTGGCGGGGCGCATGGCCGTCACGTCCGGCCGCGTGCGTCGAGTTTCTTGTTGCCCGAGCAATTCCCCCCCGGCCCCTTGCGACGCCGTTCGATCGCCCGTATCGTGTGACTACTTTTCCCAGTCCGGGCCGTGTCCTTGCCGGGGTGTCGCATGGCGGGGATCCCTCTCCCGGTCCGCCAGCCGCGGTCGTTCGGTCAGACCACCCGCCCCGACCGGTGGTGGGCGTACCCACTGCTCGTGTTCCTCGGCCTGTCGTCGTTCATCGTGTACGCCACCTGGGCGGCGCTCCAGGGCCAGCACTACACCCACGGCCCGTACCTGTCGCCGTTCTACTCCCCCGAGTTGTTCGGGAACTCACCGCACGCCTGGTTCGGCCCGCCGCCGAGCTGGTTGCCGGGGTGGCTGCCGTACTCGCCGGCGCTGCTCATCCTGTGGGCGCCGGGAGGGTTCCGGATCACCTGCTACTACTACCGCGGGGCGTACTACAAGTCGTTCTGGGCCGACCCCCCGGCGTGCGCCGTCGGCGAGCCCCGCAAGAGCTACATCGGCGAGAGCAACTGGCCGCTGCGCATCCAGAACATCCACCGCTACTTCCTCTACATCGCCATCCTGTTCATCGGCCTGCTGGCGTGGGACGCGATCAAGGCGTTCTGGTTCACGGACGGGTTCGGCATCGGCACCGGGTCGTTGGTGCTGACGCTGAACGCGGTGCTGCTGGCCGGGTACACGTTCGGGTGCCACTCGCTGCGGCACCTGGTCGGCGGGCACAAGGACTGCATCTCGGCGTCGCCCACCTGTCAGTCGATGTACAAGGGGTGCAGCGCACTGAACCGCCGGCACCCGCTGTGGGCGTGGATGAGCCTGTTCTCGGTGATGTTCGCCGACGTGTACGTGCGGCTCTGCTCGATGGGCGTGTGGAACGACATCCGCATCGTCTAGTCCGCCGTTCCACCGCTCTCACCCGGGGTTGTCGCCGATGGCGGAATACCAGACGCACGAGCACGACGTCATCGTGATCGGGGCCGGCGGCGCCGGCCTCCGGGCCGCCATCGAGGCGAGCGCCGCGGGCGTGTCCGTCGGGCTGGTTTGCAAGTCGCTGCTCGGCAAGGCGCACACGGTCATGGCCGAGGGCGGCATCGCCGCCGCCCTGGCCAACGTGGACGAGCGCGACAACTGGAAGGTCCACTTCGCCGACACGATGCGCGGCGGGCAGTACGTCAACAACTGGCGGATGGCCCAACTCCACGCCCAGGAGGCGCCGGCCCGGGTGAAGGAGCTCGAGGCCTGGGGCGCGGTGTTCGACCGCACCCCCGACGGCCGCATCCTCCAGCGGAACTTCGGCGGGCACAAGTACCCCCGGCTCGCCCACGTCGGCGACCGCACCGGCCTCGAACTCATCCGCACTCTGCAGGACCACGGCGTCCACCAGGGCATCCAGGTGTACATGGAGCGGACCGTCGTCCGGCTGCTCAAGGACGGCGACCGCGTCGTCGGGGCGCTCGCCTACGACCGCGAGCGCGGGCGGTTCACCGTGTTCCGGGCGAAGGCGATCGTGCTCGCCACCGGCGGGATCGGGAAGGCGTACAAGATCACGTCGAACTCGTGGGAGTACACCGGCGACGGCCACACGCTCGCCTACGACGCCGGCGCCGAGCTGATCGACATGGAGTTCGTGCAGTTCCACCCGACCGGCATGGTGTGGCCGCCGAGCGTCCGCGGCATCCTCGTGACGGAAGGCGTCCGCGGCGAGGGGGGGGTGCTCCGCAACAGCACCGGCGACCGGTTCATGTTCGGCGACATCCCGGACAACTACAAGCCGCAGACGGCGAAGGACGAGGAGGAAGGCTTTCGGTACGTACTCGGGGACAAGAACGCGAACCGGCCGCCCGAGCTACTCACGCGCGACCACGTGGCCCGCTGCATCGTCCGGGAGGTAAAAGAGGGCCGGGGCAGCCCGCACGGCGGTGTCTTCCTGGAACTGCAAACCTTCGCGGAGTGGTTCGGCAAGAAGCAGAAGTTCGACGCGGCCGCCCACTGGAAGAAGAAGCTGCCGAGCATGTACCACCAGTTCAAGGAGCTGGGGGGGCTGGACATCACCAAGGAGCAGATGGAGGTCGGGCCGACGACGCACTACATGATGGGCGGGGTGCGGGTGGACAGCGACTCGCAGATGTCGCGCCTCCCCGGGCTGTTCGCGTGCGGCGAGTGCGCGGCCGGCATCAACGGGGCGAACCGGCTCGGCGGCAACTCGCTCTCCGACCTGCTCGTACTCGGCAAGCGGGCCGGGGAGTACGCGGCAAGGTACGCGAAGGACGGCAATCTCGGGCAGGTCCACGCGGACCAGGTGGACGCGGCGGCCCGGTGGGCGCTGGAACCGTTCGAGCGGGCCGGTGACGAGAACCCGTTCAAGGTGCAGGAGGACTTGCAGGACATGATGCAGGACCTGGTCGGGATCGTCCGCCGGGAGGACGAGATGCTGCGGGCGCTGGACGGCTTGCAGCAACTCCGGCAGCGGTCGGCGAAGTGCAAGGTGACCGGCAACCGCGCGTTCAACCCGGGCTGGCACACGGCGCTGGACCTGCACAACCTGCTGACCGTCTCGGAAGGCATCACCCGGGCGGCGCTGGTGCGGAAGGAGAGCCGGGGCGCCCAGTTCCGCGACGACTACCCGCGGAAGGACTCGGCGAACTTCGGCAAGGTGAACACGATCACCTGGCGCGGCCCGGACGGCCAGATGCAGGTGCGGCTCGAACAGCTCCCGCCGATGCCCGACGAGTTGAAAGAGGCGGTCAAGGCCGAGGCCGGCGGGCAGCTGCCGGAAGAACTCAAGTAAGAAGCCACGGATGAACACGGATGAAACACGGATAAAGCCAAAACCGAGAGAGAGTTCAGAACAAGGCACGACCGGGTCTTCTGAATTCAACTCGGTCTTCTGATTTATCCGTGTTTCATCCGTGTTCATCCGTGGCTGATCGGGGATTTTTCATGGCGACGGCCACCTTCCGCGTCTGGCGCGGCGACGCGACCGGCGGCGAGTTCAAGACCTACACCGCCGAGGTCGGCGAGGGCATGGTCGTCCTCGACGCCGTCCACCAGATTCAGGCCACGCAGGCGCCCGACCTCGCCTGCCGGTGGAACTGCAAGGCCGGCAAGTGCGGCTCCTGTTCCGCCGAGGTCAACGGCGTCCCGAAGCTCATGTGCATGACCCGGATGTCCGACCTGCCGCCCGGCGAGACGGTGGTCGTCGAGCCGATGCAGGCGTTCCCGCTCGTGAAAGACCTCGTCACCGACGTGTCGTGGAACTACGAGGTGAAGAAGAAGATCGCCCCGTTCCGGCCGCGGCCGCCGGACGCCGCGGACGGCACCTGGCGGATGAAGCAGGAGGACGCCGACCGGGTGCAGGAGTTCCGCAAGTGCATCGAGTGCTTCCTGTGCCAGGACGTGTGCCACGTCCTGCGGGACCACCACAAGCACGACGAGTTCATCGGCCCGCGGTTCCTGGTGTACGCCGCGTCGCTGGAGATGAACCCGCTCGACACGGCCGACCGGATTCCCGCGTTGAAGGCCGAGTACGGGATCGGGTACTGCAACATCACCAAGTGCTGCACCAAGGTGTGCCCGGAGCACATCACCATCACCGACAACGCTATCATCCCGCTCAAGGAGCGGGTGGTTGACGAGTTCTACGACCCGGTGCTGAAGTTGATCCAGCTCGTGTTTCGCCCGCGGAAGAAGTGAGTGTCAGGGGACAGGGGGGCAGAGGACAGAGGACAGAGGACAGAGGACAGAGGACAGAGGACAGAGGGTGGCCGTGGTTTTCACCCCGAAGGGGTGACAGCCCTCAGCCCAGGGCAAGCGGCGAAGCCGCGCCGCCCTGGGTCCGCGGCGCGAATCACGCCGCAGGCTGAAGGCCTGCGAGCCGGCTCCCAGGCCTTCAGCCTGGACGGTGGTTGGATGTGCGAACCCAGGGCGGCGGCCCTTCGGGCCTTGCCCTGGGCTGAGGGCTGTCAGGCCTTCGGCCTGAAAACCAAGAGCCGAGGCCTCCTGTCCTCTGCCCTCTGTCCTCTGCGGAGGCTCTCCCATGTTCGAGCTGAAGTCGCTGACCCGCGAGGCGATCCCGGCGGCGCTGGAGAAGGCCCACCGCTACCGCCTGCTGAACGAGCCGGAGCAGGCCGAGAGCATCTGCGAGGACGTGCTCCGTGTGGAGCCGGACAACCAGGAGGCGCTCGTCTCGCTCCTCCTGGCGATGACCGACCGGTTCGACGCCTACCGGCCGACCTCCCCCGACACAGCCCGGAAACTCCTCCCGAAGCTGGCCGGCGAGTACGAGCGGGCGTACTACGCCGGGCTGATCGCCGAACGGGAGGGGATCGCGCGGCTGCGGTCGGGCAAGCCGCGGGCCGGGGATGCGGTCTATCAGTGCTTCCGGGAAGGGATGGCTCACTTCGAGCGGGCCGAGGCACTCCGCCCACCGGCCAACGACGACGCTCTGCTCCGGTGGAATAGCTGCGCGAGGATGATCATGAACAACCCCGATGTCACCCCGGCCGGCGAGCCGGCCGAGCGGGACGTGGTGATGGGCGACTGACTCAATTCCGCCGTCTGTCGTGAAACAAATAGCGTCTCCATCTCGGACTGTTCCCTGTTACGTGCTCTCACGAACAGGGCGAATGAGAACCGTCGCGCGGCGCCGTCGGTATCAATTCTGAGAGCCCCAACGGCGCGACTCGCCGGCAGCGGCCGACATATCTTGACCCCCGAGCCCGTCGCCGGCCGAAGGAACACGACACGCCGCACCACGGAGCTACCCATGTCACGCCGCCAGCGCCCCCGCGTCGAGCGCCTCGAAGACCGCACCACGCCCGCCCAATTCGCGCCCGGCACCATCTTCGTCTCCACCCTCGCCGATGTCGTCGACGGTGACACCAGCAGCGCCGACGCCCTCGCCGCCAACCCCGGGGCGGATGGCGCCATCAGCCTCACCGAGGCCATGCGCGCGGCCGAGGCCGCTCCCGACCTCACCGGCATCGCCCTCCCCGACGGCCCGGCCGGCGCCGCCATCGTCCTCGACGGCAGCACCCTCGACCCGCGCTCGCTCGCCGCCGACCCCGACAGCGCCGGGCCGAGCCAGTACGTCGTCACCACCCCGATCAGCATCTTCGTCAACTCCGGCACCGCCGGCCTGCCGCAGTCCGGCGTCGCGATCGTGCGCGGCGGGGACGCCCCGGCGTTCCGGCTGTTCCACGTCCGCCCCGGCGGCAGCCTGTCGCTCGACACGGTCGAGCTGCGCGGCGGGCTCGCGCTCGGCGGCGCCGGCAACAACGGCGGCGGTGGGGCGGCCGGGCTCGGCGGCGCGATCCTCAACCAGGGCAACCTCGTCGTCCTGAACAGCACCATGACCGGGAACGCCGCCGTCGGCGGCGCCGGCAGCGCCCGCGATGTCGAGTCGTTCGGCGGCGGTGGCGGCGGCGGGCTCGGCGCCTCCGCCGACGGCCTCGACGGCGGTGGGCCGAACGGCGGCCTGGGGAACAACGAGGGGAGCGGGCTGGCCGGCGGGTTCGGCGGCGGCGGGGGCGGGGCCACGTCGAAGGGCGGCGACGGCGGGTTCGGCGGCGGCGGCGGGGCCGGCGGCCCCTTCTTCGGCGCCGGCGGCATCGGCGGGTTCGGCGCCGGTAGCGGCGCCGGCTCGTCCGGCGGTTCCTTCAGCGGCTCGGGCAGCGTCTCCACCACCCCGGGCGGGTTCGGCGGGGCCGCCGGCGTCGGCCGTTTCGGCGGCGGCGGGGCCGGAATGGGCGGGGCGATCTTCAACCTCGGCGGTTCCGTGCGAGTCGCCAACAGCACCGTGTTCGGCAACGGCGCCGCCGGCGGGCTCTCGGGCGACGGCGAGGGGTCGGGACAGGGCTTCGGCGGCGGCGTGTTCAACCTCAACGGCACCGTGTCCGTCGCCAGCAGCACGTTCGCCGCGAACCGGGCCGACGACGGCGGCGCCGTGTACAACCTGGCCGCGACCGGCGACGGCAACGACGCCGTGCTCACCGTCCGCAACTCAATCCTGGTCGATTCCGCAGACGCCGCCGCGGAGGTGGTGAACAGCCGGCTCGTGAGCGACGGTACGAACGCCGTCCTCACCGCGACCGACCCGAGCCTGACGAACGGCGGCGGCGTCCGAAACGACGGCGGGACCGCCGACGTGAGCGGCGTCCGCGCCGCGACCCGGCCGGTCGTGGCCGCGGCACTTGCGGAAAACGGCGGCCCCACCACCACCCTCCTGCCGTCGCCCGACAGCGAGGCGCTCGACGCCGGCGGCCGGGACGCCCCCGACGACGGCCAGGACATGGGCGCCGTTCTGCGAACCGACCAGCGCGGCCGGCCGCGGCCGAGCGGGGCCGCGATCGACCTCGGGGCGGTCGAGGTCGGGCAGTTCCCCATCGACGACGGCCCCCTGACGCCGCCGGCGCCCGTATTCGACACGGTGGTGTTCACCAGCCCGGACGGGGTGACGGTGCGGAACGCGCTGCCTGGCGCCGCGACGCAGACCGACCCGTTCCCCGGGTTCGGCGGCGACACCCGCGTCGCGGTCGCCGACCTCGACGGCGACGGGTTCGACGATTACGTGTACGCCCCCGGCGCCGGCGGCGGCCCGCACGTCCGCGTCTTCGACGGCCGCACCGGGGCCGAGCGGCTGAGCTTCTTCGGGTTCGCCCCCGACTTCCGCGGCGGCATCTTCCTGGCGATCGCGGACGTCAACGGCGACGGCGCCCCGGACGTGATCGCGTCGGCCGGCGACGGCGGCGGGCCGCACATCCGGGTGTTCGACGGCCGCACCGGGGCGGAGCTGGCGAGCTTCTTCGCCGCCGACCCGGCGGGCCGCGGCGGCGTGTCGGTGGGTGCCGGCGACGTGACCGGCGACGGCTTCGCGGATGTCGTGGTCGGGGCCGGGGTGAACGGCGACGGCACGGTGCGGGTGCTCGACGGGACGAAGCTGAACCAGCTGGACGCGAGCGGGCGCATCCTGGCGTCGGCGGTGGCGGTGGAGTTCGCACCGTACGGCGGGCCGTTCGCGGCGGGGCTGGCGGTAGCGGTCGGCCGGTTTGACGCCGACCGCTTCGCGGACGTGGCCGCGGGTCCGCTGTGGCGCGCGGAGCCGAAGGTGTTCGTGCGCTCCGGCCCGGACCTGGCGAAGGTGTCCGAGTTCTCCCCGTCGGTCGGCGGCGGCCTGGACACCGGCCTGCGGATGGTCGCGGCCGACCAGACCGGCGACGGGCTCGACGAGATCGTGGTGACGTCCGGCCCCGGCGGCGGCCCGCACACCGAGGTGATCGACCCGCTGACCGGCCGCGTCCTGGAGAGCTACTTCACGTTCGACCCGTCGAGCCGCACCGGGTTCGGGGTGGGTTAATTCGTCCGCCGCTCGCGGCGAAGTAGCGACAACGCTGCTTCGCCGCGAGCGGCGGAATTGCACACGCCCCCCCGCGCCCCTACAGTGAACCGATCCGCCGGCCGCCGCCGGCGCCCCCGACCGAAGGGTTCGTTTGATGGGCAAGGCCCCCGACCGCCGCTCCCCCGACACGTCCGACATCGCCCCGAGCTGGAAGCTGCACGACGCCTTCGAGACCTACGGCGTCAAGAACTGGGGGAAGGGCTACTTCGGCATCAACCGCCACGGCCACCTCACCGTCCACCCCGACAAGAACCCCGAGCGGTCGATCGACCTCAAGGAGTTGGTGGATCAGCTCCGCGGTCGCGGCATCCAGCCGCCCATCCTGCTCCGCTTCTCCGACCTGCTCAAGCACCGCATCGGCGAGATCGCCGGCGCCTTCGAGAAGGCCCGCAAGGACGCCGGGTACGACGGCGGCTACGCCTGCGTCTACCCGATCAAGGTGAACCAGCAGCGGCACGTCGTCGAGGAGGTACTCGACTTCGGTAAGGAGCACGGGTTCGGGTTGGAGGCCGGCAGCAAGCCGGAGCTGCTGGCCGTGCTCGCGCTCACGAACGGCACGGTGGACACGCCCATCATCTGCAACGGGTTCAAGGACGACGAGTTCATCAAGATGGTGGTCATGGGCCGGAAGATCGGCAAACACATCATCCCGGTCGTGGAGAAGTTCACCGAGCTGGAACTGCTGGTGAAGTACATGGAGGAGCTGGACGTGCGCCAGCCGCTCGGCATCCGGGTGAAGCTCGCCAGCCGCGGCTCCGGCCGGTGGAAGGGGAGCGCCGGCTACCGCTCCAAGTTCGGCCTGACGCTCACCGAGGTGCTGGAGGCGTACGAGTACCTGAAGGCCCGCGGGCTCGAGGACTGCCTCCAGCTGACGCACTTCCACATGGGCTCGCAGGTGTCGAACATCCGCAAGGTGAAGGACGCGCTGACCGAGGCGGCGCGGGTGTACACCGAGCTGTACCGGCTCGGGGCGGGGCTGAAGTACATCGACGTGGGCGGCGGCCTGGGCGTGGACTACGACGGCAGCCAGACGGACTTCGAGAGCAGCACGAACTACACGCTCCAGGAGTACGCCAACGACGTGGTGTTCCGCATCAAGGCGGTGTGCGACGAGGCCGGGGTGCCGCACCCGACCATCATCTCGGAGAGCGGCCGGGCGCTGGTGGCGTACCACTCGGTGCTCGTGTTCGACGTGCTGGGGACGAGCGACTTCGACAAGTGTACCGCCCCCGACGCGCTCCCCGAGGACGCCCCGCAGCCGCTGCAGGACCTGTTCACGACGCACAAGGAGCTGTCGAAGAAGAACTACCTGGAGGGGTACCACGACGCGGTGCAGGCGATGGAGGAGACGCTGAACCTGTTCAACCTCGGCTACCTGTCGGTGGAATTGCGGGCGCTGGCCGAGCGGCTGTACTGGGCGCTGTGCCGGAAGGTGATGCGCATCACCCGCGACCTGGACTACGTGCCGGACGAGCTGAACGGCCTGGAGAACATGCTGAGCGACACGTACTTCTGCAACTTCAGCGTGTTCCAGAGCATGCCCGACTCGTGGGCGATCGACCAACTCTTCCCGATCATGCCGATCCACCGGCTGACGGAGGCGCCGACGCGCCGCGGGGTGCTCGGCGACATTACGTGCGACTCCGACGGCAAGGTGGACCAGTTCATCGACCTGCGCGACGTGCGGAGCACGCTGGAGCTGCACCCGTACACGGGCGACGAGCCGTACTACCTGGGCGGGTTCCTGCTCGGGGCGTACCAGGAGATCCTCGGCGACCTGCACAACCTGTTCGGCGACACGAACGCGGTCCACATCTCGCTGGAGGACGACGGCACGACGAACGTGGAGACGGTGGTGAAGGGGGACACGGTGACGGAGGTGCTGAACTACGTGCAGTACAACGCGGAGAAGCTGACGGACCGGGTGCGGAAGGACGTGGAGCGGGCGGTGCGGCAGGGGAAGATCACGGTGACCGAGAGCCGGCAGTTCCTGCGCTTCTACGAGAGCGGCCTGGAGGGGTATACTTACCTGGAGGAGCCGAGCGCATGACCACCGCCACCCTGACCCCGCCGCCACGAGCATCCCAGGCCGCGCCCGCGGACGACGTGCCACCGGGCTACGAGTACATCGACGGCCAACTCGTGGAGAAGGCGATGGGGGCCGAATCCAGCTGGGTCGCCTCCGAGGTGAATGACCACGTCAAGGCGTACTGCCGGCGGACCGGGTTCGGGATCGCGTTCGTCGCCGACCTCGGGTTCCGGTGCTTCCCGCACAAGCCCGACCAGGTGCGGAAGCCGGACGTGTCCGTGATCGCCTGCGACCCGACGACCTACAAGCTCCCGCGCGGCTGGGCCACGGTGGTTCCCACCCTGGTCGTCGAGGTCGTGTCGCCGAATGAAACCGTCTACGACCTGACCGCCAAGGTGAAGGACTTCCGACGGGCCGGGGTTCCGCTGATCTGGGTCATCAACCCCGAACACCGCGAGGCGACCGTTTACCGGGCGGACGGGACGGTCTCCTTCGTCGCCGAGCCAGCCGACCTGTCGGGCGAGAACGTCCTCCCCGGGTTGGTCGTTTCCCTCGCCGCGGTACTGCCGGCCGTCCGGGCCGCGACCCCGTAACCGGTTGCCCCGCGGCCGCGCACCGGCGATACTCACGGCACCCCCGGAGGGCCGGCCGTGACACGCTCCCTGCTCCTGCTCCCGCTCCTGCTCGTGACCGGAGAGAACAGCCGACTCACGTCGGCCGCTCGCCCGGACCCCGCGCCCGCGGGCTACCACCAGGTCAAGCTCAACGGCCACACGTTCACCCTGCCGGTCGGGTTCACCGTCGAGGTCGCCGCCGGCGCCGGCGTGGTGCCGCGCCCCATCGCCGCCGCCTTCGACGAGAAGGGCCGCCTCTACGTCACCGACTCGTCCGGCTCCAACGAGAAGGTGCAGGACCAACTAGCCAAGAAGCCGCACCGCGTGCTGCGCCTCGAAGACAAGGACGGCGACGGGAAGTACGAGTCGAGCACCGTCTTCGTGCCGAACGTGATGCTGCCGCAGGGGGCGATGTGGCTGAACGGCTCGCTGTACGTCGCTGCACCGCCGCACATCCTCAAGTTCACGGACACGAACGACGACGGCCGCGCCGACAAGGAGGAGGTGTGGTTCGACGGCAAGACGCTCACCGGCTGCGCCAACGACCTGCACGGCCCGTACCTCGGGCCGGACGGCTGGGTGTACTGGGCGAAGGGGGCGTTCGCCACGCAGGAGCACACCCTCGACGGCGGCTGGGAGCGGCGGAAGTTCGTCACCCGCGCCAGCCACATCTTCCGCGCCCGGCCGGACGGCAGCGGCCTCGACGTGGTCATGACCGGCGGCATGGACAACCCCGTTGATGTCGTCTTCACCCCGACCGGCGACCGCATCTTCAGCTGCACGTTCCTCCAGCACCCGCGCGACGGCCGGCGCGACGGCCTGATCCACGCCGTGCCCGGCGCCCTGTACGGGAAGCCGCACGACGTGCTCGACGGCCACGTCCGCACGCACCCCGAGCTGATGCCGCCGATGACGCACCTCGGCCCGGCAGCGCCGTGCGGCCTCCACCGCTACGAGAGCGACCAGTTCGGCCCGGCCTACGCGAACAACCTGTTCTGCTGCCAGTTTAACCTCCGCAAGGTGAGCCGCCACGTCCTCGTCCCCGCGGGCTCGACGTACACCACGACCGACAGCGACTTCCTGGTCTCGGACAACCACGACTTCCACCCGACGGACGTGATCGAGGACGCCGACGGGTCGCTGCTGGTGGTCGACACCGGCGGCTGGTACAAGCTCTGTTGCCCCACGTCGCAGCTGGTGAAGCCGGACGTGACGGGCACGATCTACCGCGTCCGCAAGACGGGGGCGCACAAGGTCGAAGACCCGCGCGGCGCCCGCATCGACTGGGCGAAGGCCGACCCGGCGGCGCTGGCGAAGCGGCTGGACGACGCGCGGCCGGCGGTGCGCGAGCGGGCCGTTCAGGGACTGGCCCGCGCCGGGGCCGGCGCGGTGCCGGCGATCACGCGCGTGCTCAGCGATCCGAAGGCGACCGAGCTGGCCCGGTTGAATGCTGTCTGGGCCGCCGGGCGGAACGACACCCCCGGCGCCCGGCACGTCCTCGCCCGGTTCTGGCTCGACGCGCCGAACCTGGAACTCCTGGAACCACACGGGGGCGAGCCGGCCGGGCTCGCCGCCCTTCACCTGATCGCCCTCAACCGCTACCAGGATGTGTTCACCCGACTGCCGTTCAGCACCAGTCGCCCGCATACGCGGCGGCTGGTGGCCGAAGTGGTCACCCGGCTCGAATCCTACCCCACCTGGGCGCTGTCCTTGTTGAAGTACCTCGACACGAACGGGGAGGACCGGGTGCTGGAGCACGCCGTCACGTACGCCCTCATCCGCACCAGCAACTCCGAGTGCGTGTCCGTGGGGCTCCAGGATTCCTCCCCCCGCCAACGCCGCGTATGTCTGACGGCGCTCGACCAGATGCCCGACGGCAAGCTCGACCCGGCCGCCGTCCTCCGCGAGCTCGACGGCAAGGACGCGGCGCTGGTCGATACCGCGTGGTGGATCGCCGGCCGGCACCCCGAGTGGGGCGACCGCCTCGCCGGCCACTTCCGCGACCGCCTCGCCGGGATCGGGAAGCTGACGCCGCCCGAGCAGGACACGCTCGTGAACCGGGCCGTTCCCTTCCTCAAGGGTGAACCGGTCCGCCGGGCGCTCGGCGACGCGCTGGCGAAGACGGCCGTCTCGACCGGCCAGCGGACGATCCTCCGCGGCATGGCGCGTGCCGGCCTGAAGGCGTTCCCCGCCGAGTGGGAGGAAGGGGTTCGGCTCGCGCTCGGGTCCGCCGACCCCGAGGTGGTTCGCGACGCGGCCGCGGTGCTGCGGGCGGCGCCGCCGGCGGACCCCCTCGCGGACCGGCTTCTCGATCAGGTGGCGCGCTTCCGCGAGCGCAACCGCGTGCCCACGCCGCCGGAGATCGACATGGTCATCCGCGCCGCCACGCCGCTCGGCGCGAAACTCAACCCGGCCCAGGCGATCGCCACCGTCGACCAGCTCCACCGCGACCGGCCCGGCCCCGTCCGCGCCGCCGCGGCCGACCTGCTCACCCGCCAGCCGCTCGACCCCGCGGCGCTCGTCGGCCTCGCCGAGAAGCTGAAGACCGTGCCGCCCGCCGAGATCGGTCGTGTTCTCCCGGCGTTCGACCGCTCGACCGACGAGAAGGCCGGCCTGGCGCTGGTCGCGGCACTGTCCGACGCGGCGGTTCGCCCCGTCGTGCGCTCCGAGCAGGTGAAGCCGACGCTCGACAAGTACCCGCCGCCGGTCCGCGCCGCGGCCGACCGGCTGTACGCCCTGCTGGCCGAGGGGCGGCGCGACGAAGTGACCCGGCTGGAGGCGCTGTTGAAGGAGCTGCCGGAGGGTGACGTGCGGCGCGGGCAGGCGGTATTTAATGGGGGGAAGGGGCAGTGCGCCGCGTGCCACAAGATCGGCTACGTCGGCGGGCTGGTCGGTCCCGACCTGACGCGCGTCGGCGGCACCCGTACGCCGCGCGACCTGTTGGAGGCGATCGTGTTCCCAAGCGCCAGCTTCGTCCGCAGCTACGAGCCGGTGCGGGTGACGACGGCCGACGGCCGGGTGTTCAACGGCCTGCTCGCGAAGGACACCGCGGACGAGGTGACGGTGGTGATCGCCGCCGACCGGACGGAGCGGGTCGCGCGAGCGGACGTGGAGGCGGTGGCGCCGGGGGCGGTGTCGGTGATGCCGGCCGGCCTCGACCAGCAGCTGACGAGGCAGGAACTGGCCGACCTGGTGGCGTTCCTGCGGGCGTGCCGGTAAGCGGTCCGCCGGCGTATCATTCCCCCACACCCCGGAACCCGCCATGAAGCACCTCCTCCCCCTCGCTCTCGTCGCAGCACTCGTCCCCGGCCCCACGCCGGCCGCCGGCCCCGTCGCACCCCCGGGCTTCACCCCGCTGTTCAACGGCCGCGACCTCACCGGCTGGCACGGCTGGGACATCCACAAGAAGGGCGCAGCCCCCGCCGACTTCGACAAGCTGAGCACGGCGGAGAAGGAACGGGCGATCGCGGACTGGACCGCGGACGCGAAGAAGCACTGGAGCGTTGAGAACGGCGAGCTGGTGAACGACGGCCACGGGGCGTACCTGGCCACCGAGCAGGAGTACGGCGACGCCGAGCTGCGGCTCGACTACAAGACGGTGGCGAAGGCCGACAGCGGCGTCTACCTCCGGGCCACGCCCCAGGTGCAAATCTGGGACTCGAACCAGGTCTTCGACCCGAAGAACCCCACGCGCCGGCCGCACCTCGGCTCCGGCGGACTGTTCAACAACACGCCCGACACCCCCGGCCGCGACCCGCTGGTTCGCGCCGACAAGCCGTTCGGCGAGTGGAACCGGCTCCGCGTCGTGCAGGTCGGCGAGCGCACGTCGGTGTGGCTGAACGACAAGCTCGTCGTGGACCACGCCCGGATGGAGACCTACTGGAAGCGCACCGACCCGCTCCGCAAGCGCGGCAAGATTCTGCTGCAAACCCACGGCGGCGAGATCCGCTGGAAGAACCTCGCGGTGCGGAGCATCCCCGCGGCCGAGGCGAACGGCATCCTGGCGAAACACGGCGCGGCCAGCTTCGAGTCGGTGTTCAACGGCACCGACTTCACCGGCTGGCAGGGGCCGACCGAGAACTACGAGGTCGTGGACCGCGCCATCGTGTGCCATCCGAACAAGGGCGGCAACATCCACACCGCCGCCGAGTACGGCGATTTCGCCGCGCGGCTGGAGTACAAGGTGCCGCCGCGCGGGAACAACGGCCTCGCCATCCGTTATCCCGGCGGCACGGCCCACGCCGCGACGCAGGCGATGTGCGAGCTGCAAATCCTCGACGACGACCACAAGGACTACGCGAAGCTCGACCCGCGGCAGTTCAACGGCTCGGCCTACGGCATGGTCGCGGCGCACCGCGGTTACGGCCGGCCGGCCGGCGAGTGGAACTTCATCGAGGTGACGGCCGTCGGCCACCGGCTGCGGGTGGAGCTGAACGGCACCCGCATCCTGGACGCCGACATCGCCGCGGTGACGACGTTCAAAGACAACCAGCCGCACCCCGGGAAGGACCGGCTGACCGGCCACTTCGGCTTCTGCGGCCACAACGACCCGGTGACGTTCCGCGACATCCGCGTGAAGCGGCTGGAGACGGCGAAGTGACACAAAGCGGATTAACCACAGAGTCACAGAGGACACAGAGGGAATACCAAGACCGAGCGAAGACTTTGATTTCAAACCCTGCTCTGCCTCTGCTTCTTGTCTTCACTCTGTGCCCTCTGTGACTCTGTGGTTAATCCGCTTCTCCGGGAGACCCGCACATGATCTGGGACGTTCACGCCCACCTGCACGGGGTGGACGGCCGCACCCCCGAGGAGCGGATGGCGAACATCGTTCGCTACATGGACCGCATGGGCGTCGAGCGCGTCTGCGTGTCGATGGGCTTCCCGCACGTCATGGACCCCACGCCGGACCAGCTGCGGGCGCAGAACGACTACGCCCTCCGCGCCATCAGCCACCACCACGACCGGGCGTTCGGGTTCGTCTACTGCAGCGGCAAGTACCCGACCGAGAGCCTCCGCGAGATCGAGCGCTGCGTCAAGGACGGCCCGATGGTCGGCGTCAAGCTGTGGGTGGCGCGGCTCGCCAGCGACCGCCGCCTCGACGCCATCGTGACCGCCGCGACCGAGCTGAAGGCGCCGATCCTTCAGCACACGTGGTTCAAGGCGACCGGCAACCACCCCGGCGAATCGACCCCTCTCGACCTCGTGGAACTCGCCCGCCGTCACCCGACGGCGAAGCTCATCTGCGGCCACTCCGGCGGCGACTGGGAGCTCGGCTTCGCGGCGATCCGCGGTACGCCGTCGCTCGTCGCCGAGGTCGGCGGGTTCGACCCCGCGGCCGGGTGCGTCGAGATGGGCGTGCGCGACCTGGGCGCCGACCGGCTGCTGTACGGCAGCGACGTGGGCGGCCGCAGCTTCGGGGGGCAGCTGGCGAAGGTGCAGGCCGCGGACATCCCGGCCGACGCGAAGCGAAAAATCCTCGGCGACAACCTCCGCGCCCTCCTCCGCCCGATCCTCGCCGACAAGGGGATGAAGCCGTGATCGTTGACACGAACCTCGCGGTCGGGCCGTACCCGTTCCGCCACCTGCCGCTGGCCGACCCGGCAGCGATGACGAAGTTCCTCAAGGGCAAGGGCGTCGTCCGCGCCTGGACCGGCAGCACCGACGCGCTGCTCCACCGCGACGTGCGCGGCGTGAACGACCGCCTCGCGGAGACGTGTCGCGTCCACGGCGGCGGCGTGCTGGTGCCGTTCGGCACGGTGAACCCGAAGCAGCCCGGCTGGGAGGCCGACCTGGCGCGGTGCGCCGACGTGCACAAGATGCCGGGCCTACGGTTGCACCCCGACTACCACAACTACACGCTCGCCGACCCGGCCCTGCCGCCACTGCTGGAAGTCGCGAGCGCGAAGAAGTTGGTGGTGGTGATCGTCGGCCGGATGGAGGAGGAGCGGGTGCAGCACCCGGTGTTTCACGTGCCGCCGGCGGCGTTCGGGCCGCTGGCGGCGCTGCTGCAGCCGCTGCCGGACTTGCGGGTGGTGATGGCGAACTGGCGGCTCGATCCGATGTCGGACGCCTTCGCGGCGTACGCCCGGCTGCCGAACCTGTTCTTCGACATCGCCATGATCGAGGGCGTCGGCCGGACGGCGCGGCTGGTGGAGCGGGTGGGGGCGGGGCGGGTGCTGTTCGGGTCGCACGCGCCGGTGTTCGTGTGGGAGTCGGCGCAGCTGAAGCTGCGCGAGGCGGCGCTGCGCGACGAGGACGCGGCGAAGGTGCGCGGCACGAACGCGCGGGCGCTGGTGCCGTAACAGCGAGGCGAGCCGACCGCCGTCAGGCGGCGGGTGACGCGATTCACGTCACCCGCCGCCTGACGGCGGTCGGCTCGCCGGGTCAGATCGCTGCCTTCAACTCGCGCAACAACCGCTCCACGTCGTCCGCCGTGTTGTACCCGTGTACCGCCACCCGCAGCCGACCCGCGTGGCTCATCACGTGAACCCCCGCCGCGTGCAGCTTCGCGTGGACCTCCGCGGCGCGGGGGTGCTTGAACGCCACGATGCCCGCCACGTGCTCCGGCTCCGCCGGCGTCAGCAACTCGACCGGCAGCTTCCGCACCTCCTCCAGGCAATGCAGCGTCAGCGGCCGGGCGTGCCGGTCGATCGCTTCCACGCCGACGCCGCGGACGTACTCCAGCGCCGCCCGCACCGCGTAGACCGCCGGGTAGTTCGGCATCCCGACCGCGAACGATGCCGCCCCCGGCTTGCTCACCGCCGGGCCGAACCGGTTCGGCCCGAACGGGTCGTCCAGGTTGAACCAACCCCCCGCCGGCACCGTCCACTCGGCCGCCCGCGCCTTCGGCACGCCGACGAGCCCGCCGCCGTGCGACGCCAGAATCCACTTGTGCGTGCTGCTGACGATCAGGTCGGCCCCCGTCAGGTCGAGCGGGACGCGGCCGAGCGCCTGCGTCACGTCCACGGCCAGCAGCGCCGGCGAGTGCTTCCGCACGGCCTCCACTACTTCGGGCAGCCTCAGCGTGAAGCCGTTGAAGAAGCTGACCAGCGACACCGTGACGAGCCGCGTCCGCGGCCCGAGCAGCGGCACGAGGTCGTCGACGCGCAGCGCCCCGCCGCGGTTCCGCCACACCTTTGCGGCCGCGGGGGAACCCGGTTGCAGCCACGGCGTCGCCCCTGCGGGGAAGTCCAGGTCGTTCACGACGACCTCGTCGCCGGGCCTCGGCCGCAGCGCCAGCGCCGCGAGGTTGTACGCCTCCGACGAGCACGAGCAGATGCCGACCTCGTCCGCGGTGAGGCCGAAGAAGTGTCCGGCGTGCGCCCGGAGCTGGTCCCACTCGGCGGCGTGGGGCACGCGGCCGTCCATGCCGAGCTCCTTGTCGCGGAAGTAGCGCTCGAGCGCGGCACCGACCGCGCGCGGCGGGATGCCCTCGGCGGCGGTGTTCAGGTAGGCGCGGCCCTCCAGCGACGGGAAGTCGCGGCGGCGGGATTCGGGCGTTAGCACGGGGGGCCTGGGGTTCGTGGTCTCGTCGGTCGGGTCGCGTCTCGAAGGCTCGACCCGACCGAATTCAACCCCGGCCGCGTCACGCCACCACGCGCACCGTGTCGTCCGCGGTCAGGTCCGTCACCACCTCGTCGAACTGCGGGAACAGCGGCGGCGACATCAGCCGCCGCCGCACGAACACGTCCGCCCCGGCGCCGCCGACCAGCACGTCGGCCTTGCCGTCCGTCACGCCGTCATCCAGCGTGTCGTTCCCGTCGCCGCCGACGAGCACGTCGAGTCCCCGCCCGCCGGACAGGGTATCGTTCCCGGCCCCGCCGTCGAGCACGTCGGCGCCGCGGCCGCCGGTCAGCGCGTCGTCGCCGACCCCGCCGATCAGCAGTAGGCTCACCCCCGTCGCGGCGCCGTCGAGCACGTCGTTGCCGTCGCCGCCGTCGGCCGTCACCGTGCGGACGCCGGTGCCCGCCAGGTCGTTCACGGTGATGGTGTCGTCGCCGCTGCCGGTCTGCATCACCACGTTCTCGGTGGCGGTGATGTCGATGAAGAACGGCACCAGGTTCGTCCGCATGAACCGGGCCTGCCCCGGGCCGGTGGCGCCGAGGACGAAGGCGTCGCCCTGGTTGTTGCCGTTGCCGACCACCACCGCGGTGTCGTTCCCGCCGCCGCCGTCGAACGTGTCGATGAGGGTGCCCGGCAGCCAGCGGAGGGTGTCGTTGCCGGGGCCGCCGAGCATCACGTCGTTGCCGAAGCCGCTGTCGAGGAAGTCGTTGCCGGCGCCGCCGTCCATCACCAGGTTGCCGACGATCGGGGCGCCGAGCACGCCGCCGAGGAAGCCGCCGGTGAAGGCGCGGACGGTGTCGTTGCCGCCGCCGCCGGACAGCGTGCCGCCCGGGGCCGCGGCCAGCTTGCCGGCCGCGTCCAGGACGTTCAGCGAGCGGTCGAGGATGATCGTGTCGTCGCCGCCGCGGCCGTCCACGTTCACCGCGGTGAGGGCGGCCTTGGTGGCGCTGCCGAACGTGACGCGGACGAACACGGGGGCGCCGTTGTCGGTGACGGTGAGGTTGCCGGCGGCGTCGGCGGCGACGGTGACGGCGTTGGCGGCGCCGTCGCCGACGACGGTGAGGACGGACGTGTTGAACACCGCGAGCGTGGCCGGTACTTCACGGGCCTCCAGCTTCGACAGTTCGATCCGGGTACGGCCGGACAGATCGGACGCGGACATGGCGGTTCCTTTCCCGCCGGCGCGGGCCGGCGGTGTGCGGACGGCCGCGGGCGAACGCCGCGGGCGTCGGGGGCGGATGTGAAAGAGCCGGTGCGGCCGGCACGCCGGAGGGGGCGGACAGGATCGGGACGGGTGTCCGCACGAACTGTAGGAGCGGGACTGGGGCGGAGTCAACCGCCGCGGGGGACGGCGGCGACTTTTCCGGCGCGGGTGCGGCGGGGGTTGAATTTGCGCCGAGGCGCGAAGCCGCAAGCGGCCGAGTCACGTCGCCATGATGACGGTCTTCACCTCGGTGTACAACTGCAGCGCGTACGCGCCCAACTCCCGGCCGATGCCGCTCATCTTGAACCCGCCGAACGGGGCGGCGGCGTCGAACACGTCGTAGCAGTTCACCCACACCGTCCCGGCCTTCAAGGCGTTCGACACGCGGATCGCCTTTTTCACGTCCTTCGTCCACACCGCCGCGGCCAGGCCGTAGAAGCTCTTGTTGCCGCGGGCGATCACCTCGTCCGCGTCCTTGAACCGGAGGATGCTCATCACCGGCCCGAATATCTCCTCGCGGGCAATCTTCATGTCGTCGGTCACGTCGGCGAACACGGTCGGCTCCACGAAGTACCCGCGGTCGCCGACGCGGCCGCCGCCCGAGAGCCGCCGCGCCCCCTCGGCGTTGCCGGCGGCGATGTAGCCGAGGATGCGGTCCATCTGCTCCTGGCTCACCTGCGGCCCCTGCTCGGTCGTCGGGTCGAACGGGTCGCCGACGCGCCGGGCCTTCGCCTTCGCCGTCATCTTGTGGACGAACTCGTCGTACACCCGGTCCTCGACGTATAGCCGGCTGCCGGCCACGCAGCACTGCCCCTGGTTGAAGAACAGCCCGAAGTACGCCCCCTCCACCGCGGCGTCCAGGTCGGCGTCGGCGAACACGACGTTCGGCGACTTGCCGCCGAGTTCGAGGCTGACGCGCTTCAGGTTGCTGTCCGCGGCGGCCTTCATGACGATCTTGCCGGTCGTCGTCTCGCCGGTGAACGCGATCTTGTCCACGTCCGGGTGGCCGGACAGCGCCGCCCCCGCGGTCGGCCCGAACCCGGGCACGACGTTAATGACACCGTCCGGGAAGCCCACCCCTTGCGCCAGCTGCGCCACCCGCAACGCGGTAAGCGGCGTCTGTTCCGCGGGCTTGAGGATCACCGCGTTCCCGCACGCGAGCGCCGGCCCCCACTTCCACGACTGCATGAGCAGGGGGAAGTTCCACGGGATGATCTGCCCGACGACGCCGACCGGCTCGTGGCGGGTGTAGCAGAAGTAGTTGCCGTCCACGGGGATGGTGAGGCCGTGGTTCTTGTCGGCCCAGCCGGCGTAGTAGCGGTAGCACTGGAGCGTCAGCGGCAGGTCGGCCCCGAGCGAGTCGGCGATCGGCTTGCCGTTGTCGAGCGTCTCGAGCGCGGCCAGTTCTTCCAGGTTGGCCTCGATCGCGTCGGCGAGCTTGTTGAGGAGCCGGCCGCGGCCGCTGGCGTTCATCCGGCCCCACGGGCCGTCCAGGGCGGCGCGGGCGGCCCTCGCCGCGCGGTCGATGTCCTCCTTGTCCCCCTCCGCGACGCGGCAGATCACGTCGCCGGTGGACGGGTTCACCGTCTCGAACGTCTTCCCGGACGCGGACGCCTGCCACTTGCCGCCGACGAACAGCTGCTGGTCGGCGACCTTCGGCGCGACGGGCTTCGGCATCCGGGCGGTGGCGACGGACATGTGTGAGCCTCCGGGGAAAGGAGGAGTTATTGTAGCTGAGTTGCCGCTTGCGGCTTCGCGCTGGGCAGCGCGAGGCCGCAAGCGCCGACCCGGTCAGTCCTTGTCCTCCAGCTTCCCCGAGTTCCGGATCGCCAGGTAAAGGTGGAACCCCAGCGCCGCCGCCACCACGCACCCGAGCATGCCGAATACCGGCAGTTCCCACAGTAGCGGCGGCGCCTTCGCCGCCCACATCACCGCCGAGCCCAGGAACAGTGCGCTCACCATCATCCCGAACACCAGCCGGTTCACCGACGGGTCCAGGTGCCGGTGAACCAGCTGAACCGCCAACTCCTGTTTGTGCAAGGTGCGGAACAGACCCATCACCTCCCGCGGCAGGCTCCGCAGAAGGGCGTCCCACTCGCGCAGGTCGGTGAACATCTGCCGCACGATCCGCCGCGGCGACAGCTTCTTCATCACCAGCCGTCGCGCGTACGGCTCCAACAGACCCACCAGGTTGAACGTCGGCGACAGCCGCCGGCCCGTCCCTTCGAGGATCACCAGCACCCGCAGCAGCATCGCCAGCGGCGCCGGCAGCAGGACGTGGAACCGACGGATCGCGTCGGTCAGGTCGTTCAGCGCGGTGCCGAGCTGGAACTGGTCCAGCGGCATCCCCCAGTAGTACGCCAGCTGCTCCGCCACCTCCCCCTCCAGGGCGTCGGTGTCGAGCTTCGGCGGCACGTCGGCCACCTGCACGATCAGGTCCGTCAGCGCCGCCGCGTCCCGACTCACGGCCGCGGTCACCCCGCGCTCGATCCGGTCGCGCAAGTTGGCGTCCACCCGGCCGACCATCCCCACGTCCAGCAGCCCGATCCGGCCGCGCGGGTGCTCGGGCGTCGCGGGAATGTACAGCAGGTTTCCCGGGTGCGGGTCGGCGTGGAAGATGCCGTCGCGGAAGATCATCGCCAGAAACACGTGCGCCCCGCGCGCCGCCAGGTCGTCGAGGTCGCCGCCGGCCGACTTCACCTTGTCGAGCCGGGTGAACGGCACGCCCGCCAGGTACTCCATCGTGAGAACCCGGCCCGTCGAGAACGCCGCGTAGGGTTCCGGCACCGCCACCCCGGCGTCGGCCGCGAACGCCGCGCGGAACAGTTGGAGGTTGCGCAGCTCGCGGCGGAAGTCGAGTTCGCGGAGCAGCACCCGGCGGAACTCGGCCACGACCGCGACCGGTCGGTACGGCCGTAGGTCCGGCAGGAACCGCTCGGCCAGATCGGCCAGCTCGGCCAGGATCGACAGGTCGTTCTCGACGCGGCGGACGATGCCCGGGTGCTGCACCTTCACCACGACTTCGCGGCCGTCGTGGAGGGTGGCGCGGTGAACCTGCCCGATCGACGCCGACGCCAGCGGCACCGGGTCGAAGTGCGGGAATACCTCCGGCACCGGCCGGCCGAGTTCCTTCTCGACGAGGTCGCGGGTGGTCTCGAACGGGTCGGCGGGGACGTTCCCCTGAAGCTCGGCGAGTTCGTCGGCGAGGGCGGCACCGACGATGTCGCGGCGGGTGCTGAGGACTTGTCCGAACTTGATGAACGTGGTGCCGAGGTCGGTGAGGACGAGCCGCACCCGGGCCTCGAACGACAGCTGCGACAGGCGGACGATCTCGGTCCGGGCGGCCCACCGGCGGACGAACCCGGGGTCGAGCCGCACCACCGCCCCGGCGAGGCCGTACTTCGTGAGCGTGCGGACGATCTCGACGACCCGGGAGAGGTTCCGGGCCAGCTGCGGGACGGACGCCAGGTCGAGCCGCATAGGTCATTCCCGCAAAGCCCGGGGACGGCCGTCCCCGGGCCTTCCGCCCGGGTGTCCGCTACGGGGGGTCGAGCGTCACCCGGGCGGTCTCGCCGGCCCGCAGCACCACCCGCGCCGCGGCCTTCGTCGTCTTCCCGTTCGCCGTCACCTCGGCGACGAGGTCGTAGCCGTAGTCCTGGCCGTAGCTCAGCGCCGGCACGGAGTAGGTCCGCACGTCGCCGGTGGCCGGCGACGACACGCCGTTGAACCTCAGCACGGCGCCCTCCGGTAGCGTGACGACGAGCGTGGCCGCCGCGGTGCCGGCGAACGGGTCGGCGTACCCGCGGGCCGGCCAGCCGTAGCCGTAGGTGGCGTAGCCGCCGCCGTACCACCAGTTCGCGTACGGGCCGTGGGCGTAGTTGTAGTGTGAGAACCAGCCGTAGGCCCAGCCGTAGTGGTACGCGTTGGTGTACGGGCCGCTCGGGGTGAGCAGCGGGAACGTGGCCGTCGTACTGGTCGGCCAGGCCCGCGCGGGGGCGGCGGAACCGGCCACGACCAGGACGGCGGCGAACAGAGCGCGTCGCATGAAGTGTCTCCGGGTGCGGGGGCGGCCGCCCCCATCACTTCGACTCTAGCGACCGGTGCGGACGGCACAACCCGTCTTGCCCAGATTCACCAGAGTACCGGGCCGGTGGTACGGGAGGTATCGGTTGTCCGTCCGAACCCGAATCTCACCCCATCGGGTTGACCCGTTGCCGCAGGACAGACGGGTCGTTCAGACCGGGATACTTGGTTCCGTGGAAAGGGGGCACCCCGTCAGAAAAGCATTGAGTCACATTCAAGAATCACTATTGGAGCGACATCGCCGGGCCGCGCACGGCGCGAGCCCTTGCCCGGACAAGACTTGCGGCCGACGGGTACGGATCAACACGATCCGGTCTCACTCCCCATTTCTTCCCGCGTCGCGGTCCAGGTGCAGGTGCGGCGTCGTGCCCTGGCCGCGCAGTTCGATCACGCGGTCGGCGCGGCCCTGCGTCAGGTACGCCGTCAGGTCCACGCCCATCTCGCGCAGCGCCCCCAGGTGCTGCCGCTGACGTTCCTCCGACGACCGACGCACTTCGAGTTCCGTTTCCGCGTCGAGGCGGCGCTGCTCGCGCACGGCCGTGCGCTCGGCCTCTTTCTGGCGCAGATCCGCTTCCTGCCGCTTCCGCCCCAGCTCGACCTCGGCCTCGACCTCGGCCGTCTGCTCGATCCGCCGCCGCGTCGCCCGGTTCATCTGGGCGTTCAACTTGAAGTCTTCGAGCGTTTGCGCCTGCTCCTCGGTGGCGCGCTCCAGCTGCAACCGTGTCCGCGACTCGATGGCCTGGTCGTGCATCGCCTGGAGCCGGTCGGGGGCGGCGTAGCCGCGGTAGACCACCTTGTTGACGCGGTAGCCGTTCTGGGCCGCACGGGCGGTGAGCTGCCGGTACGCCTCCAGCTCGTTGAGGCCGCCGGTGTCGTGCTTGAATTGCTCGAACGTGCGGCGGCCGCAGAACTCGACCACGTCGGACGTAGCGGCGTTGATGAAGTCGCCGATCGGGTCGTGGGTCGCTTCGAGCATCCGGTCGATGTCGACGAGCTCGAAGAAGAGCATGAGCTTGATGGTGAGGACGGCGTCGTCGGCGGTGCGGACCTCGGGCACGTCGTGGTACATCTGGTCGGGCATGAGCCAGAGCTTCTGGAAGACGAGCCCCTTGGCGACCTTCTTGACGCCCTGCGAGCCGCCCTCGGAGCCGTGCCACGCGAAAGTGTGCAGCCACTCGCCGGGGGCCGGCACGAACAGCGTCGGCCCGTACACGATGCGTCGCGCGATGGCGTCCGAGTTCGCGGCGCGGCTGTACACGATCACCGCTTCCTTCGCGGCGAGCTGCAGCGCGTCCTGGCGGTTGACGGTTTCGTGGACGCGCGGGTCGAACCACAGGTCGGCGGGGCCGGGGACGTGTTCCTGCCGGCCGTCGCGGAAGCGGACGATGAGGAACTCGCCGGGGTGGGCGACGAAGTGTCGCATCTTCTCGAACCGGCTGTACCCGCGCCACACCCGCCGCGGGCCGACGACGACCTCCATGCGGCCGTCGCGGCGGACCATGAGCGCCCGCTGCCCCTCCTCGACGGTGTAGTACCACATGGACGCGGTCCCGTAGTCAGGGGTGGTGTCTTCGCCCGGCGCGGCGAATCGCACGGGTTGGCCATCTTGCATGCCGAGTTCAAAGTCAGTGTCGTCGAGGGCGCCACGCCGCGTCACTCGGTCGGCGTCGATCCCTCGCATTCCCTTCTTGAACTCGACCTGGGTACGGGCAGCCGGACCGAGCGCCTTCCGCTTCCGCGGCGGTAGTTCACAGGCGTCGTTCAGGGTGATGCTGGTGTCGGTGAACTCCATCAGATACGAGTCCACCGACTCCGTTTCGGTCTGCCCGTAGTGTTCGTTGATGGCCTTGAGCAGCAGCACCCGCGGGTAGCCGACGAGGCGGATCTTCTTGTTCAGGATGAACGTCAGCTTGTCGGCGACGGACAGGTTGTTCGGGTCGGCGGCGGCGACCCACAGGGTTTCGCCGTCGAGGCGGACGGGGAGGACGACGTTCTCGCGGGCCACCGACTCGGGGACGAGTTCGAGGACGTGCGGGGGCGGCGTCGGCAGCGGGATGATCGACGGCTCCGCGGCCTCGGCGGCGAGGTGGACGGCGCCGCGCTTGTGGATGATGTCGGGGATCACAACGGTCTCCGCCGCCGCGACCGCGGCGGGTGGACACCTGGGTTCGGACTTGCCGGTTCTATTCTTCCGGCGCGGTCAAGGGGGGCGGTGGGCGAGCGGCGGTGCGCGGGTCGGCTCCCGAACCGGCTCACGCCCGCCCTACCGTCAGCCGCGCCACCTCGGCGCAGTCCTTGTCGCCGCGGCCGCTGAAGCACACCACCACCACGTCCGTCGTCGGCCGCTTCGCCGCCTCGCGCATCGCCTCCACCACCGCGTGCGCCGTCTCCAGCGCCGGCAGAATGCCTTCGAGCCGGGCGCACAGGTGGAAGCCGTCCAGCGCCTCCTGGTCGCTCACGTTGCAGTATCGCACCCGGCTGCTATCGCGCCAATAACTGTGCTCGGGGCCGACGCCGGGGTAGTCCAGACCGGCGCTAACCGAATGCACGTCGGCCGTCTGTCCGTCGTCGTCCTGCAGCACGTAGCTGAAGCTGCCGTGCAGCACGCCGGGGGCGCCGTAGGTGAGCGTCGCCGCGTGCTGGCCGCGATCCTTGTTCCGCCCGCCGGCCTCGACCCCGACTAGCTCCACGCCCGCCTCGTCCACGAACGGGTGGAACATGCCGGCCGCGTTGCTCCCGCCGCCGACGCACGCCACGACGGCATCGGGCAGCCGGCCGAACAGCTCGCGCGACTGCTGGATCGTCTCGCGGCCGATGACGCTCTGGAAGTCGCGGACCATCATCGGGAACGGGTGCGGCCCGACGACGCTGCCGATGATGTAGTGCGTCCCCTCGACGGTGCTCATCCACTCGCGCATCGCCTCGTTCGTGGCGTCCTTCAGCGTCTTGCTGCCGGACGTGACGGGGAACACCTCGGTCCCCATCGCCTTCATGCGGAAGACGTTCAGCTCCTGCCGGCGGATGTCCTCCACGCCCATGTACACGCGGCACGTCATGCCGAACAGCGCCGCCGCAGTGGCGGTGGCGACGCCGTGCATCCCCGCGCCGGTCTCGGCGATGACTCGCCGCTTCCCCATGCGCTTCGTGAGCATGGCCTGGCCGAGGGCGTTGTTGATCTTGTGCGCCCCGGTGTGGTTCAGGTCTTCGCGCTTGAGGTAGATGCGGGCGCCGCCGGCCTCGGCGGTGAGCCGCTCGGCGAAGTACAGCCGGCTCGGCCGGCCGACGTACTCCTGCAACCGCCGGTCGAACTCGGCGAGGAAGGCGGGGTCGGCCTGCGCCTCGCGGTACGCGCGGTCGAGCTGCTCGAGCGCGAACATGAGCGTTTCGGGGACGAACCGGCCGCCGTAGGGGCCGAACCGGCCGCGGGCGTCGGGGACGTGGGAGACGGGTGCGGATGTCATGAACCGGGGCCGCTCGCGGGGTGGGTCCGAGCCGTCATTCTAGGCGCGCGACCCCCGAGCCGGCCGCGTTAGCGGTCGGAGTTGCGCCAGCGCTCCGACCGCTAACGCGGTCGGCTCC
>Ga0209181_10003006_pt1 | contig 26766 bp, 26 predicted proteins | sample MAT05_FD_187208 | JGI IMG/M metagenome (GOLD analysis project Ga0209181, IMG submission 187208) | Freshwater microbial communities from Lake Fryxell liftoff mats and glacier meltwater in Antarctica - MAT-05 (SPAdes) (version 2) | ecosystem: Environmental > Aquatic > Freshwater > Ice > Liftoff...
TTCGTTGAGGCCTTCGCGCACGAAGTCGAGCTCGGTGCCGTCGATGTACGGCAGGCTCTTGGGGTTGACCAGCACCTTCACACCGTGGTCTTCGAAGATCACGTCTTCCGGCGCTACGTCGTCGGCGTACTCCAGCTTGTAGGCCAGGCCGGAGCAGCCCGTGGTCTTGACGCCCAGGCGCACGCCCACGCCCTTGCCGCGACGGCTCAGGTAGCGGGTGACGTGCCTTGCCGCGGCTTCGGTCAGGGTGACAGCCATATCGCCATCAACTCAGTGTGCAGCCGCGTCGGCAACTGCCTGGCCGTGCTTCGACTTGTAGTCGTTGACGGCGGCCTTGATGGCGTCCTCGGCCAGGATGCTGCAGTGAATCTTCACCGGCGGCAGCGCCAGTTCTTCGGCGATCTGCGTGTTCTTGATCGTCGACGCCTCGTCCAGCGTCTTGCCCTTCACCCATTCGGTGACGAGCGAACTCGACGCGATGGCAGAGCCGCAGCCGTAGGTCTTGAACCGTGCGTCTTCGATCAAGCCGGTAACGGGGTTGACCTTGATCTGCAGCTTCATCACATCGCCGCAAGCAGGTGCACCGACCATGCCGGTGCCAACGCTGTCGTCGCCCTTGTCGAAGCTGCCGACGTTGCGCGGGTTCTCGTAGTGTTCAACAACTTTTTCGCTGTAAGCCATGGTGTGTGCTCCTGGTGTTCTGGCGGTGGGTGTTGCGGGGTCAGTGGGCGGACCACTGAATCGTGCTGATGTCGATGCCATCCTTGAACATCTCCCACAGCGGCGAGAGGTCACGCAGCTTGCCGACATTGGCCTGCAGCGTGCTGATGGCGTAGTCGATCTCTGCTTCGGTGGTGAAGCGGCCGATGGTCATGCGCAGGCTGCTGTGCGCGAGTTCGTCGCTGCGGCCCAGGGCGCGCAGCACATAGCTGGGTTCCAGGCTGGCGCTGGTGCAGGCACTGCCCGAACTGACGGCGAGGCCCTTCACGCCCATGATCAGGCTCTCGCCCTCGACGAAATTGAAGCTCGCGTTCACGTTGTGCGGCACGCGGCGCTCGAGATCGCCGTTGATGAAGACCTGCTCGATCGTGCTGATGCCGTCCAGCAAACGATCATGCAGCGCACGGATGCGTTCGAGTTCGCTGCCCATCTCGGCTTGAGCGATCGCGAAAGCCCTGCCCATGCCCACGATCTGGTGCGTCGGCAGCGTGCCGCTGCGCATGCCGCGCTCGTGGCCGCCACCGTGCATCTGCGCCTCGATGCGCACGCGCGGCTTGCGGCGCACGTACAGCGCGCCCTGGCCTTTGGGCCCGTAGGTCTTGTGCGCCGACATGCTGAAGAGGTCGATCGGCAGCTCGCCCAGATCGATAGCTACCTTGCCCGTGGCCTGAGCGCCGTCGACGTGGAAGATGATGCCGCGCTCGCGGCACATGGCACCGATGGCAGGGATGTCCTGGATGACACCGATCTCGTTGTTGACCATCAGCACCGAGACGAGGATGGTGTCCTTGCGCAGCGCGTCCTTGAACTTGTCCAGGTCGAGCAAACCGTTGGGCTGCACGTCGAGGTAAGTCACCTCGAAACCCTGGCGCTCGAGCTCACGCATGGTGTCGAGCACGGCCTTGTGCTCGGTCTTCAACGTGATGAGGTGCTTGCCGCGGCTGCTGTAGAAATGGGCCGCGCCCTTGATCGCGAGGTTGATGGACTCGGTGGCGCCGCTCGTCCAGACGATCTCGCGCGGGTCGGCGTTGATCAGGCCGGCCACCTCGACGCGCGCCTTCTCCACCGCTTCTTCGGCTTCCCAGCCCCAGGCATGGCTGCGGCTCGCGGGGTTGCCGAAATGTTCGCGCAGCCAGGGAATCATGGCGTCGACGACACGCGGGTCGCAAGGCGTGGTGGAACCGTAATCGAGATAGATTGGGAAGTGCGGAGTCATCGCAAAGTTCTCTTCTGGGTTTACTTCGAGAAAGCGTTGCCGAGGGCAAAAACCGAATTCGGCGCCGTCACCTTGATGGGCTTGACGACCGGCACGCTGCTGATGGCACGCTTCACCACCACGGCATCGATGGAAACGCCCTTGGCCAGCTGTTCGTCCACCAGCTTCTGCAACGAGACGGAATCAAGGAACTCGATCATCCTGGTGTTCAGGCTGGCCCAGAGGTCGTGTGTCATGCACTTGCCGCTGTCTTCGCCCATGCAGCCTTCCTTGCCGGCGCAGCCGGTGGCGTCTATCGGTTCGTCCACAGCGACGATGATGTCGGCCACGCTGATTTCGCCGGCTGCGCGGCCCAGCGAATAACCGCCGCCCGGGCCGCGCGTGCTTTCGACCAGTTCATGGCGGCGCAGCTTGCCGAAGAGTTGCTCGAGGTAGGACAACGAGATTTGCTGACGCTGACTGATGGCTGCCAGAGCCACCGGCCCGGCGTTGGAGCGCAGCCCCAGGTCGATCATGGCAGTCACGGCGAAGCGGCCTTTGGTGGTGAGTCGCATGGGGTTCTCCAAGCACACAGGGTGCCAAGGCTGCGGTGTTCAGCACAGCAATCGGCGCATCGCCAAAGTGCCGAACCGCACGGGGCCTGCACGTTGGCAGGCTTGTCCGACTGATTTGCTCAAGTTTAACTTAAGTCGACTTTTCAAGTGGGACGTCGCCACGGACCTTGTCTTGCGGATGGTCTTGGAGAAGTTCCTGCTAGCGGCCTTGCGGACGGTCTGGAGACTGCGGCTGCAAGTGGCCGCTCAAGTGGGCCAGCAGGCCATCGCAGGCGTCTTCAACCAGGTCCAGAACGCGTTCGAAGCCGGCCGGCCCGCCGTAGTAGGGGTCGGGCACGTTGCGTTCACCGGCATATCGGCGGCCGTGCGGCATCAAGAGCTCGATGCGCGCGCGCGCGCCGGGCGGCGCCTTGCGCTGCAGCCACACCAGGTGGTCCTCGTCCATCGCCAGCAGCAGATCGAACCGTGTGTAGTCGCCGGGCAGCAGCACGGGTCTTGCGCACAGGCTGCGCAGGTCATAGCCGCGTGCGGCTGCGGCCTTCACGGCACGCGGGTCGGGTGGCTCGCCGCTGTGATAGCCATGGGTGCCCGCTGAATCAACCGCCACGCGGCTGCCCAGACCCGCGCGCGCCAGGCGGTGGCGCAACACGCCTTCAGCCGTGGGGGAGCGACAGATGTTGCCGGTGCAGACCATCAAGACCCGCAACTCCGCCGCCGCGCCGTCATCGGGCTGCTCGGGCGCTGCACCGCCCTGCAGCCAACCCTTCAGCCGTCCGATCATCAGACCGCTCCCTTCCTGGGCGCTGCCGGTATCAGCGCCACCACGTCGTGCCCACTGCCACCAAAGGCCTGCTCACGCAGCAACGCCAACTGGTCGCGCACACGAGCAGCCTTCTCGAATTCGAGGTTGCGCGCGTGTTCCAGCATCTGCTTTTCCAGCAGCTTGATGCGCTTGCCCAGGTCCTTCTCGCTCATGCCCTCGACTTCGGCAGCCGCCTGCGCGGCCTTCAGGTCGTCCTTGGCGCTCTTGTCGGACACCGCGCCGTCAATCATGTCGCGGATGCGTGTCTGCACACTCTTGGGCGTGATGCCCATGGCCAGGTTGTGCGCGATCTGCTTGGTGCGGCGACGCTCGGTCTCGCCGATGGCGGCCTTCATGCTGTCGGTCATGCGGTCGGCATACAGGATGGCGCGGCCGTTGATGTTGCGCGCTGCGCGGCCGATGGTCTGGATCAGGCTGCGTTCCGCGCGCAGGAAGCCTTCCTTGTCGGCGTCCAGAATGGCCACCAGGCTGACCTCGGGCAGGTCCAGGCCCTCGCGCAGCAGGTTGATGCCGACCAGCACGTCGAACATGCCCAGGCGCAGGTCGCGCAAGATTTCCACGCGCTCCACGGTGTCGATGTCGCTGTGCAGGTAGCGCACCTTCACGCCGTTGTCAGCCAGGTACTCGGTCAGCTGCTCGGCCATGCGCTTGGTGAGCGTGGTGACGAGCACGCGTTCGTTGATCTTCACGCGCTCGCGAATCTCTTGCAGCACATCGTCGACCTGCGTCGTGGCGGGGCGAACCTCCACCTCGGGGTCGACCAGACCGGTGGGCCGCACCACCTGTTCCACCACGGCGCCGGTGTGCTCCTTTTCCCAGTTGCCGGGCGTGGCGCTGACGAAGATGCTCTGGCGCATCTTGCGTTCGAATTCCTCGAACTTCAGCGGCCGGTTGTCCAGCGCGCTGGGCAGGCGGAAGCCGTACTCCACCAGCGTCGTCTTGCGCGCGCGGTCGCCGTTGTACATGCCACCGAACTGGCCGATGAGCACGTGGCTCTCGTCCAGGAACATCAACGCGTCGGCGGCAAGGTAATCCACCAGCGTCGACGGCGGCTGGCCAGGCTCGGCGCCCGAGAGATGGCGCGTGTAGTTCTCGATGCCCTTGCAGTGGCCCACCTCCTGCAGCATTTCGAGGTCGAAGCGCGTGCGCTGCTCCAGGCGCTGGGCTTCCACCAGCTTGCCGTTCTTCACGAACTCGTCCAGGCGCGAGCGCAGCTCGTCCTTGATGGTGACAATGGCGTCCACCACCCGTTCACGCGGCGTCACGTAATGGCTGCTGGGGTAGACCGTGAAGCGCGGAATCTTCTGCCGCACGCGGCCCGTCAGCGGGTCCAGCAGCTGCAGGGTCTCGACCTCGTCGTCGAAGAGCTCGATGCGCAGCGCCAGTTCGCTGTGTTCAGCGGGAAAGACATCGATGGTGTCGCCGCGCACGCGGAAGGTGCCGCGGCTGAAGTCGACCTCGTTGCGCTTGTACTGCATGCGGATGAGCTGCTGGATGACGTCGCGCTGGCTCATCTTGTCGCCCACGCGCAGCGTCATCACCATCTTGTGATAGTCGGCCGGGTTGCCGATGCCGTAGATGGCACTGACGCTGGCCACGATGATGACGTCGCGCCGCTCCAGCAGGCTCTTCGTGGCACTCAGGCGCATCTGCTCGATGTGCTCGTTGATGGCGCTGTCCTTCTCGATGAACAGGTCGCGCTGCGGCACATAGGCTTCGGGCTGGTAGTAGTCGTAGTAGCTGACGAAGTACTCCACCGCGTTCTTCGGAAAGAAATCGCGGAACTCGCTGTAGAGCTGAGCCGCCAGCGTCTTGTTGGGCGCAAACACGATGGCCGGCCGGCCCATGCGCGCGATGACGTTGGCCATGGTGAAGGTCTTGCCCGAACCCGTCACACCCAGCAGCGTCTGGTACGAGAGGCCGTCTTCGATGCCTTCGACCAGCTTGTCTATCGCCGCGGGCTGATCGCCGGCCGGCACGAACTGCTGCAGCAGTTGAAAAGGCGAGTCGGGAAAGCTGATGAATTCGCCACTGACGGGCTGCGTGGCGTCGATGGGCCCGTCTTTGACTTTGGCGGCGATGGCGGTCATGGGCGTTCCCGGAGTTTCAGACAACTAGAATTGGGCAGCTCGCGCATGATCTGATGCAGGGCGAGCAACCCACAAGGGTAGCGCAGCGAGCCGGCTGCCGCAGACGCCGACGTTCCGCCTCCCTTCGCCGCCCCGCCTGCTGGAAAGACGCCCCCTATGTCAGCTTCGCTCTTCGCCGCCGTCGAGATGGCCCCGCGCGACCCCATCCTGGGGCTGAACGAGCAGTTCAACGCCGATGCCAACCCCGCCAAGGTGAACCTGGGTGTCGGCGTGTACTTCGACGACGCCGGCAAACTGCCCGTGCTGCGCTGCGTGGCCGCTGCCGAAAAGCTGTTGCTGGAAACTTCCAGGCCCAAAGGCTACCTGCCCATCGATGGCATTGCGGCCTACGACAAGGCCGTGCAGGGCCTGGTGTTCGGCGCTGACAGCGCAGTCGTCACCAGCGGCCGCGTGGCCACGGTGCAGGCCCTGGGCGGCACCGGCGGCCTGAAGCTGGGCGCCGACTTCCTGAGGCGCCTGCGCCCCGAGGCCAAGGTGCTGATCAGCGACCCGAGTTGGGAAAACCACCGCGGGCTCTTCAGCAACGCCGGCTTCACCGTCGAGACCTACCCTTACTACGACGCGCCGTCCCGCGGCATCCGCTTCGACGCCATGCTGGACGCGTTGGCCGCGGCGCCTGCCGGCACGGTGGTGGTGCTGCACGCCTGCTGCCACAACCCCACCGGCTGTGACCTGAGCATGGCGCAGTGGCAGCAAGTTGCCACCACCTGCGCTGAACGTGGCCTGGTGCCCTTCCTCGACATGGCCTACCAGGGCTTTGGTGCCGGCATCGCCGAAGACGGCGCAGCGGTGCAGTCTTTCATCGTCACCGGCCAGCAGTTTTTCGTCAGCACTTCGTTCAGCAAGAGCTTCTCGCTGTACGGCGAACGTGCGGGCGCGCTCAGCGTGGTCTGCGCCAGCCAGGAAGAGTGCACACGCGTGCTGTCGCAGTTGAAGATCGTGATCCGCACCAACTACAGCACGCCGCCCACATTCGGCGCCCAAGTGGTGGCCACGGTGCTGACCACGCCAGAGTTGCGCGCCATGTGGGAAGAAGAACTGGCTGGCATGCGCGACCGTATCAAGACCATGCGCCACGCGCTGGTGGCACAGATGCAAGCCGCGGGCGTGCAGGGCGACCTCGGCTACATCACCACGCAAGTGGGCATGTTCAGCTACTCGGGCCTGGGCAAGGAGCAGATGCTGCGCCTGCGCAGCGAATTCGGCATCTATGGCCTGGAGTCGGGCCGCATCTGCGTGGCCGCTCTCAACACCCGCAACGTCGGGCCCGTGGCCGTGGCGCTGGCCCGGGTGATGCAAGGCTGAAGCTGCACGCGGGCTGCAGCCTGTCACCGTGGTGACACGGCAGCCAGGCTCGTGTTCGTTGCGCTTTGTGTGGAATTCGCGTGGCGTCCGAAAAGCCATCGTCTGGCATGCGCGCCCCCGTGTTTTCTAGGCTTTGCACCGGAGTCCGGCAGGGCATCATGAAGCAAGCCCTCTAAAAATTGCTGCACTGCAACATGAATAGAGTTACATTTGGGCACCGGCAGCCGTCGGCCCAGCAGAACGGAGCTGTTCGATGCTTTACCAAATCTACGAGACCCAACGCGCCCTGATGTCGCCCTTCGCGGAGTTCGCAAGCGCTTCCGCCAAGCTCTACGACCACCCGCTGTCGCCGTTTGCACAATTTCCGCTGTCCCAGCGTGTCTCGGCCGGCTTCGACCTGCTGCATCGCCTGGCCAAGGAATACGAAAAGCCGCCGTTCGGCATCACTTCGGCCACGGTCGCGGGCGTCGAGGTCGCGGTGCAGGAACAGGTGGCGCTGAAGAAGCCCTTCTGTCGGCTGCTGCGCTTCAAGCGTTTCACCGACAACAGCGGCGCGCTCGAGATCATGAAAGAGCAGCCCACCGTGCTGGTGGTGGCGCCGCTGTCGGGTCACCATTCCACGCTATTGCGCGACACGGTGAAGAGCCTGCTGCATGACCACAAGGTCTACATCACCGACTGGACCGACGCGCGCATGGTGCCCTTGTCCGAAGGCGCCTTCCATCTCGACGATTATGTCGAATACGTGCAGGAGTTCATCCGCCGTTGCGGCCCGCGCGTGCACGTGATCTCGGTCTGCCAGCCCACGGTGCCGGTGCTGGCGGCGGTGTCGCTGATGGCCAGCCGAGGCGAGCCCACGCCGCTGACCATGACCATGATGGGCGGGCCCATCGACGCCCGCAAGAGCCCCACGGCGGTGAACAACCTGGCAATGAACAAGAGCCACAGCTGGTTCGAGAACAACGTCATCTTCCGCGTGCCCGGCAACTTCCCCGGCGCCGGCCGCCGCGTCTACCCCGGCTTCCTGCAGCACACCGGCTTCGTGGCGATGAACCCCGACCGCCACATGAGCAGCCACTACGACTACTTCGCCGACCTGATCAAGGGCGATGACGACAGCGCCGAGAGCCACCGGCAGTTCTACGACGAATACAACGCCGTGCTCGACATGCCGGCCGAGTACTACCTGGACACCATCAAGACCGTGTTCCAGGACTTTGCGCTCGTCAATCACAGCTGGCATGTGAACGGCGAGTTGGTGAAGCCGCAAGACATCACGGGCACTGCGCTGCTCACCATCGAAGGTGAACTCGACGACATTTCCGGCGCCGGACAGACTCGTGCGGCGCACGACCTCTGCACTGGGATCCCGAAGTCCCGCCAGTTCCATTACGACGCCGTGGGCGCAGGCCACTACGGCATCTTCTCGGGCCGCCGCTGGCGCGAGAAGGTCTATCCGGAGGTGCGCGGCTTCATCCAGCGCTTCGACCAGGCTGGCTCCGTGCAGCAGAGCAACGTCACCACGCTGCCGAAGAAGAAGCGCAGCCGATAATCCGGCGGGTGACCTCACCCACCCGCCCGAGCACGCGCCTCTACAGCCTGGCCGACCTGCTGGACGCGGCGCTGCCGCAAACGCAGTGCACGCGCTGCGGCTACCCCGACTGCCGTGCCTACGCCGAAGCCATGGCCAGCGGTGAAGCGAACATCAACCGCTGCCCGCCCGGCGGCGCCGAGGGCATCACGCGGCTGGCGAAGATCAGCGGCAAGCCCGTGCTGCCGCTGGACATCAACCACGGCCTGGAAGGCCCGCGCCAGCTGGCCGTCATCGACGAGGCCTGGTGCATAGGCTGCACCTTGTGCATCAAGGCCTGCCCGGTGGACGTCATCGTCGGCGCCTCGAAGCTGATGCACACCGTCATCGATGCGCAATGCACCGGCTGCGAGCTGTGTGTGCCGGCCTGCCCGGTGGACTGCATCTCGATGACGCCCGTCACCGGCGAAAGCACGGGCTGGCAGGCCTGGAGCCCGGCACTCGCCGAAGAGGCACGGGAGCGCTACGCCTTTCGCACCCAGCGCCTGGAACGTGACAAGCGCGAGAACGACGAGCGGCTGGCGGCCAAGGCCCAGGCGAAGCTGGCCGACCTGGCCGCCGCCAGCGGCATCACCGACCCCGATGCCCTGGCCGCGAAGCGTGCCGTGGTCGAGGCAGCGCTGAAGCGTGCAGCACAGCGCTAGGCCGGTACCGCACCACCCTCAGCACCACCCTCAAAGACGCCGGGAAAGACACCCGATGAAACCTGAAGCCATCCAGACGTTCTTCGCCACGCTGGCCGCCGCCAACCCGCGGCCGCAGACCGAGCTGGCCTACACCAGCGTCTTCGAACTGCTGGCCGCGGTGCTGCTCTCGGCACAGGCCACCGACGTGGGCGTCAACAAGGCCACCCGGCGGCTCTTCTCGCTGGCGCCGACGCCGCAGAAGATGCTCGATCTGGGCGTGGAGCGTGTCACCGACCTCATACGCACGATCGGTCTGTTCCGCAACAAGGCCAAGAACCTCGTTGCCACCTGCCGCATCCTGGTCGAGCAGCACGGCGGCGAAGTGCCGCGCTCGCGCGAGGCGCTGGAAGCACTGCCCGGTGTCGGCCGCAAGACCGCCAACGTGGTGCTGAACGTGGCCTTCGGCGAACCGACGATGGCGGTCGACACCCATGTCTTTCGCGTCAGCAACCGCACGGGTCTGGCGCCCGGCGCGAACGTGCTGGCGGTGGAAGCCAAGCTGATGAAGCGCGTGCCCGCGGCCTATCTGGTGGACGCCCACCACTGGCTCATCCTGCACGGCCGCTACGTGTGCACGGCGCGCGCTCCACGTTGCGGCGACTGCACCTTGCGCGGCATTTGTGCCCACGGCCGCAGACTGAGCACTCCTACAATATCGGGCAGGGAGACCGGGTGAGATGGCCAAGCTGGAAGACCTTGCCGAACGGGTGGACCGCCTGGTGCTGCGGCACCAGGAATTGAAGCGCACCAGTGCACTCATCGAACAGCAGCTGCTGGCCATGACGATCGAACGCGACAGCCTGCGTTCGCGCCTGGCCGCAGCGCGCGCGCGCATCGACGCCCTGCTGGACCGCCTGCCCGCAGAACCCGCGCCGTCCGTCAAGACCAGCGAGCCCGGCGCATGAAGCAGCTCGAAGTCTCCATCCTCGGGCAGGTTTACATGCTGGGCTGCCCCGAAGGCGGCGAAAAGTTGCTGGCGGCGGCGGTGGCCGCTGTCGACCATGAGATGAGTTCCATCCGCAACTCGGGCAAGGTCAAGGCACGCGAGCGCATTGCCGTGCTGGCAGCGCTGAATCTGGCATATCAGCTGGCCGAGCGTGGCAACGCAGCGCCAGCCCCGGCCCCGGACCCTTACCCGGTGACCACGACGACCTCGCCCCGCTCCAACGGCCAGCGGGAAGATGAAACGCATACCGACGCCGACGTCGACGCGCTCGTGCGCCGCATCGACGCGGCCCTGGGCGACGACGGCAAGCTGCTGTGAGTTCTGGCGCGTCCCTGCTGCCCTTGTGGCGCAGGGCAGAGGTCTAGAATGAATCTGTCCGCCGCAGCTGGCTGAGCCTTTAATGTCCTTGAGCCGATGGTCTATGACCAAGGGCTTGGAACATCGCCATGCAGGCGTGATCGTCTCGCGTCAGATGAACCCAATGCATGGCTGACCTCGCCCACCTGAACTCCCCCTTGGTTCAGGCACCGGGTTCACCAGCAGCGGCGGACACCCCGTTTCTTCACACTGCCCCGCGCTCAGCGTTCGGTGCCCGGCCCATGAGCAGCTACTGCTTGATGAAGAGCGAGCCTGAAGAGTCTTCCATCGACCACCTTGCAGGCGCCCCGATACAGTCGCTGCCCTGGACCGGGGTCGTGCTGCAGCGTGGCAATCGGCTGTCGATCACACCAGTTTCGCCCGCTGAACGGTGCGCCTTGGTGGTGCTGCCGGACAGCCCGCCGGCCTGATGGACCTCGGCTTCACGCTCGTTGTCGAACTGCTGGCGCTGGGCGCCGTGGTCGGCTTCCTGGCCGGGCTTCTGGGCGTGGGCGGCGGCATGATGATGGTGCCCGTGATGACCTGGATCCTCACTCAGCGCAACGTCGAAAGCGGCCTGGCAGTGAAGATGGCGATCGCCACCTCGATGGCCACGATTCTCTTCACGTCGCTGTCCAGCGTGCGTGCGCACCACCGCCTGAGCGCGGTGCGTTGGGGGGTCGCGCGCGCCATGGCGCCGGGCATCGTCGTGGGCGGGCTGCTGGCGGGTGCGGGGGCATTTTCGGTGCTGAAGGGCCAGGGCCTGGCGCTGGTTTTCGCAGCCTTCATCGGCTACACCGCCGTGCAGATGATGCTCGACCGCAAGCCCCGCCCGGGCCGTGAGCTGCCAGGCGCCTGGGGCCAGGCGGGGGTGGGTGCCGGCGTGGGGTTCATCTCGGGACTGGTGGGCGCGGGCGGCGCCTTTCTCTCGGTGCCTTTCATGACCTGGTGCAACGTGCCGCCGCGGCACGCGGTGGGCACCAGCGCCGCGTTGGGTTTCCCCATCGCCGCGGCCAGCACGGTGGGCTACGTCATCAGCGGCTGGCAGTTGCCCGCGGCGCTGCCCGGGGCGGTGGGCTATCTCTACCTGCCGGCCCTGGGCATCGTGGCTGCTGCCAGCGTGTTGCTGGCTCCGTTGGGCGCGCGCACCGCGCAGCGCATCAATGTTGCCGTGCTGAAACGCCTTTTTTCGCTGCTGCTGCTGGCACTGGCAGCCAGCATGCTGCACCGCGGGCTGAACAGCTGAGCTCGTCGCTCAGGCAGTGTCGAAACGAATGGCGGCCAGCGTGACCTGGTTGCCGCCACGGCGCTGGGCCTCGGCCAGCGCGGCTTCGCAGGCCGCCAGCAGCTCTTCTTGCGTCTGCGCCGTGTGCGGGAAGCTGGCCACGCCCACGGACACCGTGAAACCCAGATCGTTGCCGTCGTGCACCACGATCTGGGTGGCGCACTTGCGCCTCAGGCCTTCCATGCGAGCGTGTGCCGTGGCCAGGCCCACGCCTGACAGCAGCACAGCAAAGCGGTCGTCGTCGTAAAGGCACGAGGCGTCCATTGCACGCGTGCCCCCGCGCAGCAGTCGTCCGATGGCCTCGAAGACACGTTGGCTGCCGGTAGCACCCAAGGCCTGCACCCGCGGCGCAAGCGGGTCGAGCGTGATGAAGACGACGGCAAATTCGCGGTGCTCGCGGGTGGAAAGGTCCATCTCGCGACGCAGCTGATCTTCGAAGTGTGCACGGCGATAAAGGCCCGAAGCAGGGTCGCGCAGGGCCTGGTCGGCGAGTTCGCGCTGCAGCATTTCAGTGGCGCGCTGCTGCTGCTCGATCTGCTCGAGCGCAGCACGCAACTGGGCCTGCTGCTGGCGCGATGGGGCGAGGTCGTGCCAGACACTGCACAGCCAGCGCTGGCCATCGGCGCGCACCGGCGTGGCCCAGCGCAGAACCGAAAATTCGTGGCGCTTTCCGTGAACCTCGAACCGGTGCTCGCTGGTGAGCGCCTCGCCATGGGCCAACGCGGTGTGTTCGGCGGCGCGCAACACCGTCGCCACGCCGGGCTCGAACAGGTCGCCGTCGGGCCGGCCTATCGCCTCGCTGGCGCTCAGGCGCAGGAAAGCCAGCATCTCGGCGTTGGCGTGAACACACAAACCGCTGCGCAGGTCTTTCACGGCCAGCAGGTCGCCCTCGCGCTGCAGGACGGCAGGCAGCAGGCCGGACAGCACCGGGTGCAGCTGTGCATCGGAGGGCGGGGCGGCGGCTGGTACGTCGAGCATCGTGGTCATGTCGGGATGATCTTGTCGGGATGAACGCGACCCTTGGAGAAGTGCCTCGACGATTGCACCAATCTGGCACTGACGCTGTATCTTGGTGGTGCGCCGGAGCCAGATCAAGCGTCGACTGCATTCAGGCCCCTAGTTTGCAGCGCCCGCGCTGGCAAAAATCCGGAAACAGGCCTGGAAAACCAGCGCTGCACCGCCTGTGCCTGCGCACAGGTTGGTTAAGGGCCAGACAGGGCGCGAGCACAGAGGCTAGAAAGCAACGCGCACGCACTCCGTCTGAAGCGGGCACTGTCAGCCAACCAGCAACCCGGTCTATACTCTGCGGCTTTGCTGGCAAACCAGCGTGTCGAGTTGCATGCGGTCCTGGCCCCGGTCAATACACTTGGCAATATGCCGATGGGGCTTGGCTTGGGGCTGTTCCGGAACATGTCCCCTATGACCCCCTTGCAGACACCGAGCGCAAACTTTTTTCAGGATTCCTGACCCCATGACCACCATTCGCGTCAAAGAGAACGAGCCATTCGACGTCGCCCTGCGCCGCTTCAAGCGCACCATCGAGAAGATCGGCCTCTTGACCGACCTGCGCGCACGCGAGTTCTACGAGAAGCCCACGGCCGAGCGCAAGCGCAAGAAGGCGGCTGCCGTGAAGCGCCACTTCAAGCGCGTGCGCAGCATGCAGCTGCCCAAGAAGCTCTACTGAGCCCCTTCACCCGAGACACCCACAAGCCCGCGCGGGACGCCGCTGCGGGCTTCTTTCATTCCGGAGCCTGAAATGTCGAGCCTGAAAGATCGCGTCACCGATGACATGAAGAACGCCATGCGCGCCAAGGACAGCGAGCGGTTGCTTGCCATTCGCGGGCTGCTGGCAGCGGTGAAGCAGCGCGAAGTGGACGAGCGCATCGTGCTGGACGACGCCGCCGTGGTGGCCATCGTCGACAAGCTGGTCAAGCAGCGCAAGGACAGCATCACCGCATTCCAGCAAGGCGGCCGTGAAGACCTGGTGGCCAAGGAAACCGCCGAACTGGCGGTGCTGGAGGCCTACCTGCCTCAGCGCCTGTCGGCCGAGGCGGTGAGTGCCGAGATTGCGACCATCGTGTCCGAACTGGGCGCTGAACTGGGGCGCGCGGTGGGCCCTGCCGACATGGGCAAGGTCATGGCTGCGGCGAAGGCACGTCTGGCTGGCAAGGCCGAGATGGGCCTGGTGTCGGCGGCTGTCAAAGCAGCTCTGGCAAACTGAACATTGAGAATGAGCACCATGAGCACCCTGCCCCTGCGCCAGATCGCCGACGACGTGTGCGTCGCCCCTCAACTCACGCCCGAGGCCATGGCCGAGGCGGCTGCGATGGGTTTCAAGAGCGTCGTCAACAACCGCCCCGACTTCGAGCACGAGCCCGACCAGCCTACCAGCGCCGCCATCGAAGCCGCCGCACGCGCCGCCGGCCTTGAATACCGGTTTCTGCCAGTAGACGGCGGCTACCAGTCGCCCGAAGAGATCGCCGCCTTTGCCACGCTGCTGGCTGAGCTGCCGCGGCCGCTGCTGGCCTTCTGCCGCTCGGGCGCGCGTTCCACCCGCCTTTTCATGGCCGCTCAAGGCCAGTAGGCAGCAGCGCTTTTCAAGCCTGCCCTCTGCTCAGCGGGTTTTCAGCGCCTGCTGCGGCCAGACCGGCTTCTAGAATTTCGGGGTGCCTAGCCCCGAGGAAATCCGATGCGTGCGCTGCTGAAACTTTCCGCCTGGATCGATGCATTCAACGAGCTGCTGGGCAAGCTCGTGATGTGGCTGGTGCTGGCGGCCGTGCTCATCAGCGCTGGCAACGCCATCATGCGCAAGGCCTTCGACATCGGCTCGAACGCTTACCTCGAAATCCAGTGGTACCTGTTCGCGGCGGTCTTCATGCTCGGCTCTGGGTACGTCTGGCTGCGCAACGCCCACGTGCGCATCGACTTCATCGCCACGCGGCTGAGCAAACGCACCAACACGCTGATCGACATCGCGGGCATGGTGCTCTTCACGATCCCGTTGTGCCTGATCCTCATCACGCTGTCCTGGCCCGTCTTCGAACGCGCCTGGGTTTCGGGCGAGATGAGCCAGAACGCCGGCGGGCTGATCCGCTGGCCGGTGCTGCTGCTGTTGCCGGCGGGCTTTGGCGTGCTGCTGCTGCAGTGCGCCTCTGAGCTGATCAAGCGCGTGGCCTTTCTCACCGGCCACCGCGCCGAGCCCATCAGCGAGGTCGGCGACAAAACCGAAGCCGAACGCCTGGCTGAAGAACTGGCGCGCAAGACCGGGCAGGACCTTCAAGATTCGCAGGCACTGAAAGAGGCGCGCTGACATGACCGCCTTCATCGCGCAGAACTTCGTGCCGCTGATGTTCGCGGGACTGCTGTGCTTTCTGCTCACCGGAATTCCGGTGGCATTCGGCCTGGCCGCCACGGGTCTGCTGTTCGGCTTCATCGGCATGGAAGCCGGGCTCTTTCCGCTGAACTTGTTCCAGGCCCTGCCGCTGCGTGTGTTCGGCATCATGCAGAACGACACCCTGCTGGCCATACCCTTCTTCACGCTGATGGGCATCGTGCTGGAACGTTCGGGCATGGCCGAAGACTTGCTGGAAACAGTGGGCCAGGTCTTCGGGCCGCTGCGCGGGGGTCTCGCGGTGGCCGTCGTCCTGGTGGGGGCGCTGCTGGCCGCCACCACCGGCGTGGTGGCGGCGGCCGTCATCAGCATGGGCTTGATCTCGCTGCCGATCATGCTGCGCTACGGCTACAACCGCAGCATCGCCACCGGCACCATCACCGCCAGCGGCACGCTGGCGCAGGCCATACCACCATCGCTGGTGCTCATCGTGCTGGCCGACCAGCTCGGCCGCTCGGTGGGCGACATGTACGCCGGCGCGCTGATCCCCGGCCTGTTGCTGGTGGGGCTGTATCTGCTGTTCATCGCTGCGGTGGCCTTCGTGCGGCCGGCCTGGGTGCCGGCCTTGCCGGTCGAGGCGCGCATCTACCGCGAAGGCGATGGCGCCAGCGGCCACCGCTCGCTGCTGGTGCTGCTGCTGGTGTGCGGCGCGGCCGGCATGGGCTGGGCGCAGGTGCATGAAGGCCTGATCAACGGCTGGACCGGCCGCAGCACGCCGGCGCCGGGCGACGAGGTCTTCATCCTGTCGATGACCGTGGCCTCGCTGCTGGCCCTTGCGCTGGCCTTGGCCAACCGGCTGCTGCGCTTCGGTCTGCTGTCGCGGCTGGCAGAGCAGGTGACCTTCGTGCTCATTCCGCCACTGGTGCTGATCTTCCTGGTGCTGGGCACCATCTTCCTGGGTGTGGCCACGCCCACCGAGGGCGGCGCGATGGGCGCGCTGGGTGCTCTGGTGATGGCCTTCGCGCGCCGCCAGCTCACCCTGAAGCTGCTGCGGCAGGCGCTGGACAGCACCGCCAAGCTCGCGACCTTCGTGATGTTCATCCTGATCGGCAGCACCGTTTTCAGCTTCACCTTCAATGCCGCCGACGGCCACTACTGGGTCGAGGCGCTGTTCAAGCAATTGCCCGGTGGGCAGCTCGGCTTCCTGCTCTTCGTGAACTTGCTCGTCTTCGTGCTGGGCCTGTTCATCGACTTTTTCGAGATCGCCTTCATCGTCGTGCCCATCCTCGCGCCCGTCGCCGACAAGATGGGCATCGACCTGGTCTGGTTCGGCGTCATCCTGGCGTTGAACCTGCAGACCTCGTTCCTGACCCCGCCCTTCGGCTTTGCGCTGTTCTACCTGCGCAGCGTGGCCGCCAAGGTCGACTACAAGGACCGCGTCACCGGCGCCACCATCCGTGCCGTGACCACGACCCAGATCTACAAAGGCAGCATCGCCTTCATCATCCTGCAGCTGTGCATGGTGGCAGCGGTGGTGGCCTTCCCCACCCTTGTGACGGGCGGCATCGAGAAGGTCGAGACCATCGATGCCGACAAGGCGCTGGAGACCATGGGCCTGCCCGACCCCGAGCCTGAACCGGTCGCTGACGAAACGGCTGGAGATGTGCCGCAAGAAGCGGCCTCTGCGCCAGATGCTGCCGCCAGCGAACCTGCGCTGGAAGACGACGACCCGATGAAGGCGCTGGAGGAATCGATGAGGAGAGATGCAGAGAAGGACGTGAAAAAGTAGTGCGCAGTGCCGGCGCACGAGCGAGAAGGCCCCGCTGTGCGGGGCCTTCTTTCCATACCGACAGCAAACTCAGAGCTTGGCGCTTTGCATGAAGCTGTCGAAGCGCGCTTCGGTGAAACGGAACCACAGGTTCGCTTCGCGGCGGAAGGCGGCCATGTCGGTGTAGATCTTGTTGAAGGCCGGGTTGCTGGCACTGACCTCGCTGTAGAGCGCCATCGCTTCCTTGAAGGCGGCATCCAGCACCGGTTTGGGGAAGGCCACCAGCCGTGTCTTGTTCGCCACCAGCGTCTTCAGCGCGGCCGGGTTGCGCGCATCGTACTTGGCCTGCATCTCGGTGTGCGCAAACGCAGCCGCGCATTCGATGATGGCCTTGTACTCGGCGCTCAAGGTGTCGAATGCCTTCTGGTTGACGTACAGGTCGAGCTGCGGGCCACCTTCCCACCAACCCGGGTAGTGGTAGATCGGCGCCACCTTGTTGAAGCCCAGCTTCAAGTCGTCGTACGGCCCCACCCATTCGGCGGCGTCGATGGTGCCCTTTTCCAGCGCCTGGTAGATCTCGCCGCCAGGGATGTTCTGCGACACCGTGCCCATGCGCCCGGTCACCTTGCCGGCAAAGCCACCGACACGGAACTTCAGGCCCTTCATGTCGGCGACGGTCTTGATTTCCTTGCGGTACCAGCCGCCCATCTGCGCCCCGGTGTTGCCCATGGGGAAACTCGTGAAGCCGTAGTTCGAATAGAACTCGCGCATCAGCTTCAGGCCGTTGCCGTCGTACATCCAGGCCGTCATCTGGCGGCTGTTCAGGCCGAAGGGAACAGCGCAGCCCAGCGCGAAGGCGTCGTTCTTGCCGAAGTAGTAATAGGGGGCGGTGTGGCCCATCTCGACGGTGCCGTTCTGCACCGCGTCCACCAGGCCAGGCATCGGCACCAGTTCACCGGCAGCGTGCACCGAGATCTCGAACTTGCCGCCCGACATGTCTTTCACCTTGCGCGCAAAACTTTCTGCCGCGCCGTAGATGGTGTCCAGCGACTTCGGAAACCCCGAGGTCAGGCGCCAGCGCAAGGCCGTCTGCGCGTGCACGATGGCTGGGGCAGTGCCGGCGGCAATGACGCCGGCCAAGCCTGCGTTTTGTACGAATGAACGACGTTCCATGCAAATCTCCTGTGGTCTCGGTCGACGCGGCACGGGCGTCACACAGGAAATTCTAGAAGTCGCTTCTTGCACGCGCCGGGTGGGTTTTCCCGCTCGGCAAGAACACGCGGCGCGTCAGGAACCGGCAAGCTTCATGCGCCCGAGAAGCACCGAGCCGACGGCTTTGCTGCCCGAGTTGTAGACATCGGCACCGATGGCCACGATGTCCTTGAACATGTCTTTCAGGTTGCCGGCGATGGTGACTTCATGCACCGGATGCACGATGCGACCGCCTTCGACCCAGAAGCCTGCAGCGCCCCGCGAATAGTCGCCGGTGACGTAGTTCACACCCTGGCCCATCAGCTCGGTGACGAAGAGGCCGCGACCCAATTTGCGCAGCATGGCGTCGAGGGTGTCGCCGGGCTGGGTGAGGCGGCTGCTCATCGTGAGGTTCTGCGAACCGCCAGCGTGCCCGGTGGTCTTCAAACCCAGCTTGCGCGCCGAATAACTCGACAGGAAGTAGCCCTGCACCATGCCGCCCTTGACCACCTGGCGCGCCTTCGTGCGCACGCCCTCGTCGTCGAAAGGCGCGCTGCCCTTGCCCTTCAGAAGGTGCGGGTCCTCGACGATGTCGATGTGCTTGGGCATCACCCGCTTGCCCAGGCTGTCGACGAGAAAACTCGTCTTGCGGTACAGCGCACCGCCCGACGTGGCCTGCACGTAGGCGCCAAGCAACCCCGCGGCGACGGTGTTCTCGAAGAGCACCGGCACTTCGGCCGTGGCCACGCTGCGCGACTTCAGGCGCGACAAGGTCCGTTCGGCGGCATAGCGGCCCACGGCCTCGGGCGAGGCCAGATCGCTGGCGTCGCGCATGCTCGTGTACCAGCCATCGCGCTGCATGTGCTTGCCCTTGCCGGCGATGGGCGACACAGACAGGTAATGCCGCGAACTGGCATAGCCGCCGCGAAAACCGCGCGAATTGCCAGCCCAGAAGTGCGCCTGCTGGGCTGAGACACCCGCACCTTCGCTGTTGGTGATGTGCTTGTGGGTGCGCATCGCCGCGTCCTCACAGCGCCGTGCCAGTTCGGCTGCGGCCGCTGCGTCGATGGCCCAGGGATGGAAGAGGTCGAGTTCGCGCGCAGCGTCTTGAACACTGGCCAGGTCGTCGCCCTCGGGCAGGCCGGCAGCCGGGTCTTCGGCGGTGAAACGCGCGATGTCGTAGGCCGCCTGCACGGTTTGCTTCAAGGCGGCCGCAGAAAAGTCGCTGGTGCTCGCATTGCCGCGGCGCTGGCCGAGATAGACGCTGACACCCAGGCTCTTGTCGCGGTTGCGCTCGACGTTTTCCAGCTCGCCCTTGCGCACACTGACACTCAGGCCCACGCCCTCAGAGACTTCGGCCCCGGCGTCGCTGGCGCCCATTTGTTGGGCCAGCGAAAGCGTGTCTTCGACGATTTGCTGGAACTGATCAAGGCGGTAGGCGAAGCCTGTGTCGGCGCGGTGGGTGCTCATCGGCGGGGGTCTCATCAAGTCCACACTTATGATACCGACCCCCACCCCTCGCGAGCTCGGCCCCGAGCCCCCACGCTGCCATGGCCCGACGCGCCGCCCCGCACCGCGGCATCGACGTTCACTACGGCGACGCCGAAGAAGAAGCCGCCGACGATGCCGGCAACAGCCGGCCCAGCAAGACGCAGATGAAGCAGAAGTCGCACAGCCTGCAAGAGCTGGGCGTGGCCGTGGCCGAACTCTCAGCCGCTGCGCTGAAGGCCATAGAAATGCCCGAAGTGCTGCGCGACGCCATCGAGCAGTACCGCCGCACGAAGAGCCACGAAGGGCGGCGGCGCCAGATGCAGTACGTCGGCAAGCTGATGCGGGGTGCCGACGAAGAGGTGCTGCGCGAAGCCGTGGCTGCAGCCACGCTGGGCACGGCGCAGAACGCGCTGGCGCTGCACCAGGCCGAGAACTGGCGTGCTGAACTGATTGCCAGCGACGACGCCATGACACGCTGGCTGAACGAACACCCCGAAACCGACACCCAGGAATTGCGCAGCCTGGTGCGCCAGGCGCGCAAGGACTCTGTCGGGCTGACGCCTGAAGCGCGCCAGCCGAAGAGCTTTCGCGACCTGTTCCAGTACATCAAGCCGATGCTGTCGGACTGAGCGCTTGTGAACGAGCCCGCCACCCCATGAGCCCTCTGGAGCCTGTCCGCATCGGCGTGGTTTCCATCAGCGACCGCGCTTCCACCGGCGTCTACGAAGACAAGGGCATCCCGGCGCTTCAAGACTGGCTCGGCCGCGCGGTATTGAACCCCGTTGAATGGCACACCCGGCTCATTCCCGACGAGCAAGCCGGCATCAGTGCCGCGCTGCGCGAACTGGTGGACGGCGTGAAGTGCGACCTCGTGCTCACCACCGGCGGCACCGGCCCCGCACCGCGCGACGTGACGCCCGAAGCCACGCTGGCCGTGGCCGACAAGGTGATGCCCGGCTTTGGTGAACAGATGCGCCAAATCAGCCTGGCCTTCGTGCCCACGGCCATCCTGTCGCGCCAGGTGGCGGTGGTGCGCGGCAAGGCGCTCATCATCAACCTGCCCGGCCAGCCCAAGAGCATTGCCGAAACGCTGCAGGGTCTGCCCGCGCGCAGCCCGCCGGTGCACGGCATTTTTGCCGCCGTGCCCTATTGCATCGATCTCATCGGCGGCCCCTACATCGAGACCGACGGCAGCCTGTGCGCGGCCTTCCGGCCCAAGTCGGCGCAGCGCGTTCGCCCTGGCGCCTGAGGCAGCCGGCTACTTCACCAGGCGGTTCAGACGCTCGGCGTCGAAGGTCTCGGTGGTGTTGGCATCCTGCGGCACACAGTCGCCCATGGGCAGTTCGCGTGCTCGGGCCGAGAGCTTCTCAATGGCCGCCCAGAGCAGCGCAATCTGGTGTTCGTGGCCCGAGGCGTTGTCGATCAGGCTCTTCATGGCCTGCGACACGGGGTCGTCACCCTGGGTCACGCCGTAGGCACTGAAGCCCATCTTTGCGGCGGCTTCTTCACGCGCAGCCTCCAGGTCGTGCTGGATGATGCGCGCGGGGTTGCCCACTGCCGTGGCACCAGGCGGCACGGCCTTCACCACCACGGCGTTGCTGCCGATGCGTGCACCTTCTCCCACCGTGAAGCCGCCCAGCACCTGCGAGTTGGCACCGACGATGACGCCCTTGCCCAGCGTCGGGTGGCGCTTGGCACCCTTGGCCAGCGAAGTGCCGCCTAGCGTCACGCCCTGGTAGATGGTGCAGCCATCGCCGATTTCGGCAGTTTCACCGACCACCACGCCCATGCCGTGGTCGATGAAGACCTGGCGGCCGATGGTGGCGCCGGGGTGAATTTCGATGCCCGTGAGAAAGCGGCCGATATGCGAGGTGAAACGCGCCAGCCAGCGAAAACCGTGGCGCCAGAACCAGTGCGCACGCCGGTGCAGCACCAGAGCATGCAAGCCGGGGTAGCAGGTCAGCACCTCCCAGGTCGAGCGTGCCGCGGGGTCGCGCTCCAGGATGCAGGCGATGTCTTCGCGGAGACGTGTGAACATGAAAAGCAGTGTAGCGGCGCTCGCCTTGGGGTGCCTCAGCGCCTCGCCTTGTCCACTGCGCGTGCGATGCCGCGCAGGATGTGCACTTCGTCCAAGCTCAACTGCGCGCGGTTCAGCGCCTGCTGCAAACGCGGCATCAGCTTCTTCGGCGCAGCGGGGTCGAGGAAGTCGATGTCCTGCAGGACTTGCTGCCAATGCTGCAGCAGGCCTTCGATGGCGGCGCCGTCGGCCAGCGCAGCGTCTGTGGTGCGCGGTGCGACACCGTAGCCGCCCAGGGCCTGGCGCCAGTCGTAGGCAATGAGTTGGACCGCTTGCGCCAGGTTCAAAGAACCATAGTCGGCCGGCGCCGGTATCGACAGGCACGCATGGCAGCGGTAGACGTCTTCGTTCGACAAGCCGGTGCGCTCGGGGCCGAAGACGAAGGCCACGCGGTGCGGGCTCGTAGCGAGGGTCGCGAAGTGTTCACGCGGCGTGTAGGTGGGTGGGCCGAAATCGCGCGGCGTCATCGCTGTGGCGCAGGCCCAGCTGATGTCCTCCAGCGCTTCGGCCAGGCTGCCCACGATGCGTGCGCGTGCCAGCACGTCGGCCGCACCGCTGGCCAGGGCCACGGTTTCTTCGCGGCTCAGGACGTCGTCAAACCGCGGCTGCACGAGCACCAGGTCCGAGAACCCCATGACCTTCATCGCGCGCGCTGCGGCACCCACATTGCCGGCGTGGCTGGTGCGGACCAGCACGAAGCGGGTCGGGTCAGGCGCGTTCAAGGTCGTAAAATGGAAGGCATCGGGGTGACATTGTCGCGCTCGCCCCAGCTCTTTATCCCATTCAACGCCCCTTTCTGCCCGCAGGCCGCCCCATGTCGCAAGCACTTCACCCGATGCTGAACACCGCCATCAAGGCGGCCCGCACGGCGGGTTCAATCATCAACCGCGCTGCACTCGATCTCGAAGTGCTCAAGGTCGGCAGCAAGGGGCCCAACGACTATGTGTCGGAAGTGGACCAGGCGGCCGAAGAGGCCATCATCCGCACGCTGCTGGAAGCCTACCCGGGCCACGGCATCCTGGCTGAAGAAAGCGGGCGCGAACACGGCGCGAAAGACAGCGACTACATCTGGATCATCGACCCGCTGGACGGCACCACCAACTTCCTGCACGGCTTCCCGGTGTATGCCGTGTCCATCGCGCTGGCCTACCGCGGCCAGGTGCAGCAGGCGGTGGTCTACGACCCCACGCGCAACGACATGTTCTACGCCAGCAAGGGCCGCGGCGCCTTCCTGAACGACCGCCGGCTGCGCGTGAGCAAGCGCACGCGCATCAGCGACGCGCTCATCGGCACGGGCTTCCCCTTCCGCAAGGGCGACAACTTCAAGCGCTACGTGAAGATGTTCGAAGAGGTGATGCAAAGCTGCGCCGGCCTGCGCCGCCCGGGCGCTGCCGCACTCGACCTGTGCTACGTGGCCGCCGGCTATTACGACGGCTTCTTCGAAACCGGCCTGAACCCGTGGGACGCCGCAGCGGGCTCGCTGATGATCACCGAGGCCGGCGGGCTGGTGGGCAATTTCACCGGCGAAAGCGACTTCCTGTACCAGCGCGAAATCGTTGCCGGCAACCCCAAGGTCTACGGCCAGATGGTGGCGATCCTGGCGCCCTACACGCGCGTCATCAAGGAAGGCGCTGCCCCGGAAGGCCCGCTTTCTGCAGCGGCCGCGGCGCTGGCCGGCCAGCCCGATGCGACGCAGGCCTTCCTGGCTGCCGGTGAGGCAGCCGTTGCGCCCGTGCCCGCCAAGAAGGCCTCGGTGCGCATCCGCAAGGCGGGCGCAGCGCCGGCCGACGCAGACGACGCGCCGATGTAGGGCCCGCCCATTCATCAGCGCCTGCCGCATGCCGCCGGCAGCCCCAGAATCCCGCGCTTGTCTTCACCAAAGAACTCCGCCGTGCCCAGTTTGATCAAGCTCCTGCCGCTGCTTCTTGCTGCCGCCACCGCCTTCCAGGTTCAGGCCCAAGTGCAGACGCCGGCCCCCGCGCCTGCAGCGTCTGCCCCGGCCACCAAGCCAAAGTGGGATGTGAACAAGCCGCCCGGCGCCGCCCGCACCGTGAAGCTGGACACGCGCACCGGCACCTGGATGAGCGTGGACGTCAGCCCCGACGGCAAGACGCTGGTCTTCGACCTGCTGGGCGATCTGTACCTGCTGCCCATGGCCGGTGGCGACGCCAGGCCGCTGACCACAAGCATGGCCTGGGACCACCAGGCGCGCTTCTCGCCCGACGGCAAACGCATCGCCTACGTCACCGATGCCGGCGGCGGTGACAACGTGTGGGTGATGAGCACGGACGGCAGCGGTGCGCGTGCCGTCACCAGCGAAGACTACCGGCTGCTCAACAACCCGGTGTGGCACCCGAACGGCCAGTACATCGCCGCGCGCAAGCACTACACCGGCACACGCTCGGCCGGCAGCGGCGAGATCTGGCTCTACCACCTCGACGGTGGCAAAGGCGTGCAGCTGAACGAAAAGCCGAACTGGCAGAAGGACCTGGGCGAGCCGGCGATTTCGCCTGACGGCCAGTGGCTGTACTACTCGCGCGACACGACGCCGGGCAACACCTTTGAGTACAACAAGGACTCGAACAAGGAGATCTTTCGCATCTTCCGCCAGAGCCTGGCAGACGGCAGCGTCGAGCCCTTCGTCACGGGTCCGGGAGGCGCCATCCGGCCCGTGCCTTCGCCCGATGGCAAGCACCTCGCCTTCGTGCGCCGTGTGCGCAACCAGAGCACGCTGTTCCTCAAGGACCTGAAGACCGGCGAAGAGAAACCGGCCTGGGGCCAGCTTGAACGCGACCTGCAGGAAGCCTGGTCGGTGTACGGTGTCTACCCCAACTTTGCGTGGACACCCGACAGCCGCCACATCGTCGTCTGGTCGCAGGGCAAGTTGTGGAAGGTCGAACCTTTCAAGGGCACGGCCAAAGACATTCCCTTTCGCGTGCAGCACACGCGCGAAGTGCGCGACGCGCTGCGTGTGCCGCAGGTGGTGTCACCCGACCAGTTTGACGTGAAGCAGCTGCGCTGGGCGACGGTGTCGCCCGATGGCAGCCGCGTGGTGTATTCGGCGCTGGGCCAGCTCTACATCAAGGATTTGAAGGACGGCGCAGCGCCGCGCCGCCTCACGAAACAAGACCAGCACTTCGAGTTCTTCCCCAGCTTCAGCCGCGACGGCCGTGAGCTGGTGTATGTCAGCTGGCACGACCAGCAACTCGGTACTGTGCGTAAGCTCGACCTGGCCAGCGGCCGCGAAACACTCATCACGGCCACGCCCGGCAAGTACCTCGGCCCACGCCTGTCGCCCGACGGCAAGACCGTGGCTTACGTGAAGTCGCGCGGCAGCTTCCTCATCTCGCCCTGGTACGGGCTGGACACCGGTATCTACACCGCGCAGGCCGACGGCGAGGGCGAGCCGCAGCGCATCAGCAAGGACGGCGACGCGCCGATCTTCGGCGCGCGCAGCGACGAGCTCTTCATTACCCGCACCAGCCAACCGAGCGAGGTGGACGTGCGCCGTGCGCTGTGGCGAATCTCGCTCGCCACGCGCCAGGAAACCGAGGTGGCGCGTGGCGAATTCGTCAGCGAATACGCGCTCTCGCCCGATGGCCGCTGGCTCGGCTGGGTGGAGCGTTTCCAGGCCTACGCCGCGCCCATGCCCGCCACGGGCAAACCGCTGACCGTGGGCCCGCGCATGGAGGCCGTGCCCGTGCGGCAGTTGAGCTTCAACACCGGCACCCATCTGCACTTCAGTGGCGACAGCCAGCGTGTGCACTTCAGCAGCGGCGACGAACTCTTCACCACGGCCTTGGCCGAGGCCTTTCTCCCAATCACCGCGCCGTTGCCGGCTGGCGAGAAGCCTGCTGTCTTCAAGGCAGCCTCAGCCGGCGTGAAGATCGGCTTCGCGCAGGCGAGTGACCGCCCGCGCGGGCGCATCGCCATCACCGGCGCGCGCGTGGCCACCATGCGCGGCATGAGCGGCAGTGATAAGGCAGATGAAGTGATCGAAGACGCGGTGATCGTGATCGACGGCCACCGCATCGCGGCCATCGGGCCGGCCGGCAGCGTGACCATCCCCGCCGACGCGCGGCGTGTCGACGCCAAGGGCAAGACCATCGTGCCGGGCTTCATCGACGCGCATTGGCACGGCGGCATGGGCGAAGATGGTCTGGTGCCGCAGCAAAGCTGGGTCAATCTGGCCTCGCTGGCCTTCGGCGTGACGGCGCTGCATGACCCGTCGAACCAGAACCAGCACATCTTCACGCAGGCCGAACTGCAGCGTGCCGGCAAGGTGCTGGGCCCGCGCATCTACGGCACCGGCAACATCCTGTACGGCGCCAAGGGCGGCGCCACGGCGGTGGTGAACAACCTGGACGATGCACTCACGCACCTGAAGCGCCAGCAGAGCGCCGGCGCCATCAGCGTGAAGAGCTACAACCAGCCGCGCCGTGAACAGCGCCAGATGGTGCTGGAGGCCGCGCGCCAGACGAACATGATGGTGGTGCCCGAAGGCGGCTCGGTGTTCCAGGCCAACATGAGCATGGTGGTGGACGGCCACACCGGGCTGGAACACGCGCTGCCGATCGCCGAGGTGTACGACGATGTGGTGCAGTTGTGGCAGCAGACGAAAGTGGGCTACACGCCGACCTTGAATGTGGCTTACGGCGGGCTGGACGGCGAGCACTACTGGTACGCGCGCACCGAAGTCTGGAAGCACCCGCTGCTGACGAAGTTCGTGCCCGCAGGCAACCTGCAGGCGCGCGCGGTGCGGCGGCCCACTGCGCCGCAGGAAGACTTCAACGTCATCCGCGTGGCCCGCACGGCCACCATGCTGCAGCGCGCTGGCGTGCCCGCGATGATCGGCGCTCACGGCCAGCGTGAAGGCCTGGGCAGCCACTGGGAGATGTGGATGTTCGCTTTAGGCGGCATGACACCGCTGGAAGCGCTGCGCACCGCCACGCTGAACCCGGCGCGCCACTTCGGCCTGGACGCTGACCTCGGCAGCCTGGAAGTGGGCAAGCTGGCCGACCTGGTGATCATCGACGGCGATGTGCTCAACGACATTCGCCAGAGCGACCGCATCACCCACGTGATGCAGAACGGCCGTCTCTACGAGGCCGGCACGCTGAACGAGGTGGTGTCGCGTTCGCGCCCGCGCACGCCCTTCTTCTTCGAAGGTGCGGCCGGCCGCGGCATGGCGGTGGACGCCCACGCCTTTTGCATCGGGCACGGCGACAACTGAAGGCACCGGCTGCGCAAGTGCCCCGATGCAGGCGCCTTTGGC
>Ga0209181_10003007_pt1 | contig 26766 bp, 21 predicted proteins | sample MAT05_FD_187208 | JGI IMG/M metagenome (GOLD analysis project Ga0209181, IMG submission 187208) | Freshwater microbial communities from Lake Fryxell liftoff mats and glacier meltwater in Antarctica - MAT-05 (SPAdes) (version 2) | ecosystem: Environmental > Aquatic > Freshwater > Ice > Liftoff...
CCCGTTCCCGCGAAGGCGGGCGCGAAGGGGAAGCGCCTCGAAATTCCGTACCGCCTCACCGACACCAAGCACGTCATGGTGCGGGTGAAGATCAACGGGAAGGGGCCGTTCAACCTCATCCTCGACACCGGCGCCCCGGCCGTGTTCATCACCAAGGCCGTCGCCAAGAAGGCCGGCGTGCCGGTCACCGAGAAGGGGCTGTCCGACTTCGAGAAGTTCGAGATCGAGGGCGGCCTCGTGGTGCCGGGGGCGAAGGGGCGCGTCGAGGATCTGTTCCAGCTCGACGGCATGAACGGCATGGGCCTCGCCGGCGTCGAGCTGCACGGCGTCGTCGGCTACAACGTGCTGGCGAAGTACCGCATCGAGTACGACTTCACCGCCGACAAGCTCGGGTTCGAGGAGATCCCGGGGTTCGAGCCGCCGGGGTTCGTCCGCATCAACGGCGGCAAGGGGGGGCAGGGGCAGCTCGAGATGATGGGGCCGCTGATGAAGGTGATGGCGTCGATGATGGGCATCAAGCCGAACTTCGAGGTCGCCCCGCGCGGGTTCGTCGGCGTCGAGTTCGACGACAAGGACGGCGTGGTGATCACGAAGGTACTGACCGGCAGCCCGGCGGCGAAGGCGGGTGTGAAGGCGGGCGACAAGCTGGTCGAGGTGCGGACCACCGAGATCGAGACGGCCAAAGGGCTGAACCGGGCGCTGGCGAAGGCCGGCGTCGGCACCCGCCTGCGGGTGCTGGTGAAGCGCGGCAGCGACGACGTGGAACTGACCATCGACCTCGGGCGGGGGCTGTAACCATGCGTGTCGTTCTCGCACTCGCGCTGTTCGCACTCGCGCCGGCGCTGGTCGTGTCGCAGGAGCGCGTCCCGCTGAAGAAGGCGGAGAAGGCCGAGCCGGTGGTGGTGCCGTTCGAGCTGCTCGACAGCCGGCACATGGCCGTGATGGTGAAGCTCAACGGGAAGGGGCCGTACAAGCTGATCTTCGACACCGGCGCCCCGATGAACCTCATCAACAACCGCATCGCCAAGGACTCCGGCGTCCTCGACCCGAAGAACAAGCAGGGGCCGGTCGGGCTGTTCGGCACGATGGGGCAGAAGAAGGTGAACCTACTCGAAGTCGGTCCGGCGAAGCTGGAGAACGCCACGGCGGTGGTGATGGACCACCCCACGGTGGCGGCCATCTCCGAGGCGCTGGGGCCGATCGACGGCATCATCGGCTTCCCGTTCTTCGCCCGGTACAAGGCGACGATCGACTACCAGAAGCGCGAGATGACGCTGGTGCCGAACGGGTACGTGCCGGCCGACGCGATGGAGGCGCTGATGGGGAAGATGATGGCGGCGCAGAACGCGGACAAGGGGCCGAAGATCGTGGGGCCGGCGGCGCTGTTCGGGTTCGCGGTGGACAAGCCGGCCGGCGACACCGCGGCCGGCGTGGCGGTCACGGACGTGTTGAAGGAGGGAGCCGCCGGCAAGGCGGGCCTGAAGGCCGGCGACCGGCTGCTGACGCTCGACGCCCGCTGGACGGACACGGTGGGCGACACGTTTCTGGCGGCGAGCCTGGTGCGCGTCGGCCGCGACGTGGTGCTGGTGGTGGACCGCGGCGGCCAGGAGGTGCGGCTGACGGTGCGCCCGGTGCGGGGGGTGTAGTGGAATCGGGCGAGCGGCCCGCGTGAGCGGGCTGTTCCTGAGCGCATCGATGCGCTCAGGAACAGCCCGCTCACGCGGGCCGCTCGCCATCTGCATTCGTCACGCCGCCCGGCGGTCGCGGAACGGCAGGATCGTCGCCTCCGCCTCCTCCGCCTCGTCGCCCGCCCACGGCAACTGGCTGTCCGGCGGCTCCGGCAGCTCCGCCTTGATCAGCACCACAGCCATCCGCTCGAACTCCTCGTGGAGCGTCGTCCGCTCCGGCGGCGCCACCCGCGCCTCGTCGGCCACCGGCAACACGTCGTCGGTCAGGTCGCCGCCGTGCTCGCGCTCCAGGAGGGCGTGCAGGCGGCGGGCGTACTCGGCGTCGCGGGCCTCGCGCTCGGCGTGCCAGCGGCGCTCCGTCGCCACCAGCTTCGACTGCCACGCCTCCAGCCGCAGCCGCAGCTGCCACAGCTCGTACCCCTCCTCGCGGCGGCGGGCGTCGGACCGCACCAGCCACTCCCCGCGGGCCGCGTTCTCCGTCTCCTTCCGCCGCAGGGCGTGGGTCAGGTCTTCGAGGTCGGCCAGTGCCCGCCGCTCCGCCTCCTGCCAGCCGCCGCGGGCCTGCGCCAGCAGCACGAACTGCTCCGCCGCCACCCGCCGCCGGTCCTCCGCGTCGACCGCCTCGCGGTCCAGCCGCGCCCGCAACTCGGCGAGTGCGCCGCGCTCGGTGCCGAGCCGCAGGGCTTCGGCCTCGAGCGCCGCGGAGAAGTCGGCGAGGTCTTGATCGGCGGCCCGCGTCAGGGCGAACTTCACCGTGCCGGGCGGGTCGGGGTTGGCCTTCGGCGCCGCCGCCAACAGCTCGGCGTGCAGCTTGTCGCGCCGCGCCTCCAGCTCGGCGACGACGGCGCGGGCGTTGTCGGCGCGGGCGGCGAGCCCGGCCGCTTCGCCGCGCACGGCCGCCGCCTCCGCCGCGAGCTGGTTCCGCCCGCGGGCCAGCTCCTTCTCGCGCGCCGCCAGCTCGGCCTCGCGGCGGGCGACGGCCTCCTCCTGCCGGCCGACGGTGGCCTGGAGCTCGGTCCACTCGGCGTGGAGGCGCTGGCGCTGGGCGTCGAGGGCGTCCCACTCCTGGCGGACGCGCTGGGTTTCTTCGGTGGCGCGGGTGGCGTAGTCGGACCGGGCCTGCTGGAAGCGGGCGGCCTCGGCGGCGAGCCGGTCGCGGGCCTCGTCGAGCTCGGCCCGGCGGGCGAGGAGCTCGGCGCGCACGGCCGACCACTTCGAGCGCACCCGCCGGGCGAAGCGGACGGCCAGCTTGCGGGCGCGGGCGCGGTCCTTCGCCGCGGCGGCGCGGAGGAAGTGGGCGTCGCGGAGGAGGTCGGCGGGGTCGGGTTCGTGGGCCAACGCGAAACCCCCTACGGGCGGAACAACCCGCAGGGTTTATCGGCTCGCGCGGCCGGGAAACTTGAGGTGAGGGGAAAGACGAAAGCCCGGGGACGGCCGTCCCCGGGCTTCGCCACCTGCTCACTCGCTGTACTTCTTCACCAGCTTCTCCAGCTCCACCTTCGGCAGTACGCCGATCTCCTGGTGGACGGGCACGTCGCCCCCCTTGAAGAACAGCACGCGCGGGATGGTCATCACGTCGTACTTCACGGCGATGGCGCTGTTCTCGTCCACGTTCAGCTTGCCGACGGTGACCTGACCGGCGTACTGGTCGGCGAGTTGGTCGATGACCGGCGACAGCTGCCGGCACGGGCCGCACCACGGCGCCCAGAAGTCGGCGACCACCAGCTTGCCGCTGGTGACGTGCTCGTTCCAGTTGTCGGTCGTGAACTCGACCACGTTCGGGCTGGCCATGTCGTCTCCCGGGAAGGCGCGGCCACCGGCCGCGGTTGAACACACATTCTACGTACCGACGGATACCGTACCAGTAGTGTGCTCTTACGCGAGTGGCAGCCCGATGCGCCGCTCGACTGGCGGGGCGAAATCCAGCGGCGCCGGGTACGCCGGCGCCTCCTCCGCGTCGGCCGCGGCCCGGGCGGCGTCTGGCGTGAACGCCACCGCCGCGCCGACGCCCTCGCCCGTGAGCACGCGGCCGAACAGCGTGAACGCGCTGGCGTCGTCCACCCGCACCCGCACCGTGTTGCCGACCAGCCGCGGCGTGCCGTCGAACACGACGATGTGGTCGGCCATCGACCGCCCGCTGAGCTGCACCACCTCTCCTGTTGCCTCGGTGCGCGCCGCGCGCTTGCTCGGCCCCTCCACCAGCACCTCGACCGTGGTGCCGATCTGCGCCCGGTGGTCGGCGAGGCTGTTCGCGTTCTGCACCGCGAGGAGGTCGTTGTTGCGGCGCTTCTTCACGTCCTCGGGCACGTCGTCGGGGTAGCGCTCGGCCGCCTTCGTCCCCGGCCGCTCGCTGTACTTGAAGATGAAGCTGTTCTTGAACCGCGACTCGCGCACCAACTCCATCGACTTGGCGAAGCTGGCCTCCGTCTCGCCGCAGAAGCCGACGATGAAGTCCGAGCTGACCGACACGCCGGGCACGAGTTCGCGGCAGCGGGCGAGCATGTCGCGGTACTCGCCGGCGGTGTAGAGGCGCTTCATCCGCTTCAGCACGTCGTCGCACCCGCTCTGCACCGGGACGTGCAGGTACTTCACGACCGTCGGCAGGTCGCGCACGGCGGCGAGCAGGTCGTCGGTCATGTCCTTCGGGAAGTTGGTTACGAACCGCACCCGCTCCAGGCCCGGCACGCCGTCGAGCTGCGCCAGCACGTCGGCGAGGCGGGTGCGGCGGCCGTCGCCGTGGTCGAACTCGTAGCTGTTGACTGTCTGCCCGATCAGCGTGACTTCCTTGCACCCCTGCCCCGCGAGCTGCTTCGCCTCGGCGAGGATGTGGTCCGGGGGGCGGCTCTGCTCGGGGCCGCGGGTGCTGGGGACGACGCAGTACGTGCAGAACTTGTCGCACCCGAACTGGACGCGGACGAACGCCTGGAACGGCGTCGGCCGTGCGGCCGAGTCGCGGGCCGGGTCGAAGCTCACGAAGCTGGCCTCGACCACGTGCCGCCCGGCGTCGGTGCGCCCGAGGCTGAGCGCGAACTGCGGCTGACCCGTGGCGCGGACCGCCTCGACGAGCTCCGGCACCCGCGCGAGCTGCCCCGTGCCGACGACCAGATCGACGAACGGCGCGCGCTTGCGGATGAGTTCCTGGTCCTTCTGGGCCATACACCCGAGGACGCCGACGACGGTGCCGGGCCGCGCCTTCTTGAGCGGCGCGACGCGGCCGAGGGCGGAGTAGACCTTGTCCTCGGCGTGCTCGCGGACGGAGCAGGTGTTGAACAGGACGAGGTCGGCGTCGGCGGGCTGGTCGGCGATGGCGTAGCCGGCCTTGCGGAGGGCGGCGACGACGAGCTCGCTGTCGAGCACGTTCATCTGGCAGCCGACGGTCTCGATGTACACGGTCCGGGGCATGATCGGGGGGTCCGTTGTCAAGACGGGGCCGACGCGGGGAAGCGGTTATTGTACGGGCGGCGGATCGGGGTCGTCCGGCCGGCGGAACAAGTCCGCGAGGGGAACGGTGAAGCCGGGGAGGAGGTCGGGAGCAGACAGGCTGTCACCGACGCGCAGCAACTCGGGCCGCTCGCCGGGGCGGTACGCCAGTACGGTCCGGGTGGAGATGGACGCGACCCATACGAGTTTGACGCCCGCCCCCAACCACTCGTCACGCTTCTCATCCACCCGGTCGGCCAGATCGTTTGGGGAGACCACTTCGACGACGAGGTCGGGTACGGTACGGCTGAAGCCGTTCGGTTTGTACTTGTTGCGCGGCAGGGTAGCGTAGGACGTGAACGCCGTGTCAGGCTTGCGCACGAGCTCGGGGTCGGCGGGGAAGCACCGGAACCCGGCGTCTGCCGCGACCACGTAGCCCAGCCGGTTGGCCATCACGAACGTGTCCAGCAGCCCGCAGAACCGGGCCGCGATCCGGGAGGATTCGGTACTCACGTGCTTCTCCCGGAGTTCGCCGTCGACGAGTTCGTAGCCCTTCCCCGCGTCGCCCATTCGCAGCAGGTCGTCGGCCGTGAGCGCCGCGAAAGCCGTACTCATGCGAAACCTCCCGTGCTGTAACACTCCATCGTACCGCCGCCCTGTCAGCTGCGGAAGGGGGCGACGCGCGGCACCCGCAGCCGCGCCCAGTAGCCGCCGTCGGCCGGGCGGCCGGGAACGGCGTGGTGTTCCGCTTCCACCTTCAGCGCGGGGATGCCGTGGCGCACGGCGGCGATCACGCCCTCGTTCTCGTCCGGCTCGATGCTGCACGTCGAGTACACCACCACGCCGCCCGACTTCACCCGCTCGATCGCCTGGAACAGCAGCCGCGTTTGCAGCCGGATCAGGTGCTCGAACTCGGTCGGCTTCAGCCGCCAGCGCACCTCGGGGCGGCGTCCCAGCACGCCGGTGTTGCTGCACGGCACGTCCACGAGCGCCGCGTCGAACGGCCCCGCCGGCAACTCCGCACCATCCTTCAGTTGCACCGTCTCGACGCCCTTGATGCCGAGCCGCTGACACAGCGCCGTCACCGTTTCGAGCCGGCGGGCGTCCGGGTCGCAGGCGACTATGCGGGCGCGGTTGTCGGCCAGCTCCGCGAGGTGCGTCGTCTTCCCGCCCGGAGCGGAGCAGAGGTCGAGGACGCGGTTCCCCGGCTGCGGGGCGAGCGCCGACGCCACCAGCATCGACGAGTGATCCTGCACCGCGAAGTCGCCGTCGGCGTAGCCCGGCAGCTCGCGCACCGGGTGGTGCTCGGCGAACCGCAGCGACTGCGGGTGCGGCCCGGGCTCGGCGTCGATCATGCCCGCGGCGAGTTGCACGCGATAGCTCTCGCGGTCGGTGCGGAGCTTGTTCGTGCGCACCCACAGCGGCGGCGCGGCGTTGAACCAGAACCCGAGCCGCGCCGCCTCCCAGTCGCCGTACCGGGCGTGCCACCGCGCCGCCAGCCACTTCGGCCACGAGAACCCGGCCGCGAGATAACCCACCGGGTCGGCCACCGGGTCGGGGAGCATCGGCACCGCCAGCACGCGGAACCGCGGCCGCTGCTCGCGGCCGCCCGGCCCCTGCACCTCGTGAACGTCGAACGGCAGCGCCGCGGCGCCGGGCGTCTCCGTGAAGTCGTCGGTCACCAGGTCGGCGACGCGGCGCAGTACGCCGTTGACGAACCCGGTCGCATTCGCGCTGCCGACGTGGGTGGCGAGCGAGACGGTTTCGTTCACCGCGGCGTGTTTGGGGACGTGCGTGAGGAACGCGAGCTGGAACGCACCGAGGTGGAGCACGTCCCACAGGCGGTCGTCCACGGTGCTCGGCGCGCGGTTCACGAACGGGCGGACGAGGGCGTCGAGCGTGGCCCGGCGGCGGACGACGCCGAACACCAGTTGCGTGACGAACCGCCGGTCCTGCGGCGACAGCGGGGCGCGGGCGAGCTGGTCGTCGATCAGGTCGGCGACGAACCCGTCGCGGCTGACGGAGCGGTGGAGGATGTCGGCCGCGGCCTGCCGGGCGGTCAAGACAGCACCTCCGGCCCGAATCGCATCCCGGGCACGACCGGGTGGCCGCGGAGGAACTCGGCTACGGACATTCGCTTCTTCCCGGCGGGTTGGAGTTCCGTAATGCACAGCGAGGTACGTCCCGGAGCGCGGCCGCACTCGACGCAGATCGAATCCTGTGGCCCATCGTCGTTGCCCAAAGCTACTAACCCAGCGGGAGGGCCGGGGTCGAACGTCGGCCGGTATCCGTGTGAATCCGTCTTCGTCACGATCACGCGCAGTGGCTCTTTTCCGGGTCGATGGAGGAACGTGTACGCCGTGGGCCACGGTTGCATGGCGCGCACGTGCCACCCGATTCGAAGGGCTGATTGCGACCAGTCGATCAGGCCGAACTCCTTCTTGATCTTCGGCGCCCTCGTCACGAGCGCGGCGTCCTGCTTCGCCCCCTCGACGGGGCCGCCGGCGCGGTACTTCCGCACCGCGTCCACGGCGAGCCGCGCCCCCAACTCCGCGAGGCGGGCTTCGAGCGTGCCGGTGGTGTCGTCGGGGCGGATGTCGGTGGCCTCTTGGAGGATCATGTCGCCGCTGTCGAGGCCGGGCGTGACCTTGATGATCGTCACGCCCGTCCGCGCCTCGCCGTTCAGGATGGCATACGCGACCGGGGCCGCGCCGCGGTATTTGGGCAGCAACGAGGCGTGGACGTTGATGATGCCGACGGTCGGCGTCGCAATCACGTCCTTCGACAGGATTTGCCCGTAGGCGGCGACGACGACCAACTCGGGCCGCAGGTCGCGGTACGCGGCGAGCCCGTCGGGGGTGTTGATGCTCTCCGGCTGCACCACCGGCAGCCCGGCCGCGGCGGCGATGGCGGCCATCCCCTTGCCGGTCTGGCGGGTGCTGCCGCGCGTGTTGCCGCCGTCGCGCGCCGGCTGCGTGACGAGGCCGACCACCTCGCCGGGGAACGCCGCGAGCAGCGCCTCGAACGTCGGCTCGGCGAACGTGCCGGTGCCCATCATCAGGAGTCGCATAGAGCTCCACGCGCCGCACCCGGGGCGTTGCCCCGGGCTATGTTATCCCACCCCTTCGGGGTGAAGACGGCTGGTCGGATTTCAGGCCAACGGCCTGGGATTGGATAGCCCGGGGCAACGCCCCGGGTGACGTTCGACGGCCCCTACAGCCGCGGCGCCAGGTCCGCCGGGAGCGTGCCCTTCTTCTTCTCCTTCTCGAAGTCGGCGATGAACTTGTCGAGGTCGCGCTTGCTGCCGAGCTTGCCGAGCGGCCCCATCTTGTCGATGAACAGCTCGCCCTTCAGGTGGTCGATCTCGTGCTGCCACACCCGCGCCGGCAGGTCGCTGCACGTCATCTCGTACAGCTCACCCTTCAGGTTGTACGCCTGCACCGTCACGGCCTTCGCCCGCCGCACGTTCTGGTACAGGCCGGGGAAGCTCAGGCACCCCTCGCGGTCGTTCACCGTCCCCTTGCTCTCCACGATCACCGGGTTGATCGCCACGTACTCGGCCTCCTTCACGGCCGGGTCGCCCTCGAAGTTCATGACGATCAGCTGGTAGTCGAGCGTCACCTGCGGGGCGGCGAGGCCGAGGCCGGTGGCGGTGTACATCAGGTCGAGCATGGCGCCGGCGGCGAGGTGCACGTCCTTGTCGATGGCGGTCACCGGCTTGGCGACCGCCCGGAGTGCGGGGTGCGGGTACTTGACGATCTTCATGTGCGCGACGGCTCGGCGGGGCGGGCGGAGTGTGAAATTATAGCAACTCGCCGCCGGCCGGTTGGCACCGATGTTGCGATGTGGTGCGGTCACGCGGCGGGGGTTCTCCTGCCGCACCCGTGGAGGAGCGGTCATGGGCTTGCTGAAGTGGGCGCTGGTCTTCGTGATCCTGGCGGGCGTGGCGGCGCTGTTCGGGTTCGGCGGCATGGCCGAGGGCTTCGCCGACATCGCCAAGGTGCTGTTCGGCATCTTCCTGCTGCTGGTGGTGGTGTTCGTCGCGCTCGGGGCCACGGCCTACCGCGCGGTGACGTGACGGCCGGCGCGACGAGCGGGGTCGCGTGAGCGCCCCGTGCCCGCACACATCGAATCACGTCGGAGGGGGTCTGGTGCGCGTCGGCACGGGGCGCTCACGCGGCCCCGCTCTTTTGGTGACACGATCCCGTCTTTCGCGTATCGTGCGGTCAACCTCCGCACCCGGGTGCCCCAATGTCCCGTCTTGTTCTCGCGCTCGTCGCGCTCCTCCCCGCCGCCACCGCCGCCGACCCCGCGCCCGCGCAGCTCGACCTGTTCGAGTCGCGCACCGGCGGGTACGCGCTCTACCGCATCCCCGGCGTCGTCGTCACCGCGAAGGGGAGCGTCCTCGTCTACTGCGAGGCCCGCAAGTCGGAGCGCGGCGACTGGGGGCACATCGACCTGGTGGTGCGCCGCTCCGCCGACCGCGGCAAAACCTTCGCACCCCCGACGCCGCTGCCGACCGCCCCCGGGCCGCACCGCCGCAACCCGCTCGCCGAGGCCCAGAAGCTCGGGAAGGACGGCGAGGTGACGTACAACAACCCCGTCATGATCGCCGACCGCGACGGCACCGTTCACCTGCTGTTCTGCGTCGAATACATGCGGTGCTTCTACTCCCGGAGCACCGACGACGGCCGCACCTGGTCCACGCCCCGCGAGGTCACCGCGGCGTTCGACGCCTTCCGCCCCGAGTACGACTGGCAGGTTCTCGCCACCGGCCCCGGCCACGGCATCCAGCTCCGCACCGGCCGGCTCGTCGTGCCCGTCTGGCTGTCGCTCGGCACCGGCGGCCACGCCCACCGGCCGTCCGTCACCAGCACCGTCATCAGCGACGACGGCGGCGCCACCTGGACGCGCGGCGACATCGCGGTGCCGAACACGCCGGACTGGGTGAACCCGAACGAGGCGACGGTGGCCGAATTGCCGGACGGCCGGGTGATGCTCAACGCCCGCACCGAGTCGAAGGCCCACCGCCGCATCGTGACCGTGAGCCCGGACGGGGCGACGAAGTGGAGCCCGCCGGCGTTCGACGCGGCGCTGCCGGAGCCGATCTGCTTCGGCAGCCTGCTGAGCCTCCCCGGCCCGCGCCCATTACTGGTGTACAGCGGCCCCAACACCCTGGCGAATACCGTCGGCACGTCCGTACCCGGGCAGAGCCGCGACCGGAAGAACGTGAGCCTGCGCGTGAGCGCCGACGCCGGGAAGACGTGGGCGAACGCGAAGACCGTGGAGCCCGGCTTGAGTGCGTACTCCGACCTGGCCCCGGCGCCGGACGGCGGCGTGTACCTCTTCTACGAACGCGCCCGCACCGAGGGGCCGGCGGAGATGCGCTACGGGAGGTTGAGCCTGGTGCACCTCCCCGCGGCGTGGCTGACCCGACCCGACTGACCCTCCGGTGTTCTGGGCGCGGAGGCGGTCCCCGGTCTTCATCCGACGTGGTTAACCCCCTCACCCCGCGTGCTTCGCCGCGACCCTCTCCCCCGAGGGGAGAGGGTGGGCGCACCCGAACCCCATCGCGGGCGGGCGTCGACCCGCGGACGCCGGCGCGTGGTGACCCGCCCGTGATGGTTGCCGGCGGCCTCCCACCCTCTCCCCTCGGGGGAGAGGGTCGCGGCGAAGCACGCGGGGTGAGGGGGTTAATCACGTCGGATGAAGACCGGGGACCACGCACCCGACTCGGACAACCAAGGGATCAACCTTCACGTGCCCGCAGTCGCCACCGGCCCCGGAGGGTGCCGCGCCGGGTTCCGCTTCACCCCCGCCAGGTCGTCGGCGAGGAGCCGATCGATCAGCTCCACGACCCCCGCCCCGCGGGCGCCCGCGGTCACCACATCGGCGGTCGCCTTCACCGCCGGCAGGGCGCTGGCCACCGCCACCGACAGGCCGCAAAGCTGCAGGAAGGCGTGGTCGTTCTCCGCGTCGCCGACGCCGACCACGCGGTCGAGCGGAACCCCCAACTCCTCCAGCGCCGGGGCCAGGCCGGTGGCCTTCGTCACGCCCGGCGGCAGGCACATCACCGAGCCCTTGTTGAAGACGAGGTGCCATTCCAGGCCCAGGTCGCGGATCGCCGCCAGCACGGTGTGCTCGTGCGGCACCACGGTGGCGATGATCGACCGGCCGGCCGACAGCGGCACCCCGCGGCGGCGCAGCTCGGCCACGAGTTGCGGCGGCGGCGGGGCGGCGATCGGGCGGACGCGCTTCGTCGCCGGTTCGTACAGGAGGGCGCCGTTCTCCAGCACCAGCCGGTCGAACAGGTCGGCGTGCGCGAACGTGGCGAAGAAGTCCTCCAGCTCGCGGCCGCTGACGAGGACGAGCTTGCGGCCCGAGTCGCGGACGCGGCGCAGCGCGGACAGGGTGGCGGCGTCGACGACGCCGTCGTGGGCGATGGTGCCGTCGTAGTCGGTTGCCAGGGCGAGGTACTTCACCGCGTCCTCCGGTGTGTGAATCGGAACCGAGGTTGGCCGCAAAAAGGCACAAAAGACACAAGAAGGAAGCCAAGACCAAAGTCAGGACCGGGAACAGAACCAAGACCGGATTTGAACTCTGTTCCGTCTTCCTTTTTGTGTCTATTGTGCCTTTTCGCGGCCAACCTCGGTTCCAATCGTGTTCAGCGCACGACCCGCCACGGGGCCGCGGGCGGGTAGCTGTGCGGGTCCACGTCCTCCTCCCAGACGCGGAACCCGCCGGCGAAGGCGTCCTCGTTGCCGCCGCGGCGGGTGTGCGGCGGCAGCGGCTTCACCCGCTTGGCGTTGCCGCCGCCGAGCACCACGTAGTCGGCCTTCAGCGCGTCGCGGACATGCTCGACCACGCGGACCACCGTCGCCAGCCAGCGCACCTCGCCGAAGCACTTCAGCCCGCCCCGGCCGACGTGGTCGGCCACCGTCCGCCGCCGGCCGTAGGGAAGGCTGCCGAGTTCGAGCGGGATCACCACCCGGTCGGTGACGAGCGCCGACCCGAGGCCGGTGCCGAGGCCGAGGAACAGCATCCGGCCGCCGGTGTACGCCCCGAGCGCCTGCATGGCGGCGTCGTTCACCACCCGCGTCGGGCGGGCGAGCGCGGCGGCGAAGTCGAACCGCACCCAGCCCGGCGCGAGGTTCCCCGGCTCGGCCTCCGGCCCGTCGGGACCGACCGCCCCGGGGTAGCCGACGGACACGACATCGTAAGGCCAGTCGTGCGTCCGCCGCTTCACCTCCTCGACCAGGTGTTCGGGGGTGAGGTGACGGCCGGACTCGAACCGCCGCGGCGCCGGCTGCCCGGTGGCGTGGAGTTTGACGTGCGACCCGCCGATGTCGATGACCAGGATGTTCACGCCGCCCTCCCGCGCGAACCGGAAGCGAACGGCGTGCCACGGAATCCGCCCGCGGCGCGGTACAATCCCGGTGGCCCGATCGCCCGCCCCTCCCCCGGAGCCGGTCATGCCCACCCCGAGCCGTCGCGCGTTCCTGGCGGTGCCCGCCCTCGCGTTCCTCGACGACCTCCCCGCCGTGCGCGCCGACGAGGCCCGCGCCGTCCGCCTCGACGCCGACGCCGAGCCGCTGGTGAAACTCATCGAGGACACGCCGCGGCCGCGGCTGCTGGAGGAGGTCGGCGCGCGGGTGAAGGCCGGGCTGCCGTACCGCGACGTGCTGGCGGCGCTGTTCCTGGCCGGGGTGCGGAACGTGCGGCCGCGGCCGAGCGTCGGGTTCAAGTTCCACGCCGTACTGGTCGTGAACTCGGCGCACCTGGCGAGCCTCGCCGGGCCGGACCGCGAGCGGTGGCTGCCGCTGTTCTGGGCGCTCGACTCGTTCAAGGGGGCGCAGGCCGACAACCAGCGCGAGTCGGGCTGGCGGATGGGGCCGGTTGACGAGGCGAAGGTGCCGCCGCCGCACCGCGCCGCGGACGCCCTCGCCGCGGCGCTCGACGCCTGGGACGTGGACGCCGCCGACGCCGCCGCGGTCGGGGTGGCGCGCGGGGTCGGCGCGGCCGAGGCGTTCGAGCTGTTCGCCCGCTACGGCTGCCGCGACTTCCGCGACATCGGCCACAAGGCCATTTTCGTGGCGAACGCCTTCCGCACCCTGCAAACGATCGGCTGGGCACACGCCGAGCCGGTGCTGCGGTCGCTGGCGTTCGCGCTGCTGGCCCACGAGGGCGCCAACCCCGCGAAGCGCGACGGCGACCCGGACCGCCCCGGCCGGCGCAACCGGGAGCAGGTGGCGAAGATCGGCCCCGAGTGGCGCGGCGGCCGGGCCGACCCGGCGGCGACCGCCGACGTGCTCGCCGCGGTGCGCACGGCGACCGCCGACGAGCTGAGTGACAAGGTGGTGTCGCTGCTGAACGGCGGCGTCGGCCCGGCGGCGGTGTGGGACGGCCTGTTCGTCGGCGCCGGCGAGCTGCTGATGCGCCAGCCCGGCATCGTCGGGCTGCACACGCTCACGACGCTGAACGCCCTCCGGTACGCCTTCCAGACGAGCGGGGCGGACGCGACGCGGAAGTTGCTGCTGTTGCAGGCGGCGGCGTTCCTGCCGCTGTTCCGCGGGGCGATGACCAGCCGCGGCAATGTCTCCGACGCCCGCATCGACGCGCTCGAGCCGACGGCCGGCGGCGACGTGGGGGCGGTGTTCGAGACGCTGTCGAAGGACCGCGCCGCGGCGGCCCGGCTGGCGCTGGGTCTGCTGCGGGCGGACCCGGCGAACGCCCGCCGGCTGATCGACGCCGGTCGGCGGCTGGTGTTCCTGAAGGGGACGGACTCGCACGACTACAAGTTCAGCGCGGCGGTTATGGAGGACCACGCCGCGGTCGGCCCGGCGTGGCGCGACCGGTTCCTGGCGGCGAGCCTGTTCTGGCTGAAGGGCTCCGCCGGCCCCGACGCGCCGGTGGTGGCGCGGACGCGCGCGGCGCTGGCGTGACGCCGCTCGCGGCGGTGCAGCGCCGCGAGCGGCGACGGAGGTTCCTGTTACCCCCCCGTGACCCCCGGGCGGTTACCCTGGGAGCCATGAGAACCTCCCTCGCGCTGCTCCTCGTCGCGCTCCCGACGGTCGCCCGCGCCGACGACGCGCTCGACGGCGCCGCCGCGCTCCACCGCGCCGGCCGGCCGTTCGAGGCGCTCGCCGCGCTCGACGCCGCGCCGCCGACCGTCCCGCTCACGCGCTGGGCCGTCCCCTTCGGCGGCGTCACCGTTCCCGTCGCGCACGTCGGCCGCAGGCACGTCGTCCTCACCACCCACGCCTCGCGCGGCGCCGAACCGTACCCGCTCGCCGGGCCGGCCGCCGGCCCCCGGCTCGACGACCGCACCGGCGTCTACGACTTCGACACCCTCTACACCGCGTTCGACGCCGTCACCGGCAAGCGCCTCTGGACCCGGCGCGGGGCCGGCCACAACGACGTGACCCTCGACGACCGCACCGACGCCGTTTACGTGTGGCGCGAGCAGCTGTACCGACTGAACCCCGACACCGGCGCCACCGAGGCCGACGTGCAGCTCCCCAAGCGGCCGATCCGGTTCGACGCGCTGCTCATCGACGGCCGCCTCCACCGCCCGCAGCCGAGAACGTCGCGGCTCGAAGACCCGACGGAAAAACTCCCCGCCTACGACGTGGACCGCGGCCGCGCCGGCGAGTTCGACCCGGTCGCCGCGCGCCTCTCGCCCGACGAGCGGCGCGTCCTGGCCGTCACCACCGGCGGGTTCGGGACGTGGATCACCGCGCGGCCGCTCCGCGCCGCGGAGCCCGACTGGAAGTTCGTCCACCCGTCGCCGTCGTGCAACGAGCCGTTCTGGCTCGGCCGCGACATCGTGGCGCTGGTCGGCACGCCGTCCGACAAGGCGGAGGTGATCCGCCTCGACGGCGCGACCGGCGCCGTGAAGTGGCGGCACGCGCTGCCGCGCGGCGCCTACCGTCCCGCGGGCGACCAACTCCGCGATGGGGCGTACCCGGAACGCAGCTGGAGCGCCGTCGGCATGTGCGGCGGGCTCGTGCTCGCGGTCGGCGGCGAGGGGTCGCTCTACGTCCTGGACCCCGACACCGGCAAGCGCGCGGCGAAGGCGACGCCGGCGACGAAGTACCTGAACTTCCCGCGGCTCGTGGACGGGGCGCTCGTGGTGTGCGGGCACGACGGCATCCGCGCCATCCCGTGGGACGTGGTCCGCCGCCGCGGCCCGGACGAGGGCGACCGCGTCGTGCTGCGGGCGCGCTGCCTCCACGCCCTCGGCCGCACCGAAGCCGCGCTGACGGCGCTGGACGACCTGTTGAAACTCGACCCCGAGCGCGCCGAGGCGTGGGCGGTGAAGGCCGACGCGAGCCGCGCCGCCGACCGGCCGTTCGACGAGATCGCGGCGCGCTGCCGTGTTCTCGAACTCACCGGCCGCGATTCGTCGCCGGAGCTGCGCGAGCGCTGCGGCCTGCTGAAGCGGATCGCCACCGGCCACGACCTGACGTGCGACCTGGGGACCGCCGGCGACGCCGTGTACGCCGTGACCGTGTCCGGCGCGGCGCTGGCGATCGACGTTCACACGCTGCGCGCGGAGCGGACGGAATTGCCGGCGGCGTCCTCGGGTCTGAGCGCGACGACCGTCGTGAAGGCGCACATGTTCGGCGACCGCACGCAGGAGCTGACCGCCGGCGACTCCGGCCCGAAGGGGGCGCCGCCGGCGTGGAATACCAGCACCGGGTACGACGGCCGGCCGGTGCGCTGGCAGGGGAAGTGGTACCGCCCGCTGGACCGCGGCGCCGTGCGGGTGCTCGACGGCGACGCGGTGAAGGAGTTCCCGGCGCGGGTGCAGGGGCTGCGGGACTGGCGGCTTCACGTGTCGCCGTGGGGGCCGCCGCTGGGCCACGGCGCCGGCGGCGTGTACGAGCTCGACGAGAACCTGGTGCCGGTCCGGGCGCTCGTCGCGGCGCCGCCGGACACGAACGCGTGGCGGGTGGCCGGCGACGCCCGCACGCTCGCCGTCCTGACGCACCGCCGCGCCGGCCCGCACGTCGAGGTGTGGACGCGTGACGGCAACAAGCGGCTGCGCGAGCAGGCGCTGCTGCCGTCCCACCCGGTCGGCGGCGGCGAGACGCACCTGACCCCGCTGGCGGGCGGCTATCTCTACGCGGGGAGTTCGCTGGCGTGGGTGCCGGCGGGGGACGGGCCGGCGTGGCGGTTCGGGTTCGGCGACACGCCGGCCGCGGCGGTGCCGAAGCTGTACTACGCCCACGCCAGCCTGTTCGGCCGGCCGGTGGTGCGCGACGGGCTGCTGTTCGCCGGCTGCCGCGACGGCGCGGTGTACGTGTTCGACCTGGCGGCGGTCACCGGCCGGTGAGGGGCCGGCATATAACAACCGGCCCCCACCGGAGCCGTCGCATGTCCCGCCTCGCGGTCGCCCTCGCCCTCCTCGCGTCCGTTCCCGCCGCCGCCGCCGATTGGCCCGGGTGGCGCGGCCCCACCCGCGACGGCGTCGCGCCGGCCGGACCGCTGCCGCCGCTCACGTGGTCGGAGACGAAGAACGTCCGCTGGAAGGTGCCCGTCCCCGGCCGCGGCCACGGCTCGCCGGCCGTCGTCGGCAGCCGCGTCTACCTCACCGCCGCCGAGCCGGACGCGCAGCTCCAGTCGGTCCTCTGCTTCGACCGCGACACCGGCAAGCAACTCTGGAAGACGGTCGTCCACGAGGGCGGGTTCGAGCAGACCACCGGCAACGCCAAGAGTTCGTTCGCGTCGTCCACCCCGTACTGCGACGGCGAGCGCGTCTACGCCACGTTCATGCACGGCAAGACCGTCACCGCCACCGCCCTGGGCCTCGACGGCAAACAACTGTGGCAGCAGGTCGTGAGCGGCTACGTGCTCCACCAGGGCTACGGCTCGTCGCCGGCGGTGTACAAGAACCTGCTGCTCGTCACCGCGGACAACAAGGGCGGCGGCGTCGTGGCCGGGCTCGACCGCGCCACCGGCGCGTTCGTGTGGAAGCACGACCGGCCGAAGCTGCCGAACTACGCCTCGCCGATCGTGCTGGGCGTGGCCGGCAAGGACCAACTCGTCCTCACCGGCTGCGACCTGGTGTCGGCGTTCGACCCGCTCACCGGCTCGAAGCTGTGGGAGACGAAGGGGAGCACGACGGAGTGCGTGACCTCGCCGGTGACGGACGGCAGGCGGGTGTTCACGAGCGGCGGCTACCCGACGAAACACGTCTCGGCGGTGGCCGCGGACGGCGGCGCGAAGGTGGTGTGGGCAAACAAATCGCAGGTGTACGTGCCGTCGATGCTGGTGAAGGACGGCCACCTGTACGCGGTGCAGGACGACGGGTTCGCGGTCTGTTGGCGGTGCGACACCGGCGCGGAGCGGTGGCGGGAGAAGATCGGCGGCACGTTCAGCTCGTCGCCGGTGCTGGTCGGCGACCGCATCTACGCGACGAGCGAGGCCGGCAAGACGGTGGTGTTCAAGGCCGACCCGGCCGGGTTCGAGCAGTTGGGCGAGGCGAAGCTGGGCGACGAGGTGCTGACGACGCCGGCGGTGTGCGACGGCCGCGTCTACACCCGGGTGGCGGTGAAGGCGGGCGGCAAGCGCGAGGAGTTCCTGTACTGCCTCGGCGAGTGACGCGGGGGCGGCGGGGCGAGCCTCATTGTGTCTGGCGGAGTGACACCCCGGTCGCCAGACGAACATGAGTCGGCCAGACGAAAGTATGTTGGAGCGACGCTGCACGACGCGCTCGGCCGCAACTTTCGCGCGGTCTGTCGGTTACGGACCCGCAGGTTGTCCGGACTGCCGGTGTGATGCATGGTCTTCCGCGGAGGTGGTTCGCCCCCTCACCCCGCGTGCTTCGCCGCGACCCTCTCCCCCGAGGGGAGAGGGTGGGAGCGGCCCGCGCCACGCACAGGCGGGCAACCACGCGCCGACGCCCGTGGCCCGCCGGTCCGCGGGTCGATGCCCGCCTGCGACCGGGGCCGGTTGCTTCCCACCCTCTCCCCTCGGGGGAGAGGGTCGCGCGAAGCACGCGGGGTGAGGGGGCGAACCACCTCCGCGGAAGACCAGAAGACGGCTACGCAGCGCAAACAACCTGCGGCCCAGTAGGACCGAATCGGCGAACCTGGCCACCCGTGGTTTTCAGGCCGAACGCCTGACAGCCCCGTACCCAGGGCAACGCCCTGGGTACGGGGCTCCCAAACCTTCAGGCTGAAACCGGCGGAGACCTACGCCCGTGAACCTCCTGATCCGCCCCGCCGCCGAGAGCGACCTCGCGGCGGTCCGCGACATCTACAACCACTACGTCGCGCACTCCACCTGCACGTTCCAGGTCGAACCCGACACCGCCGCCGAGCGGCTGGCGTGGTTCCGCGACCGCGCGTCCGGCCACCCCGTCACCGTCGCCGAGTTCGACGGCGCGGTCGTCGGCTGGGCGGCGCTGTCGCCGTGGAAGTCGCGGTGCGGCTACGCCCGGTCGGCCGAGGCGTCGGTGTACGTCCACCCGGACCACCACCGCCGGGGCGTCGGCCGGGCGTTGCTCGCGGACCTGATCGAACGCGCCCGCGCGTCCGGGCTGCACACCCTTCTCGGCGGCACCTGCACCGAGCACACGGGGAGCCTGGCGCTGCAGGCGGCGCTCGGGTTCGAGCGCGTCGGCCTCATCCGCGAGGTCGGGTTCAAGTTCGGCCGCTGGCTCGACGTGGCCTACACCCAGCTCATCCTCACGTGAACGGGAGCGCCCCGTCAGCCGACGACCAGCACCGGTTCGCCGAGCACGTCCGGCCGCGGGCGGATGCCCAGGCCCGGGCCGGTCGGCGCCGCGAGCCGACCCTGCGCCCGCCGCGGGGCGCCCTCGGCGACCGACACCGTGACGTAGCTGTTGAAGTCGGTCGCCGTGAACAGGAACTCCGGCGGGCAGCTGTGCGCCAGGTGCGCGATCGCGGCGGTGACGATGTCGCCGCCCCACGTGTCTTCGAGCGTCATGGCGATGCCCAGCTCGACGCACAGGTCGCGGGCCTGCCGGGTCTTCGTGAGGCCGCCGAGCTTGCTGATCTTCAGGTTCACCACGTCCATCGCCCGGTCGGCGTGACCGCGGACGAGCATCCCCACGGAATCGACCACCTCGTCGAGCACGAACGGGTGGTTGGTGGAGCGCCGGACGCTCAGACACTCCTCGTAGCTGAGGCACGGCTGCTCGATGTACACGTCCACGTCGCGGACGGCGCGGACGACGCGAATCGCCTCGTGGAGGCGCCAGCCGGTGTTGGCGTCGGCGACGAGGCGGTCGCCGGGGTGGAGCTCGGCGGCGACGGCGCGGATGCGCTCGATGTCGATGTCCGGGTCACCGCCGACCTTGAGCTGGAAGCGGCGGTAGCCCTCGCCGCGGTACACGGCCACCTTCGCAGCCATGTCGGTCGGCGATTCCTGCGAGATGGCGCGGTAGAGGCGGAAGGTGTCGCCGTAGCGGCCGCCGAGGAGGTCGCACACGGGCATGTTGGCGTGCTGGCCGAGGATGTCCCAGCAGGCCACGTCCACGGGCGACTTGACGTACGGGTGCCCTTTCAGGGCGGCGTCCATGCGGCGGTTCAGCTTCGTGAGTTCGAGCGGGTTCTGGCCGAGCAGATGAGGCGCGAGTTCGGCGAGGCCGGAGCGGACGCCGCCGGCGTAGGCCGGCAGGTACGCCGGCCCGAGCGGGCACGACTCCCCCCAGCCGACGAGCCCGGCGTCGGTCTCAACCTTGACGACGGTGCTGTCGAACACGGTGACGGCGTTGCCGCCGGACCACTTGTAGGTGCCCTCGTGCAGCGGCAGCCCGACCCGGTACGCCGACACCCGCGTGATGCGCATCTGTGACCCCTGGCTGGAACCAAGACAAAGATATTGGCCGCACGATGAAGACGATGGACGCACGATCCGAACCCTGCATTTGTTCGGATCGTGCGTCCATCGTCTTCATCGTGCGGCAAAAAATCGGGCGTGGGCTTCGCCCCGTCACTCCGGCGCGTACACGGTGCGGCCGCCGTCCACGGGGAGGCACACGCCGGTGATGAAGTCGTTGTCGAGGAACGCCAGCACCGCCAGCGCGACGTGCCGCGGGCTCCCCTCGCGCTTCACCAGCGTGCCGCGGACGGCCTCCGCCTTCTCCGCGTCGCTCAGCTCCGGCGGCAGCATCACGGGGCCGGGCAGCACCGCGTTCACGCGCACGTTCGGGTTGCGGGTGCCGAGCTCGACCGCAAGACAGCGCGTCAGCGCCGTCACCGCCCCCTTGCTCGGGAAGTACGCCGCGTAGTTCAGGTACGGCCGCACCTCCGCCCAGTCGCCGACGCAGACGATCAGCCCGCCCTCCGGCTGCTTCACCATCGCCAGCCCGGCGTGCTGCGAGCACAGGAACGTACCCATGACGTTGGCGTCGAAGTGGAAGCGCACGTCGGCCGCGGTTACGTCTTCGAGTCGCTTCGGCTGCCACACGGCGGCGCAGTTCACCAGCACGTCGATGCGGCCGAACCGCGACAGCACCGCCGCCACCATCGCCTTTACCGCGTCCTCGTCGCCCAGGTCGGCCCGGTAGGTCTCGGCTTCGACGCCGAGCGCCCGCAACTCCGCGACCGTGTCCGCGGCCTCGGCCTCCGACGTGCGGTAGTGAACGGCGACGGCATACCCGCGGCGCGCCAGCTCCTCCGCGACGGCGGCGCCGACCCGCTTCTTACCGCTCCCGGTGACCAGCGCGACGCGACGCATACCACTCCCGTTCCCCGCGGTGATAGAATCGGGTAGCCGCGGTGTATCCGATTGTAGCCGCCGCCCCGGAGCGCCGACCCATGTGGCTACGCGTATTGCCCCTCGCCCTCGTCGCCGCGTGCGTCGCCGCGGTCGTGTTCACCCTCACCCGCCGGGAGCCGCCGATGCCGACCGACCTGCCGACCCTCACGGCCGACGAGATCGGCCCCGAGCCCGCGCCCGCCGGCGACGAGACCGCCACCTTCGGCACCGGCTGCTTCTGGTGTACGGAGGCGGTGTTCCAGCAGGTCCGCGGCGTGAAGCGGGTGGTGTCCGGGTACACCGGCGGGCAGCGGCCGAACCCGACCTACGAGCAGATTTGCACCGGCAGCACCGGCCACGCCGAGGCCATCCAGGTCACCTACGACCCGGCGGTGGTGAGCTACCCGGAGCTGCTGGAGGTGTTCTGGCGGTCGCACGACCCGACCACGCTCAACCGCCAGGGCAACGACGTGGGGACGCAGTACCGTTCGGCGATCTTCTACCACACCGAGCGTCAGCGCGAGCTGGCGGAGCGGTACAAGCGGAAGGTGGACGAGGCCGGCGTGTTCGCGTCGCCGATCGTGACGGAGATTACGGCGGCGGCGACGTTCTACCCGGCGGAGGCGTACCACCAGAATTTCTTCAACGACAACCCGCGGCAGCCGTACTGCCGGGCGGTCGTGGGGCCGAAGGTGGAGAAGCTGCGGCAGGTGTTCAAGGGAAGGTTGCTGGCGGAGTGATGGGCGAACGGCAGCAGGATTAACCACAGAGTCACAGAGGACACAAAGAGAAGACAAAGGACAGAGCCGAATTTGATTTCAAACCATGTTCTGACTCGGACTTCGGTTTTCTCTCTGTGTCCTCTGTGACTCTGTGGTTAATCCTGCTTTTCGTTCCGCGCGCCCGCCAGCACCGCGGCGCCCAGGTCGAGCCGGTACAGCACCTGGTTGTAGTCGTACCGCGGCACCCGGTCGGGGTTGCCGCTGAAGTCGTGCGTGAACGTCCCCTCGAAGTGGATGACGCGCCCGCCGTCGCGGTCGAGGATGGCGTGGTGGACGACGTTGTAGAGCGTCTGCCGCTCGTGCGTCGCCACCTTCACCGCCGTGCGGAACGGCCCCGTCGGGTGCTCCGCCTCGGCGTACCACACCTCGCCCAGGTGCGACGTGCCGCCGACCTGCCCGGCGAGCATCACCCAGCGCTTGCGGTACTCGTTCCACCGCACCGAGCCGCTGTGCAGCCGCACGCGCTCGGCCGGCTTCGCTGCGTCCGCGGGGTAGAAGCGGGCGTGCCCGGCCTTCAGCTTCCCGGCCTTCACCCAGGCGTGTTCCGTCTTCGAGTCCGTCGGCGGTCGCTCCTTCTGCCAGCGCCAGCGCGGTGTGCCGTCGTCCAGCTCACAGGTGAACGCCTCGTACCGCGTCGGGTCGAGGATCGCTTCGAGTGTCGCGGGTATGCGGACGTTCGGGTTGGGGCTGCCGAACAGCAAGTAGCGCGTGCCGCCGTCGTCCCACGGGATCGGGTGCCCGCTCGGCCGCCGCCACTTCTCGACGAGCGGTAGCTGCTCGACCGGCACGAAGGCGTCCTTGTCGTCGTCGTACACGGCGATGCCGTGCTCCAGTTCGTCGGCCAGCCCCTTGCGGCGGGTGTAGTGCGTGGCGAGCCGCTCCTTGCCGCTCGCGTCGGGGACGACGCACATGCAGAACACCCACACCACGCCGTCGGGCCGCTCCGGCAGCGGCATCATGGCGCGGGCGAACCCGGTCTTCGGGTTGACGAAATAGTCATACGGCAGACCCGCCGACGGGTCGAACGCGGGCGCGGGGATCGGTGTGGTGGCGCCGGCGGTGCGGTATAGGCCGAGCGGGTAGTCGTGGCGGTTGGTGTCGCCCCAGAACCAGAACGCCTTGCCGCGGTAGACCGCCGACTGCACGCTGTCCTGCCCCGCGATGCGCCCCGGGTTCGCGCCCGCCGACTGCGGCGACGGGTAACCCAACAGCACGCTATCGCGGAAGCGCCCTTCGCCGGTCAGGCGGCACAGCCGTTCCGCGGGCACGGTGCGCGTCAGCTTGATCTCGCTCACCCTCCCCGCCTGCGGCGTCACCTTCGCGCCGGCGAAACCGAAACCGTCCTTCTTCACGCCGTACCCGTGGCCGCGGACGGAGAAGTACACCTCGCGCCCCATCAGGTCCGGTTCCTGGAACGCGACGCGGCCGGCGCTGTCGGTGACGTGGCGGACGCCGTCCACGGAGATGAGTTCGACGAGCGGTACGCCGCGACCGGTGGCGGCGTCGGTGACGCGGAGCTCGGCCCAGGGGGCGTTCGGCGGCGCGGCGGGGGCCAGCAGCAGGGCGGCGAGAACGGGGGAGAGCAAGGCGGGGCTCCCGGTGGGATCGATACCCGGGGCGTTGCCCCGGGCTATGTTATCCCACCCCTTCGGGGTGAAGACAGGCACCCGGCTTCAGGCCGAAGGCCTGGGATAGGATAGCCCGGGGCAACGCCCCGGGTGGGGTTGGCGGTTCAATCGGCGAACACGAACTCGTTCAGGTTCAGCACCACGCGGCACGCCGCCGGCAGGCCGTGCGCCGCGGCGTAGTCGCCAAGCGTCCGCCGCTCCTCCGCCGACGGCGCCCGCCCGACTGCGATGCGGAACGCCGCCGCCGCGCGGCCGGCGTCGTCGGCGGCGAGCGGCCGCACCCGCTCCGCGAAGTGACCGGCCATCGTCACCGCCAGCCGGTTGTTCAACAGCGCCAGCGCCTGCTGCGGGGTGATCGTCTGGTTCCGCCGGTCCACCGCGAGCGACGGGTCGGCGCAGTCGAGCGCCGCCATGAAGGGTTGCTGCTTCGACCGCACCACGAACCGGTACACCGCCCGCCGGTGGCTCTTCACGTCGTCGGGGTCGTGGAGGTGGTACTGGTAGTGCGGCGAGTGCTCGGGCCGCTCCACGACGAAGTCGCGGAAGCTCGGGCCGCCCGTCGTGCGGTCGAGCTTGCCGGCCGCCCACAGGATCGAGTCGCGCACCGCCTCGGCTTCGAGCTTCCGCCGGCTCTGCCGCCACAGGTAGCGATTGTCCACATCGGCGCGGGCGTGCTCCGCGTTCGTCGCCGAGCTTTGCCGATAGGTCGAACTCATCACGACGAGCCGGTGCAGGTGCTTGAGGCTGTCGCGGTCGCGGAGTTCGGCGGCGAGCCAGTCGAGGAGTTCGGGGTGCGTCGGCAGCGCGCCCATGCGGCCGAAGTCGTTCGGCGTTTCGACCAGGCCGCGGCCGAGGTGGTACTGCCACACCCGGTTCGCGGCGCTGCGCCACACCAGCGGGTTCTTCGCGTCCGTGATCCAGCGCGCGAGCGCCGCCCGGCGGTCGCCCTCGCGGTGGCCCGCCGGCAGGTCGAACGCCTTCGGGAGCCCCGGTATCTGCGACAGCGGGCCGGGTTCTATCACGCGGCCGGGCTTGGTCACGTCGCCGCGCGGCAGCAGGTGAATCGGCCGCGGCGTGCCCGCCTTCGCGCCGGTGCCGACGAAGTTGCCGGAACCGGTGTGAACGCCGCCGACGTAGGCCGTCCGCTGCGTCGCCGGCAGCTTCCGTAGCTCCTGGTCGGCCCCGGCGCGGTCGGCGACCGCGGCCCGCAGCGATACGGCGTCGGCGGGGGCGAGTGCGTCGTCGAACAGCTTCGCACGGCGGGCGGCGAGCGCCGCGGTGTCCTCGGCCGCCGCACCGGTCGGGAACTTGCCGTCGGTGAGGTTCGCGCGCCGCCAGCGCGGCGCGGCCTCAATGCTGTCCTGCGACGACACCGCCTTCCCCGCCGCGCGGTTCACGCCGACCGCGTCGAGCGCTTCGAGTTCGGACACGGCGAGGATGAAGTCCGTCGGCATGCGGCTGACGAGCCGCGTCGCGGTGAGCCGCACGTAGCGCCCCTTCGCGCCGTTCGCCGGCAGTCGCACGGCGGTCAGGGCGGGGTTGGCGAAGTCGGCGGCAGTGTGGTCGGCGACCAACGCCGGCCGCGCGAACGCGGCGTCGTCCGACACTTCCACCTTGAACCGGACCGGGAAGCCGAACCCGGCGCCAATGCCGTTGAAGTCGTCGTGACACGGCCGCAGTACGACGCGGTCGAGCGCCACGCTCTCGCCGAGATCGACCTGCACCCACTTGGCCCGGTCGGGCTGCGCCTCGATGTTCGAGTGGTAGCCGTGCTCGGCGGGGCGGGCGCCGGGCTGCTTCGCGGCCGCGATCTGGCGGTCGAGCTCGGCCAGCGCCGGGCCGGCCTTCGCCTCGATGCGGCTCACGCGCTCCTGAGCCGCGGCGCGGCGGGCGGTCAGCTCGGTGCGCTTCGCGCCGGTCGCGGGGTCGGGGTCGTGGGGGCGGTCGGCGCGGTCGATGGCCGCGAACACGGCCTGCAACCGGTAATAATCCTCCTGCGGAATCGGGTCGAACTTGTGGTTGTGGCACTGGGCACAGTGGACCGTCAGACTCAGGAACGTGCCGGCCGTGTTCGACACGAAGTCGTCGCGGTCCAGGTGGCGGGCCACCTTCCCGTCGATCTTCGTCTCCGGCAGCTCGACGTGGCCGATGAAGTCCCACGGGCCGGCCGATAGGAAGCCGAGCGCCTCGAACCCGTCGGCGGTGCCGGGGAAGAGTACGTCGCCGGCGATCTGCTCCTGCACGAACCGCGAGTACGGCTTGTCGGTGTTGAACGCCCGGATGACGTAGTCGCGGTACGGCCAGGCGTTCGGCCGCGGCTGGTCCTTGTCGTACCCGTGCGTCTCGCCGAAGTGAACCACGTCGAGCCAGTGCCGCGCCCACCGCTCCCCGAAGTGCGGCGACGCCAGCAGCCGCTCGACCAGCTTCTCGTAGGCCTCGGGGTCCGCGTCGGCGGCGAAGGCGTCGATCTCCTCCGGCGTCGGCGGCAGGCCGATGAGGTCGAAGTACAGCCGGCGGATGAGCGTGCGCCGGTCCGCTTCCGGCGACGGCGCGAGGTTGCGGGCGCGGAGCGTGGCGAGGACGAAGGCGTCGATCGGGTTGCGGACGACGAACCCGGGAGGTGCCGGTGTGGTCGGAACGGGCGGCCGGGTCAGCGGCTTCAGCGACCACCAGTCGGCGGGGTTGGCGACGGCCGAGCCGTCGTCGGGCCAGCGGGCGCCCTGTTCGATCCAGGCGCGGAGGATGTCCACCTGCGCGGCGGTGAGGCGCTCGCCGCGCGGCGGCATCACGTTGTCGGGGTCGGCGCCGCTGACCAGCTTCAAGAGCGGGCTGTCGGCGGGTGTGCCGGGAACGATGGCCTTGCCGCCGTCGCCGCCGCGGAGGGCGTCGGCGCGGCGGTCGAGGCGGAGGCCGCCCTTCTGCTTCTCGGGGCCGTGGCAGCTGACGCAGTGCCGGTCGAGGATCGGCCTCACGTCCTTCGTGAAATCGACGGGCGCGGCCTTCGCGGCGGGCGCGGGCTGGGCGCCGAGATGACCGGCCGCGAGGAGGCCGGCCGCGAGGAGGGCCACGGCCGCGGGGCCGGCGAGGCGGCGGAGCATGGACGGCCTTCGAGTAGAAGCGGGGCGGGGGTCCGTACCCGATAGGGTACATGACGGGCCGGGGCGCCGCACCCCGGTTTCACCCCTCGCACCGTGTCGTGAGAGTCGGCAGGGCCGCCGACTGACCCGCAGGTTGTCCGGGCTGCCGGCGTGATGCCTGGTCTCCGTCGTGGGTGGTTCGCCCCCTCACCCCGCGTGCTTCGCCGCGACCCTCTCCCCCGAGGGGAGAGGGTGGGAGGCGCCCGGTCGTCATCACGGGCGGGCAACCACGCGCCGACGCCCGGAACACGCCCCTGCGTCCGCGGGTCGATGCCCGCCCGCTACGGGGGCCGGTTGCTTCCCACCCTCTCCCCTCGGGGGAGAGGGTCGCGGCGAAGCACGCGGGGTGAGGGGGCGAACCACCCACGACGGAGACCAG